>Ga0308173_10000118_pt1 | contig 26852 bp, 21 predicted proteins | sample PhyPR1_FD_203716 | JGI IMG/M metagenome (GOLD analysis project Ga0308173, IMG submission 203716) | Soil microbial communities from UC Gill Tract Community Farm, Albany, California, United States - DLSLS.P.R1 | ecosystem: Environmental > Terrestrial > Soil > Agricultural land | place: USA... | reverse complement strand
TACCGCTGGGAGGCGGAGCAAGCGCGCAACGCGGCGCTGACGGCGGAGCGCGAGGCACGGGATGCGACGCGTGCAGGGGATGCCGCATCGGCCGCGCTCGAGCGGATCGAGGAGCAGCGTGCCGGCCTCACGCAACGACAAGCGGACCTTGAGCCCGTGCTCGAGGCGGCGCGCGAGGCGGTCAGTGCTGCGGAGCATTCTCTTGCGACACTCCCGGACCCGACGGTGCTCGAACATGACGTCGATGCGGCGCGTGACGCGGCGGCATCCGCTGCTTCAGCGGTTGCCGACAAGCGTGCCGCAGCGGCAACAAAGGCGCGCGAGACGGCAGCCGATCGCGAGCGGCTGAGTGCTGCCTCACGCGACCAGGGCGATTGGCGCAAGCGTCAGGCGGATGCCGAAAAGCGGCTGGCAGGCGCACGCGAGCGAGAACAACTTCAGTTCGCCGAGCGCGCCGAATTGGCGAAGGAACCGGCCGAGCTGGACAGGCAGATCGCCACGCTCGAGCGCGCGAACGGACAGAGCCAGGTAAACGTCGGCGAAGCGTCGTCAGCCGAGCGCGCGGCCGAGGAGGCTGTGGTTGCTGCGGGTGCTGAAATCGCGAGGGCGAACGAGCGGTCTGCGGACGCCCGCGAACGTCGCGCGGCAGCGGCGGCGCGGGCTGAGGCTCAACAGGCACGCAGCACGGAATTGGCGCACGGCTGCGTTGACAAGTTCGAATGCGTGCCGCAGCGGCTGCCGGAGAAGCTCGGCTTCGATCCCGATGAGGAGCGCGATCCGGACGCTGAATCCGTCAACCTCGAACGCCTGACGCTTGAGCGGGAGCGGATCGGACCCGTGAACCTCGTCGCCGAGCAGGAACTGTTGGAACTCGACGATGCGCGCAGCAAGGGGGCCGCCGAAGCCGAGGAGTTGACCCAGGCGATCCACCGGCTGCGTGGCTCAATCGGCAATCTGAATCGGGAAGGCCGGGTCCGGCTGCTCGAAGCCTATGAGAAGGTCGACAATCATTTCCGTAGGCTCTTCACGACCTTGTTCGACGGCGGCCAAGCGCACCTCGAGCTCGTCGAGAGCGAGGATCCGCTCGAAGCAGGTCTCGAGATCATGGCTCAGCCGCCTGGCAAGAGGCTGTCCACGCTGACGCTCCTTTCAGGCGGCGAGCAGGCGCTGACCGCCGTTGCGCTGATCTTTGCGATCTTCCTCACCAACCCGGCGCCGATCTGCGTTCTCGACGAGGTCGATGCACCGCTCGACGACGCCAACGTCGAGCGCTTCTGCGAGCTTCTGCAGAAGATGACGCAGGAAACGGACACCCGCTACCTGATCGTTACCCACAATGCCGTGACGATGAGCCGCATGAATCGGCTCTATGGTGTCACGATGATCGAGAAGGGCGTGAGCCGACTCGTGTCGGTTGACCTCGGAAGCGCGGAGACCCTGCTCGCCGCGGAATAGAAGTTGGGAGGGCTTATGCGGCGTCTTCTGATTGGATTGCTGCCCCTTGCGCTCTCAGGCTGCTGGACGGGGCTGAACCTTTATAGCGCTTCTGACGCACGGCCGGCGATCCCGTCGGGTGTTTACCGTGCCACCACGAGCGCCGCGCCCGATCGGGTCTATCGCGTTTCGCTGCTCCCGAGCGGCCTCACTATGTTCGACGGCGGGGAGAAGAAGGAAGTCTACGGCTTCGCTTCTCTCGACGCGGGCACGTTCGTCGGGTGGATGCAACTCGACGAGGATGCGCCCAGTACTGACCCCAGCGATGAGAACCAGCTTTACGCCCTCATGGTGAAGCGCGCCGATGGCGACTTCATGATCTACGCACCTGAGTGCAAGGACGAGAACGGGGAAGTGGCGCGGCAAGCGGGCGCCACAATACAACCCGGCCCGTCGCCGACATGCCGATTCCCGACACGCGAGGCGCTGCGACAAGCGCTTCGTCAGCTCCGTCGAGACGACAGTTCGGGGCTTCGGCTCAGCAAGATTCCTTAACGATCCCTGCTATTGCGAATGACTATCAATAACACTACGACACGGTCCACCGTGGCCCCGAGGGGAAGAAATGGACCGCCTGTTCTCCTGTTCGCTTGCTGTCGCGCTCGCCTGCGGCGCTGCGCCTGTCTTTGCTGCTGACGCTGCAGCCGAAGTCGGCCCAGATCCGGGGGATCAGCGGACGATCACGGTCACCGGCGAGCGTATCCATTATGGCGTGCGCTCGACCGGCACGGCGACGAAGACCGATACGGATATCAAGAGTGTCCCGCAGGCGCTGACCATCATCACCTCGGCGCAGATCGGCGACCAGCAGCTGCGGTCCGTTTCCGACCTGCTAAACTTCGTGCCTGGCGCCTCGTACAATTCCGGCGAAGGCAATCGCGACACGCTGGTGCTTCGCGGCAATTCGAGCACCGCCGACTTCTTCGTCGATGGCGTACGCGATGACGTCCAGTACTTCCGTGACTTCTACAACGTCGAGCGCGTCGAGGTTCTGAAGGGCCCGAACGCCATGATCTTCGGTCGTGGCGGCGGCGGCGGCATCCTCAACCGGGTGCTGAAGAAGCCGACGCTGAGTCCCTCTCGAGGTTTTTCGAGTTCGGCCGACGGATGGGGCGGTGTACGCTTCACCGGGGACGTGGATCAGCCGCTGTCCGGGACTGTCGGAGTCCGGCTCAACGGAATGTACGAGGATGCGGACAGCTTTCGACATCATGTCGACCTGAAACGCTATGGCATCAACCCGACCGCTACGCTGTTGATTGGTCAGAACACTCGGATCGATATTTCGTACGAATATTTCCATGATCGACGCACGGCCGATCGCGGTGTGCCGTCTGAGGCCGGTGAGCCGGTTCGCGGCTTCACCCGCACCTTCTTCGGCGATCCGGACGACAGCTACGCCCGAGTGAATGCCAATATCGCAACGCTCGCGATCGAGCATGATTTCGGCAACGGCCTGACGCTTCGGAACCGGACTTTGCTCGGCGACTACAAGAAGTTTTACCAGAACATCTTCGCGAACAGCCCGGTGTTGCCGGCCACAGCCGAGCTCCCGGAGCGCGCGAAGCTCGGCGCGTACAATAATCGTAACGACCGCCAGAACATCTTCAGCCAAACGGATCTCGTCTGGGAGAACCGGCTCGCCGGGGTCGATCAGACCGTCCTGATCGGTTTCGAGCTCGGCCACGAAAAGTCCCGCAACCTCCGCAACACAGGGGCGCTATCGGGCGACTGCCTGCTTGGCGACGGATCCGTGCCGCTGAGCGATCCGACCTGCGACGTGGACGCGATCTGGGCACCTATCGTCAGCGATGCAAACAACCGGGTCACGGCCGACGTCGCGGCCATTTACGCGCAGGACCAGATCCGGCCCGCGGAATGGATCGAAATCGTCGCGGGCCTCCGTTTCGACAGTTTCGAGGTGCGCGTGAACGATCTTCGCGGAGTCGGCGGCGGGATCTTCTCGCGGAAGGACAATCTCTGGTCTCCGCGTCTTGGGCTGGTCTTCAAGCCCGCCGGCAACCTGTCGATCTACACGAGCTACAGCCGATCTTACCTTCCGCAGTCGGGCGATCAGTTCGGCAGCCTCACCAACGTGACGGAAGGGCTCAAGCCCGAGCGTTTTGATAATTATGAGGTCGGCGCGAAATGGGAGATCCTGGATGGGCTGCTTGCGACTGCAGCCGTGTATCGCCTGGATCGCACCAACACCCGCGCGACGGACCCGACTGACCCGACCCTCACCGTCCTTACCGGCGCGCAGCGCAGCCGCGGAATCGAGTTGGGCCTCGAGCGCAGCGTCACCAGCAAGTGGCTCGTCTCCGCGGGCTACACGCTTCAAAAGGCGGAGATCACGACGACCACCACCGCGGCGCCCGCGGGGCGAGAAGTGCCGCTGGTGCCACGTCACGGCTTCTCGCTGTGGAACCGCTACGATTTGACCAGGCAGTTCGGCCTCGGCCTCGGCCTGATTGCGCGAACCAAGTCCTATGCGACGATCAGCAATACCGTGAGGCTGCCGGGCTATGCCCGCGTCGACGGAGCCCTGTTCTACAACCTGCCGCGGGGCATCGAGACGCAAATCAACGTCGAGAATATCTTCGGCGTGAATCATTTCCCAACTGCGAATGCCGACAACAACATCGCGCCGGGTGCGCCACGGACAATCAGAGCGACGGTCGGCTACAGCTTCTAACCAGCAAGCTCTTCAGCGCGTTGCTTGACCAGCTTCAGGTCGCGGACAAACAGGGCGCGTTCTTCGCGTCGACGATCTTCTTCGGGGATTCGGAGGAGAAAACTAGGGTGGACCGTGATCCAGCATTCGCTGCCGTCGGGTAGCTGGAGCGGAGCGCCCCGGTTCTTGCCGATAGCCATCGCCTTTCCAAACAGGCTATGCGCCGCGGTTGCGCCAAGAGCGACGGTGATCGGTGGACGGATGAGCTCGCGCTCATGTTCGATCCACCACCGGCAGGCTTCGATCTCGCCGGCCCCGGGCTTGCTGTGGATGCGCTTCTTGCCGCGCTGGACGAATTTGAAATGCTTCACGGCGTTGGTGACGTAGGTCGCGGAGCGGTTGATACCGGCCTTCTCCAATGCGGCGTCGAACAACTGCCCCGCGGGGCCCACAAACGGTCTGCCGGCAAGATCCTCCTGATCGCCGGGCTGCTCGCCGACGAACATGATCGATGCGTCGAGCGGGCCTTCGCCGAACACTGTCTGCGTGCCGAACTTGTAAAGGTCGCAGCGCGTGCACTTGCGCGCGTCCTTGAGCAGCGCCTCCCATGATGCGCGCAGGTTGCCGCCCGGCTCGATGCGGCGTTCGGCCTCGAGCGCTCGTTGCAGCCCTTCTTTCGCAGCGGACCGATCGATCATCTCCAGCTCCCTATGCCGAGCACCGGCGATCAGGGGCTGAACGAGTGAAGTCTCAGGCATGTTGCGCCAGTATTTCTTCGGCATCTCCTTGAGCATGGCGCCGACCTTCAGGCGCGCGGGGTTGAAGATGCTGGAATAGTACGTGCGCCACGTCTCCTCGAGCGGGTCGCCGGATGGCGCATCGGCGCGCGTGGCAGCGGGCCCCTCGCGAAGCGTCTGCCCGTCCCAATGAATCGACAGCTTGGGCGTCAGGATCGACCAGCGCATGTTCGTGAAGCGATTGACGAAGAAGCTCGACGCGCGGCGGACGATGTGATGCTCCGGCTCGAAGAAGGCGACGAAGCGATTGTCGATCTCGCGGAAGCGGACGAAGGCGTGCATCTTGTGGATATCGCGGCGCACGGCTTTCACGAGGTCCTGCAGGCGACGGACGAGCGGGTCGGCTTGATCGTCGAGCGCGTGGCGGTTGCTCTTCAGCCGCAGCAACATCGAGTAGAGCAAAGCGAAGCGCTCTGCGTCTGAGTGGCAGACGACGGACTGCGCAAGATCGACGAACGCGCGCGGGACCGGGAAGCTGGCTGCGGCTGCCGGGTCGGCGTCGGAGCCGAACAAGTCCGTTGGCCCGCCTTCGACCTGCCAGACGACGGCGCTTGCGGGAACGCCTGCTTCGGCAAGGTCGCGAGCAGCGTCGCGCCACGCGTCGAAGTCGTCGGGCGCTGAAAGCGTCACGCAATGCGCGTCGATCATTGGGCCTTCGCGTAACACGATCAGGGCGCGAACAGCTCCAGCTGCTGCTGCTTGGGCGCGATCAACGTGCGAAGGTCAGAGCGATCGGTGAGCAGCGTGGGCCGCCAGTCGGCTGTGGCGATGAAAGGCCGCACCTTCGCAATCGAAAGCGTAAGCCGCGCGACATCGTCGAGGCCCAGCTTCCGCCACCGGCGCGACAAGAGAATGCGCTCGACCGCCTTGGTTCCAAGCCCCGGCACGCGCCACAGCATCTCTTTCGGCGCGCGGTTCACGTCGATCGGGAAGCTGTCGCGGAACTTGAGTGCCCAGGCGAGCTTCGGGTCGATGTCGAGCGGCAGCATGCCGTGTTCGTCCGCCGCGCTCTGCACCTCGTTGGGCGCGAAACCGTAGAACCGCATCAGCCAGTCGGCCTGATAGATCCGATGCTCGCGCATTAGCGGCGCCCGCTTGAGCGGCAGGACCGCGCTAGCGTCCGGAATGGGTGAGAAAGCCGAATAATAGACGCGGCGCAGGCCGAAGCGCTGGTAAAGCGTGCTCGCCTTGCCGACGATGTCCGCATCGCTCGCGGCATCCGCACCGACGATCATCTGGGTCGACTGGCCCGCGGGGGCGAACTTCGGCGCCGACTTGAAGCGCTTGGAAGCGTCGCTTGCGTCCGTGATTGACGCTTTCATGTCGCGCATGGCGCCTTCGATCCGGGCAGCATCCTTTTCTGGCGCGAGATTCGTCAAACCCGTTTCGCTCGGAAGCTCGACATTGATCGAGACGCGGTCGGCATAGAGTCCCGCCCTGCGCACCAGTTCGGGGTCCGCGTCGGGGATCGTCTTTAGGTGGATGTAACCGCGAAAGTCGTGATCCTCCCGCAGGGCGCGCGCGACCTCGACGATTTGCTCCATCGTGTAGTTGGGCGAACGAATGATCCCGGACGAGAGGAACAGCCCCTCGATATAGTTGCGCTTGTAAAACGCGAGCGTCAGCCGGACGACCTCCTCCGCCGTGAACCGCGCTCGCCGCACGTTCGAGCTCTTGCGGTTAATGCAATAAGCGCAGTCGAAAATGCAGCTGTTGGTCAGCAGTATCTTCAGCAGGGAGATGCAGCGTCCGTCCGGCGCGTAAGCGTGGCAGATGCCTATGCCTTCGCTCGACCCAACGCCCTTGCCGCCGCGGCTGTCGCGCGTCGATGTTCCTGACGAGGCGCAGGATGCATCGTACTTCGCGGCATCCGCAAGAATCGCGAGCTTCGCCTGCAGGTTGAGCTGAGCCATTTGTTCCTAGTATGTTCTATAACTTTCGATGTCTATACAGCCATTTAGCCGTAGCTGCGGGCGACGCTTGCCGCCGCCAACAGCCGCCCCTACGGTCGCGCGCCATGACCAAGCTCGTCCTTAAGCTCGCCGCCTCGCTTCTTCCGCTCCTTGCCGTTGCCGCCGCACCCCCGGCGGTCACGCCGATGACGCCCGACGTCGTCGCGAAATACGACCCGGTTCTGCCCGAAGCGGACTACATCAAGCGCACTGCGATGGTGCCGATGCGTGACGGCACGAAGCTCTACACCGTCATCGTCATGAAGAAGGGCACGACAAACGGGCCGATCCTGCTGTCGCGCACGCCCTATGACGCCAAGGGCAGCATGAACCGGACGCCGAGCCAGTCCGTCGTGGACATCCTGCCGATCATGTACAAGGAGTTCGTCAACGACGGCTACATCATCGTCCAGCAGGACATACGCGGGCTGCACAATTCGGAAGGGCAGTTCGTAATGAACCGGCCCATCGTCGGGCCGCTCAACAAGACCGGCATTGACGAGAGCACGGACGCTTATGATGCGATCGCGTGGCTGGTGAAGAACGTGCCGGAGTCGAACGGCAAGGTTGGAACGATTGGCTCATCCTATCTCGGTTTCCTTACGCTGGCGTCGGAGATCAATCCGCATCCGGCGCTCAAGGCCGCCGTTCCCCAGAGCCCGATGGTCGACGGCTGGATGGGCGACGACTGGTTTCACAACGGTGCATTCCGCGTCGGCGGGTTCGACTTTGCCGTGTCACAAAGCACCGGGAAGGCTGAGGGAAGCGGCCTCGCGGTCGGTACCGGCGACGATTACACGCGCTATCTCGAGGCCGGGTCGATGGCGGACTATGCCCGCCGCCTGAACATCGAAAATTATCCGTTCGTCCAGAAGTTAATGCAGAATCCGGCCTATACGGAATTCTGGTCGGGCCAGGCGGTGGACAAGTGGATGGCAGCGCACCCGCTGACGGTGCCGACATTGATCGAGGTTGGGCAGTGGGACCAGGAGGACAGCTACGGCGGCCCCGCGGTCTATAAAGCCCTCAAGGACAAATATGAGGGCAGCGGCTTGCTGCACCTCGCGATCGGTCCGTGGCGGCATTCGGGTGCCAATCACTATGGCTACGACCTCGGCGCGCTGACGTTCACCGGCGACACAGCGCAGGAGTGGCGTGCGAAATATGTGAAGCCCTTCTTCGACCATTACCTAAAGGGCGCGCCAGATCCGCAGACGCCCAACGTGCTGACCTACGCAACGGGCATCAACGAGTGGCAAGCAAGTCCAAAGTGGCCGATGGGCACGCCGACTCCGCTCTATTTGGCTGCCAACGGCACCGCCGGATTCGAGCAGCCGGCAGTCGCCGGTCGTGACGACTACGTCTCCGACCCCGCCAAGCCCGTCCCCTATCTCCCGCGCCCAATCAGCGAGAGCCAGTGGAAGACGTGGCTGGTTCAGGATCAGCGCTTCGTCACCAATCGCACCGACGTCGTCAGCTACTCGACGCCGCCGTTGACCAAGGCGGTGCACATCATGGGCCCGCCGCAGGTGGATCTCTTCGCCGCGACGACCGGCACCGACAGCGACTGGGTGGTGAAGCTCATCGACGTCTATCCGAATGAGACGCCGGAAGGCGCGTCGCAGGGATCGAAGCAGGACATGTCCGGCTATGAGCTTCCGATCGGTATCGAGATCTTCCGCGGCCGCTACGTCGATAGCTTCGCGCGGCCACGTCCACTGCGGGCCGGGCAGGTCGAGCATTACCGCTGGGGCCTGCCGAACGTGAACCACGTCTTCCTGCCTGGTCACAAGATCATGGTGCAGGTCCAATCGAGCTTGTTCCCGGTGTACGACCGCAATCCGCAGACGTTCGTCCCCAACATCTTCTACGCAAAGCCGGGCGACTTCCGGAAAGCGACGCAGAGCGTCTACCACGGCGGGGCGGCGGCCAGCGCCGTCTACCTACCAGTCGTGGCTGACTGAACGCGGCGGTCTGAGGGCCTTGTTGAGGCGGCGTCGCAGCGGCGTTCGGCAGCAATGGATGATTGCGCTTACGGAACGGTCAGTTAGGCTGCGCCCCTCTGCATGGGGGGCCTAGAACATGCGCAAAGTGAACTTGCTGCTCGCGGCGGTTGCCGCACTCTCGATCGCGTCACCGGCCGTTGCGGGACCGGTGGAAGACTTCCACACGCTGATGAACGACTATTGGGCGACGCTGCTCAAGGAGTCGCCGCTGCTTGCGAGCCAGGCCGGCGTTCACGATTATGACGCGCAGCTCGATGAGGTCGGCATTGTGGCGCTGGATCGGCAGGCGGCGGAAGCGGCGGCCTTCCTGAAGCGGCTCGAGGCGATACCCGCGACCTCGCTCTCGCCTGCGGACCAGTCGAACTACGCAATTCTCCGCGGGCAGCTGCAGAATAACGTCAGCTTTAACCGCTTCGGCGAGCGGATGGTGCTCTACTCGTCCAACGGTAGCTACCATAACGGCCTCGTCGACCAGATGACGGCGATCCCGCTGCGTACGCCCGCCGATTTCGACAATTATCTCAAACGCATCGGCTTGGTGAAATCCCGCATCGAGGCCTACGGCGCCATGAGCGCTGCGGCGGCACGAAAAGGCTATGTGCAGCCGTGCGTTACAGAAACGCAGCTGCCGAAATCGATCAGCGGCGTCGTCGCATCGGACCCGACCAAGTCACGCTTCTATGAGCCCTTCGCTGCGGCGCGCCCGACCAGCATCACGGAGGCGGATTGGTCAGCGCTTCAGAACCGCGCGCGCGCCATAATCTCCACACAGATCAATCCTGCCTATCAGAATCTCGGCACCGTCTTTGCGCGCGACGTGCTGCCGCGCTGCTCGGAGGCGATCGGCGCATCGGCGCTACCGCAGGGCCGCGATTATTATGCCTGGCTGGTGCACTTTCATACCACCACGAACCGGACGGCCGACGACATTCACCAGCTCGGCATGAGCGAAGTCGCGCGCATCCGGGCCGAGATGGACGAGGTCGCGCGCAAGGCCGGCTACCAATCGCGGCAGGCGATGATCGCCGAGATGCGGAGCAATCCGAAGTATTTCCCGAAGAACGGCCAGGAACTGATGCAGGCGGCGGCGCTCCAGGCGAAGACGATCGACGGCAAGATGCCGACCTTGTTCGGCCGGCTTCCACGGCTTCCTTATGGCGTGAAGCCTATCCCTGCCGAGACAGCCGAGGGCAATACAACTGCTTATTATGTCCAAGGCAGCCCTGACGCAGGGATCGCGGGAACCTACTTCGTCAACCTGACCCACCTCGATCAGCGGCCGCTATGGGAGCTTCCCGCACTCACCGCCCACGAGGCGGTGCCCGGACATCACAATCAGATCGCGCTGCAACAAGAACTCGAGATGCAGCCGTGGCGGCGCTATACCACCTTCTTCACGGCGTTCGTCGAGGGCTGGGGTCTCTATTCAGAACGGCTCGGCATCGACATGGGCATCTACGACACGCCCGAGAAGAACATGGGCCGCCTGTCGTATGAGATGTGGCGCGCGTGCCGGCTGGTCGTCGATACCGGCATTCACGCGAAAGGGTGGACGAAAGAGCAGGCGGTCGCGTTCATGAAGGACAACACGGCGCTCACGGACGCGAATATCGACGCGGAAGTGAACCGCTACATTTCCACGCCGGGGCAGGCGCTGGCCTACAAGCTTGGGGAACTCAAGTTCCGCGAACTGCGCGCGCGGGCGGAAAAGGCGCTAGGCCCGAAGTTCGACATACGCCGCTTTCACGATGCGGCGCTCGGTCAGGGACCGGTTCCGCTGGAAGCGCTCGAAGCGCAGATCGACGCGTGGATCGCGGCGGAAAAGGATCGACGCTAGGCGACCTCGCGCTACTGCGGCGGCGTGCTCTGGTCCGTCTGCTCCTGACTTTCCTGCTGCGCCTGACGGATTTGCTGGACAACGCAGCCTGACGTGCCGCCTGGTCCAACCGCCGAGCAACTGCCGGTGCCGGTCCTCCCGACCGTCATCAGTTGCTGAGACTTATTCGCCCAAGACTCTCGCTGCTGCCGCGTGCCCGTCAGCTGCTGGTTCTTCGGAAGGCGGAAACGCTCCTGCTCGGGACGATGGACGCAGACCACCACGGTCGACTCCGTCTCGCGCGGGCAAGGATCGCTGCCATAGACCACCACTTGGGACTGCGCCGCTTGTGCGAGTGCAGGCGCCGGAAGGACCGCAATGCCGGCTACTGCGGTCGCCGCCGCGGCGAGGCCGATGATCAACTTCGACATTTCAATTGCGTCCTTTCCAGCACTTCAGCGGGCAGACCCGCCGGATGTTCCTCAGATTCTCTTCGACAGCCCGATGGCCACCTTGCAACCCGCACGGATGGCCGCGGTCAATAGGGGATAGGCCGGAGCGTTCATCGCGCCTGCTTCACGGGCGGTGTCGCGATGCTCCAACTCATCCGCCTGAAAGTCTGCGATGTCCGCTGCAAGCTCCGGATCTTGATCGCCAAGTTCGGCCAGCTGCTTGGAATAATGCTTGTCGATTTCCGTCTCGACAGCATCGGTGCAGGCCAGCGCGGCGCTTTCGGAGATGAGGGCGGTTGCCGCGCCTAGCGCGAACCCGGCGACGTTCCACAACGGCTGTAGCACAGTCGGCCGCACGCCCCGTTCCGCCATCAGCGCATTGAAGCGCTTGAGATGCCGTTCTTCCTGTGCGGCCATCCGCGCCACCAACTTGGCTTCCGGGCAATTGGACCGAAGCACCGCCAATTGGCCGGCGTAAATACGGGTGGCGCCATATTCACCCGCCTGATCGACACGAAGCATCGATGCTCCGTCGGCGCGGCGGTCGCCTGGCCGCCAACGGCTCACCGCCGGCCCTTCTTCAGGCCGAGGATCAGGATCAGCGTTGCGCCGCCAAACGACAGGATGGCGTTCCAGCCCGCCATCGAAATCCCGAGGAAACGGAACTGTACCTCGTCGCAACGGACGACCGGCGCGTGCCTGATCTGCTCCAGCAGGTCGGCGGCGCTAAGGCCTTTGCCCGTGGCTGTGCACGTGGTCATGCCTTCGAAGATCTTCGCTTCCACGCCTGCGTGATAGACTCCGATCGCGCCGGAGCCAGCAATTGCCGCCGCAGCGAGCAAGGTCAGCATCCGCGAACGGGCCGACTCCGCGGGACCGGTGAAGGCCAGCATCGCCAGGACGATCGCAGCCGCATGGGGATAGCGCTGCCAGTAACACATCTCGCACGGGTGCAGCCCGCCGAAATATTGGGACCCCAGCGCACCGCCCAGCAACATCAGGGGAAGCAGCAGCGCGATCAGTCGCGCCACGGCGGCCGGCGACAATCCGGTCGATGCTCGGCCGGCGGCGATCGCTTCGCTCATGACCTTCCTAGTGAAGCTTCTTCTGCGGCGTCGTCGACGCGACGTTCGTGGGCGCGATCGGTGCCGCAAGCCGCTTCAGCGTGTTCAGTGCATAATAGAGCTGGAAGTCCTTGATGCCCTTCTTCTCCAGTTCCTCCGGCTTCGCGGCGAAGCGCGGATCCGGCATGTCGTCGGCCTCCAGCAGCTTGTCCTCGACCTTCGCCTGCGCCAGCAAGTGGCGACGGAGGTCGGCTTCGCGGACGACCCTGCGGTCCTTGTAATCGGGATCGCTGAGCTGTGGAACGGCGATGTCCGGCTCGATGCCGCCGGCCTGAACCGAGCGACCCGACGGCGTGTAGTAACGCGCCGTGGTGAGGCGCAGCGCCGCATCCGGACCCGTCTGGACCACCGTCTGGACCGAGCCCTTGCCGAAGCTCTTTTCGCCCATGATGAGTGCGCGGCGATGATCCTGCAGCGCGCCCGCAACGATTTCAGAAGCCGACGCTGTTCCGGCGTCGACCAGCACGATCACAGGCAGGCCGTGTGCCATGTCGCCCGGACGCGCATAGTAGCGCTCGATGTCGTCCTTATCACGGCCGCGCTGCGACACGATCTCCCCCCCTTCGAGGAAGGCGTCGCTGACGTCCACCGCCTGATCGAGCAGGCCGCCGGGGTTGGAGCGGAGGTCGACGACGTATCCGAGCGGATGACCGCTCGTGGCCTTGTCGATCGCCACCAGGGCCGCCTTGGTCTGGTCGGCCACATTCCCCGAGAATGTGTTGATGTTGATGTAGCCGATACCGTCTTTGATCTCCCACTTCACCGGGCGGAGCTCAATCCGCTCGCGAGTGACGCTGAAATCGAGAGGCTTGTCGCGGCCAGGGCGGACGATCGTCAGCTTGACCGATGTCCCCGGGTCGCCCTTCATCTTGGCAACGGCCTCGTCCAGCGAAAGCCCGTAAACCAGCTCGCCATTGATGTGCGTGATGTAGTCGCCAGCCTTGATGCCCGCGCGCCATGCCGGCGTATCCTCGGTCGGAGCGATGACCTTAACCGCGCCATCCTCGACCGAAACAGTGAGCCCGAGACCGCCATAATTGCCGTCAGTCGTCGTTTTCAGCTGGTCGAAGTCGCTCGCTTCCACATAGCTCGAATGAGGATCGAGCGCCGCGAGCATGCCGTCGATTGCGCCTTTGATGAGCGTGTGGTCGTCGACCTTGTCGACATAGTTCGCCTTCACCCGCTCATAGACACTCATGAACTTTTCGAGCTCTTGGTAATTCGTTTGATCGGCCGCAGCGAAAGAACTGGTCGCGGCCGGCACAAGAGCGAGGGCGCCCACCAGGGCCAGCGGCGGAAGATATTTCGTGAACTTTTTCATACAGTCGCGTCCTGTAAGGCGGCTCTCCCAGGCATTTAGCCGCCTTTGCCGTCCTTTGACAGAGTTTGAGATGAACCTGCGATGAGAGCAGGCGAGATTCGACGCCCATTCTGGGACAATTCGACCTGCAGCGGTCCAAGCGCTCGACCGATCGGCTGACCGAGCTGGACTCGGTCGCCCTGGTGCAGGGTGGACGAGACGTTAACGAGCAAGCTCATCCACCCGCCGCCATGATCGATGACCAATATTCCGTCATAGTCTTGGAAGGGACCAGCGAACCGCACCGTGCCGTCAGCAGGCGCGTTGATTGGAGCACCGCGCCAAGTCGAGAGGGTAAGCCCCCGGGCCCGTACACCGCTCTCGTCGATCGCGGCGAGACCCTCGGTAACGGCGGCTTGCGCCGGAAGCTCGTAGGCGAAAGGAGACCGCTGCGCTCGTGCCTGAGCCCCCGTCGGACGAGCCGGTGCGGGATCTTCGGCAGCGAGCTGCGACGCGAGGATCGCGGCAGAGCGGCTGCTTCCGGCTGAGGCGCTCAGCCGATCGACAGACTCGTTTGCGGAAATCGCCGCATCGCCAGCGCTAAGCGCAGCTGTGCCTGACTTGTCGGCGAGTTGGAGCGCACGCTGTTCGAGCGCGGCAAACTGCTGCCGTCTTGTTTGCAGGTCCCGACGGCTATTGATGAGCTCTGCCCGGGCTCCCGCGGCGGCCAGTTCGAGACGCTTGCCCTCGCTGAGCTCTGACGAGATCTTAGCGGTGCGGCTGCGGATCACTGGCAGCGTGACGTCCAGCAACAGCCGCACTTTCACCAACTCGTCTGCGCTCGCCTCGCGGTCCGCGATGGCGAGCAGAGGCGGGCGCTGTGCCATCACGGCAAGACCCGCGAGCAGTGATGAAACCGGCCGCTGCTCTTGGGCGAGCTGCTGGCGATGGGCCGCCACATAGGCGGATGCGAGGCGGAGCTGCAGGTCAGCGGCCGTGATCCGCGCCTCCGCCGCATCCATCGCCTCCGCGGCTGCGGCTTGTTGCGCGTGCAGCCGATCGGCTTCGTTGCGTGCATTCTGTGCGATCCTGGCCAAACGAGCAGCTTCCCGCTCGGCGCTCGCTTGCTCGGTGCGCGCGCGCTGAAGCTCTGCCTCGATCGGAATTCCCGCAGGAACGACCGGCGCGCTCGCCGCGGCAAGCAACGGAAGGGCGATCAGGAGAGGCGCGATGCGGCGCATGCGCTAACCTTCGCGATGATAGGGGTGGTTCGCAAGGATCGAAGTCGCCCTGAACAATTGCTCGGCGAGCATCGCTCTGACGAGAAGATGCGGCCAGGTCGCGGGCCCGAAGGAGAGAAGGAAGTCGGCGGAGCACCTTCGTTCCTCGTCGTGTCCGTCGGCTGCGCCAATCAGGAAGCGAGCCTCGCGAGTGCCGTTGTCACGCCAACCTTCGAGCTTCTTCGCCAGCTCCACCGACGAAAGCGCCTTCCCCCGCTCGTCGAGAATCACCGAAATGCTGTTTGCACGCCCCGGGGGCATGTTCCCGCCCTTGTCCGGCAGCTCGGTGATCTTCGTGGGCCAGGTGACGCGTTTCAGATAGCGCTCGACCAGGTCGGCCTCAGGAGAGCGCCCGATCTTTCCGCGCGCAACGATGTGCAGGAGCACTATTGCGCGGTGAGCGCTGGGCGGAACGGCCAGGTGACGGTGGACTTGAACCCGTCGTAGATGGCGCGGGCTGTCTCCGCGATCGTGCGCGGGCGATCGGCGCCGCCGCGTGCGAAGATCGCCACGGCGATCCGCCGGCCGTCGGGCAAGGTGATGAAGCCAACATCGTCCGCAAGGCCGTTCAGCGTCCCGGTCTTGTGCTCGACGGGGGTGCCGAAAGGCAGCATCGCCTTCATGCGGTTTTTGCCAGTCTCACAACGTGACATCAGGTCGAGAAGGTAATTGCGGCTCGAGGGCTTGATCAGCTCCGCTTTGTAGATGCGCCGCAAGAGGTCGACCATGGCCGTCGGCGTGCTGGAATCGCGCCTATCCCAGAGGTCGCGCTTGTCGCTCAGAAGCTGGGCAATGGTGCGGTCCACGCGAAGCCCGGTGACGCCATTATCCTGCAGCCAGTCGTGCAGCACGCGCGGGCCGCCAAGGTCTTTCAGCAGCATGTCAGTCGCGCGATTGTCGCTATGGATCAGCATTCGGGCCATCAGGCCGCGAGCGGAATAACCGTTGATCGTGTCGTCGAGCGAGCGGCGGCCGTGATCAACCTGCGCGAGGTATAGCGCGGCGACGGCCACCTTCACGGTGCTTGCCATGGGGAAAGGCGTGTTGCCCTTGATGCTGACCTTCTCGCCGCTGTTGAGATCCAGCGCGGCAATGCCGACGTCAGCCGATTTGCCGGCCACGAGGGAGCTCAACTGCTGCTCGAGGTCGGTCAGGCTGGCAGACGAAGCCGCCGCCGCGGGCTGCGCGACGAAAGCCAAAAACGACAATAGAACAGCAATAATCCGCATCGCCCTCACCCGCGTGCAGCAGCGCTCACGCCAGAATCATCGCCAAACGCCCACATTCGTTCCAAATTGTAAAAATTTCGAACTTCCGGACGGAATATATGCACGATTACGTCATCCGCGTCGATAAGCACCCAGTCGGCGGCCGGAAGACCCTCGATGCGGACATTCCTTCCAAATCGCTCTTTGATCTTGTCGCCAAGCTTAACCGCCATGGATGCGACTTGCCGCGTTGAGCGGCCGGACGCGATCACCATGTGGTCGGCGATGTTGGACTTTCCGGCGAGCGGGATGGATACGACCTCCTGCGCCTGATCGTCGTCGAGAGATTGAAGAACGAGCTTGTGAAGCTCTTCAACGTCGATGGGAATGCCTGCCTTGGCGGTCTCAGCTGGACGTTCGGTCAAGGGGTCTCCTTGGCAACATTGGCGATCCGAAACGATACGAACGCGCGGATGACGCATTCGTTCTCTGGTGCCAGTTGGGGTGGTGCGCACGGATGGCCGTTGCGGACGTAGTGTCGGGCGGCAGGCGAAGGAAAAGGATCGCCGGTGCACTCCACTGCGTCCAACTCGTGGCTTGGCTAGAAGGGCGGACGAACCCTTTGAGCCAACCCATCGCGCGCGCCGCGTGGGCAGCTGAATCATACCCCGGCCTGCGAATCACCGCAATTGGGACTTCGCGGGCCAACCCCCTCCAATCGCGCCATTCGTGAAAATTCGGCAGGGTGTCGCTTCCGAGCAACCAAATGAAGCGATGCTCTTCATGCCGCGCCTTCAATTTGCGCACCGTATCAACAGTATAGCGGGTGCCCTCTCGCTGCTCGAAGTCACTGACGCGAATGGGCGCGCCCCGCGCCATGCCTCGAGCCGAAGCGAAACGAGCCTCGAATGGTGCCATGTCCTTTGCGCCTTGCTTCAGCGGATTGCCCGGAGAAACCAGCCACCAGACCTCGTCGAGACCGAGCGCGCGAATGGCCTGCAAGGAGATATGGCGGTGGCCCCGGTGGGCCGGGTTGAACGAACCGCCGAGGAGGCCGATGCGCGCCATGGCCTTTCGCTAGCATGAGCAAACAAGCGCGCCTAATATCGTCGCGGGGGTACGAATGGACGGAATCGAAGCAGTCGGCGATGCTGTGACGGGCGGCCTGCTGGCTCGCGCGGTCGAACCTCAGGCGGGTGAGGCGGACGGCCATACGCACGAAAAGTCCTGCCTCAACTGCGGGACGAAGCTGACTGGCCCATACTGCTCGGCGTGTGGACAGAAGGCGCATGTCCACCGCTCGGTCCGCGGCTTCCTCCAGGACTTCATCGCCGGCTTGTTCAACTTCGAAGGGAAGATCTGGCGGACCCTGCCGATGCTAGCGTGGCGACCCGGGGAAATGACGCGCCGCTACATCGCGGGCGAGCGTGCACACTTCATCTCGCCCGTCGCGCTGTACCTATTCACGGTCTTCGCAATGTTCGCAGTGCTTAATTTCACCGGTGAGTTCAGTCCCGCCAACACTACCAAGCACATGCAGCAGGGTCTCAAGACCGACATCGCTGAAGGTCAGAAGAAGCTTGTTGCACTCGAACTCAAGCGGAAACTCACCGCCGAGGCGGGCAAGGACGTCGCTGAACTCGACCGCAAGATTGCTAAGCGCAAGGAAGACATTGCGGATACCCAGAAGCTCATCGAAGGAAAGGTCGTTACGAGCGGAGATCTCGACGAAGGGACTCCAGGTTGGATCCGTCCTTTCCTGCAGAACGCGCGCGCCAATCCGGACATGGTGTCGATGAAGGTCCAGGAAGCGGCGTCGAGGTACAGCTGGCTGCTGATCCCCATCTCCGTCCCTTTCATGTGGCTGCTTTTCCCGTTCCGCCGCCGCTACAATACCTACGACCACACCGTGTTCGTCACCTACTCGCTGTCATTCATGATGATGCTGGTGATCGCCAGCGGCTTGCTCGTAGCGGCCGGCGTCACGGGAATTGCGGGCATGCTGTTCTTCGTGCCCCCGTTCCACATGTACCGTCAGCTCAAGCAGGCCTACGAACTGAGCCGCTTCAGCGCGATCATGCGGACCATGGCTCTCGTGACCTTTGCATTCATCGCCGCTGCTTTATTCGCCGCAGCGACGATCGCGATCGGGACGAGCAGCTAGCCCTTACAGGGATACTTCTTCTGGAGGACCCGGATCATTGCGTTTTTGAGGCTCATTCGCTCGCGCTCGCCAGCTGGGATCGCCTCCAGCCCGTCGATGAACTCATACGAGCCGAGCTGCGCCCGAGGGGTCGGCGAGCAGTAGAGGATCGGCCTTCCGGCGCGTTGCGCGGCGATGCGGTCGGCGCCGATGGATTTGCCGGCCGCGGTCGCTTCGGCCTTCAGGCGACCATAGTCGCTGTCGAAGAGCGCAAGTGGCCCTTTCGCCTTGAGCTGGTTCGCCCGGTCGAGAAAGTTCTGCGCACTGCCCGGTGGTGCAGAAAGCACCGGTGCTGCCAAGGTAAGGGCGAGAAGCAGAAGGATCGTCTTGCGCATAAAGAAAGCCACTCCGCAGCTTAGTGCCGCGAAGTGGCCTTCCGTTCGAATTGTGGGCGAATTTAGACGCTGGCCGCGGCGGGCCCACCGATGGCGCCGGGCTTCGGACGCTTGGCTTTCGGGATCGAGGAGCCTGCCGCCGGGATGGTCGGCCCCTTCGTGCCGCCCCGGTCAATGGTATCGCCTGCGAGCAGCGCCTTGATCTCGTCGCCCGACAGCGTTTCATACTCTAGAAGCGCCTGTGCCAGCGTCTCGAGTTGTTGGCGATGCTCGTCCAGCAGATGCTTGGCGCGGCCGTAGCCATCCTCGACGATCTTGCGGATCTCGCTATCGATCGCCTGAGCCGTTTCGTTCGACATCTGCCGGGTCCGATTCACGGAATAGCCGAGGAACACCTCTTCATCGGGCTCCGCATACTGCAGGGGGCCGAGTGCGTCCGACATGCCCCAGCGGGTCACCATGTCGCGAGCAAGGCTTGTTGCGTACTGGATGTCGGACGAAGCGCCGGAGGAGACCTTGTCGTAGCCGAAGATTACTTCCTCAGCGACCCGGCCACCCATCGCAACGGCGAGGTTCGCGTACATCTTGTCGCGGTGGTAGCTGTAGCTGTCCCGCTCCGGCAGGCGCATGACCATGCCCAGCGCTCGACCGCGCGGAATGATCGTCGCCTTGTGGATCGGGTCGGACGCTGGCTCGTGCAGCGCCACAATCGCGTGGCCGGCCTCGTGATAGGCGGTCATGCGCTTCTCGTCCTCGGTCATGACCATGGACCGGCGCTCAGTCCCCATCATTACCTTGTCCTTGGCTTCCTCGAACTCCTGCATAGCGACGAGACGCTTGCCCTTCCGTGCCGCAAGCAGCGCCGCCTCGTTGACGAGGTTGGCGAGGTCCGCGCCGGAAAAACCCGGCGTGCCACGCGCGATCACGCGGGGATCGACGTCCGGAGCGAGCGGGACCTTCTTCATGTGAACGCTGAGGATCTGCTCGCGGCCGTCGATGTCCGGACGCGGGACGACGACCTGACGGTCGAAGCGCCCCGGTCGCAGAAGTGCGGGGTCGAGGACGTCAGGACGGTTAGTCGCGGCGATAATGATGATGCCTTCGTTGGCTTCGAAGCCGTCCATCTCAACAAGGAGCTGATTCAGCGTCTGCTCCCGCTCGTCGTTGCCGTTGCCGAGCCCTGCGCCGCGATGGCGGCCGACCGCGTCGATTTCGTCGATGAAGACGATGCAGGGCGCCGACTTCTTGGCCTGGTCGAACATGTCGCGGACGCGGCTTGCGCCGACGCCGACGAACATCTCGACGAAGTCCGAACCTGAAATGGAGAAGAAGGGAACGCCCGCCTCACCGGCGATGGCGCGGGCGAGCAATGTCTTGCCGGTGCCGGGGGAGCCGACCAGCAACGCACCCTTGGGGATTTTGCCGCCCAGGCGCGCGAACTTGCCGGGGTCCTTGAGGTATTCGACGATTTCCTGAAGCTCTTCGCGGGCCTCGTCGATGCCGGCAACATCGGCAAAAGTGACCCGGCCGGTCTTCTCATTGAGCATCCGCGCGCGGCTCTTGCCGAAGCCCATGGCGCCGGAGCCGGCGTTCTTCTGCATCTGGCGCATCACGAAGAAGCTGATGCCCAGGATGAGGAGGAAAGGCAGCGAGTTGTAGAGCATGTACAGCCAGATGCTCGACCCTTCCTCACCCTTGACCTGGACGGCAACGCCCTTGTTGATCAGGCGATCGGAAACGTTGGCGTCGCCCGGCGCGACGGTGTGGAACGTCTCGCCGCTGGCAAGCTTACCGCTGATCTGGCTGTTGTTGCCCGCACTCGATGCGATCGTGACGGCGCGAACATTGCCCTCGTCGACCGCGCGAACGAATTCGGAATAGGCCATCGGCTGGCCGGCCTGCGCACGCGAGCCGCCGTCGATCATCTGTACAAAGAGCACCAGCGCGAACAGAACGCCCACCCATATCAGCAGGCTCTTGGTCCAGGGATTGCCGGGCTTCTTGTCCTTGTCGTTCATTTTCCAGCGTCTTTCCGGGCGGGAGGCCCATTAAGTCCATAAAATAGGCTCATCGGCTCCAATAACAATCCGCCCCTTGAGCAAGGCTGAACGCGCTCGTCCCGGATTGAGCCTCCGACATGTCCGTCGATGCAAGTGCGATGGGGCTGTCCCGGCCCATGCGAAGGTCATCGCACTATGCGGAGGCATCGTGGTGGACTATGATGCGCGTCGGCGAGGCCGCCAGCGTGAAATGCGGAGGTGCAGATGCCGTTCGCAGCCCAACTTCGGGACTTGCTCCGCTTTCGCGAGAGTGAGGTACCCGCCTCCTTCGCGAAAGGCGAACCGCTGGAATCGGTGCTGGATCGACACCTGCTGGCTGTGGAATGGTCGGCGGATTCGGACATGGTCACGTCTATCCTCCTGCTCGACGGGACCACGCTGCACCATGGCGCCGGCCCAAGGCTTCCAAATGCTTACCGCGATGCAATCGACGGCTCAGAGATCGGCCCGGTTGCGGGTTCTTGCGGCACCGCGGCGTTTCTCGGGCGGCCGGTCTATGTCTCGGACATCGCGAACGATCCGTTGTGGGCGGATTACAAGGATCTGGCGTTGGACCACGGACTTCGCGCTTGCTGGTCGACGCCGATTCGAAATCCCCAGGACCGATTGCTGGGAACATTCGCAATCTATCACAAGAGGGCGCGGAGCCCGACGAAGGAAGAGATCGAATCCATCCGGACGATCACCGAGCACGTTGCCCGCGCGATCATGTGGTATCGCGGTTCGGACTATGAGGAGGACAGCTCGGCTGCCGTCGACGAGAAGGCGGTACGGCCGGCGCTGAGACTGGTCAGCGATTCAGGCGTGCCGTGCGATCCCGATGTTCCGACGCAAGAGCTCTAGCAAGACTGACTACTCTCCTGCTCGAAGACTTGATCAAATACCGGGCCTGCTCGAGCGTAATGCCGTCGCGCCGTCCCAGCCGAATTGCCTAATATGCCGTAGAACGGCCATTCCCACTCCGGCTGCCGAGGCTTCGTTGACTAGCCGCCGTGCGCAGCTCCTTTTCGACGTAGTCAACGTGAGGCCGAGCGCGGCCGTTCCAGTGCGCTTGTCGGTCGATTATCGAGCCGTCGGCGAGCGGCCCGGCGTGATGACCTGCACCTTTCCCGTCCGCGCGATCGAGGACCACCCCACCCGGGGGCCTCGCAGCGCCTGCACCAACGCCTTGATCACGACGTAATACATGACCTGCCGATAGACGAACCGCTGTGGCAGCAGCCACGCCATCAGCCGCCAGTCCTCGCGTCGCTCGAGGGCGATCGCGATGAACCCAGCGGTGAGGTCGATCGCTCCGAACAGCAGCCAGAACAGTGCCACGCGATAGAGGTCGCCCTGCATGGCCGAATAGCCGTGCTGCTGGATCGAGGAGATAGTCATGACGATGTTGAGGATCAGCGCCAAGTCGATGATCGGTGAGACGACGGCGAACATCAGCTGAAATACGATCGCCTGCGGAAGGCCCAGAAAGGCGAGCCCGCGCGGACGGCCCGCGGTCATGACTTTCTTGTGCTTCCAGATGCACTGGATCGTGCCGAAAGCCCAGCGGAAGCGCTGGCGCGCAAGCTGGCCCAGCGTTTGCGGGGCTTCGGTCCACGCGATCGCGCTCTGATCGTAGGTCACATGCCACCCAGCGCGCTGGACGGCGATGGTCAGGTCTTGATCCTCGGCCAGCGTGTCGGGCGGATAGCCTTCCACCTCCACGATCGCCTGCTTCCGCCACGCGCCGACTGCTCCGGGGACGACGGTCATTGCACCGAGGCGCGACAGCGCCCGTCGCTCCAGGTTCTGGGCAGTCACATATTCAAGCGCCTGCCACTTGGTGACGATGTTGATGCGGTTGCCAACCTTTGCATTGCCGGCGACGGCGCCCAGTTGTTCATCTGCCGCGAACCAGCGGGCAAGCCGGGCTATCGTGTCCGGCTCGAACTGAGTGTCAGCATCAAGCGCGACGACGATCTCGCCAGTCGCAAGCTCCAGCCCTCGATTCAGCGCACGGGCCTTGCCGCCGTTTTCGAGGGTCAGCAGCCTGACGCGTGGGTCCTTGCCGAACACATCCTCGACAATCTTGGAGGTGCGATCACGCGACCCGTCATCGATAACGATGATCTCGATGCCCACGTTCTCGCTTTGAAGGACTTGCGCGACTGATCGTTCGATCACCCGCTCCTCATTGTAAGCGGGGATGAGGACGCTGACGAACGTTTCCCGGTGCATGGCCGGCCGGATAAGGCGGCGTTCCTTCCACGCGGCGAGCAGCCCAAGGCCAGCGAGAAACAGTGCGCGCGCGATGCCCAGTGAGATCGCCGCGGCGAAGATGAAGTCGAGCGCGCGGATCGAAAATCCGACCAGTTCGAACGCCGCGAGATCGACGCGAGCTGCTGCGTGATCTGAAGGCGACAGCGCTGGCATTGCTTGTCGCGGCGACAAGCCTGCAAGCTCCGAAACGGGAACGAATCGGTAGCCGCGCGCCCGAAGTGTATCGATGATGATCGGGAGTGCCGCGATCGTTTGCGACCGGTCACCGCCGGAATCGTGGAGCAGCACCACATTGTGACTGCACTGCGTCTCAGAGTCCGTGTCGCACTTGTCGTTCTTGAGCACGTTAGAAACGACATTGTTGACGATGGCGGGGACGCCCGGCCGCTGCCAATCCTCGCTGTCGACGTGAAGCCCGACGGAGAGATAGCCACGCGACTGCGCTTCCCACACCGGCAGGATTTCATCTGCGGTCGTCGGTTCCGCGTCGCCGAAGAACGGCGCGCGGAACAGCTTCAGCGTTCGCCCGGTGAAGGCCTCGAACAGCCGCTGCGTGGCGTTCAGTTCGAACCGGGTGCGCGTCACATCGGCATTGGCGAGATTCGGATGCGTGTAGGTGTGGCTACCGATTTCGTGGCCCTCGCGCAGCATGCGCTCGAGGAGACCGCGTTCGGTCAGCGCGTTCTCGCCGACGATGAAGAAGGTTGCCGGGACCTTCTCCTGCTTCAAAATGTCGAGGATCCGTGGAGTCCAGCGCGGATCGGGCCCATCGTCAAAGGTTAGGGCGATTGCGCCCGGCAAATGTCCGGCGCGCGTGATCGTATAGGGCCTGGGCACGCGTTTGAAATCGACGCCGGTGATCAGACCCGATCGGTTCAACGAGAATCTGCGTTCGCCGGGCGTGGGCAAGGCCGTGATCCGGATGATCTCGCCCGGGCCTTCGATGTCGACATTCGTGCCCTGACGCAGATGCGTGAGACCTGCCGTGGTGAGCGGGCCGGACAGGTTGCGTCCGAAGATCGACCACAGGCTCGGGTCCTCCGCACCCATGCGCCAAAGGGCGACGTCGACGATCCCGGCGCGCTTGAGCAGCGTCAACTCGTTAAACGCGCTCGCCGCGTCCAGCATCCAGACGCTGTGCGGATGCCCCTCTTCATCGTCGTAAGCGAAGGTGCTGTTCGCCGCGATGAGGTCGAAGTTAGGGCGTGCATCGCTGTCGCCGGCGTCGACCCATGCCTCGTCGATATTCTCCGGATCGCCCGTTCCGTCATGCCAGTCGTATGCATAATTGCCGATCGTCACGATGACCTTGCTGCGCGGAACCTGGCGGACGGCTGCGGCGACTGAGCTCGCCCACCATTGCTGCGACGCGATCGGGCCTGGCGGTCCGTCGTTGGAATGCTCGTCATAGGCCATGACGAATAGCTTGTCGGAGACGGCGGCGAAGCGCTTGAGGTCCCACCAAGGATCGACCGGAACGGCGACAGTGGTCAGCCAGCGGTGCTTCGCGAAGCGGACACGCGCTTCACGCAGCAGCTCAAGATATTTCTCCTGGCTTGGGCGGTCGAGCTGTTCGAAATCGAACACCGCGCCGGACGCGTAGTTGGCGGCAAGGAACGGCTCGAGTTGGTCGAGGAAGCGCCGCCTCAGCCGAGGGTCTGCAAGCATCGACCGGATGCCCGCTTGGTCGACGTGCCCGTTGGCGAAGTTCTGGATGACCGGAAGAATGAGGGGGCGATGGCCCGCGCCGTTGATGACGGCGCGGCCGCTGCGATCAGGGAGGACGTTGAACTGGTGGTTCGGGCCGGTGATCGTGACCCAGACCGGTGCAAGCCAGTTCAGGTCGCCAATATGCCGCTGCAGGCTCGCGGTCGAGTTCTCGTCCCAGGGAACGTAAAAGCCCACATAGAGCGGCTTGCTCATCGCTGCTGCCGCCGCCGTCGCTTGCCGGGCACCGACCTTCCGCGCGCTCGGCGGCTGTGTTCCGAGCAAGCGCTTAATGGCAAGGTCGACCGCGCGGCCGGTCCGGCTGAGCAAAGTTGCTTTTGGCGTTGGCTGCGGGACGCCGTGCTCGAGGGCGACCGGAAGGGGCGGTTGGGCCGGCACGACGCGTATCGTTGCGAAAAGCGCGGTAAGGACCAGCAGGTTGAGGACGACGAACAAGGCAACGGCGACCGCAAACCGCCGGCGCCGGCGCCCTGAAGGGTCGTGAAAGACTTGCCGGTCGGCCATTAGGTTACGCTAGTTGTAAAGAACTGAACCGGCCAATGACCTTTCGTTCACGGAAGGCACGGTAGTGCGCTCAAAGTAGCAGTCGAGACGCAATTGCCATCAATGTCGGCACTGCGACGACGATCGCCGCAAAACCTACGGCCTTGCGGCAGACTCGCACATCGCCTCGCCGCAGTTCGCCAATGACCAGCGCCGCGGCCAGGGCCGCGCCGGTCATCGTCCAAAAATGGTAGCGCATGCCCGTTGCGACGCCGAACAGAAGGTACCCAAGGCCGTAGAGCGGCGCAGACGCTGCGATAGCGACGAACTGCAGGTCCAACCCTTGGCAGGCCGCGAGTACGAATGCAGCGAGACCCACCGCAATCCAGAAGCACGGCCAGCCGAGAGGCGTCCGAGCTGCAACATCCGCGTACCGACTCACCGCGGCAAGCAAGGCGTTCATCCGTACCTGATAATTCCATGGGTTCGGCACGGACGCGGTCCAGGCGGTGAAATGGGGGCTCTCGCGCAACAGGAACCAGGTCGAACGATTGAAGTGGTCCAGCCGGTGTTCGGCATAAGCCACAGGGTGGTTGATGATTGCGCGCAGCCAGAAGCTGACGGGGCTCACATCATCGTCGTCAACTAGAGACTGAAAGCGCTCGAACCCGAGCGGACACGGCTTTGGTGCCCAGCTGGAATAGCCATCCCATTGATTGGGATCGTAGCAGCCGCGGTTGACGGCAACGGGGTCGCGAACACCCATGTCGGGGAAAGCGCTCACGCCACTTCGTGCAGTAATGCCGCCCAGATCAAAGATGATCAGCGATAGGTTCACGTCCGTACTTTCGGCCTGCACCAATTCAGATATCGCAGGTCCGGTCGCCATGAACACCGCCGTCGCTGCGGTTGCCGTCACGATCTTGCGGGCGGCCGTTCTCGTGAATGGGCGCGGAGCCGCTGCAAGCGCGAGCGGCACGCACGCGAGAAATGCATTGAAGCGCAGCGCGGCGGCGAACATCAGCGCAGCGAGCGCGGCCCCTGATAATGCCGCTCGCTGCCAGCGTGCGGCAGCCTCGCGCGCCCACAGGATCAGTCCCGTGGCGCAAGCCAGCGCCCCGGCCATCAGACAGTCCTTCGTCACCGTTCCGGTAAGGGCAAGTGAAGCGGGCAACCAGCCGACGAGGGCCACCGAAACGCCGAGCTGGGGATTGCGCCGCCAATTTGCCCACAGAGCGGTCAGCGTGAGGCCCACCCAATAAAGAGACAACTGGACCACCAGCATCGGAGCAGGGCCCGGCTGAAGTAACATCAGCCGTCGCCAGATCCACGCCATCAACGGCGGGTGCCAGTCCTCATACGTGTTATCGACCGCCTGCTGGTACTGCCAACGTGCGTCGTCGATCATGATGCCGGGCCAATAGCCGTGTACCACTGTCGCCAACCCTACCGCGATGATCACCGCGATGACGATCAGGTAGCGGCGATCGGGTCTCTGCATATGCGGCAAATTGGCGTGCACCATCGTCATGCGCCTGAATGGGCCTGCCGGCGAACGTCGGCAATGGTCGCTTGTTGAGCTCGCCGGCAAACGCAACGCATAGGTTCATTTGACTTCGCGTCAAACGGGGCCGAGCGTGCGCACGAACGCCTAACACGTTCAAAAGGGGGGATAATACGA
>Ga0308173_10000117_pt1 | contig 26894 bp, 24 predicted proteins | sample PhyPR1_FD_203716 | JGI IMG/M metagenome (GOLD analysis project Ga0308173, IMG submission 203716) | Soil microbial communities from UC Gill Tract Community Farm, Albany, California, United States - DLSLS.P.R1 | ecosystem: Environmental > Terrestrial > Soil > Agricultural land | place: USA... | reverse complement strand
CGTCTAGAATCGCGGCCCGCGTCTGTTCGCCTTTTCGCATGATCTTTACCGTCCTCTCGTCACCCGATTGAAAAAGAACGGCCGTTCTAATATTGTGGCCGAACACTGCTGAAAACAAGCAATTTATTAGAAACCCGTGTCTAAACGTTGCCGTTGTTACTAGGATATGTCTCAACTTTGCTCAGGCCATTGTCCTTTTTTAAGGGCCGGCTGCATGTAAGTGACTGCCCGACTTCCCATTTGGTGGGCGGACGCTGACATTAGGCAGTCTTTTGGACGAAGCAGCAGTAATTGGGCCGTTAATCGTACTGCCCGATCGTGATCATTTTCATCATCACGCGGTACGTGTTGTAGGCGAGCCAGCTAAGCATGCGCTCCGTTACCGGACGCGAAGCATAGTGTTTTTCGTCGATGGGAGCGGCTTCGTCGAAAGCCTTCAGAATGGCGTCGCGCAACCCGGCGATTTCCGCGTGATTGACGAGCACCATATTCGCTTCGTTATTGAGCACGAGCGATAGCGCGTCGAGGTTCGAGGAGCCGATGGTCGCCCAGTCGGCGTCCACGACGGCGACTTTGCCGTGAAGCATGGTTTTCTCATATTCGGCGATGCGCACGCCGTGCTTCAGCAAGTTGCCGTAGAGAAAGGGCGTCGCGTAATCGAGCGCGACGAATTCCTTGCGCCCGATCACGAGCGACACCCGCACGCCGCGCTGCGCCGCATAGACGAGCGCGCGGCGCAATCTGCGGCCGGGCATGAAGTAGGGATTGGCGAGCAGCACTTCGCGCTCGGCATGGGCGATAGCGCGCAGGTACGCTTTTTCGATGGCGCGGCGGTTCAGCAGGTTGTCCCGCGCGACGAACGCGACGCACGGCTGGTCGACCGCATGAATCTCGCCCAGGCGCGCGCGGCGTCGCGCGCGCGCTGCCCGCCGCGAACTCCAGTGGGTTGGCTGCGGCTGCGACTCAGACTGCGCCTGCTGCTCCGGCTCACAACCCGCCGACCGCGGCTCGCGCGGTTTGACGCCGAGCCGGATGCGCTCCCATTGCAGGTCGAAGGCATCGCGCACATCGTTGGCGACCGGGCCTTGCGCTTCCATCGCAAAATCCCAGCGTGGTTCCTTGAGGCGCGCGCGGTTCTGCTCGTAATCATCGACGATATTGATGCCGCCGCAGAAAGCATGGATGTTGTCGATCAGCGCGAGCTTGCGATGCGTGCGAGAAAATCCGAGCGGCCCGAAAAGCAGATGCGGATTGTAGATTCGATGCTCGACGCCGCTCTGCTTCCACTCGTCGAAAAACGGCAGATTGCCTTCTGTTCCAATGCCGTCCGTGATCACACGCACCGTCACGCCGCGCCCAGCCGCGCGCACGAGCGCATCGGACACCGCGCGGCCGGCATCGTCATTCGCGAAGATATACGTTTCAAGCGAAACAGACGTCCGCGCCTGGTCGATGCGCCCGATCAGCGCGGGAAAGAACTGCACGCCGCTCTTCAAGATGCGGACGCGGTTGTCCGTGGTGAAGCAAAGCCGCGGCGGACGACGCCCCGAAAACAGCGCCTCGCGCAGCCGCTTGAAACTGCGCCGGGGGCGCACACCGATCATCGGCTATGCGCCGCGAGGCGCTCGGGCAATTGCAGGATCGCTTCGCGGTTCGACCATGAGAAGCAACGGTCGGCGGCTTCGCGCAGCGGCAGCCACAGATGCGACGTGTGTTCGCGCGGCGCGAGTGTCACCTCCAGACAGTGCGGCACACACAGGCTGAACTGGTGTTCGGTATTGTGCGTAACGCCTTCCGCATAACGGTGCCGCCACTGCGGATAGATTTCGTACTGGATGCTGTGATTCCAGTCGAGCAGCGCGGCATGCGGCACGAGCGGACTTCCAATGACGATGCCCGTCTCCTCCTGCACTTCGCGCGCGGCGGTCCCGGCGAGCGGCTCGTCGATGTAGTCTTTCGAGCCAGTCACGGACTGCCAGAAGCCTTCGTGGTCCGCGCGCTCGATGATCAGCACGTCCAGATCGGGCGTATGAATGACGACCAGCACGGATTCAGGGATTTTGGGTGGCTTGTACATGACCATGTGAACGTGCGTTTTTGTCTCGTTTCCGCAAAACTGTAGCGCAAAAAGCGAAAAAGGCGCACTAGGCGCCTTTCTCGTCACAACTATTTCGACGCTTATTGCGTCTTCTGTTCCGGCTGCCGCAGACGGATATGCAGTTCGCGCAACTGGCGCTCGTCGACTTCGCTCGGCGCTTGCGTGAGCAGGTCCTGCGCGCGCTGCGTCTTGGGGAACGCAATGACGTCGCGGATCGAATCGGCGCCGGCCATCATCGTGACGATGCGGTCCAGGCCAAACGCAATGCCGCCGTGCGGCGGCGCGCCGTATTGCAGCGCATCGAGCAGGAAGCCGAACTTCAGGCGCGCTTCTTCAGCGCCGATCTTCAGCGCGCGGAACACCTTGCTTTGCACGTCTTCCTGGAAGATACGCACCGAACCGCCGCCGATTTCCCAGCCGTTCAGCACCATGTCGTAAGCCTTCGCCAGGCAACGGCCCGGATCGGTTTCGAGGTATTCGAGGTGCTCGTCCTTCGGGCTCGTGAACGGATGGTGCGCGGCCACGTAGCGGTTCTCTTCCTCGTCGTACTCGAACATCGGGAAGTCGATGACCCACAGCGGCTTCCAGCCGGTTTCGAGCAGACCCGTGCTCTTGCCGAATTCGGAATGGCCGATCTTCAAGCGCAGCGCGCCGAGACTGTCGTTCACCACCTTCGCGCGGTCGGCCGCGAAGAAAATGATGTCGCCGTCTTGCGCCGCTGTACGCTCCATGATTGCTGCGAGCGCCGCGTCATGCAGATTCTTCACGATCGGGCTTTGCAGACCGTCGCGGCCCTTCGTCTTGTCGTTGACCTTGATCCACGCAAGGCCCTTCGCGCCGTAGATGCGCACGAATTCGGTGTAGCCGTCGATATCGCCGCGCGAGAGTTCGCCGCCCTTCGGCACACGCAGCGCAGCCACGCGACCGTCTTTCGAGTTGGCCGGCATGCTGAACACCTTGAAGTCGACGTCCCGGACCGCGTCGGTCAGGTCCGCGAATTCGAGCTTCACGCGCAGGTCGGGCTTATCGGAGCCGAAGCGGCGCATCGCCTCCGAGTACAGCATGACCGGGAATTTTTCTGGCAGCGCGACGTCCATCGTTTCCTTGAAAACGTGGCGGATCATCGCTTCGAACAAATCGCGAATTTCCTGCTCGTTCAGGAACGACGTTTCGCAGTCGATCTGCGTGAATTCCGGCTGACGGTCAGCGCGCAGGTCTTCGTCGCGGAAGCACTTCGTGATCTGGTAGTAACGATCGAAGTTCGCGACCATCAACAACTGCTTGAACAATTGCGGCGACTGCGGCAGCGCGAAGAACTGACCGGCGTTCACGCGCGACGGCACGAGGTAATCGCGCGCGCCTTCCGGCGTGCTCTTCGTCAACATCGGCGTTTCGATGTCGATAAAACCTTGCGCGTCCAGATACTTGCGCACTTCCATCGCCACGCGATAGCGCAGACGCAGGTTCTTCTGCATCTGCGGACGACGCAGGTCCAGCACGCGATGCGTGAGGCGCGTGGTCTCGGAGAGGTTGTCGTCGTCGAGCTGGAACGGCGGCGTGACCGATGCATTGAGCACGGTCAGTTCGTGGCACAGCACTTCGATCTTGCCGCTCGTCAGATTGGCGTTGCTCGTGCCTTCCGGACGGTTGCGCACGACGCCCTGAACGCGCACGCAGAACTCGTTACGCACACCTTCCGCCACCTTGAACATCTCGGCGCGATCCGGATCGCAGACGACCTGTACGAGCCCTTCGCGATCGCGCAAGTCGATGAAGATAACGCCCCCGTGGTCGCGGCGGCGATGTACCCAGCCACACAGCGAGACGGTTTGGCCCAGTTGGGCTTCGGTCACCAGACCGCAGTATTCAGATCTCATCGACATGATGTTTGTGTCTTTCGTTGTTCGTTGATCAACGGCTCGCGCGCGGATCGTGCTCTTCGTCGGCAAGATTCGCGGCGCGCGCGCCGGCATTACATCGGCGGCTCGGTGGGGCGGCGGGCGGGCGCGACCGACGACAGCGGCGCGCTCGTCGCGGGGGCGACCACGCCCATCGAGACGATGTACTTCAGTGCGGCGTCGACAGTCATATCCAGTTCGACGACCTCGCTTTTCGGCATCATCAGAAAGAAGCCGGACGTGGGATTCGGCGTCGTCGGCACATAGACGCTCACGTGGTCTTCCTTCAGATGATTCAGCACGTCGCCGCCGGGAATGCCGGTCAGGAACCCGATGGTGTACGAGCCCTTGCGCGGATATTCGATCAGCAGCGCCTTGCGAAATGCATTGCCGCTCGAAGAGAGCAGCGTGTCGGACACCTGCTTCACGCTGGTGTAGAGCGGACCGACGACCGGAATGTGGCGCAGAACCGCGTCCCACCAGCCGACGAGCTTCTGCCCGACAAAGTTCTGCGTCAACAGCCCGACGACAAAAATGAACGCCAGCGTCAGCACCGCGCCCAGGCCCGGCAGATGGAAACCGAAGACGCGCTCCGGCTGCCACGCGGACGGCAAAAGCAGCAGCGTCTGGTCCATGGTTCCGATCACGAGCCCGAGGACCCACAGCGTGATGGCGAGCGGCACCAGCACGAGCAGGCCGGTAAGGAACACGGATTTCAGCGTAGTCTTTTTCGTTGTCACGTTGTTGTCGCTATGGTCACTGGCCTCAGGTTGGCCGCGATTGGCGCGCGCTCATGTGCGCTCGAGTGCGCTCATGAGCGCGCGTTTCCGACATGCAGATCGGATGGAAAGCAGCGGGCGCGGCGGACTCGCACGGGCTTCGGATTGCCCGCGACCGCGCCGTGGCTCGCGACTCAGGCCGCGCTCGAAGGCGTCGAAGGCCCGGCGGCGGGTGCCGTGCCCGCAGGCTTCGAAGCGTCAGACGATGACGCGCTGCTCGCGCTATCGCTCCCATTCGAAGTGCTCTCGGCGGGCGACGCGGAATCGGCCGGTTTGGCCGGCGCGGCCTTGTTGCTACCGCTCCGGAAATCGGTGACATACCAGCCCGAGCCCTTCAACTGGAAACCGGCTGCGGTCACTTGCTTGGAAAACGCGTCCTTTCCGCAGGCGGGACACTGCGTGAGCGGCGCGTCGCTCATCTTCTGAAGCACGTCTTTTTCGTGGCCGCAGGATGCGCAGCGGTAGGCGTAAATCGGCATGGCACTCTTCCTACAATGATCTGTCGACGCTTGCAAAGCCTTGAATTATAGCCGCAAACCGGCTTCGTCCCGCGATTTCGGGCGGTCCGAAGTCTCGCGGTTGCGCCTACAGATAGGGCCGAAGACGCCGTATTCAAGCGCGCTGCCAGGTCAGCCAGCGCTCGCGGCCAGCGAAGACGGGAATCGAACCGCTCACCTCGCGGTCGTCGATCAGTTCGAAATGCGGACCAAGGAGCGCGTCCAGCTCCGCGCGCTCGATGCCGAAGGGCGGCCCTTTGGGCGTCGCGCCGATGAAAAAGAAGCCGGCGAGCAGCGCGCCGGGCGTGAGCAACGACGCCATGCGGCGGGCGTAGTCGGCCCAGCGGTCTTTCGGCAGCGCACAGAGAAACGCGCGTTCGTAGATCCAGTCCGGCGCGAACGGCGGTTGATATGCGAAGAAATCGGCTTCCTCGACGACGTCGGCGCGTGTGCCCAGCTGCGCGCTCGCTGCCGCGACGGCGCTCGGCGAAAAGTCGATTGCCCGAACGGTCGCGCCGCATTCGGCCAGAAAGAGCGCTTCGTATGCACTGCCGCAACCGGGAATCAGCACTTTCGCGGCGCGCGGCGCGAGCAGCGCGGCCACGAACGACCTGAACGCCTCCGGCACGCCCGCCTGGTCCCAAGGCGTGAAGCGACGATCGAAGCGCTCGTCCCAGAAACCGGGCGAGTTCGGGTCGCGCGTTTCAAAGGAAGGAACATCGGGATTGGTTGGATCGCTCATCGAATCTCCTTGCCCGTGCGTACGAACGCGCGGCTCAATGCGCTCAAAGGTGGCCCATCCAGAACTCGGCGATTACGACGCCCGCCCCCGCCACCGCGACGAGCCCGGCCACGAGCAGCGTCGCGAGCAGGCGATTCGTGCGCTTTTGCTCGGCGAGCAGGAGACGCATGAGGTCGTCGTTGCTGCCTCCCGGCGTGTCGTGGCGCTCCGCGAGCAGATGATGAATCAGCCGTGGCAACTGCGGAATGGTCTTGCTCCACTGCGGCGCTTCCATCTGCAGGCGCTCATACCAGCCGCGCCAGCCGATTTGCTCGTTCATCCAGCGTTCGAGATACGGCTTCGCCGTCTTCCACAAGTCCAGTTCAGGATCGAGCGAACGGCCCAGGCCCTCGACATTCAGCATCGTTTTTTGCAGAAGCACGAGCTGCGGCTGAATCTCGACATTGAAGCGGCGAGACGTCGAAAAGAGCCGCATCAGCACCTGTCCGAGCGAAATATCTTTCAGTGCGCGATCGAAATACGGCTCGCACACGGCGCGAATTGCGCTTTCGAGTTCCTCGACGCGCGTGGTCGGCGGCACCCAGCCCGATTCGAGGTGCAGCGTGGCGACGCGGTGATAGTCGCGCTTGAAGAACGCGAGAAAGTTCTGCGCGAGATAATTCTTATCGAAGTCCGAAAGCGCGCCGACGATACCGAAGTCCAGCGCGATGTAACGCCCGAAAGTGGCCGGATCGAGACTCACCTGAATGTTGCCGGGGTGCATGTCCGCGTGGAAGAAACCGTCGCGGAACACCTGCGTAAAGAAAATCTCGACGCCCTCGCGCGCGAGCTTCGGGATGTCGACGCCCGCCGCGCGCAGCGTCTCGACCTGACTGATCGGCACACCGACCATCCGCTCCATGACGAGCACGGTGGGCGCGGACAAGTCCCAATACATCTCCGGCACGAGCAGCAGATCGAGCCCGGCGAAATTGCGCCGCAACTGGCTGCCATTCGCCGCCTCGCGCATCAGATCGAGCTCGTCGTGCAGATATTTGTCGAATTCCGCGACCACTTCCCGCGGCTTCAGACGCCTGCCGTCGGGCCAGAGGCGCTCGGCCCAGATTGCAATATCGCGCAGCAGCGCAAGGTCCGAGTCGATCACGGGCAGCATGCCGGGCCGCAGCACCTTGACCGCGACGTGCTTTCCCATGTGTTCGCCGTGCTTGATCTTCGCGAAATGCACCTGCGCAATCGACGCGCTCGCCACCGGCACGCGCTCGAAGTCATCGAAAAGCTGGTCGATCGGCGCGCCGAGCGATTTTTCGATGATCGACACCGCCACGTCGGAATTGAACGGCGGCACGCGGTCCTGCAGCTTCGCGAGTTCGTTGGCGATATCGACAGGCAGCAGATCGCGCCGCGTCGACAACACCTGGCCGAACTTCACGAAGATCGGCCCGAGGCTTTCCAGCGCGAGACGCAGCCGGATGCCGCGCTCGATATCGAAGCGGCGGCCGAACGTCGTGATGCGCATGAGGTAGCGCACGCGGCGATCGTTGATGCCGCTCATCACCAGTTCGTCCAGCCCGAAGCGGACGATCGTGAAGAAAATCTTGAGGAAACGCAGAAAACGCATGATCGGGATTCGCTTCAGCCTGTTATTTGCGCGAGTCGCGCACGGACTCGCCACCGGTTCGCGCTGAAGCGCCGCGAGCCGACTGTCCTTGTTCCATTCTTTCGATGCGCTTTTCCACGCGCGCGAGCGCATCCCGCGTATGCGACAACTCTGCATTGAACGCGTCCAGCGCGCTCTTGCGCACGAGTTGCGGGCGCTCATCCAGCAAGTATTCGGCCACCGAATCCAGCAGATTGCGGCCGGTGCGCTGCGCCTGCTGCTGCATCGTCCGCGCGATGATACCGACGCGGTGCGCCGGCGCGTCGCCGATCACGCGCGACAAATCTTCCTCCGGATCCCAACGCAAGTGCTCGGCGAGCTTGGCGAGCGTCGTGGCGAATTCGGCGTCGCCTTCGATGCGCACGTGCTTCATCACCGCCGCCTGACCGCCCTGCAGGAAGGCGGGGAGCGCATCCAGCGGCACGGCGATGGTCACATCGAAGCGGCCCGCCTGCGCCTCGCTCGTCGCGGCGAAGAGGCCGTCGGGCTGCGCGACGAGTGCAATCGTGATGGGCGCGCACACCAGCTTGACGCACTTGCCGGCATACGGCTTGACGCGCTCGCGCGCCCACGGCTCGCGAGCGAGCAGATGGTTGACTGCGGCCGCGAACGCACTGGACGCGGTCTTCAGCGCAGGATTTACAACAGAACGGGAGGATTCGTGTGCGTTCGTCATCGGCTCTGAGATGAAAAAACCCGCGCAAGCGGTCGCTCGCGCGGGTTCTATTCTACGGTGTAGGGCATCTCCGCGAATGCGGAGCAACTTGTCGAAACGCGCCTTGTGCCGCGGTTGGTGCGAAGGCGCGTCCCTCTGCTCTTAGCTAACCTGTTGAATGCCAGCCAGCAGCCAGCCCTCGTTGCCTGTCTTCTGCTTGGACAGATTCCAGATTTCGACGAACGGCTCCGCCGCCGCACCTTCCGATTCGCGGATGAGCCCGTGAAAGCGCACGCTCGCGAGATATTCGTTCGCGCGGTCTTCGACGCCGAGTACGTCGGCATTGAGCTGGACCACGTCCGTGCGGTTTGGTGCGCTGCCGCGCGCGTCCACGTCGAGCTTCACTTCCGCGAACATTTCGGGCGTTGTGAATTCGCGAATGTCGTTGACGTTGCCGCGATCCCACGCGTCCTGAAGGCGCACGAAATACACCTTGGCGTTACGGACGAACGCTTCGGTGTCGAAGCCCGCAGGAACGTTGGCGGGCGCCGCATCAGTCGCAGGCGAGTCGATGTAGTTCGCGCCGAAGCCGGTAGGCTGCGACACGCGCGCCGGCTCCTGATTCAGCCCCGTGCGCGCGGAGACGCCGTACGGCGAACCGGAACCCGCACCGGCGTACGCCGGCGTGGAGTTGCCCTGACGCTTGCGCATGAAAAAGCGGAACAGCATGACGGCGGCGAGCACGATCAGCGCGATCATGATCATGTTGGCCATTGCGCCGGCGAAGGCTCCGCCCAGACCGAAGTGCGACAGCAGCGCCGCGATGCCCAGACCCGCGGCGAGACCCGCGATGGGCCCGAGCCAGCGATTGCGTGCAGGCTGTGCCGCCGGGGCCGCAGCCGGTGCGGGCTGGGCGCGTTGCGGCTGCACGGCCTGTCCGGGCTGCATGGATTGCGAAGGCGGCGTGGCCTGGTGCTGCTGCGTCGCCGTGGCCGACTGACGGCCCATGCTGCGGCCACCGCCCATACGGCGAGCCTCGGCGTCGTCAGCCATGATTGCGCCAGCCGTAATAACGCCAGCAAGCGCCAGGATTCCGGCCTTCCTGAAAAGCCTGCTCAGGAAACCCCGGGGTTGGGGTGTGCGCGAATCGGACATATCGAATCCTTAAGTGAGTGGAACGTCAAAATTTCGTCCCGACGTGTAACGCTACCACGCCACCTGACAAATTGTAATATTCGACACGATCCAGGCCCGCTTGTTCCATCATCGTCTTCAATGTTTCCTGGTCGGGATGCATGCGGATCGACTCCGCCAAATACCGGTAACTGTCTGCATCCTTCGCCACTTTGTCGCCAAGCCACGGCAAAATCTTGAAACTGTAGATATCGTAGGGCTTCTTGAGCGGTTGCCAGACTTTCGAAAACTCCAGTACCAGCACTCGGCCGCCCGGCTTCAAAACGCGGTTCATCTCAGCCAGCGCGCGCTCCTTGTGCGTCATGTTGCGAAGACCGAAGGCAACCGTCACCACATCGAAATAATTGTCCGGAAACGGAATCTTTTCGGCATCGCACAGCAGCGTCGGCGTAATCACGCCCTTGTCGACCAGACGGTCGCGGCCCACGCGCAGCATCGACTCGTTGATGTCCGTATGCCAGACCTCGCCCGTCGCGCCTGCCTGCTTCGCGAAAGCCATCGCCAGATCGCCGGTGCCGCCAGCGATATCCAGCACCTTGAAACCCGCGCGCACCTTCGCCTGCCCGATCGTGAAATGCTTCCAGATGCGATGCAGCCCGCCGGACATGAGGTCGTTCATCAGGTCGTAATTGCTCGCGACGGAGTGGAACACGCCCGCCACCTTTCTCGCCTTCTCCTGCTCGTCCACCGTTTCGTATCCGAAGTGGGTCTTGCTCATAGCGCTCTTTCCTCGCCTGTTGTTTGTTATCAGCCTGCGCAATCGTCGCGCCGGCCATGCGGCGTTTTGCCGCGCGTGGTCCGTTCAGTGGCAATGCCCGCCAGCGGGCTTCGCGGCCATCGGCGTGTCGCGGTCGACGCCGGCGGCTTCGAGTTTCGACAGATAGTCGCGCCAAAGCTGTTCCTGACGCGTCGCGAGATCGTAAAGGATGTCCCACGAATAAATGCCGGTGTTGTGCCCGTCCGAAAAATTCAACTGAAGCGCGTAATGTCCGACCGGCTCCACGCCAATGATGCTGACCTCGCGCTTGCCTGTCTGCAGCGTTTCCTGCCCCGGCCCGTGGCCCTGCACTTCGGCGGACGGTGAATAGACGCGCAAAAGTTCGAACGGCACGCGATACGACTCGCCCTCGCCGTATTGCAGTTCCAGCACGCGGGATTTCGAATGCAGAACGACGCCGGAAGGAATCGGCGTCGTCGATGTCAGTCCGCTCATGATGAGCCTTGCCTCTTGAGTTAATGGTGGCCGAAGGCCTGATTCAGCTCGTTGCGGATGGCCTCGCGCAGCAGCGTGGCCTGCGCGCGGCGCTTCGAAAGCTGCGCCTCCGAGACCGTGCGCTGACGCGGCGCCCAGATGGGCAGAGGGAAACGGGAATCGTTGGAAAAACGCGGAATGACGTGCCAGTGGACATGCGGCACCTGATTGCCGAGGCTCGCCAGATTGATCTTCTCGGGCACGAGCACGCGACGCATTGCGCGCTCGACGCCGTTCACCGCGGTCATCACGCGCGCGCGGTCCGCGTCCGGCAAGTCGGACATTTCGGCGACGTGCGCGCCCCAGATCACGCGGCACAAGCCGGGCCAGTCCGGCTCGTCGGCGAGGACGACGCGCAACGCGTCGTCCGACCACAGCACCTCGCCGCCGTCTTCACGGCAAAACACACAGTCCATCTCAAACCTCTAGCGAATCGAACCTCGATTCTGCTATTACACCAGCACGCGCTCGATACCGCCATTGTTCGCGCGTTCGACGTACTGCTCCATCCAGTTCTCGCCGAGCACCTTGCGCGCCATTTCCACGACGATATAGTCCGCCTCGACGTTGGCGTCCTCGTTATAGCGCGAGAGCCCTTGAAGGCAGGACGGGCAGCTCGTCAGGATCTTGACGTCGGTTCCAGTGGTCTGTGCGCCATCGCCCGCCGAGAGCACCGAGCCCGGCGCCGCGCCCGCAGTGCCTGCGGATGCGTTCATCGGATTCGTCGCGTTCGAGCCGGCAACGGCCTTGAGCGGAATGCTGCGCAGCGCGGCCGCGCCCTTGCGCACTTCCTCTTCCTTGCGGAAACGCACCTGCGTGGCGATGTCCGGACGCGTGACCGCGAACGTGCCCGATTCCCCGCAGCAGCGATCGTTCTTCTGAATCTTGTAGCCGTCGTGGTCCGAGCCCATCAGATCATTGACGAGCTTTACCGGGTCCATCGTCTTGATCGGCGAGTGGCAGGGATCGTGGTACATGTAACGCGTGCCCTTCACGCCTTCGAGCCTGATGTTCTTTTCAAGCAGAAATTCGTGAATGTCGATGATCCGGCAGCCCGGGAAGATCTTCTCGAATTCATAGCCCGCGAGCTGGTCGTAGCAGGTGCCGCACGACACGACCACGGTCTTGATATCGAGATAGTTGAGCGTATTGGCCACGCGATGAAACAGCACGCGATTGTCCGTGACGATCTTCTCCGCCTTGTCGTACTGGCCCGCGCCGCGCTGCGGATAACCGCAGCAGAGATAACCCGGCGGCAGCACGGTCTGGACGCCCGCCTCCCAGAGCATGGCCTGCGTGGCGAGACCGACTTGCGAGAACAGCCGCTCGGAGCCGCAGCCAGGGAAATAGAACACGGCTTCCGAATCGACGGTTGTCGTCTGCGGATTGCGGATGATCGGGACGATCTTGTTGTCCTCGATATCCAGCAGCGCGCGCGCCGTTTTCTTCGGCAGATTGCCCGGCATCTTCTTGTTGACGAAGTGGATCACCTGCTGGACGACGGGCGGCTTGCCGGTGGTCGATGGTGGATGCGCGGTCTGCTTCCTGACGATCTTCTTCAACACCTCGTTGCCGAGACGCTGCGCCTTGTAGCCGACGCCCATCATCGCGGTGCGCGCGACGTTGATGGTCTGCGGATTGGTCGCGTTGAGGAAGAACATGCCCGCCGCGTTGCCTGCGTTGAACTTCTTCTTGCCCATCTTGCGCAGGAGGTTGCGCATGTTCATCGACACGTCGCCGAAGTCGATCTTGACCGGGCACGGCGTCGCGCACTTGTGGCAGACGGTGCAGTGATCCGCGACGTCGTTGAACTCGTCCCAATGCTTGATCGACACGCCACGGCGCGTCTGCTCTTCGTACAGGAACGCTTCCACCAGCAGCGACGTCGCCAGAATCTTGTTGCGCGGGCTGTAGAGCAGGTTCGCGCGCGGCACGTGCGTCGCGCAGACCGGCTTGCATTTGCCGCAGCGCAGGCAGTCCTTGATTGAGTCGGAAATCGCGCCGATATCCGACTGCTGCATGATGAGCGATTCATAACCCATCAGCCCGAAGCTCGGCGTGTACGCGTTGCGCAGGTCGGCGCCTTCGAGCAGCTTGCCCGCGTTGAAGCGCCCCTGTGGATCGACCCGCTTCTTGTACGCGCGGAATTCGCCGATTTCGTCTTCCGTGAGGAATTCGAGCTTGGTGATGCCGATGCCGTGCTCGCCCGATATCACGCCATCGAGCGAACGCGCGAGCTTCATGATGCGCGCGACCGCGTGATGCGCGTCCTGCAGCATCTCGTAGTTGTCGGAGTTGACCGGAATGTTCGTATGCACGTTGCCATCGCCCGCGTGCATGTGCAGCGCGACGAACACCCGCCCGCGCAGCACTTGCTTGTGGATAGCCTGCGCTTCGTTCAGGATCGGCTCGAACTCGCCGCCGTTGAAAATGTGGCGCAGCTCCGCGCGAACCTCCTGCTTCCACGAAATGCGCAACGTGCGATCCTGCGCGAGATGGAACACGTTCGCATCCGGCTGCACGTCGACGCGGTCCGCGAACTTCTCCGCGAGCGCTTCATAGCCGAGCATCACGAGATAGTGCTGCGCCTCGCGCAACGGCAAATCCAGCTTCTCGCCGACGAACGTCCAGCGCTCCCGCACGCGCTTGAGCAGATCGAGCGCCTGCTGCACGCGGTCTTCGAGCAGTTCGGCGCTCGGAATTTCGTTCGCGTCGTCGCTCTTGCCGAGCGGCAGCTTGCCGTTGCGGAAAAACGTTTCGAGCGCGCCCAGCAGTTGCAGCTTGTTCTTGATCGACAGTTCGATGTTGATGCGTTCGATCCCGTCCGTGTACTCGCCCATGCGATTGAGCGGAATCACGACGTCCTCGTTGATCTTGAACGCATTCGTGTGCTTCGCGATGGCGGCCGTGCGCGAGCGGTCGAGCCAGAAGCGCTTGCGCGCCTCCGCGTTCACCGCGACAAAGCCCTCGCCGCTCTTGCCGTTCGCCATGCGCACGACCTCGGACGTGGCGTGCGCGACGGCATCGGCGTCATCGCCGACGATATCGCCGATCAGCACCATCTTCGGGAACGCGTTGCGCTTGCTCTTCGTCGCGTAGCCGACCGCGCGCAGATAGCGCTCGTCCAGATGCTCGAGGCCCGCGAGAATCGCGCCGCCCCGCTTCGACGTTTCGAACAGATAGTCCTTGATCTCGACGATGCTCGGAATCGCGTCGCGCGCCTGGCCGAAGAATTCGAGGCAGACGGTGCGCGTGTGCGCGGGCATCTTGTGCAGAATCCAGCGCGCCGAGGTGATGAGCCCGTCGCAGCCTTCCTTCTGAACGCCCGGCAGACCGGACAGGAACTTGTCGGTCACGTCCTTGCCGAGCCCTTCCTTGCGAAACGTGCGGCCCGCGATATCGAGCGATTCGGTGCGGATCAGTTTCTCGCCGGGCGCGCGATTCCCGTCGAACCAGTCGAGGCGAAAGCGCGCCACTTCGATGTCGTGGATCTTCCCGAGATTGTGGTCGAGGCGCGTGACTTCGAGCCAGTTGCCCTCGGGGTCGACCATCCGCCACCAGGCGAGATTGTCGAGCGCAGTGCCCCACAGCACGGCTTTCTTGCCACCCGCGTTCATCGCGACATTGCCGCCGACGCACGATGCGTCGAGCGAAGTCGGATCGACCGCGAACACGAAGCCCGCCTGCTCCGCCGCTTCGGTCACGCGGCGCGTGACGACGCCCGCGCCGGAGAAAATGGTCGCGACCTTGTGATCCACGCCCGGCAGGTCCGTCATTTCGACCGGCCCGAGTTGTTCGAGCTTTTCCGTGTTGATGACCGCGGAGAACGGCGTGAGCGGGATGGCGCCGCCCGTATAGCCGGTGCCGCCGCCGCGCGGAATCACGGTGAGCCCGAGCTCGAAACACGCCTTGATGAGACCGGCGATTTCGGCTTCGGTATCCGGCGTCAGCACGACGAACGGATATTCCACGCGCCAGTCCGTCGCGTCCGTCACATGCGATACCCGCGCGAGGCCGTCGAAGCGAATGTTGTCCTTTTGCGTCTGCTTGCCAAGCGCGCGGGACGCGCGGCGGCGCAGATCGGCCATGCCGCTGAATTCGGCGGCGAAATCGTCCACTGCGCGGCGCGCGGCGGCGACGAGCAACTGCACGCGATCGGCGCGCTCGTGGCTGCCCGCTTCGTCGCTGTGCTCGGAAAGGTCGGCGCGGCGGCGCTTCTCGATTTCGGAGAGACGATGGTTCAGCGCCTCGACGAGCATGGCGCGCCGCTTCGGATTGTCGAGCAGATCGTCCTGGAGATACGGATTGCGCCGCACAGCCCAGATGTCGCCGAGCACCTCGTACAGCATGCGCGCCGAGCGGCCGGTGCGGCGCTCCGCGCGCAGTTCGTCGAGCGCGGCCCAGGCTTCATCGCCCAGCAGCCGCATGACGATTTCGCGATCGGAAAACGACGTGTAGTTATAGGGAATTTCGCGCAGACGGGGCTCGACATCGAGCGCCAAGGCGGCATGGGCGCCGTTCGGATCGAAGGCTTGGGGTGCGTTCATGTTCGACGGTTCGGTGTGTCGGCGCGTGCGCTACGGAAAGCGGCGACGCCGGCGATGCGCGTGGGGGCGCAGATTTTCGGATGAGACTTTTCTTTGCGAAGGCGGGTGAATGGCCCATATGCGCCGGATGACGGCGATACGGCGATACAGCGAAAGTCACGACGACGCCTTCGATGTGCCCAGGATCAGCGCCACGATCGCGCATGGCGCGCGTGCCGCTCGCCCGCGGCGTGAAGCTCGCGGGAGACGTGCGCCAGAATATCGATCCGAAGCTGCCAGTGCATCTGCCGATCCTGATTGCCGATTTGTAAAAGGAAATTCTAACTCATCGCGAAAATCGCCGTTGGCGGGCGCTAGCACGACGATGCCGCATGCGCGCGCCTGTTTTCGCCGCAGATCGGCGCTTTTCCACGCGTTTCCCGGTCCGTCCGGCCGGTCGAACACGCCCGGAGCCGGGAATCCATCTCTTTACAGCTATCATTGACGTTTTCGCCTTCGATCAGCGCAGCCGGTCTGCGTGACAGTCCTCCGCATGAACCATCCCGATTACCTGAAGAAAGTGCTGACCGCGCGCGTCTACGATGTCGCCCGCGAAAGTGAGCTCGAGCCCGCGCGCAACCTGTCGGCGCGCCTGCGCAATTCCGTGTACCTCAAGCGCGAAGACAACCAGCCGGTGTTCTCGTTCAAGATTCGCGGCGCGTACAACAAGATGGCAAATCTTCCGGCCGATGTCCTCGCGCGCGGCGTCATTACGGCCTCCGCGGGCAATCACGCGCAGGGCGTCGCGCTTTCGGCGGCGCGGCTCGGGTGCCGCGCGGTGATCGCGGTGCCGACGACGACGCCCCAGGTGAAGATCGACGCGATCCGCACGCACGGCGGGCCGACGGTCGAAGTGGTGCTGGCGGGCGAATCGTATAGCGACGCGTACGCGCGCGCCGTCGAGCTTCAGGAAGAACGCGGCCTGACCTTCGTGCATCCGTTCGACGATCCCGATGTGATCGCCGGGCAAGGCACCGTCGCGATGGAAATTCTGCGCCAGCATCAGGGCCCGATTCACGCGATCTTCGTGCCGATTGGCGGCGGCGGACTGGCGGCGGGCGTCGCGGCTTACGTGAAGGCGGTGCGGCCGGAGATCAAGGTGATCGGCGTGCAGACCGAAGATTCATGCGCGATGGCCCGCTCCATCAAGGCCGGCGAGCGCGTCACGCTCACCGAAGTCGGCCTGTTCTCGGACGGCACGGCGGTGAAGCTCGTCGGCGAGGAAACATTCCGGCTCTGTAGCGAATTGCTCGACGAAGTGCTGACCGTCGATACCGACGCCCTTTGCGCCGGCATCAAGGACGTGTTTCAGGACACGCGCAGCGTGCTGGAACCAGCCGGCTCGCTGGCGGTTGCGGGCGCGAAGCTGTACGCCGAACGCGAGGGCATCGAAGGGAAGACGCTCGTGGCCGTCACCTCGGGCGCGAACATGAATTTCGACCGCATGCGCTTCGTCGCGGAGCGCGCGGAAGTCGGCGAGGCGCGCGAAGCGGTGTTCGCCGTGACCATTCCCGAGGAGCGCGGCAGCTTCAGGCGCTTCTGCGAACTCGTCGGCACGCGCAGCGTGACCGAGTTCAACTACCGCATCGCGGATGCGCGCGCCGCGCATATTTTCGTCGGCGTTCAGATCAAGTCACGCAAGGAAACAGCGCAGATGATGTCGTCGTTCATCGAACACGGCTTCGCGACTGTCGACTTGTCGCACGACGAACTCTCGAAGCAGCACATCCGGTACATGGTGGGCGGCCACTCGCCGCTCGCGCAGGACGAGCGCCTGTTGCGTTTCGAGTTCCCCGAACGGCCCGGCGCGCTGATGAAATTCCTCTCGTCGATGGCGCCGGACTGGAACATCAGCCTCTTCCACTATCGCAATCAGGGCGCGGACTACAGTTCGATCCTCGTCGGCATTCAGGTGCCGCAGTCGGATAACGCCGAGTTCGAGCGCTTTCTCGCGACGCTCGGCTATCCGTGGTGGGACGAGCAGGCGAACCCGGTCTACAAGCTGTTCCTCGCGTAAGGGCGTCGAGCGATGGCCTTTACCCTCGAAGACAAGCTCGTCGTCGCGATTTCGTCGCGTGCGCTCTTCGACTTCGAAGAAGAGAACCGCGTCTACGAGACCGGTGACCTGTCCCGTTACGAAGCGCTGCAACGCTCGCGGCTCGACACGCCCGCGAAGCCGGGCGTCGCGTTCGGGCTCATCCGCAAGCTGCTTGCGCTCAACGCGGACGAACAGCGCGTGGAAGTGGTGATCCTGTCGCGCAGCGATCCGACGAGCGGCCTGCGCGCGTTCCACTCGTGCCGCGAGCATGGCCTCGCGATCGAGCGCGGCGTGTTCACGCGCGGCCGGTCGCCGTTTGCGTACTTGAAACCGCTGCGCGCGTCGCTATTTCTGTCGGCGAATCCGGACGATGTGCGCGGCGCGCTCGCCGCAGGCTTCCCTGCCGCACGCGTGCTGCCGGAGACGCCGCGCGCCGCGAGCCGTTATGCTGATGAAATCCGCATCGCGTTCGACGGCGACGCCGTGCTCTTCTCGGACGAAGCCGAGCGCGTGTTCCAGACGGACGGTTTGACGGCGTTCGTCGGCCACGAAACCGACAAGAAAGATTCACCGCTGCCGGGCGGGCCGCTCAAACCGCTGCTCGCCGCACTGAACAAGCTGCAACGCATCGCCGACCGGAGCCACGACAGCGGGAAGGCGCCGTCGCCGATGCACATCCGCACCGCGCTCGTCACCGCGCGCTCCGCTCCCGCGCATGAACGCGCGATCCGGACGCTGATGGCGTGGGACATCGAAATCGACGAAGCGATGTTCCTCGGCGGACTCGACAAGGGCGAATTCCTGCGTGAATTCGAACCGGACTTTTTCTTCGACGACCAAATTCGCCACTGCGAATCCGCCCGCGTCGTGACTGCGACGGGGCACGTTCTCAGCGGCATAGCGAACGCATCATGACACCCGAACAATCTCCGCTCGGCAAGGCCGTCAACTACACCGAACAGTACGATCCCACGCTGCTCTTCCCTATCGACCGCAAGCGCGCGCGGGATGAGATCGGCGTTCCGGCGCGGCTGCCGTTTTTCGGCACCGACATCTGGAACGCCTATGAGCTTTCGTGGCTGAACCGGCGCGGCAAGCCGCAGATCGCGGTCGCGACGTTCTTCGTGCCGGCCGAATCGCCGAACATCGTCGAATCGAAGTCGTTCAAGCTGTATCTCGGCTCGTTCGCGCAGACGCCTTTCGATTCCATCGACGACGTGCGCGCCGCCATCAAGCGCGATGTCTCCGCGACGTGCGGCGCGACGGTATCCGTGCAACTGACCGCGCCCGGCGACTTCGGCAAGCTGATGATGGAAGAGTTCGACGGCTTGTCGCTGGATCGGCTGGATCTGGATACGGACGTCTATATGCCCGATCCGGCTCTGCTGAGCGCGACGCACGACGAAGCGCCGGTCGAGGAGACGTTGTTTTCGAATCTGCTCAAGTCGAACTGTCCGGTGACGGGGCAGCCGGACTGGGGCAGCGTGCAGATTCGCTATTACGGCGGACAGATCGATCACGCGGGCTTGCTGCGTTATCTCATTTCATTTCGCGGACATACCGGGTTTCATGAGCAATGCGTCGAGCGCATCTTCATGGATGTCATGCGCGAATGCCGGCCTGAGAGACTGGCGGTTTATGCGCGTTACACGAGGCGCGGCGGTCTGGACATCAATCCTTTCCGAACCAATTTCAATCTGCCGATGCCCGACAACGCGCGGTTGGCGCGGCAATAGGAGAGCCACGGCTCCGCGCATCGGTAACGCGGAGCCGTGGCTTATCAGACGCCCGGCTTCTTATAGGCCACGCAGTCCACTTCCACCTTGCAATCGATCACCATCGACGAAACCACGCAAGCGCGCGCCGGCGGATTCGCTCCGAAGTATTCCTTGAACACCTTGTTGAACGAAGCGAAGTCGCGCGGATCGTCCAGCCATACGCCGCAGCGCACGACATGCTCCGTGCCATATCCCGCTTCCTCCAGAATCGCGATCACGTTCTGAATCGCCTTATGCGATTGCTCGACGATCCCGCCGTTAATCACCTCGCCGTCCTGCATCGGCGTCTGGCCCGACACGAAGAGCCAGCCATCGGCCTCGACCGCGCGTGCGAACGGCATATGCGCGCCGCCTTGTCCCTTGCCGCCTTCCACGCCATAACGCTTCATCTTTCCACTCCTTTCTTCATCCGATAAAACTCAGAACGCGCCCTGCGCATCGAGCTTCGATGCCGCACCGCGCGCCACGAAACGTCCCGCGCGCGCGCCGGTCACGGCTGCATCGCGATACGTCAAAACGCCATTCACCCACACCGCGTCGATGCCATCGGCCGCCTGCTGCGGCTTCGCGAACGTTGCGGCATCGCGCACGCGCTCGGGGTCGAAAACAACGAGGTCCGCGTGATAACCCGTCTTCAGTTCGCCGCGCTCGACGAGACCGAAACGCCGCGCCGACAAGCTCGTCATCTTGCGCACCGCCTCTTCCAGCGTGATGAGCGCCGTATCGCGCGCGTAGTGGCCGAGCACGCGCGGAAACGCGCCCCACAAGCGCGGATGCGGCAGCGGATCGTTCGGCAGACCGTCCGAGCCGACCATCGTCGCGGGATGCGAGAGGATGCGCCGCACGTCGTCCTCCGACATGTTGTGATAAACCGCGCCCGCCGGCTGAAGACGCTTTGCGGCGTCCTGCTGGCTCACCTTCCACTGCTCGGCGATTTCGCGAATCAGTTTCCCCGCCATCTCCGGATGCGGTTCCGACCATGTGATCGTGATGTCGATATCGCCGGTCACCTGCTTCAGGTCCAGCGTCGACGAACTGCGGTTGTACGGATAGCAGTCGCAGCCAACGGGCTGTTCGGCGCGCACGGTTCCGAGCGACTCCAGCACGTCCACGCTGCGTCCCCAGTTGGAGGGCCCCGCGCACTTCAGATGCGAAATCACCACCGGCACGCGCGCATGACGGCCGACGCGGTACGCCTCGTCCATCGCGTCGAGGATCGCGTCGAATTCGGTGCGCATGTGCGTCGTGTAGAGCGCGCCCGCTTTGGCGAGCGGCTCGGCGAGCGCCTGCACTTCCTCGGGCGGCGCGCTAAACGCCGATCCATACGCGAGCCCGCTCGACAAACCCAGCGCGCCGTTGTCGAGCGCTTCCTCGAGTTGCGCGCGCATGCCGGCGACTTCATCGGCGCTCGCGGCGCGGTCGAGCCGGTCCATCTGGTTGTTGCGCAGCGCCGTATGGCCGATCAACGCGCCCACGTTCACGGCCGGACGCGCGTGATTCACGGCATCGACGTAGGCCGCGAACGTCGGATACTGAAACGCGGACGAATCGCCGAGCAGGTTCATCGGATCGGGCGGATCGCCTTTGAGCGTGACCGGCGACGCGCTGATGCCGCAGTTGCCGACGATCACCGTCGTCACGCCCTGCGTGATCTTCGGCATCATCTGCGGCGAGCGGATCACGTACGTGTCGTCGTGCGTATGGACGTCGATGAAACCGGGCGCGAGCACCTTGCCGTGCGCGTCGAAGAGCTCGTCGGCGGTCCAGTCTGCGAGCGCGTCCGGCTCCGCGATGGCGACGATGCGCCCATCGCGCACGGCGACATCGCGCTCGACGGCGGGCGCGCCCGTGCCGTCTATCACGCGCGCGCCGACGATCAGCGTGTCGGCCCTCTGCGCATCCGGCTGCGATTCCATGATCAATCTCCCAAAGGTTGACGCTCGCCGCCGCCGCGATGCGTGTCGAGCGCGTGCTTCATGCGGCGCAGCAGTTCGCGGCTGCGGTCGGCCTGCCTCACGGCAAGCTCGGTGACGAGCAGATCGAGCGCCATCATCATTGCGTAACGCGACGACGACGGCTTGTAGATGAAATCCGTTTCTATCGCGATGACCGGCACGAGCCAGTCCGCGAGCGCGCCGAGCGGCGATGCGGGCGCAGTCAGCGCAATCAGGCGGGCGCCGTATTCGCGCGCGAGCCGGCAGCTTTCGACCATTTCGGGCGTCTGCCCCGTCACGGAAAGCGCGACGACGACATGTTCCTTCGATAACGTCGACGCCACCATGCGCTGCAATAGCCCGTCCTGATACGACGCCACCGGCCGCCCGAGCCGCACGAGCCGAAACTGCATTTCGTCGGCGAGCGCGGTGGAACCGCCGCCCATGCCGAACACGTAGATCATGGACGCGGCGGCCAGCGCTTCGGCGGCTTCGGCAACCGGGGCCGAGCGCAGCGCACCCTGATTCTGCGCGAGTGCCGTCTGCACGTCCTCGAAGATGCGCGCAAGCGAATCCGGCGCCGCGTCCGCTTCGCGTTTCAGAAAGCGCTGCCCGACGGCCGCCGCCTGCGCGAGCCGCAGCTTCAGTTCACGCACGTCGTGACAGCCGACCGCCTTTGCAAAGCGCGTGACGGTCGCGATACTGACTTCCGCCTTGTCCGCCAGCGCGCCGATGCTCGCCCGCGACGCGCCCGTGAGATCGTCGAGAATCAGCGCGGCGACCTTGCGTTCGGCGCTGCGCAACTCCGGCGCGCGCTCCGCAATGCGGGCGACGATGTCGAAACTGAGCGGATCGGCGTGGCCGTTCATGATGGCGTTCGGGTTTACGCGGGGCGCGTGTTACTAAATAACAATTCAATGCCGATGCTACTTTGGGTACCATAGTGCCGTCAACCGCGGCGTCTTCTCAGCATCGGCGAAGCCGCATCTATTCGGACGATGGAGCAGCAGCACATGAAAGTTACAAACTATCAGAATGCGACGATCGACCCGTTCGGCAAGGGTCTCGGGATGGTGCCGGGCATGAGCATTCAACTCGGCGACGCGGCGCGCCTGCAATGGAATCTGCTCGAAGAGGACGTGAGTCTTCCCGCCGCCGTGCTGTACGCGGAACGCATCGAGCACAACCTGAAGTGGATGCAGGCGTTCGTCGGCGAATACGGCGTGAAGCTCGCGCCGCACGGCAAGACGACCATGGCGCCTCAGCTATTTCGCCGCCAGCTCGACACCGGCGCGTGGGGCATCACGCTCGCGACCGCGCATCAGGTGCGCGCGGCGTATCGGGGCGGCGTGCATCGCGTGCTGCTGGCGAATCAGCTCGTCGGCAAGCGCAACATGGGCATGATTGCGGAGTTGCTGACCGATCCCAGCTTTGACTTTTTCTGTCTGGTCGATTCCGCCGATGGCGTCGACCAGCTCGGCGCGTTTTTTAGCGACGTGCGCAAGAAGCTGAACGTACTCGTCGAACTCGGCGTGCCGGGCGGACGCACCGGCGTGCGCGACGACGCCCAGCGCGAAGCCGTGCTCGCGGCCATCGCGCGCTGGCCGGGCACTATCGAACTCGCGGGCGTGGAGTTGTACGAAGGCGTGTTGCAGGACGAATCGAAGGTGCGCGAGTTTCTGCAGAGCGCAGTCGATGTCACGCGCAAGCTGATCGACGAAGGCAGAATCGCGCGCAAGCCGGCGATTCTTTCGGGCGCGGGGTCTGCGTGGTACGACGTCGTCGCGGACGAATTCGCGAAGGCGAACAGCGACGCCATTGAAGTGGTGCTGCGCCCCGGCTGCTATCTGACGCACGACGTCGGCATCTACAAGAAAGCGCAGAACGAGATTTTCGCGCGCAATCCGATTGCGAAGAAAATGGGCCAGGGCCTCAAGCCCGCGTTGCAGTTGTGGGCCTACGTGCAGTCCATTCCGGAGCCGGACCGCGCGATCATCGGTCTCGGCAAGCGCGATTCCGCCTTCGATGCAGGCATGCCGGAGCCGGCGAAGCACTATCGCCCGGGGACGGACGCGCCGCGCGATGTATCGGCGGATGACGGCTGGGAGATTTTCGGCCTGATGGATCAGCACGCGTATCTGCGCATCAAGCCCGGCGACGACGTTAAGGTCGGCGACATGATCGCGTTCGACATCTCGCACCCGTGCCTCACGTTCGACAAGTGGCGTCAGATTCTGGTCGTGGATCCGAAATATCGCGTGACCGAAGTCATCGAAACGTTCTTTTAAGGGCGCTTCTAGGCCTTGTCTTCGACGATGGCCGCCGCGTTCGCCGCGGCCACGTCCTGAATGCGCGCCTCGAGCATGTGGAGCGCGCCGGAGAGCGCTTCGATCGCGTCGTCGGGAAGCGAGGCCATCGTGTCGTGCAGGAACGCGTTGCGGCGCGGCAAGCCTTCTTCCGCCGCCGCACGGCCTTGCGCAGTGAGCGCAACATTCGATACACGGTTGTCACGCGCATCGACGCTGCGCACGATCCAGCCGAGCGCCTCCAGGGTCTTCAACTGACGCGTCAGCGCCCCCGGATCGACGCGCAAGCGCTCGACCAGCTTCTTCTGTGACAACACGCCCGCGTGCTCATGCAACGCCAGCAGAATGCGCCAGCGCGGCATCGGCTGGCCGACCGTCGACTCGAACGCCGACATGAACGCGCGATACGTGCGTCCGAACTGTTGCACCACGGCGATACGTTCCTGTTCGTTCATGCTCGTGCTTCCATCAGTCTTCATTCCGCGAGAATGACCGGTTCCTGCTGCCGTTTCAAGCGCACCAGCGGCACGCGCCGCGATTGCCACACGGACACCACCGCGACCACCGCCGCGACCGCCAGACCAATGTGAATGGCCGCGACGAGCGCCTCGCGCGCGGCTTCGAGCAGCATCGCGCCGTTATGGCCCGCCGCCGAAAGTTGCGCGAGCAGCGTCTGCTGGCCTTCGCGGTTGATGAGGATTTGCGGATCGGACAAGTCGGCGAGCCAGTGCGTCGCCTGATCTTTCTCGAGCGCGAGGCTCACGCCGCTCGCGTACAGATGGCTCACGAGCGTGCCGGTCAACGCGGTCCCGATCATCCCGCCGATCATGCGCAGCGATTGCAGCAGCGCGGTCGCGATGCCGAGGTGCTGGCGTCCCGCCGTCTGCTGCGCGAACACGGTGAGGTTCGGCATCACGAAGCCGAGCCCGAGGCCGCCGAGCAACATGAACACGAGCAGCAGCACGCGCGGCATGGCGTGCGTGGCGACGACCACGCCGAGGCAAGACACCGCCAGGCAGCCGAAGCCGATGTACAGCATGCAGTTCGGATTCGAGAGCCGCGTGACGATGCGCCCGTTCAGAATGCTGCCGATGGTGATGAAAACGACGAGCGGCGTAATCATCATGCCCGCGTCCTTCGGCGACATGCCGAAGCCGCCCTGGAACAGGAGCGGCGCGTAGAAGAGCAGCGAGAACATGGTGAAGCCGCCGAGCATCGCGAGCGTGAAGAGCGCGGCGAGGCTCGGATTGCGGAACATGTCGATGGGCAAGATTGCGTAATCGCAGTGCTTCTCCCACTTCCAGAGCGCGTAGCCCGCGACGACGCTCGCCGCGAGCAACGCCACGGTTTCGGCGCTGAGTCCGTGCTTCGGCAACAGTTCGACGAACAGTTGCAGCGCACCGAGCGCGACCGCGATCAGCACCGCGCCGGGCCAGTCGAGCCGCATCTTGCCTTCATGCGCGACGTGCCGGAGATGCGGCAGAAAGCGCCACACGAAAAAGAGCGACAAGACTCCAACCGGCAGATTGACGTAGAACACCGAGCGCCAGCCGTAGTACTGCGTAAGGATGCCGCCGAGCGACGGACCGATGGCGTTCGCTATGCCGAACGCCGAACTCATCAGCACTTGCCAGCGCAGTCGCACGACGTTGTCCGGAAAAAGATCGGCGATGCAAGCGAACGCCGTGCCGACCAGCATGCCGCCGCCGATGCCCTGCAAGCCGCGCGCGAGCACGAGAAACATCATGCTTTTGGCGAGCCCGCACAATACGGATGCGACCGTGAATACGACGATCGACGCGATCACGAATGGCTTGCGGCCGTAGTAGTCGCCGAGCCGGCCGAAAATCGGCACGGTAATGACGGATGTGAGCAGATACGATGTGGCGACCCACGCGTAGAGATCGAAGCCCTTGAGTTCGGCCACGATGGTCGGCAACGCGGTGCCGACGACCGTCTGGTCGAGCGCGACGAGCATGGTGACGAACGAGATGCCGAGCATCGCCATGAGGGATTCGCGAAAAGGCAGGACCTGCCCGCTCGAATAATGCGCGGCTGTATGAACGGCCATCTTTGTAGGCGCAATGATTGACTAGTCAACGGAAATGGAATCATAGCACGCCCGCGCGCTCTAAGCTGCGTGGTCAATCACCCTCTTCCAATCAAAGAACCTCGCATGGAACCCACGCCGATCATCACGTCACCGCTCACGCCCGAGGACTTCGCCGCCCTCGCCCACGCCAAGGAAGCGCTCGAAAGCCCGTCGCTGACGATGAAGCTCGCGAGCGTCATCGGCGCGCCCATCGAGAAATTGATGGGCCGGCTGCCGGGCGCCGCTCAGGAAAAAGTGGACGAAGCCACGCAGCTCGCGCTGCGCAAATGTCTTCAACTGGCGCTGCGCACGCTAGGCAAGAGCGCGCCCGCCGGTTCGCTGCTCGCGCCGCCGCCCGATAAGCCGAGCAACCTGCTGCACAAGCTCGCCGTCGCGACGACCGGCGCCGCGGGCGGTGCGTTCGGGCTTTTTGCCCTGCCCGTCGAGCTTCCGGTCACGACGACGCTGATGTTCCGCTCCATCTGCGACATCGCGCGCAGCGAAGGCGAGGACGTGCATCGCGTGGACACGCAACTGCAATGCTTGATGGTGCTCGGCATGGGCGGCACGCGAAAAGCCGATGACAACGCGGATCTCGGCTATTTCATCGTGCGCGGCGCGCTGGCGCAGTCGGTGTCGCGCGCGACGAGCGAGATCACGGCGAAAGGACTCAGCGGACACGGATCGACCGCGCTGCTCAAGTTTCTACAGACAATCGCGTCGCGCTTCTCGGTGCAGGTCAGCGAGCAGGTCGCCGCCAAGTCGATTCCCGCAATCGGCGCGGTGCTCGGCGCGATGGTCAATACGGTGTTCATCGACCATTTCCAGCAGATGGCGCATGGACACTTCACCGTGAGGCGCCTGGAACGGCGTTACGGGACGGCGGCGGTCGAGCGCGCGTATCAGACCATCGAGGTGACGGGCGCGCGCTGAGTTTGCATGCCGGCGGGCGTTGCGGCGTGGATGAACGCTGCAGCGCGTGACAGCGCGTGACGCGCTTCGGGCATGAACGGCGTCCAGATCTGGAAGATGTGCGGCACGTTGCGCCAGATTTGCAGGTCGACCCGGACGCCCGCCGCGCGCGCCTTTTCGGCAACGCGCGTGGAATCGTCGAGCAGAAGTTCGGTATCGCCCGCCTGGATCAGAAGTGGCGGCAAGCCGGCGAAGTCGCCGAATAGCGGCGATGCGTAGGCATGGGCGGCGTCGGCATCGCCCAGGTACTGGGCCGCCACCTTCGGGAAGACGGACGCGTGGTACATGGGATCGCGGCCTTCGTTCGTCGTCATCGAGGCGCCGGCGCACGTCAGATCGGTCCACGGCGAAAAAAGCACGGCGCAGGCGGGAAGCGCGTCGCCTGCGTCGCGAAGTGCGAGCAGCGAGGCGAGCGC
>Ga0308173_10000116_pt1 | contig 27062 bp, 24 predicted proteins | sample PhyPR1_FD_203716 | JGI IMG/M metagenome (GOLD analysis project Ga0308173, IMG submission 203716) | Soil microbial communities from UC Gill Tract Community Farm, Albany, California, United States - DLSLS.P.R1 | ecosystem: Environmental > Terrestrial > Soil > Agricultural land | place: USA... | reverse complement strand
AATGACGTTTCAGGCAGCAGACGATTGACAATCAGGCAGGGAATGCCCGCTTCGCGAAACGGCTGAGAATCGCGGATTTCATCTTTCGTACGAAATAGCAGAGCGCCCGCGAACTCGCGATGCGCGATCATATCGTCTTCCACTTTCGCCGCAGGCTGCGGATTATAGGAGCCGACCATTGCGGCATAGTTGAAGCGAGACGCAACGTCGCTGATTGCACTAAGCCCCTGCTCCGTAAAGTTGGTGCGAACGCCCCATTGTTCCGCCTCAGCGGGCATCAGGAAACCGATCAGCCTGGAGTGAGCGGCTGGTCCGCGGGATATGCCGGGCTGGTAGTTGATCTTGCGGACCGCTGAAAGCACCCGTTCGCGAGTCCCTTCATTGACTCCTCTGGCGCCGCTGAGCACGCGCGAGACGGTGCTGGCTGAAACGCCGACTTTGCGCGCCACATCGTCCAGAGTTGCTTTTGCAAGCATTGCAAGAATCTTGCAAGGACGATATCAAGGCAACGGAATGGTTGTCAAGAAAAAAATCGTGTAGGCGCCCAGAAGGCGGCCGCCCGCAGTAATCAGCTAGCCAATGGAACGGACGACGCCACCATCGGCGCGAACGGCGGCTCCATTGATGGCTGAGGCGAGCGGGCTACAGATAAACGCCACTACCGCGGCAATTTCAGCAGGCTCTTCAAAGCGCTTCAAGATAGAACTCGGGCGGGCGTGCTCGAAGAAATCTTTCTCCACCTGGCCGCGATCCGCGTTGCTAGCGGCGGCGAGCCGGCTGACAAATTCCGTGACGCCCTCGGACGCGGTGGGGCCGGGGAGAATGGAGTTGACGGTAACATTTGTGCCGGTGGTGGTTTCAGCAAGTCCGCGGGCGATTGCCAGTTGGGCCGTTTTCGTCATGCCGTAATGAATCATTTCCATCGGTATTTGGAGCGCGGACTCGCTGGAGATGAAAACGATGCGGCCCCAGTTCTGTTGCTTCATGCGCGGCAGGTAATGGCGGCTGAGACGAACGCCGCTCATCACGTTCACTTCGAAAAAGCGGAACCAGTCTTGGTCTGAGATTTGTTCGAAAGGTTTGGGCTCGAAAATGCCCAAGTTGTTCACCAGAATGTCGACTTCCGGGAAACGCGCCGTCGCTCGACGGACGCCTTCCACTGCGCCGAGATCAGCGGCCAATCCACTCATCTCTGCTGACGCGATATTGCGAAGGCGCGCGACCGCATCGTCCACACGCTCCTGGGTACGCCCATTCACAATCACAGCAACGCCTTCTTGCGCGAGGGCCTGAGCGATTGCGAAGCCGATGCCAGCGGTGGAGCCTGTTACAAGCGCGCGCTTGCCTCTGATTTGTAAGTCCATGTCTCGAAGTCTAGGGCAGTTGCTGAAATGCAGCCGAAGCGGGTGAACTCGGATTCAGATTGAGAGCAGCGGGTGCTCCCGAAGAGCCCGGCTGCCGCGTGCGTATCAATCGGGCAATGCCGCGCGAATCGCGCAACCAGTGCTGGGCAATCAATTCGATCTTCACGTCATCGGCGCTGCTGACAATAGAGGTCTCGCCCGCTTGCTTTTCAGCCGAAGACAAGGCAACAGGCTCACCGTCGTCCACGCGAATGGCGGCGTAGGCGCTCGTCCGCGTTTGCTCGGGTGGCCATGAAATTAGCAGGCTTTGTTGCTGCAGACGAACGGTCACCGGGATGATGGCCGAAGGCAACTGCAGGTACGCCCAATACCCGACGCAGCAGCCGAGCACGGCGGCAATCAGTAGCACCAGGGCGAATTGAGCGCCATAACCCCTGCGCTCTTCATCGAATGTTCTAGGCCGCTGCCGCGCAGGCGGCATGGACCCAGGCACATTCCATTCTTCGCCGTATGGTACGGCGGGCACACGTTCCAGACTGAACACATCCGATCCGTGGGATACCGGCAGCGAAGCTGCGGCAGGTACGCGTTCGATAGCAAGCTGCGGCATATCGAGCGGGGCGGTCCGCGCGGGAACGTCCGCCGGATGCGATGAGATTCGAACTGCAGGTTGATTGGCGGTCTGCGGGCGTGGCTCGCTCTTCGAAGCGGCCGAACTCGTCGTACTGTCCGGCGAAGCGGCACGCTCAGGCGCTTTCACGGCAGATTTTTCAGTGGGGGCGACAATGGAAGGCACGGGGCCTTCCCTGCCCTCTGATCCACGGCCGGGCAGAATGATGGCGGCCGCGGTAGCGTCCGTTTCTACGCGCCCTTCCTTATCGCGGAAGAGAAAGCCAAAGCGCGTTGGGTGAAAACGCTCCGGCTTGACCAGAACCGTAATCTTTCCTGGGCCGGGGAAGAGTTGCTCAAAGAGCTGTGGTTCCTTGCCGCTCATCTTTAGCGGACCGCGGGTATGCGCAATGAACCATCCAACTACTTCCAAGCCATTTAGTTCCGGATCGGAGCTTGCGGAAGCGATCTGCGCTTGCAAAGCTGTCACATCCTTCTCCGACAAATTGAAGGACGGCCCCGAGGCATGCTCGCATTCAATCGGCCGGAAGCTTTCAACCCGTACACCGTTTTCATCCAGCCGGCCGAAGAGCACGCCGCCCGTTTCCACCCCGCCGTGCGGGATCCGGCGGTATCCTTCATTCACAACGAACTCGATTTCATGGAAAGCTGCAAGCGAGTAGGTAACGGTAAACGCGGTGCCTGGAATGGTCCAGAAGGCGTAATCCGCGTCTGGCGTGGTCGAGGTGGTCATGTGCGCAGGGAGCCTGACGGTAAACCCGTCAGAAATGAAACCGTGCCTGTCTCATCGGATTCTCCCGTGTCCGCTTGTAAGGCGTAGTAATAAGTGACAACGCCGATACCAATGATGATGATTACGATGACACTCATCCAGCGTGCGGAGCGCAAGGTCCAGAGGGGTTCATCGGCGACCAGAGCAGCGGTGTAGCCCACGATAGACGCCGCCAGCGCTACACTCAATCCCAGCTTCCAGGCCCAATGCATGATGTCCAGTGCCGGTTGCCCGCCAATCTCCGACCAGGCAGCGAAAATTGCAATGAGTGCAATGAGGAATTCACACACATAACCGAACCGCAGTATCTTCGGAGTCATCCTCAGCGCACTCTCATTCTACGATGGAGAAGGAAATACAAAGTACTTCGATAAAGCATGATGAAACGTTCTCCGTGCCACAGATCGCGAGAGGTCTGATGAAAGTTGCGTTAGAAGGAATTGAAATCCAACTGGCTCACCCAGATGAACTGGACGTTACCTGGGTAGGGCAAGAGGAAGCCATGCGGCAGTTGATGGCGGCATGGATGATTATCGATCAGCGGGACGTGCCCATGAATCCACGGCTGTTGGGAAAGCCGGGGGTCGGGAAGACCACGATGGCCTACGCGGCTGGCAAGCGGCTGGGACGGGAGGTCTACATCCTTCAGGCAACTGTGGATACGCGGCCGGAAGATCTGCTGATCACCCCGGTGGTCGAAAGCGAATCGAAGCTGAAGTATGTTGCCTCGCCGCTGGTAACAGCTATGCTCCGGGGCGGCGTGGCCATTCTGGACGAAGGCAATCGAATGAGCGAGAAGAGCTGGGCGAGCCTGGCGCCGCTGCTGGATAACCGGCGCTACGTGGAGTCGATTGTGGCAGGCGTGAAGATCAAAGCTCACTCGAACTTCCGGCTGGTGGCAACGATGAACGAGGATTCCTCGACTTTCGACTTGCCGGAGTATATCCACTCGCGGCTGCAGCCGCAGATCCTTATCGATTTTCCGGAGCGTGAGGAGGAATTGGCGATACTGCGCGAAAACCTGCCATTTTCACCCGATGAGGTGCTGCAGTATGTGACCGACTTTCTGCAGCAAGCGCACGCGGCAGACGAGAGCTACACGGTTCGCGATGGGATTAACATCGCGCGCTATGCGCTAAAACTCAACTGCGAGACGGGAATAGGCACGCGGCTGCTTTTGCAGACGGCCGTTCGCGCAGTTTTGGGCGAAGAGGGGCTGCGCTACAGCTTGCGGCGGTAGGTAGTGATGGCGGTTCAGGAAACAAGCGACGTCGGAGTCATCAGGCGGGGCAATTTCAGTTATTTCCCGGTTGTTGCGGGGAGGATTGAATTCGCCCTGCGCCTCCGGCGGCATCTGCTGGAGCAGCGGCCAAAAGTGATAGCGGTCGAGCTGCCCTGGACGCTGGAGGCCCAATACACGCGCGCGCTCGATCGCATGCCGCAGATGTCGGTGATTCTTGTGCCCGACCGCGATGATGAGGAAGAAGGCGGCGCGGTGTACATCCCGGTGGAGCCCGGCGATCCCCTTGTTGAAGCTCTTCGGACAGCCCGCGAAATAGAAGCGGAGGTGGTGTTTCTCGATCCCTCGCGGGAAAGGCCGCATCCGCGCGGAACGTACGCCGACCCATTCTCGATAGAAAGCATCGGGATGCAACGCTATGTTGACGAGTACCGCGTGCATGCGCCGCAAGGCACACCGGAATTGCAGGTACAGGCCGCGGCAATGGCCTGGAAGCTGCAAGGCGCAGACCCGTTAGCTGCGACTTGCGTCGTGGTTTCGCTCGACGCGCTGGATGCGTTGCTGGATGCGATGGAAGTTCCGCAGGACGAGCCTGTTTCCGGTCGAACAACTCTATTCGAAACAACGGAAATATATAACCTGCATCCGGATTGCCTGGCGGAAGTGACGACGGAGGCTCCTTATTATCAGGAGCAATATGAAGAAGTGCGAGCGATGGAAGGCGGTCCGCCGGGATTAGATCGCCGGAGATGGCAGCTCGCTTTGCTGCGGGAGGCTGAAAGGGAATACGCGATTAATACGGGCGATGAGATGCGATCATGGCAGCGGCTTGCGATGGCGAAATTCAGCCGCAATCTGGCCATGCTGGACGGACACCTTCTGCCGGGCGTGTATGACCTTACGCTGGCGGCGCGCTCTATTGTCGATGATAATTACGCCTATGAAGTGTGGCAGATGGCGAACCGGTACAGCGTGCAGCAGACCGAAGATGCGCCGCTGGAGACCCTGAATATCTCGGGTGAGGAGGTGTGGCTTCACACGCGGAAGATCAGGCTGCGAAGGCGGCTGCCGCGGCTGAAGCAGCGGCTGAAACCCACGGGGCTGAAAGGCCGCAAGCAGGAGAAGTTCAAGGGTGAATGGGCCAGACAGACAGACGGAAACTCGATTTGCTCCTACCCGCCGGAAGATCTGGTTATTGAGAATTACGGGCGATTTCTGAAACGATACGCGAAAGCGGTAGTCTCGGAGGAGCGGTCGAGAGTTGAACCATTCCTCACTTCGATGCGCGACGGGCTGGATCTTCGCGAGACCATTCGCAAGTGGCACGAAGGGAAACTCTACGTGCGCGAACTGGGTAAATTTTCAGGCGAGGTGGGCGCGCTGGTAATCATCTTCGATGAAGACCGGAACGATCGTTACCAGTATTTGACTACCTGGCTGGGTGAGCACCAGAACGAGTCCGACATGGCGTTCTATTCAACGCAGCCGTTCGAACATATTGTCGGGCCGGGAATCGGGCGGGCGGAATATGGAGGCTTGCTCATGACGTTGCCGCCGCGCCGGCTCTACGACATCTGGAATGATTTCGACTACGAGACGGCAGAGACGAAGGCGGAGCGCCTGCTAATGGCGGCACTGGATTATTCCATGGAGCGGCACGTTGTGTACATCGCCGCCAAGCCGCCGCGAAGCACGTTCCGCCAGCTTGCGGCCCGGATCAACAGGAAGATCGTCTATATCCCGCTCGGCCAACTCTCGCCCGCGAAGCTGAAGAAGATTCGGGTGGTACACGTATTGGACAGCTATCAAAGGCGGGCGGAAGCGAAGCAGTACATCTGGTAAGAACCGGGAGCGATTTAGCGGGGCGGCATACTGGATTCGACGGGATACCCTTTTTCCTCCCAATCGGTATGAAAGTTTACCGGCAGATCAAGGACATGGATATTGGTGTAGCCCAATTCTTTCAGCGTGCTGTAAGCCGGGCGGATATTCGGACACTGCGCCATGGGACAGCAGCCGCAGTAGATCACGATTCGGGTGTTCTTCGGCAGCTTAGCGACGGCTGCTTTCAATTGAGTGAGGCCTTCCGGCTTGCTCGCCGGGCCTGCAAGCTGCGAATGCGCGATGTGTCTCTGGCGGAATAAGACAGGAAAACCAACGGCGATGATGACCGGCCGCTCGCCTTTCCGCAACATCTCAGCAAGAACCGCCGGCTGCAGTAGTTGGTTCGGGGCCCACGGGTCGGCAGCCTTTTGAGCCCACGACACGCCGCCGGCGACAGAACACAACACGGGAAAAAAGTCTCTGCGATTCATCATTGTCTACTTTTCTGTTTTATAGATGGTTCCGTTTTTCATGACAAAGGATACCTTCTGAAGGACAGAGATGTCCTGCACTGGATCATCGGGCACGGCGATGATATCGGCATAATAACCCGGCTTCAGTTCGCCGATCTGGCCACTCCAGCCCAGCAACTTCGCGCCATTCAAAAGATCGGCCTGTAACACGGCAAGCGGCTTCATGCCATATTGCGCCATGAGCACAAACTCCCGGGCCTGGGTTCCGTGCGGGAACGGGCCGACGTCCGACCCGGCCGCCATAGGAACGCCTGCCGCCAGTTGCTTGCGGAACTCCTGCACGTGCAGATCGATCATCGTGCGAAGGCGCTGGCTGTCGGCGGGCGACTTGGTATGCGCGGCGAAATATTCCAGGATGGTAAAGGTCGGGACAGCGAAGATATGCTTTTCGCGCATCAGCCGCATGGTTTCATCGCTCAACTGCTCGGCATGATCGATGGATGCGACTCCGGCCTCCGCTGCATACAATGTGCCCGGTTCGCCGGTCGCGTGCACGGCGACCTGCTTACCAACACGGGCGGCCTCCTCAACGGCCGCAGCCAACTGTGCTTCGGTGTATTGGTACGGTGTCGAGAGTTTTCCGGCGCGAATAGAATCCTTCCCTGTCTGGTACATCTTGGTGAAATCAGCGCCCTCTTTGTACTGCTCGCGAATTACCTGGACGATCTGGTCCACAGTGTTGGCGTAGGTCGCGTTCGAGAGTATGTGCTGTGCCGGGTTGAAGCGAATGGCGTCTTCGTGGCCGCCGAGAATATCAATGGCATTCCCGCTTACGCGCAGACGAGGTCCGGGCACTTTCCCGGTATCGATTGCATTCCGAACCGCTGTGTCGGCTGAACCCGCGCCCTCGGTTCCCATATCGCGTTCGGCGGTGAAGCCTGCCATCAGGTCGTCGCGCGCGGCGAGCACGGCGGTGATGGTCCGCTGCGGAACCGATTCTTCCACGGTCTGCAAATCTTCCGCGCCGGGATGAAGAAACAGATGAACGTGCGCATCGATCAGTCCCGGCATCAGGGTGGTATCGCCTAGGTCGATGAGCTGCGCGTCCGACGGATGGGTTACGCTCTGCCCTACCCCGGCGATGCGTTCACCTTCCACCAGCACCTCGCCCGGAGTGAGGATCTGGCCGGTATCTACTTCCAACAAACGAGCGGCATGGAGCACGATCGGCCGCGAGTTCGGAGCCTGCGCAAACAGACAAGCGGCGAGTAGGAACGGGGCGAGAAATTTCATGGATGCGATTCCGACGGAACGGCTTCCACCAGCTTCTGTACTCCGGGGGCGATCTGAATCAACAGGTCGCCAACACGGGTATCGACATACTTATTGACTGTCGCGAGGGTTCGCTGCCTCCAACCGGCATTCGGCGGATTACCCGAATCGAGATAACCAAGCGCCTGTTGACCGGCATCGCACAATGCCGCGATGGCATCAGCCACGGGAAGGTTTTCGTTCAGCAGCGAGTTATTTTGCAGAACCGGCTGCACCAGCTTTGTGTTCACGGCCCAATGCGCCAGATCCTTTCGAAGGGTTTCGCTATTGCGCTGGCCTTTGGGAGCGGCCAGATAGCGATCCACTTCATCTCGAAACTCGCGCGCGGCGTCGCTCTCGGGCGGAATCGAATCGACCAGCCGGTTCAAAGGAGTCGAGGTGGTGTACTTTTCGGCGTGGCGCGAATATCCTTTTACTGGTTCGAGCACAGAAGCAAAGATGTCCAGCGGCTGGTACGGCATGGCTCCGGCTAATCGCTGCCGCATCAATTCCAAATTGGAGCGCTGGGTGAGGCCAAGCCATTCGAGCCAGCGATTGGTGATCTCCAGACGTTTGTACATGAATGCCGTGCTGGTGATGGCTTCCGGCGACCACAACCGTTCCGCGATAGCGGCCAGCCGAGGCCATAGTTTCGCGTCCAGGTTCTCCGGCATGGCAAGCTCTTCCCACATGGCCGCTTCGCCGCCCAGAATCATTCTTTGCTGCTGCGGAGTGAGATCGGTAGCCGTACCAGGGGCCGGCTGCGAGGATGCCGTTTGCTGACGATGACGTCCAGGCGGCGGCGGGGGTATCTTCATGGGATCGATTGCATAGTGATAGGAAGCCGGGTACATCAAATCGAGATAGTAGCCGGCGGAAAGAAGGCCCTGATACCCTTCGCGGGCGGCCTGCCAAAGCGATGGCTGGCCGCGCCATGACTGGATCACGACGGATTTCGGCAGGCCCGGATTCAGCACCTCATCCCAGCCGACCATATGCTTGCCGTGCCTGGCGACAATCTTCTCCACACGCCGGTTGAAATACGTTTGCAAAGCTTTCGCATCGGCCAAATGATGCGCGCGCATAAACGCCTGAATACGGGGACTGTCGTTCCACTGCTTGGGATTTACTTCATCGCCGCCGATATGGAAATAAGCGTCGGGAAACAGATGCGCCATCTCGCCGATGAAGCCATCCAGAAAGCGATAGGTATATTCCTTCGTCGGGTCCATCAGATCGCCGAGAATGCCGAAGCCGGGCACGATTTCAAAGGACCCGGATCGCGAGCCCAGCTTGGAATATCCGGGCAACCAGCTTGTGGCGTGGCCGGGCATATCGAACTCGGGCACAATGCGAATTCCGCGATCGCGCGCGTATGCGATGACATTCCGAATCTGAGCCTGGGTGTAATACAGACCGTCCGATCCATAGCGCTGCAGCCGCGGATAGCGTTTGCTCTCCACGCGAAAGCCCTGATCGTCAGAAAGGTGCCAGTGCAGCACGTTGAGCTTTACGGCAGACATGCCGTCGAGAGTTCGCTTGACTTCATCGACCGGAATGAAATGCCGTGAGACATCGAGCGAGAGCCCTCGCCAGGGGAACCTTGGCTGGTCGCGGATAACGACGGACGGGGCCGAGAAGCCGGGTGTAACGCCGGGCCCGGTGTTCTGTTCGACCAGTTGAAGAAAGGTATCCATTCCGCGGATCGCTCCGAGCGGATGATCGGCGGATAAGCGGGCACCCGTTGACGTGACCTGGAGCGAATAGCTCTCGTCATCGCCGAGGCACTGCGGCGGGCGATGATCCTTTCGTTCGACGACGATACTGAGCGTGGCTCCCGCACCCGGTTTGACGAAATGGAGCCGCACCGGAATACCGGTCTGCCGCGCGAGCCGGACAAAGATGCGCTCTGCCTGTGTCTTCACTCGTGGGTCGGTCGCGCCCGCGCCGGAGAGTGAAATCGAAAAGGTGATGTTGATGGGCAGCGATCCGGGCTGCAGGGTCACACTAGCGGGCCACGGCATGAGCGGCAAGGCATCCAAGGCCGGCTGCGGTGATTGCGCGAAAGAGATGGAGGCGAAAACGGCCGTGAGGAAGATAACCCGGAGCTTGTTCAAGTTGTTTAGCTTATCTCAAAATCAGGAGCCAGAACTGCCTGGGAAGAGTAGTTCCATCGCGTTCGGCCTGCGATCCGCTCATCCTACTTCCCTAACTTTATGGCCGCGCGCGCTGCCAGGCTTCGAGGAAATCTTTGCCATGATACCGGACGGTGCGGGCGTCGATAACTTCAGCGCCCGGTCTTAGAGCGGCATCCGGTGTGAGTGCGTGGCGGCTGGTAAATTCCATCTCGATTGTGACCGGACCATTCAACCGATAGGGTTGAATTGTTCCGATCTTACCCATTGCAGCCTGCGCGCGTTCGCGGATCAACCGGCGCGCGCCTTCCGCTGAAAGCGATATGCAGGTGTAGTTGTCGATTCCTTCCTTCACCACCGCTGTTTCAGCATCCGGATCAATCTGCTTCAACTGGTCAACGGCGGCCCGGTCGCCGCTGAGAAAGATCACAGGCGTGTTATACCAGCCGGCGAGAGCGGTCCTGGTTTCTATCTCGCCGACGGGCTTGCCATTCATCAGCAGATTTTGAATACCGAGCGAACTGTAGCTGTGGGCCATGACGCCGCCCGGGGTGTTGGCTCGCGCGTGCTGGCCAACGAACGCCACCGCAGAGTAATGCCGGTCCATGAGCATACTTGCAGGAAGTGTTCCCATGATGAGGTGCGCCCTTGAATCGATTGTCAGCGCCGAAAGAGTCGCGCTGCCGTCGTGCCCATCCCAGACGAAGACGTCAGTCGCCCCGCCAGCAAAAAAGCCGTCAACTGCGCTGTTGATTTCGCCGGTAAGCAGTTGGCGCATTTCCGCGTCTTTCGGATTGGTCTGCTCCTGCCTGCAGACGCCTGCGACACCCTCCGCATCGGTGATCATAAACACCGTTTTCGGCTGTGCAAAAGCAGAAGAGGCGATGGCAAGCGCGAGCAGTGCGGTTTTCATCATGTGCCATTCTCTCGCATGCGTGAATCGCTGGCTCCGGCTCGGATTCAGTGCCGCCTTTCAATAGCGATCGTGGTGGTCAGCGGCGGCGTTGGCTACTGTACCCGCGATGCCCCCGATCACGGCCCCGATAATTGCTCCTTGGCCGTGCCCAACGGCTGCTCCAATGACAGCTCCGGCGGCGGCGCTACCCCCGATGATGGCGGCAGTCCGGCCATTGTGCGTGGGCTGATTGTAGTAGCCGTTGTCGTAGACGGATCCCCGGTAGACAGGCGCGGGCGCGTATACAACAGGCGGAGGCGCGTAGGCATAGCCGCGGCCGTGATCGCGCCAATCATTATTACGATCATTATTGCGGTCGCGATTACGATCGCGGTTCCGTTGATCATTTCGCTGGGACCGTACCTGTGCGTGGCCATAATTGCCGGAACTGTGTTGGGCCGCCATCGCAGGAATTCCCGCGCCCATCAGCACTGCAATAAGGTTGACCGCTGCAAACTTTTGAATGCGTTTCATAAGTATCTCCGGCTGTAGAGATGGAAACGCAGAGGGCGAAGTTGCCCAGGTGGACGAGCTTTAATGGGCCTCCCGTATCGACGGGATCAGGCGGAGGGGAATGGTTGAATTCAGCCAGGCAATTGCGAATTGCTGAGATTCGCGCAGGAGCCGTGAACTCACATCTACGGTTTTTCCCTTCAACTCAAGGCCCGCGCGTACAGTTCAAGCCATGCTTTTCGTCTTCGTTTTGACCCGGGCTTGATGTTTCCGCCCCCACTCACAGATCTTCTCCAGCACCGGCGCGAGCGTCATACCATATGGTGAAATCGAATACCTGACGTGCGGCGGTACGGTTTTCTTGTCGTGCCTCAAAAGGATCCCGTCTTCCACCATTTCATGCAGATGGCGGATCAGCATCCGCTCCGTGATCTCTGGTATGCTTCGCCTCAATTCGCTGGTTCGCAGCGGGCCGCTGAGCAGTCTCCATAAGATCGTGCCTTTCCAGCGCCCGTCGATGACCGACAGCATCGAGTCGATCGGACAGGGCGAAACCTCTTTTTTGGAAACCGGCATATGCCTTCCATTCTTGCACCCGAACTGACAAATTAGTCAGTACAAGCGCGTGCGTCGCTACCCCAGTCCGACGCGTCCATAAGCCAGGGGAAAAGATGCACCTTCTGAACATCATTACGATTACTTCCGCGGGCTTAATGGTAGGCAATGAACTCGCTATGTCGGCCTTCGTGAACCCGGCTCTCCGCCGCCTGGAGAGCGGCCCGCAAGCGCAGGCGCTGTCCATTCTCGCCCGTTCCCTCGGTCGTGCGATGCCTGTCTGGTACATTTTATGTTTTGTGCTCCTAGCGCTGGAGTCATTCCTGCATCTCCATCAGGCTGCTCTCGCCCCCTTGCTGATCGCGGCAGGTCTCTGGGTGGGTGCCATCATCCTTAGCATTAGTGTGCTGGTGCCCATCAACAATCGGATTGCTTCCTTGCACGCAGCAGCGCCTGCGCCGGGCTGGGAGCGCGATCACAGAAAATGGGATGCTCTCCACCGCGTCCGCATTTTATTGCTGATATTAGCCCTTGTTATCGTCGTCAATGCATTGGTCGGTTGAGTTCGCCAAGTACCGTGTCGGAAGCTCTCTCCGGGAAGGTCATACACACAGACGCCATCCTTCCACTTGACGCATTCTCGTCGAGTTGGGGAAGTGAATTGGCGAATAGAACGCGGATAGTCAGGAAGAGTAGAGCAATAATCCATCACTGGGCCGTAACGCCCTAGGCTTCCGGCGAACACCATAGCCATAGGCCCGCCAGCCTGCCGAGCCGCATCGATGTGCGGATCTTTATCTAAACCGTGCGGAGGATGAATTCGCGGCTTTAGCGCCGGCCCGATGCGCCAACCTCCCAATATTCGGGTCCATGACTTGCTCGGATTCGGCGATCATTGTGCCCCGAATTCCGGCGTGTGGAAGGTGGGCTCGCGACGGCGCAGTTCTTCGAACACGGGGAGCAGATCGGGTCGATGCATGTGAAGACGTGGAAATTCGGCATGAGGCATTGTGGGCGGGGCTGAAGCCCCGTGCGGGCTCAAGCCCGCCTCCATTACGTTACAGGCCCGAGAGCAACGAGTAGCCCTGGTGGGAGCAGTACCAGCTCAGCAGTCCATTTGCGGCCGCCAGCGCGATGAAATAGACGGCAATTGCCGGCTTCGATTCGGCCGGTGCGTCGCGGGTTGAGAGGCGGTATAGCGTCCCGCCGGCCAGAATCAGGAATAGATAATCGTGCAGCAGAAAGAAAAAGATCAGACTGAAGATTAATACGGCCACGCGCTGCTGACGGCCGAGCGCGCTCATGGCTGCGCCGCCGTCGAAGATGGATACGGGAGTCAGATTCAGCAGGTTAAGCCAGCCGGCAAACTCGGCCACGGCAAGCCAGACCTGACGCCCGGTCTCGCGGAAAACGAGGTAGGCGATCACGCCGGATAGAAACCCGAACAGCGGGCCGGCAAGGGAGATCATCGCCCGCACACCCGGATCGACGTTCGCGCCGGTCCAGCGCACAAATGCGCCGAGGCCGGGCAAAAAAGTGGGCAACTCCGCCTTGAATCCGAAGCGGCGAACCGTCACGTAATGCCCCATTTCGTGCAACAGGACAGAAGCTGTAATACCGACAGCGAACCACCAGCCGAGCAGGCTCCAGTAGACGCCCACGAACGCGAGTAAGCTGAGGGGGAAAATGAGTTTGGTGAGCAGCGGCATGGCTGCGGCTCTCAACCGGCTTTCGCGCACGGGCGTCGAAGCTGGGGACATCCGCGCGTCCAGCTTTTCGATTTCGCGCTGCACGCCGCGGCGTTCTCTGGATTCGGGAAGAAACTGAAGCGCTGCCTGCCAGTGCTCCCGGGCGAGTGGAAGCTGGCCTAGCGCCGCGAGCTGCCGGGCCCGGTTCGCAATTTGCTCCAGTTGATTCGCATAGACAAGCCGCCCGCAGTGGCTACACGCCAGTGCGCCGGAACCGAGCGAAGAACCGCACTTGTCACAGAAGCTGCCGTGCGCTGAGGTAAATGCCGCCAAATATCAGTGTACCGGCGGAAGGGGTGCGGTTAAACGTCCTCCGGTTCGTCATCGAAATCCGGGAGGTCCTGGGTGGATAGCGATGCCAGAAAAACCGAGACCGCGGACTCGATGCCTTCCCGGTCGTCTTCATCGAACCGGTTCAAGCTGGCGCTATCGATGTCCAGCACTCCTAGCAGCTTGCCCCAGTTCAGTAATGGAACGACAATTTCCGACTGCGAAGCCTTATCGCAAGCGATATGGCCCGCAAACCGGTTGACATCGGGGACAATGATCGTTTTCCGTTCGGATGCGGCCTTCCCGCAGACGCCTTGGCCGAATGGAATGCGAGCACACGCCGGGTTGCCCTGAAAAGGTCCCAGGACGAGGTCTTTTCCCTCGGCAATATAGAAGCCGACCCAGTTCACATCTTTTAATGATTGGAACAGCAGAGCCGCGGTATTCGCTGCATTGGCAACAAAGTTCGATTCATCACCCAGCAACTCCTGTAGCTGCTCGCAAATCTGTTGGTAAACGGCTTCTTTGGAGCCGGCGGCATCTACACGATTGAGAGTCAGCATCGTTAGATTAGTGTATCTCGCGGGAAATACATCTCTCAGCCAGTCGTCGGCTTGCGGTGGTAGGGAGTGGAAATATAGCCCTCCGCCTCCAATGCGGGGGCGGACTGAGGCGCTGTCTTGAGGGTTTCCCGATACGCCTTCACGGCTTGCGCGTGCTCACCTTTAAGGTCATACACCTGTCCCAAGCGAAGCCAGGCCATCACAGCGGTATTCAAATCGAGGTCATTTGAATTTCGGGTTGCCTGTTTCAGATCGGCCAAAGCGGGATCGAGATCGCCGTACCAGAAGAGCAGGTTGCCCTTGGCGTATTGAATTCGCTGCAGGGGCAAAGCGGCATAACCGGGCGATCCACTGTCGTGCAGATCCCTGATCTGCGCCAGAACCTGCAGAGCCGACTGCTTATCTCCCAGGTCACTGTACATCTGCACCTGCTCAAAGCGAAACAGGTAGTTGCGCGGGAAGGTCGCTACCAGGCCGTTCAATAGCTGGATCGCCTGCTTCGGGCGATGCTCGCGGCGGTAGATGGCGGCCAGCAGAACACTGGCATCGTAGCGATCGAGCGTTCCCGCATGAGCGACCCACTCCAACTGCCTAATGCCGTCTTCTTTATCGCCGTGAAATCCGCGGATCTTGCCCAAAATCCGCATGTACATGGGGAGGCAGCCGACAATGTACTCGCTCATGCCCGAGGCCAGGTGGGCATCCACAAAATCGGGCACGAGGGCGAGAATTTTATCGTTGGCTTTGCGCGCTTCGGTCGCCTCATGCAGCGAATCGAGCCATGCCTTCTCGACCAGAAACAGGTAATTCGCTCGCAGCCCGTGCGCGACTACCAGAGAGTACAGCGCCCCGATATCTTCCGGATTCTTCTGCAGGCGGGCGCGGCTGAGTTCGATGGCGCGGTTGATGGCGCTATTGAACCGCTGCTTGTTTTCCGCTGAGATCTGCATCTTAGGTCTTCGCAGGAAAGGATTGGTCCCGGTGACGAGCTCGCTTTCAAGTGCGCCGTCCCGGAACATTTCCCGGAACAGGACGGTTTGTGCGATGGCATTATAAGGAAAAGGGTCGTCGGGATGGCACAGAGCCTGCTCGTCGAAATCGACGAGGGCCTGGTCGTATTCGAGGTTGTAGAAATGGACGAACCCGGGATTTTTGAGCGGATCTTCCAGGTGAATTGTTGAATTCGCCCACGGAAATGCAGGCAAAACAGCTAAGGCCGCCAAAAGTACGAGCCTGCAATAGTTCCTCTTCACTTACGTGTTTCCTGAATTCCCGATCGCAATTGCGGTATTTCGAATGACTCCGGCATATTTGGCCCGGCGGACAGGCGACCTTTGAAAGACACGACGAAAATCATCTTCAGTCAGTTCGGCCAGGCTTTGCAGAGATGGAGCGAACCAGACCGGCTGAAACCGGCTATCCTCGCTCACGGCAGCCCGACCGTTCCACGGGCATACATCTTGACAGATGTCGCAACCGAACACGTGGTCGCTCATTTTTTCAGCCAGCTCTTTGCTGATCTCTCCGCGTTTCTCGATTGTCAGATAGGATATGCAGGCGCGGGCATCCAAAGTCCAACCGCCAGTTCCGTCGGAAACGATGGCAGCCGTAGGGCAGGCGTCGATGCAGCGCGTGCAGGTACCGCAGCGATCCGGCGGCGGAGCATCGGGCAGGAGCGGAATGGAAAGCAGCAATTCGCCTAAGAAGAACCAGGACCCCTGCTGCTGGTTAATGAGGCAGGTATTCTTGCCAATCCACCCTAAACCCGCCATCTGTGCATAAGAACGTTCGAGCAACGGCGCGGTGTCGACGCAGATCTTCCAGGTGAAGGGGTGGTTGTGGCGTTCGGCAATCCGGCTGACGAGCGATTCGAGTCCTTGGCGGACCACGTCATGGTAATCCTGGCCCCAGGCGTAGCGCGAGATCCAGCCGCGGTCTTTTCCGGTGATGTCGGCGGTATGCGGGTGGGCGGTGTTGTAGAGTTTACCGACACACAGGATGCTTTGTGCGGTTGGGAGAAGATTTCGGGGGTCCGCGCGCAAATCGCCCCGACGGTCGGTCAGGTATCCCATCTCGCCGGCAAAGCCTTTTTCGCGCCAATGTTCGAAGCGATCAAAGTCCGCGGGCGGCGCAGCGGAGGCGATGCCGGCCAGCTCAAACCCGCAGTCCCGTGCCAGCCCTTTAATCTGTCCTGGTGTGATTGGCAAAGCCCTGCTACCCTCTTATTTTATTTTGACGGCATCGCTACTCGAATTTCAAAGCGTGTTTGTACAGCGCGGCACGCGACTGGCGCTGAATGGCTTATCGCTGCGCGTGCAGGCTGGAGAGCACGTGGCCATTCTTGGGCCAAACGGCAGCGGGAAATCGACCCTCATCAAGACAATTACGCGCGAATGCTATCCACTGCTGCGCCCGGAAACGCAGCTGCGGATTCTGGGCCAGCAAAACTGGAACATCTTCGATCTGCGTTCGCACCTGGGCGTAGTGAGCAACGATTTGATGGCGCAATGCACACGAGATATCACCGGCCGCGAGCTGGTGCTTTCCGGATTTTTCGGATCGGTGGGCATTTGGCCGAACCACCATGTCACGCCTGAAATGGAAGCAGCAGCGATGGAGGCGATGGTGCGCCTGGAAGTTTCGCACCTGGCGGGCAGGTGGCTGGATGAATTGTCGTCGGGAGAAGCCAGACGCCTGTTGATTGCCCGATCGCTGATTCACAATCCGGCAACCCTGCTGCTGGATGAACCAACGACCAGCCTGGATTTAGTGGCCCTACATGAAGTGCGAACGCAGCTTCGCATGCTGGCGCAAAGCGGCGTGGGCCTGCTCCTCGTGACGCATCATCTGGACGATATTATCCCGGAGATTGATCGCGTGGTTGTTCTGCGCGCAGGACAGGTTTCTGTAGATGGGCCGAAGGCGGAGGTGCTTACGTCCGACCGGCTTTCGGCCACTTTTGGAGTGCCCGTTGAGGTATTACAGCGGGACGGGTTTTATCACGCGTGGTGAGGGAAGGCCGGTATCAGGAAGGCGTCTTCGAAGTCAGAGGGAGCGCCCCGCCAGCGTCGATGAGTATCTTGATGGTATTCATTTACGAACCACCTTTCGGCCATTTTGTAGTATGGTAAGCAGTATGGCGACTACTAAGGTTACCATCACGCTTCAGGATGAGCAACTCGAAGAGATCCGCGCCCTGGTCAACGCCGGAGAAGCAGCCAGTGTCTCCGGATTCGTGCAGCACGCGGTCACTGTCGCAGTTCACGATGCGGCAGGGTGGAAAGAAATGTTGCAGCATGCCCTGGACCAAACCGGAGGGCCGCTCACAAAAAACGAGCGCCTTTGGACAGACGAGATCCTTGGCGTCAGCAAACAGAAGAAAGGTTCCAGAGGCGGTAAAGCTGCGTGAACGGCATCACTTTTGATGCCGGCGCCCTGATCGCCTTGGACCGCAGAGATCGCCGCGTGCTTACTTTAATCGCGCGGGCGAAAGAGCTTGGGATGCGCATCACCATTCCGGCGACAGCTCTTGCACAGGCGATTCGGAATCCCGCGAGGCAAGCTCTGCTATCCCGATTGATTCGACAGGCCGGCACAGATCTTGTTGCGCTGGATGGACCAGATGCAACCGCAGTTGGTCTTCTACTGGCGCGAACCGCAACGGCCGATATTGTCGATGCTCACGTCGTAGTGTGTGCGCAGAGAGCCGGGCAACCAGTGATCGCGAGCGACCCCGACGATCTCAGGCAGATTGCTCCCGACCTGCGGTTGGTGGTCCTCTGAGAGGTCCGCATCAGGTGCGAATCACAAATGGCGTTTCCACCTTTTTGTAACTCAGATGGATTAGTCTTGCCGTTGCTGTGCGGCGTGCCAGACGGCAGAATCTGGAACGGCTTCATCGGGCATCACCCGGGACCCTGAAACTGGAACGACAGATGAGGCGCGACCTGAATTTGAGTATCTGGGGATTCATCCTCGCAATCTATGGCATAGGCATGGCGAGGGGCAAAGCCTCACGCGCTAGACCGCCTCCGTCCTCCGAACGCCATAATGAATCATTCAGACATGATTGGGCACTTGCGTGGGACAGTTCTGGAGAAGCATCCAAACCAGGTAGTAGTCGAGGCTGCGGGGGTGGGCTATGAAGTACAAATCCCGATTTCCACCTACACCTCGCTGCCGGATGCAGGCGCGGCCGTTGCGCTGCGGATTCACACTCATGTCCGGGAAGACGCGCTGCTTCTTTTCGGGTTTGCGACCTCGGACGAGAAGACCGTCTTTGAAAGACTTATCACGGTAAGCGGGATTGGTCCGAAGCTGGCAATCACGGTGCTTTCGGGGCTGCCGACAGCGGAGTTGGTGGGCGCGATCCGGACCGGCGATGTCCAGCGCCTGGTCCGAATCCCGGGCGTCGGCAAAAAGACTGCCGAGCGGATTGTTCTGGAACTGAAAGACAAGCTGATGGGCATGGAGGCTGCGGGCAAGGCCGTCATCGCGGCGGGCGTGGAGACTAGTCTGAGTCCGCTCGAACGGGATGTTCTTTCCGCGCTGCAGAACCTGGGTTGCGCGCGGGCGGCCGCGGAGCAGGCCATCCAAAAAGTGAAGGACCGCGGTGCGCCGGATACCTTCGAACCCTACTTTCGCGCTGCGCTCGCCGTAATGCGCTAACGTGAGAATCTGATGCGCTCCGAAGGCATGGTTTCTCCCGCCCAGCAGGAGGATGATCGCCAGTTTGAAGTGGCGCTGCGGCCCACGCGCCTGGACGATTTCGCCGGGCAGCCGCACGTGCGCGAACAACTCTCTATTGCGATTGAAGCGGCGACCCGGCGGGGCGAGGCCATGGATCACGTATTGCTCTGCGGACCGCCCGGTTTGGGTAAAACGACACTGGCCGGGATCATCGCGCAGGAGTTGTCCGTCGCCATCGATCAAACGGCTGGTCCGGTTCTGCAGAAAAAGCTGGACCTCACGGGGATTTTGAGCAACGTTCGGACCAGACAGGTTTTCTTCATCGACGAGATTCACCGGCTGCTGCCGGACATTGAGGAGATCCTGTATGCTGCTCTGGAAGATTTCCGGCTGGATATTCTGATCGGAACAGGACCGGGCGCGCGCACGCATTCGATTTCGTTGCCGCGATTCACCGCGGTGGGGGCGACTACGAGGCAGGGGCTTTTGAGCGCCCCGCTACGAAGCCGATTCGGAATCGTGCTGCGGCTGGATCCATATGACGAACCGACCCTGGCCCAGATTGTGGAGCGATCGGCGGGATTGCTGGAAGTGGCGATCACGCACGATGCGGCGCGTGAGATTGCGAGGCGCGGCCGGGGCACACCGCGCATTGCGAACCGGCTGCTGCGGCGCGTGCGCGATTATGCCCAGGTGCGGGCAGACGGGCACATCGACGAGGGCGTGGCTCAGGCGGCGCTCGATCTTTTGAAGGTAGACCGCTACGGGCTGGATGAGATCGATCAAAAAATCATGATGACGATTGCCGCGAAGTACGGGGGCGGGCCAGTGGGACTGAGTACGATTGCGGCTTCTATTGACGAGCAAGCGGACACAATCGAAGAAGTGTACGAGCCGTATCTGATCCAGCTTGGATTTCTGGACCGTACTCCACGCGGGCGGATCGCCACGGACCGCGCGTTCGAATATTTCCACGTTCCGCGGCGGCAGCGTTTTGCCGGCTCGCAGAATCCGCTATTCGATTAGAGGCGTTTACGCAGACCCGGAGTGTTCCCGGTTCTTTCACGCAGCCGCTTCCGGCGAGCCAGTCCGGAGGCGCTCAGCGCGTGCTCTTTATCGACAATCTTCGCTGGACCATGATCGTCCTGGTGATCAGCATGCACGCGGCGGATACCTACAGTCCGCTGGGGAACTGGTACTTCGTCGACAGGACCCACTTATCAGTTCCAATACTGCTCACGTTCGTCGCCTGGCAGATGTTTCTGCAGTCGTTCTTTATGGGATTGCTGTTCTTCATTGCAGGATTCTTTGTGCCGGCATCATTTGAGAGGAAAGGCGCCTGGGGATTCTTGCGAGGGCGGGCATTCCGGCTGGGATGGCCGGTGCTCTTCTACATGTTCGTGCTGGGCCCGGTGACGGAGTACTTCGTGGCGCATTCCTGGAGTGCGCCACGTTCCACCTTTGCGCGCGAATGGTGGAAGCATATTATCGATCTCGAATTTTTATCGGAAAACGGGCCGCTGTGGTTCTGCCTGGCGCTGCTTATATTTTCTGCAGCCTACGTCGTAATTCGGGCGGGGCGTTCGAAAGCCAATGGCACTCAGTCTAGCGGCGCACCGGGCACAGACAGGCTGATTCTCTTCTGCCTTACGATAGCTGCGCTGACATTTCTCGTCCGGCTCAGCACGTCGCCTGGCTATTCGTTCTTGAATATGCAGCTCGGCGACTTTCCGCAGTACGTTCTGCTGTTCGCCGCAGGCATCTACGCAGGCCGGCGCGGTTGGCTTCAGAAACTGCCGTTTGGAGCGGGTCTTCGCTGGCTGAGCCTGGCATTAACCCTAGGAGTTGCGGCCTGGCTGGCAATCCTGATTACGGGTGGAGCGCTGCAGGGCAATACGAAAGCATATTCGGGCGGCTGGCACTGGCAAAGCGCGGCGATCAACACCTGGGAGGCATTCACCGGTGTCGGATTCTGCTTCGGGCTTCTGGTGTTATTTCGCGAAAAGTTCAACTTTCAGGGACCCGTGGCACGCTTCTTATCGGAGAACGCGTTCAGTGTGTACGTGTTTCATCCGCCGGTGGTTATCGCCTTAGCGCGCATTCTTTATGGCGCATCGTGGCATCCGCTCGTGAAGTTTGTTGTCCTCACCTGTGAGAGCACGGTTATCACATTTGCATTGAGCGCCTGGGTCTTCCGGCGAATTCCGGTGCTGAAGAGAATCTTGTAGCCGTCACTATATACTGACCCTGCATGGCCATCCGGGCAACTAGCAATGGGGAGCAGCAGCGTCTCGCCGAAGACGAATCCCGCATCAAGCACTGGAAACGTTGGGGTCCTTATCTTGCAGAACGCGCCTGGGGCACCGTGCGCGAAGACTATAGCCCGAACGGGACCGCTTGGGAGTACTTTCCGCACGACCACGCCCGCTCGCGCGTGTACCGGTGGACCGAAGACGGCATCCTGGGTATCTGCGATAACCATCAATATCTCTGCTTCGCGCTCGCTTTCTGGAACGGTAAAGACCCGATCTTGAAGGAGCGCCTTTTCGGACTCACCGGCAATGAGGGGAATCACGGCGAGGACGTGAAAGAGATCTATTACTACCTCGATGCCACTCCCACTAACTCCTACTTAAAAGGGCTTTATAAGTACCCTCAGGCTGCGTTTCCATATGACCGGCTCGTGAGCGAGAACAGGCAGCGGACTCGTCAGGATCCTGAATTTGAGTTGGAAGATACGGGCATCTTCAACGAGAGCCGGTATTTCGATATTTTTGCCGAGTACGCAAAGAACGATGTCGACGACATGCTGATCCGCGTTACCGTCGTGAATCGCGGACCCGAAACCGCGAGCATGACCTTTCTTCCGACGATCTGGTTCCGGAACACCTGGAGCTGGAGCTCCCACTCCGGCGCTACCGCGAAGCCGGGCCTCAGGAAATCGGAAGCATCGGCCATCGAAGCCAGGCATCCGGCCCTCGGAACATTTGTTCTTGAACTGGATGCAACTCCGGAACTGCTGTTCACCGAGAACGAGACCAACACGGAACGTATTTGGGGATGGCGCGGTCAAAACGTTTTCTATAAAGACGCATTCAATGAATTTCTGATCCACCGGCGTTCTGATGCTGTCAACCTGCAGCATCAAGGCACAAAGGCCTGCGCGATTTATCCGCTGACGCTCGCGAGCAAGCAACGCGCCATTTTGCGTTTCCGGCTTGCCCGCGCGGGTTCGCCCGAGCTGGCGCGGGACGCTTGGGACAAAGTCTTCGATCTGCGCATTCAGGAAGCATCAGAGTTTTATTCGCGTTTATCGCAAGGCCTAAGTGACGAAGCGCGGCAAGTTCAACGCCAGGCTTTTGCCGGCATGTTCTGGAGCAAGCAGTACTACCACTACGTGATCGAGACCTGGCTGAAGGGCGATGAGACCATGCCAAAGCCACCGGAACAGCGGAAGCAGGGTCGAAATCACAAATGGATACAACTCTTCAACGAAGATGTGATTTCCATGCCGGACAAGTGGGAATACCCATGGTATGCAGCCTGGGATCTCGCGTTCCACATGATCGCGATTGCGCCAGTTGACCCGGACTTCGCGAAAACTCAGCTCTCGCTCTTTCTGCGCGAATGGTACATGCACCCGAACGGGCAAATCCCCGCGTACGAGTGGGCCTTCAGCGATGTGAATCCTCCCGTGCATGCCTGGTCAGCCTGGCGCGTGTTCAAAATCGATCAACGCATGAAAGGAAAACCGGACCACACCTTTCTTGAGAGCGTATTTCACAAACTGTTGATGAACTTCACCTGGTGGGTGAATCAGAAGGATTCCGAAGGCGCAAATATCTTCGAGGGCGGATTTCTCGGGCTCGACAACATTGGACTATTCGACCGGGATGCGGTGCTGCCCAAAGGCTGGCTTCTGGAACAATCCGACGGGTCCAGTTGGATGGCGATGTACTGCCTCAACATGCTGAAGATTGCGCTTCAGCTTGCGACCGTAGACGCAACTTATGAAGACATCGCAAGTAAATTTTTCGAGCACTTCCTGTATATAGCGGACGCTATTAACCATCATGAGGGCACAGGTTTGTGGGACGAAGAAGACGGATTCTATTACGATCGCCTGCGCATAACCGATGGGAAACATACCTTGATGCGAGTTCGTTCACTGGTCGGCGTGGTCCCAATCTTTGCCGCCGATACACTTGAGGCGCAGACCGTAGATCGACGTCCGGGTTTCAAGAAGCGGATGCAGTGGTTTATTGACAACCGCCCCGACCTTACGGAAGGGTTGGCCTCCATGACGCACGGCGGAATTGAGCAGCGCCGCCTGCTTTCCGTGGTTAACCGGACGCGCCTGGAACGGATGCTGCAGCGCATTTTTGATGAAAGCGAGTTTCTCTCGCCCTTTGGCATCCGCTCCGTTTCGCGCTATCACAAGGACCATCCGTTCGTTTTGCCGTTAGACGGAATGAAGCTCAAAATCGGTTATGAGCCGGCCGAATCCGAAACGGGAACGTTCGGCGGTAATTCAAACTGGCGCGGTCCGGTATGGTTCCCGATGAACTTTCTGCTGATTGAGGCGCTGCAGCGGTTGGACCATTATTACGGCGATTCGTTCACGCTGGAGGTCCCCGCGGGCTCCGGGCAGCGGGTTAGTTTGCGGCAGGCAGCACGGCTGCTCTCGCGTCGGCTTTGCGCGTTGTTTCTGCCCGGCGAGAACGGACGCCGGCCGGCCTATGGCGATAATTCGCTGTTTGACAACGACCCTCAGTTTCGCTGCTACACCCTGTTCTATGAATATTTTCACGGCGATTCCGGCAAGGGCCTCGGAGCCAGCCACCAGACGGGTTGGACCGGCTTAGTTGCGAAACTTCTGCAGCAGAGCGGTGGCGGATTGTAGCCTCATGATTCATTGTGTTGGGGAACAATTCACTCCCCGCTCCGCTTTCCGTCCTTCAGAACCACAGCAACTCCGTCGCGGTCCCAATGTGTTCCCGTGAAGCTGTTATTCATGTCTCGCAGAACTTCGCTTGCTCGCGCAGTTTCGAACGGTGAATTCCCCGCGTACACCACGACCATGTGGCCGGCATCCAAAGGATTCTTTGCGGCATATACGACCGCGTTCCGTTCGGAGGCGTAGGTTTTGCCGTCTACGTTGAACGCTGCCTGGTGATACTGCAGCCCGATTTGATCGCTCCACTGGGCAAGCGCCGAATTGCTTTCCGGGCGGCCGATAAAGATGATGTCATCGTGCGCGAGAACGGATTCCGGAACTTCGAAATCTTTGTAGATTGTCATTTCCCGCTGCCCGCGTTCACGGAATTCGGCTTGCACCTGCTCAGCCACATACCGGTTCGTTCCGGCTTCGCGCACGGTTCCGTACACGACGGCCGCTGCTGAGAGCCTTCGTGCGATGTCGCGGGGAAGATAGGCGGGGCCGTTTCCGGTCTTGGCAGGTTCGTATTTCGCGCTGGCCATATCGAGGAACGACTGTGCGGTCACCGGCTTCGTGGTGTTGGCGTCGAAGTAGCGATTCATAAGCGCCAGGAAAGCATCATCGCCCATCTTGCGCCGCAGCGAGTCAAGGAAAAGCACGCCTGCGCTCTGCTGCGTGCTAAATCGATTCCGTGGTGTGTCGGGCGAGAGCTTCAGGCCACGATAGCGGACCTTTTCGGCTTCGATTGCCTGATCGACATCAGGCGATTGCAGCAGCCGGTAATAAGCCGCGCTCCCCGCGACAAACCAGGTATCCGCATCGGACGCCGGGAGGAGCCAGCCCTTCCAAAGCTTGTCCGTTTGGTCGTGCCATGAAGCGGGCGCGGGCTTATCGCTCTTCTTCGCCTCGGGAGCCTGCTGCCCCGCGCGCTCGTTCGCCGCAATGGCGGCCGAGAGAGCTTCCGAAGGCTGCGTCGTTAGCAAATAATACCCGCCAGGGAAAAGGCCGTGGTTCGATTCGCGCGCCGGTGCAACGCTCTCGTTCGGGCGTCCGAACTCCGCCCAGACCATCATGTGATTGGCCATATCGGACGTGATGACCTTGGCATCCATTGTGCTGGAAGAGACCAATGGCGCGCTGTCGTAAGCCTTGAATCCGAACTGCTCGTCAATCTGTCCTTTGTACTTCTTGTAAAGATCGGTCCAGGCAAGATCGCGTGGACCGGGCACGTACGGAATGTACTCCGGCGTCCCCTTCGGATCGGGCATCAGCTCCAGATTGAGAGCTAGATCCTTTGCATTGTTATCTCCCCAGTAGAAGCCGGGCGTGCCGCCGAACCACTCATTTTTTGAGCTGCGCCACAGCTTGGTATGGTTTGTGCCCAATTCGAACATGGCGATTTCGTTGTTCTTTGCGTCGCCTATGATCCATTCGTTCGTGTACAGGCCATTATTGTGCGTCCCGAGTTCTTTCAAAACTTCATCGATGTTGCCTCCGTATTGAATGGCCCTGCGCGCGCGGAAAGCAACCGGCGTGCCGTGCACATTGAAAGGCGTCTGAGCGATCGTCGTTTCGGTAAGGACCATGCCCGCATCGTTCTGATACCAGTCGGTTCCGCTTTCGATGCCGCCGGGATAACTCTGGATCAGCATGCGATGGCCGGTCTCCGGTTTGATATCGAGCATGACGTTCGTCTGCTCCGCCAGCGTCTGCGGCCACCAGGTGACATGCCCGATCACCATCTTCCCGTCGCGCGTGGCGGGGCCGGTAGCCGCGAAAGCGCTGCAGTGGTCGAGAGCAGAGTCGTGTTTGCCGGCGTAAGAGGGCAAGTCGAACCGGGCGCCTTCCAGGCCGGTGGGCGTCACCGGCATAGCCGAGGCTAATTCGCCCATTTCGACCGTCGTGTTGGCAAGCACGATATCAATCAGGTCCAGCTTGCGATCCAGGAATTTTGCTCCGGCCGCGTTCGCTCCATCCGCAATGCCGCGCATCTCTTCCAGAAGTTCGCGATCGAATCCTCTGAGGAACAGCGCATCGGTAGCCGTCCGGTACTGGTTCCATGTCTTCAAATCAGCCTTGCCCGCAAGTTCGATCGCGCAACGGGTGAGATACTCGGGAATCTCCTTCGCCATCAGATAGCCATGCTGGTACCCGCGATCATAGGGTTTGCCTTCGATATGCAGGTAGATCCATCCGGCGGCGGGATAGCGGTAAGCCGGGCCGAACGTGCGAACCGCGTCAGCCGCGGGCCAGTTTCCGGCAGACGATGCTTCGTCGATACTGACATCTTCGAACCACGCTTTGCCCTGCACTGCCCCGCCCTTTCCGGCTGTCAGCAGGATGTGATCCTCGGCGCGCGACGCGACAAAGCGAAGCGAGAGATGCGTCCAGTCCCGCGTGCCGCCCGCCGATGCCGAATGCACATCGAAGGGCATCGACTCCATCGTGAGCGCCGCGCCCGATGCGATCGGAGAACGACCGATATCTTTGACCGTGAGATTTTCGGTTCGCACCCAGCCGCTGAGTTCATACGTTTTGCCGATGCTGAGATGAATGGGGCTCGAGCGCGCCTCGGCATCGCTCGAACTGCCGGCTTCCAAGCGCAGCGATGGACGGTTGTTGTGGCGGACCGATGCGTCGGCGGCGGCTGTACCGCGTATGGCTGTCCAGGCGCTATCCGGTTGATCTTGAAAGAGAGCTGTCGCCCCCTGTAAACTGACGGTGGCGCATAGGCAAAGAATGGTACGAATCACGGCAACCTTCCTTAGCTATAAAGCGTATCGCGTTATCGGTGCAGAAACGGGCCGGAGCTGCGGAGTACGCCGCGCTTGGCTTCGATATTTTCGGGGAAAGCTTTAAGGAAGCGTACGTAAGTTTCGTGTGCGAGCCCTAATTGGTAATTAGCGGCATAAAGCCGGGCGAGATCCTGGTAAGGAGCTACCAGGAAAGGATCGAGCTGCAATGTCTTCTCGAGATATTTGATCGCCTTCTGATTATCTCCGGCGTTTTCCGCCGCAAGAGCCATGTCATCGTAAACCAAAGCTGAATTGGGTTCCGCGGCAAGCGCTTTGTCGAATAAGGCCTCCGCGCCTGCCTCTGCTTTTGTCCCACTTATAATCTGGCCCATTGCCCTCAGCAAAA
>Ga0308173_10000115_pt1 | contig 27101 bp, 23 predicted proteins | sample PhyPR1_FD_203716 | JGI IMG/M metagenome (GOLD analysis project Ga0308173, IMG submission 203716) | Soil microbial communities from UC Gill Tract Community Farm, Albany, California, United States - DLSLS.P.R1 | ecosystem: Environmental > Terrestrial > Soil > Agricultural land | place: USA... | reverse complement strand
TTGTCCCCGGCGACAAGTATTGGGATGATCCCATGAACTCATCCCTACTGTTTGAGTCTGACTTTGTTCCCTGGAAGATTGCCACTGACGTTGTGCTGAACGGAAAAGCGTACGCTCCGAACGGTAACCCTGCCGCAGCCCTGACGGCAGCAATCCAAATCGGCCCGATCCAGAAGCAAATTCGCGTGACCGGCGATCGTCTGGCCCGCTTCACCGGCGGCCTGCCTTCGTTCACAGACCCGCAGCCGTTTCTCGAAATCGACCTCCGCTACGAGCGCGCCTACGGAGGAGCGGATATCTACTCAGATCGGAAGATGCCTTGCCTGTACGCGCGAAATCCGGTTGGGAAGGGGTTTGCCATTCGGAATCTGCGGGAGGTGGTCGATGCGCTCGACCTCCCGAACCTGGAAGATCCCGGCGACCTGCTCACGCCCAACCGGTTGTGTTGTGGGCACTTCATGCACTGGGAGGGCCAGCCCATGCCGCAATCGTTTGGCTGGTTCGCGAAACCCTGGCAGCCGCGCGCCTCGCTTGCCGGGGTAATGCCTGCCGATCGCAAAACGGAGCAGGAGTTGAGGGCCCTGTACGCGCAGGTGATTCCGCCGTCCCAGCGCGCTCTCTACGCCCAAACCGGGCTCCCGGATATGAACTTCGCGTTTTTCAATGGCGCGTCGCACGGCCTCTCAGTTCCGTTTCTTCAAGGCGACGAGCCCATAACGACGTTCAATCTGACGCCCGAAGGCCGGCTCGATTTTTCGCTCCCGGGCGACCGGCCGCGCATTGGGCTCGATATCGGAGAGGGCATTGAGGAACCGGATGTTTTTCTACACACTGTGATGATTCGCATGGAGGAAAGGCAAGTGGATCTGGTGTGGCGCGGCGCGATTCCATATCGCGGCCCGGATTGGTTTCCGGAAATGCGCAAGCTGGAGGTTCTCATTCAATGAGCGGAAGCGGAAACTGGATGCCGCTGGCGGGCGGCCTCATTCTGATCGCAGTCTTCGGATACTTCGGCTTCCAGGGTATCGACGGCTTCGGCCTCGCCCAAAAAGCCGGCACAGCCGTCCTCATCGGCAAAGAGCATGTGCCGTCGAAGAAAATCTACCGGACGGATTACATAGCCGGGCGGCCGCGCGTCATTCCGCAATTCGCTCCGGAAATGTACCTGATGAAGTTGCGTTTAACGGGCGATGAGACCAGCGCTGCCGTTGATCGTGCTGTGTTCGATGCCGTGAACTCCGGAGACCAGGTCGCGGTTACATACCAGCAAACGCGCCTGACTGGCAAGCTGCAGATCACCAGCGTGCGCCCCGAGGTCCGCTGATCATGCCGCTGTGGCCTGCCGCGAAGTTCATGGACAATGTGATCGGGGTCGACGTGCATGCCGTCGCGCCGATTCCTGGCATTCCGATTCATCCCTATTTCGGGCTCATCTATCTCTGGAGCGATCCTACCTTTCCCAGCGCGAACGTGTTCATCAATGGTATGCCTGCTTGCTCCGTCGGGGCCATGGGCTACTCGGTGCATATTCCACAGGGCGTGCCGGTCCCGCCGACACCCACGAACTGTCCCTATTGGAAGCGCTATCTGACCAACATCCCGATGGCGCTGACCTTGATGACGCTCACCATTCTGGCGAACATCGCGATCGCCGGAATCGCAGCGCTCATTCCGAAGCCAAACGCGGCGGAGGGATTTTTGAAGGACGTTACCGGCATCGACACATCGAGCAAGCAGTCCACCTGGGAAAGCATCAAGGGTTCGTTCAGCGCGTTTACAAAATGGCAGACATGGGTGAAGCTGCTGATGCCACCCATTCCTTATGTAGGCGCGCAGGGATCGACCGCGGTAGGCAGCCCGAATGTGACAGTAAACGGTGGCCCGCTGGCATTCGTAGCGCCCCTGGTCGCAACCTCATGCAGCGATATCCCAGTGGTTCCGAACGCGATGACGCTCGGTTTCAGCAACGTGCTGGTCGGTGTGACTTTTGCGGCTCTGGCGCGAGGAATCGCGGTACACGCGGCACAAGGAGCGGTGTCGCACGCTGTCGCTGCGGGCGTTTCAAGGCTCCAAGGCCAGCAAGGCGCAGGTTGACATTAGCCAGCCTGGGCCCGTGCGGTCCTTCATTCTATTGAGATCAAACATGCGTTCCGGAAAAATATCCATTGGCCATCCGGTCGACGTCTCGACAGGCATTATGTTCGAAACGTATGAAGACGTCGTGCTGCCTGGTCGGCTGTCGCTATCGTGGAAGCGTCAATACAGTACCGCTCTCCTGATTTCTGATCCGGGCTTACTTGGTCAAGGTTGGTCAACACCGTACTCTTGCCGCCTGACCAGGTATCCGGGTGGCTTCCACTTGCTCGGGCCTGAAGGGGACCTCCAAGAGTTTGATGATCCTGCCGGCGCGATAGGAGACGGAGGAATCCTCCGCTCTCTCGGCACTTTTCAGGACCTCCGCCGCGATGGTTCGCGATATGTGTTAACACGATGGAGCGCAAGCGGCGGTAGCGCACTCCGTTTTCTGTTTCCGGAGATTGCGGGCTCGCCGATGCCCCTTGCTTCAATTGAGAACTTCAACGGTGGGGCCGTGGATTTCTTTTATGATGCCGCAAACCGGCTTGTCCGCCTGGAGCAGCGTAGGGAACGACGAGCGCTGGAATTGGAATACGACTCGTCCGGGCTCTTGGTGCTGGTAAATGTTGTGACCGCCTCGCGCAAGCGCTATTCCGCAGTCGAATATGAGTACGACCTGCAAAGAAGGCTTACCTCCGTTCGAGCCGTGACCGGCCATCCCGAGAGGTACGTCTATGACCCTGGTGGACGAATCGTACGCGAGATACGCCGGGATGGAGGGGTCTTTTCGTTCGGATACGATGCTGAAGGACGCTGTATCAGGACCTCCGGGCTGGACCACTACGACGAAAAGAGCTTCCGTTATCACGATCGGGCGAACTGGACCGAAGTAACGGATAGTCTCGCTAACGTGTGGCGCTACGAGTGGAACGCCAGCGGCCAGGTTGTCAGGTCGCTTTCTCCGCGTGGCGCAGTTACCACGAGAGAGTACGACGAATATGGCCGTATTCGCGCCGCGACCGACCCGCGCGGCGGCAAAACGGAGTTCATCTTCGATGAGCGCGGGGATCGCAGCGGTATTCGTCTGCCAGACGGCAGAGAGTGGAACTGCCGGTTCGACACGCAACATCAGTTTCTCGAGATAACCACCCCCGCCGGAACCGTTTGGAATTTCGAATACGATCAACGCGGCCGGATCGAACACATTACTCATCCGGCGGGCCTCGAATGGCATCACGTCTGGCGTGGCGAAGATATGGTCATAACCAGGAACAGCAACGGTGGTGTCTGGCACTATGATTGGGACGAATTCGGGCAGTTGCGGCGCGCGGTTACCACGGCGGGAGCGACGGTGAAGCGCGAATACAATGAGTTGGGATTTTGCACGGCGGTCCTCGACTCTCGCCATGGTGACTCGCGGTTCGAGTGGAACCTGGCTGGTCGACTGTTACGATCCACAAACGCGGCGGGTATTTCGAGCACTCTGATTTACGATGCGTCCGGCAATCTCACTCGCGTTGGCAACGAGGTAGCTGGAATGACCACCTACCGCTATGGACGATGCTGCGGGCAATTACTTGAAGAAGTAAGTCCTTCAGGAGCCGTTGTCAAATACAAATGGAGCACTGAGCCGAACCGCCTGGACGCTATCGTCGATCCAAACGGCAACGAGCATATCTTCGAATACAACGAGGACGGTTACCTCGTCCGGGAGCTCTTCCCAAGCGGACGGACGCTTCTTTACAACCGAAATGTTGCTGGCGATGTTGATCATCGGACAAACGGTGCGGGCGAAACGACACGATACGAGCGCGATATCTGTGGGCGGGTCCTGGCAGCCGAATTTTTTGACGGATCGCGAGCCGATTTCAAATACGACATAAACGGTAAGCTGATCGGAGCGATCAACGATTCGGGCAAGCTGAGTTTTCAGCGTGATGTACACGGCCGGCGCACCGTAGAAGAATTTGGCAAGTACACAATCGAGAGCGCCTATGATTCTTCGGGCCACAGGACAAACCGGGAATCTAGTATGGGCGCACAAACCTCTTACGAATTCGACGAATACGGGCGTCTGTTGAAGTTAAAAGTTTCGCCCACCGCCGTCTTGGAATTGGAATATGACTCGGCGGGTCGCGAAGTGCGCAGGCTTCTACCGGGAGATACCGTTCTCGCGCAGAGTTTCGATAGAACCGGCCGCCTTTTAAGCCAGAACGTCGCACCTAGTCCTTCCGCTTCCCGATACAAACCGCAATCGGGCGACCTCATCAGCCGAAAGTATCGTTATGATTTTGTGGGCCGGTTGTCAGAGGTGGTTGACGTTTCCGGTGTTTCTTCTTCCTACAGTTATGGCCCGGCTGGTCATCTGGAGGCACACGACGCAGCCGGCCTCCGCGAATCCTTCAAATATGATCTCAACGGCAATATCTCCTTTTCCGAGCGAAGCAGCATCTTATCGCTCAACCAAGTTTCAAACGTGGAAGAGCGCCGTGAAATTGGACCCGGAGACCGGCTCGCCCAAGTAGGCAATACATCCTATATCTACGACTCCGATGATCGGCTAATTGCGAAAGCGGAAGAACTGCCGGGCGGCGGAAAAAGGCGCTGGAAATATGAATGGAACGCGCTCGGCTTGCTCGGTGCGGTCTTCACGCCCAGTGGTGAGAAATGGACGTATTCATATGATGCCCTCGGCCGCCGCATACGGAAGCAGAGCACCGGGGTGGACATCCGGTACGTATGGGATGGCAATGCGATTCTGCACGAGATCGATCACATCTCTGGCCGCCTCGCTACCTGGACGTTCTCGCCGAGGAACTTCATTCCGCTCGCGTATCAGGAGAACGGGAATCTTGCGTTTCCAGTTACAGACTCGCTCGGAACCCCACGCGAATTCGTCAGTGCAACCGGCCGGATCGTCTGGAGCGCTCGATATTCCGCATTCGGTGAAGTCGAGCACCTTACGGCGCGCGAGATCAACAATCCATTACGCTTTCCAGGTCAATGGTTCGATGCTGAAACGGGTCTCCACTACAACAACTTGCGGTACTACGACCCAAAGCTTGGCCGCTACATATCGATGGACCCCGTTCCATTGCTGGGTGGCCTTAACGGATATGCGTATGGCCCCGATCCAATCAACTGGATAGACCCATTCGGCCTGGCGCCCGAATATTATCCCGTTGATGGTCAGAACCGCCCAACTGGCGCATTCGCTGATCTGTCGAAAAATGATTTACGGCCGACGGACACGTCTCCTCCGACAATCGATCCTCCCGGCTGGCAAGGAGGGGAGCATCCTTATCACCAGCAGCGAAGCCATCTGGTTGCAGATACTTTCGGCGGGAGCGGTGACGACCCAAGAAATTTGGTTACACTCACAGATGGTTCTAATCATCCGGGCATGAGCGAGCAAGAGGGTAAGATTCGAAACTATCTAAAAAACAACCCAGATGGGAGAGTGCTGATGGAAGTGACAGCAGAGTACGATGGGGAGAATCCGCGCCCCACTGCTGTGAGAATGTACGCGCTCAACGAAAACGGCGAGGTTCTGGTCGACGAGCGTGTCGAAAACGGACGGCGCCAGAAGCTCAAGAGTAACTGTTGCGCAACTACTTAGAATTCAGGATGAGAGATCGATTCCCAACCCTTAAACTCCTCGACGGTGAAATCACACAATCGGACCCCGAAGCGCTGGATAAAGTTCGGCTATCCGGGAGATTCAGGTTGCCTAAGTCATACCGGGACTTCGCGACACAATTTGGATATGGGAAGCTATGTTCGATAGTCCTCATCTATATCCCAATGGAGGGTGAAGACTCGCTACTGGTACGACGCGATACTCTTCGCGAGGTTTTTGTCGACGGTCTGGCTGAAAACCTTTGGGAATTTGATCCTGATGGCTCTCCGGCGCTCGTCAAGCGGCTTGAGCCGTTCGGAATAAGCGAAAACGGCCACATTTTTGCGTGGGACCCGGCGGAGCAAACAGAAGCAGACGAGTTTGCAATCTATGCAGTTGGTTCGAAGCTTCTTGCCATCCGGCGTGCCGCCGATAACTTGTATGATTTCGTCGCAGGCTGCCTGGATGACCGCGTCAAGACAATGCTTGGGTCCGGTTACAAGCCCCTTCCTGCAACGTTCAAACCATTAAAACCGTACCTTGGTTCTGAATAGGATCATCTGCAGTCGAGTTTACGAATCAGAAGCGACATCCCCAATCCTCCAATCGCTCCCGCTCCCCACCCAACCGACCACCTCGCCTGAATCGCTCGTGCGCCGCATGCCAGCCCCAGCGCGAGCGCAAGTGAGGCCAGCAGTGCCCGGCGGCCGGAACGCTGGTTTGCGGGTAAGATCTTCAGCATTTCAGCAACGGTGTTTTGCGGAACATCGGCGCGGCCGCGCAAGGCGTCCGCCAACACTCCGGGCGCGATTCCCGTTCTAGCTACGCCCTGCCGCCAGCGATTCAGCTCCGCCGAATCCATTGCTACCCATCCCGTTACCAGCAGAACCGCAATCGCGGGCGCGTACAACAGCGCCCATGCTGAAACGAACGCTGCCAGCGCAACAAGCAGTGCGCCAGCGAGCACCAGCAGTTGCACCAGCCCGCGATACAGCCGGGCCCGCGTTTCTATCGTCCGAAGCGTCTCTTCGATCACCGTAAGCCCCATGTGATATACGGTCACTGAAAGCGGTTTCGTCCAAACTTGAGGAGTGTTCCTTTGAAAATTTGCTTGACTTTGATGATGGCATCACTCGCCACGGTTGCATTCGGCCAGCAACCCGTGCCTGAGATTCCCTATGATTCCGTTCCTAACTTTCTAAAGCTGCCGCAGAATTTGTATCTCGGCGAAGCTTCGGGTGTGGCAGTCAATTCCAAGGGACACGTCCTTGTGCTTTCGCGAGGCAGCACGACAGGTCCGGCCTACGGGGCTGCCGCCGCGCAACTGCTGGAGTTCGGACCGGATGGCAGGTATCTGCGTGAAATCGGCAAAAACCTTTATGCCTGGTCGTTCGCGCATGCTGTTCGCGTCGATAAGCACGATAACATCTGGGCGATCGACAAGGGATCCGACATGATTATCGAGTTTAATCCGGAAGGGCGGGTCATCATGTTGTTCGGGCGCAAGAAGGAGGCCGCAGACGAGAACGACGGCCCGTGGACACACGTCATGCCGCCGCGCCCGGCGGTTGACGGCGAGTTCCGGCAACCAACCGATGTTACCTGGGATCCCGAAGGCGACATCTTTATCAGCGACGGTTACATCAACTCCCGTGTTGCCAAGTACGACAAGAATGGCGACTGGGTGAAACAGTGGGGTCGCCCGGGAACAGGTCCGGGTGAATTCAACACGCCGCACAGCATTGCGGCGGATGCGAAAGGGAACATCTATGTTGCCGATCGCGGTAATCGCCGCATCCAGGTGTTCGATCCCGATGGCACGTTTCTGCGTCAGATTACGATCAACGTTCCAGTACCGGCCGATGCACAGCCCTGGATGGGCAGCCGCCCGGGACCGCAAACATCCGCGACCATGCAGTCCGGGTCGCCCTGGGCCATCTGCATCACTCCAGGTCCTACGCAGTATTTGTACAGTTCGGATGCATTCCCCGGGCGCATCTATAAGCTGACGCTCGATGGCAAGCTGCTTGGCATGCTGGGACGCTCCGGCCGGCAGGCGAAGCAGTTCGGGTGGATCCACGAACTGGCATGTCCCTCGGAAAACGAGATCTATGTGGCCGAGCTGCTGAACTGGCGAGTCCAGAAGCTCATCCTGCATCCGAAGCGCTAGACTTCTCCGATATGCGGCCTTTGGACCTGATGGCGGACCGGGCTTTCTCACGGGCGGCCGGCGCCGCACTCATTCAAGGCAACTGGGTCCGGCTGCTCAAAGATGCGCGCGAGAACTATCCGGCCTGGCTTGCGGCGATCCACGCGGCGAAACGCTACATTCACTTTGAGAGTTACATCGTCCATGAGGACGATGCGGGGCGGCAGTTCGCCGCTGCTCTCATCGGGAAAGCGCGGGAGGGTATCCGTGTCCGGCTTATCTACGATTGGATGGGCGGTTTAGGCAACACGTCGCGGCGCTTCTGGAAGCACCTGCGTGCGGGCGGCGTGGAGGTGCGCTGTTACAATCCGCCGCGCCTCGAGAGCCCGTTCGGCTGGCTCTCGCGCGACCATCGGAAGATGCTCGCGGTGGACGGCAAAGTTGGATTCGTCAGCGGATTATGCGTCGGCCAGGAGTGGGTGGGCCAGCCTAAAAAGAAGATCGACCCGTGGCGTGACACGGGGATCGAAGTGCGAGGCTACGCGGTCGCGGAGATCGAGCACGCCTTCGCGCAAGTATGGGGAACGTTAGGCGGCGGCATTCCAGACGACGAATTTACCGGAATGGGCGAGCTAACTCAGGCCGGGGAGGTGAGTTTGCGTATCGTGGCAACGCTGCCGGCTACGGCGGGCCTGTTCCGGCTGGATCAACTGATTGCCGCTCTCGCGAAAGAACGGTTGTGGTTGACGGATGCCTATTACGCCGCGACGACGCCGTACGTCCAGGCACTCCGGGCGGCGGCGCGGGATGGCGTAGATGTTCGTCTGCTTGTACCGAACGCGACCGATATTCCTCTGCTACGGCCGCTATCGAGGGTAGGCTACCGGCCGCTGCTCGAGGCGGGTGTGCGGGTATTCGAGTGGAACGGCACCATGCTGCACGCTAAGACCGCTGTTGCGGACAGGAGGTGGGCGCGGGTCGGCTCGTCGAATCTCAATGCCGCAAGCTGGTTTGGAAATTGCGAACTCGACGCCGTGATTGAGGACCGGGCTTTCGCGTCCGAAATGGAGGAGATGTATCTTCAAGACCTGACTCATGCGACGGAAGTTGTTCTGGATGAGAAGCGGAAGGTGCGCGCGCCGGGCGAGCCGCGGCATCCGAAGCGCGTCATGAGCAGCGGCGGCGGCAGTGCCGGGCGTGCGACAACCGGCGCGATCCGGATCGGCAACACAATCACGGCGGCGGTGAGCAATCACCGCGTAATGGAACCGGTGGAGGCGCGCATCATGACTATAATCGGAGCGCTGCTGCTCGGGTTCGAAACCCTGATCTTCTTTTTCCCGCGCGCCTTGACGTACCCGGTGATTGCCGTGAGTACCTGGATTGCGGCGGCTCTGCTTTACCGGGGCTGCAAACTCTATCGGCTGCGCAGGAAGCAGCGGCGGCGCTGAGCTATCGCGACCGGCGCTTGGTTTCCGCCGGACGCTTGGTTTCCGCGCGCGTAGCAAAGGCGTTGATCTGGATGACCGGCATGAGCGAGTGGTTCTCGACCGGGCGGGCAGCGCGCTGCGAAAGCTCCTGGTTCAAAGTTTGAACGAAGCCTTCCATCTGCTTCTGCATCGCTTCCATTTTTTCTCGCATGTTGAGAATAATTTCGACGCCGGCAAGATTCACGCCAAGTTCGCGGGTCAGCTTCAGGATGATCTCTAATCGCTGCAGGTCTTCTTCGGTATAGAGGCGCGTATTGCCTTCACTCCGCGATGGCGCGAGCAGACCCTCCCGCTCATAGAGCCGCAGAGTCTGCGGGTGGATAGCGTACTGCTCCGCTACCGCCGAAATCATATAGGCCGCTTTGGTTTTGTTCTTCGTCATGCCTGCCACTGTTAGCCGCCGGGCTGCTGCACCTGGCTCCAGATATCTTCCCGCACATCGTGCCCCTGTACTTGCGCCAGTTCGCGAAGCAGTTCGCGAGTGCGCTCATTGTGTACATCCGGTGAACGCAAGACGATCTCAACAATCTCATCCCCACGCGAGTTCTTGCGCGCATTGAATACGCCCTTTTCCCGCAGCCGGAATTTCTGGCCATTTTGGGTGCCTTGCGGAATTTTGAGCAGCGACCGGCCGTCAATGGTGGGCACTTCGATTTTGGCGCCCAGGCCGGCCTCGCTGACGGTAACAGGAAGCTGGATGTTGATGTTGTCGCCGTCGCGCTTGAAAAACGGGTGGTCTTCCACGCGGATTGTGATGTACAGATCTCCACCCGGACCGCCGCCGATTCCCGCGTTGCCTTTGCCGGCGACTCGGAGCCGCGACCCGGAAGCAACGCCCTGAGGTATTCTCACCTCCACCGTATCCGGGCGGGCTACGCGCCCTTCGCCGCGGCAGGTTGGACAGGTGTTTCTCAAGCGGCCGCTGCCGCCGCAACGGGGGCAGGTGAGATTAAATTTCATGGCGCCGGCCATCTGAGTGACTGTTCCCGTGCCGTCGCACTCCGGACAGACCGCGACGTTATTCCCGGCCGAGCCGCTGCCGTGGCAAGTCTCGCAAATCTCCTGCCGGGAGATGCCGAGCTTGACTTGCGTTCCACGGATCGCCTGCCAGAAATCGACATTGAGGCCATATTCGAGATCCGCGCCCCGCTCAGGTTGGGGACTGGCCTGCCGCCCGCGCCCGCCGCCGAACATCTGGCTGAAGATATCGCGAAACGAACCGCCGCCGGGTCCCTCGGCTTCGGGATGCTGCCCGGTGGCATGCTGCTGCTGGCGTAGATATTCGGCGAAATCGAAGCCTTCGAAATTCATCCCGCCGGGGCCGCCACTCGGGCCTGCGCCATTCGGCGGGATGTTATCGGAATAGAAGCCGTACTGATCGTAGATTGAACGCTTCTTTTCGTCGTTCAGGATGTCGTAGGCTTCCTGAACATTCTTAAAACGCTCCTCTGCCGCCTTGTCACCTGGATTCAAATCGGGATGATACTTGCGCGCAAGCCGGCGATAGGCCTTGCGGATCTCGTCAGCATCGGCGCCGCGCGCTATCCCGAGTATTTCGTAGTAATCCTTTTTAGTTGCAGACGGCATGGAAATATAGGGCCGGGCATGCCCGGCCCCTACACAGGTTTAGTTATTTTTTGTCTTCGACGTCGACGAACTCGGCGTCTACGACGTTATCTTTCTTCTCTTCCGGTTTCGGTTCGCCGGGTGCTCCTGTAGCTCCAGCGCCGTTCGGACCCGCACTGGTCGATTTGTACATCGCCTCCGCGAGCTTGTGGCTAGCGGTGGTGAGTTTGTCGGTTGCCGAATTGATCTTTTCGAGGCCGCCTTCGCCCATGGCTTTCTTGAGGTCTTCGATTGCGGCTTCCACTTCTTTCGCGTCCGATTCCGAGATCTTGTCGCGATGTTCCTTCAACATCTTCTCGACGTTGTAGACCATGGCATCGCCCCGGTTGCGCGCTTCGATCTCTTCCTTCTTCTTGCGATCGTCGGCTGAATGGGATTCGGCATCGCGCGCCATCTTGTCCACTTCGTCCTTGCTCAGGCCCGAAGAGGAAGTAATGGTGATCTTCTGCTCGTTGTTGGTCGCCCGGTCCTTGGCCTTTACGTTCAGGATGCCGTTCGCATCAATGTCGAACTCCACCTCAATCTGCGGAATGCCACGCGGAGCCGGCGGAATGCCGACCAGCTGGAACACTCCCAGCATTCGGTTGTCCCGCGCCATCGCGCGCTCACCCTGATAGACCTTGATCTCAACCGACGTCTGGCTGTCGGCAGCCGTTGAAAAGACCTCGCTCTTGCGGGTCGGAATAGTCGTGTTGCGTTCAATCAGCTTGGTGAATACACCGCCCAGGGTTTCAATGCCGAGCGATAGCGGAGTCACGTCAAGCAGCAGCACGTCTTTGACTTCGCCGCCCAGGACGCCGCCTTGCACAGCCGCGCCGACCGCGACCACTTCGTCCGGGTTCACGCTCTTGTTCGGCTCCTTGCCGAAGAGTTCGCGAACCATCTGCTGCACTTTCGGAATGCGGGTAGAACCACCCACCAGAACCACCTCGTCGATGTTCTGCGGCGTGACACCGGCATCCTGAAGGGCCTGTTTACACGGTCCAACCGCGCGCTGCAGAATGTCGTCCACCATCTGCTCAAATCGCGCACGGGTCAGTTTGATGCTGAGGTGTTTCGGCCCGGATGCATCGGCGGTCAAGAATGGCAGATTGATTTCGGTTTCGAGCAGAGTTGAAAGCTCGATCTTGGCCTTCTCGGCCGCTTCTTTCAGCCGCTGCAAGGCCATCTGGTCTTTCGAAACATCGACGCCCTGATCTTTCTTGAACTCCTGAATCAGCCAGTCGATGATGCGCTGGTCGATGTTGTCTCCACCGAGGTGGGTATCGCCGTTGGTCGATTTCACTTCGACAACGCCATCGCCAACTTCCAGAATCGAAATGTCGAAGGTGCCGCCGCCGAAGTCATAGACCGCGATGGTCTCGTCTTTCTTCTTATCGAGGCCATAGGCAAGAGCCGCCGCCGTAGGCTCATTGATGATGCGCATCACCTCGAGGCCGGCAATCTGCCCGGCATCCTTGGTTGCCTGGCGCTGCGAATCGTTGAAGTAAGCCGGAACAGTGATCACCGCTTTTGTGACCTTCTCGCCCAGGTAGGCTTCCGCCGCTTCCTTCAGTTTGGTCAGAATCATGGCCGAGATTTCGGGCGGGGAATACTTTTTGCCCTGGATCTCTACGCGCGCATCGCTATTTTCGCCGGCGACCACTTTATAAGGCACCAGCTTCATCTCTTCGCCGACTTCATTTAAGCGGCGGCCCATGAAGCGCTTGATGGAATAGATGGTGTTTTCCGGGTTCGTCACGGCCTGGCGTTTGGCCACTTGGCCGACCAGCCGTTCGCCGTTCTTCGTAAACGCAACCACGGATGGGGTTGTGCGTCCACCCTCCTGGTTGGGGATTACGGCGGGTTGGCCGCCTTCCATGACAGCCACGACGGAATTTGTGGTTCCAAGATCAATTCCGATAATCTTACTCATGTGTATTGTTCGACTCCTCCGCCCGCCGCCCACGGGGGCCGGGCTTCCTTAGCACAGTCTCATTATTGAATATGAGTCTCCGATTGTCAAGTTGTTTGGCGGTTGGGATCACATTCTTTTCGCAGCAGTTGTGTGTAGGGCAGGTCACTCTGACTGTCGGCGCGGCTTCTGACCTGACCAACCTGGAACCGGTCCTTTCGAATTCGTTTGGCAAAGCGGACCCGGGCATCCGGCTCCGGTTTGTGACGGCGTCGAGCGCCATTTTGGCGCAACAGATCGAAAATGGCGCTCCGTACGATGTATTTCTGTCCGCGAATGCTCAATATGTGGACCGCCTGAGCTCCCTGGGTAAGCTGAAGCCCGATTCGGTTCAGGCGTATGCGACCGGGCGCATCGCGATGCTGTGGCGGGATGGAAAGCAGCACCCGATCAGCGACCTGGCGCAGAAATGGGTTCGCTTTTTAGCCCTGCCCAATCCCAAGCTGGCTCCCTATGGAGTGGCGGCGCAACAAGCTCTGGAGCACGCCGGCATCTGGAAACAGGTCCAGCCGAAGGTGGTTTACGGCGAGAACGTCCGGCAAACGCTCCAGCTGTTCGAGAGCGGGAATGCGGACGCAGTGATCACGTCCGATTCGCTGCTGCAGGGGAAGGGCCCGCAAGTGATTCCGGCCGGATGGCACCAGCCGATTATCCAAAAAGCGGGGATTGCGGCGGCGTCTCAAAACGGGGAGGCCGCGCGTAAGTTCCTGAATTTCCTGGTCAGCGCGGAGGGACAGGCCGTTTTCGCGCAGTTCGGGTTTGGAAAGCCGTAAGAATTGCGAGACTGGAAGTCCCGCGCAGACTAAAGTCCGCCCCACCAAGCAAACACTACGCGGCTTTTTGGGCGGCGATGATGCGTTCCGGGCCGACCGAGATGCGATGTTCGGGCGTCTGGAGATTCAGGTTCATCAAAACGCGCTGATCTACCTCGGCTTCGGCGAGCAGAACTTTCCATATGTGCAGCTCCTGCCTGCGCTTTTCGACGGCTTGGCGGCGGGTATGCTCCTCCGCAGTGCGCTGCTGCGATTCGAAGCCAATTTCAACCTTTCTCCTTTCGGCTCTGAGCTTTAGAAGCTCGTTGAGAGCTTTATGGAAGGCGCGGTCGTTGGCAGTCTGGTAGCGGAGATAAAGGGCGAGCTGCTTTTGATCGACAGAATCTTCCGTGAAGCAGGTGTCTTGGAGCTGCAAAGCGCGGGTGCGGAGCCACCAGGACTGCGCCATTTTTTGGACCAACAGAGTTTCCGTGATGGAGGCAGGTTGGTGCTCGGTGCGAAGGTCGGCGAGCAAGGCCTCGAAATTTTCCTGTTTCTCGCCAAGTAAAACCGCGAATGCGCCGGTGAAGCCGTGCCGGAGATTGTTCTGGCAGGACGCGGCCTTGCCGGCATCGGATTTGGGGCCGGTAGAATGCTGCGCGTTGGCGCGATTGGCTGTAATTTGAGCTTCGGTAGACATATGCTTATACGCCCTGGAGAATACAATCCGGGCTTTCGCGGACGGGGAACTTTCGCGGGTAACGTACTGAAGAGGCACGGAATGTATTTTTCAAGAGCGCTGTCACCCGCTGAGGGCCAGCCTGGCGCGGGCGTTGCGCTCCTCACGCGTGAGCGGCGGGAGGGCGTAGGCGATATGAGCCAGCACATCGAAGAGGTTGCTCTTCTCGGCATTTATAATCTTCTGCATTTCGGCCAATTGCTCCCTACCGAAGCCCTTTTCCGCCAATCCTTGCAAAAGCTTCGCACGGGCGCCCGGAGCGCACCAGACGGCGCGCAACTCGGCTTCGTCTTTGAAAAACTCCGGCAGCTTGCCGAACAGCAGTTCCATGAATTGCTGCGCGGCCATGGGGGTGCCGTCCGGATGCCAGAAGCTGGTCATCATCATGTGCTTGATGGTGCGGACTTTTCCGTCGGCTAGTTTCTCTGATCAACTCGGCTCTTCGCGAGTACGTCGAGGGGAAGGCGCCGCAGATTGAAGATACGCTTCGACGCATCATCCGGGAGGAGTTGTCGGGAGCCGGTTAGCTGGTGCTGTCGCTCCTCTGAAGAAACACCGCTCCCGCTGGTCGCGGCTCGGTTGGGGTGTCGTTCGCGTCAAGACGCGGACTGGTTCTTCATTCCCTTTGGTGGCCCGGAGGACCATTCGGACTCCCTTGGGGTCGCGGATCCGATAAGTTACTGCGACAGGCAAGCGCATTTCCGAGCCGCCCGCGCGAGCAAGCCGCAATGGTCCTATGGCGCATCGCAAGTAATGAAACTCTACCAGCTTTCGATGGAGCGGCGTTTTCGAATTTTTGCGACGAAGTAGTTAGCCCGGATTTCTCATAAAACGACTGGCAAAACGCCGCTCGATCTGGCATAAACATTTGTGAACGCAATTGTTTACAGCAGAGGAAGGAGCGGCGTTTGCTTAACACAGAGTGTAGCCAATCTGAATTTGAGTTTGAAAGGCATTTTTCGCGTTCGGTGGTGGCGCGCTTTGACGGCGGGACGATGACCTCCGATGGCGGAGCGCTGCTGTTGCGGCGAGCCGAACGGCGGTTGAAGTTATTGGGGCGTGCGGCGGCCTGCTTCTGCGACCGGGGCCATCCAGCGTATGTAGAGCACAGCGTGGAGCAGTTGATCGCCCAGCGGGTGTATGGGCTGGCGTTGGGCTACGAAGATCTGAGCGATCACGATCAGCTACGGAACGATCCCTTGTTGGCGGTGGTGAGCGGGAAGCCGCGTGTGGGCGAGGAGTTGCTGGCGGGCAAGAGCACCCTGAACCGGTTGGAGTTGAGCACCGAGAAAACGGATCGCTACAAAAAGATTGAGTGTCAGACGGAAGCGCTGGATGCGTTGCTGGTGGAGGTATTTCTGGAAGCGCATGAGGCGGCTCCCGAGCAGATCGTACTGGATCTGGATGTGACGGATCTGGCGCTGCATGGCCATCAGGAGGGGCGTTTCTTTCACGGCTATTACGACAGCTATTGTTATCTGCCGCTGTACATCTTCTGCGGCGAGCACCTGTTGTGTGCGCGTTTGCGCACCGCTGATCAGGATGCCTCGGCCGGCAGTAAGGAGGAGGTGGAGCGTATCGTTAAACAGATCCGGCGTCGCTGGCCGGAAGTAGAGATCATTCTGCGGGCCGACTCCGGTTTCTGCCGGGAAGAGCTGATGGCTTGGTCCGAGGAGCATGGGGTGCATTTCGTGTTTGGGTTTGCGCGCAACGAGCGGCTACGGCGCTTAATCACAGCGGCGATGGAGGAAGCCAAACGGCAGCATCAAGCCAACAAAGAGCCAGCGCGCGTATTTACGGAGTTCCTGTATGAGACGACGACAGGGAGTTGGTGCCGGGCACGGCGCGTGATCGCCAAAGCCGAGTATTTGGAAAAAGGTGAGAATCCGCGCTATCTGGTGACCAATTTGAAAGCGGAGTCCTGGCCGGCACAAGCGCTGTACGAAGAGCTGTACTGCGCCCGGGGCGAGATGGAGAATCGCATCAAAGAACAATTTTCCTTATTCGCTGCGCGGGTGAGCGCCGAGACGCTGCGTGCCAACCAGATGCGCTTCTATTTCTCAGCCTTGGCTTATGTGCTGGTGCATGGCTTGCGGCGCCTCGGCCTGAAGGGAACGGAGCTGGCCCAGGCGCAAGTCCATACCGTCCGGCTGCAGCTGTTGAAAATCGGCGCACAAATCCGAGTCACCGTGCGCAAGGTCTGGATCTCGCTGGCTTCCAGCTTCCCGCGGCAAAACATTTTTGCGCACGCCTGGGGCGCACTCCGCTGTTGAGGCCCAGCACTGCCCCGGAGAAAAATCCGCCGTTTTCGTGAGTTGCTGGAAGGCGTGTCTCCCATCGCGCCAGGCAGCCCACACAATCAGCCCACAGTAGCGAATCAACCCCGCCGACACACCAAATTTGGCCTTCCCTATACCATCAGCGCAGAGAAAATAACCCCAACTGGAGACCCCCAGTGTCGGCTCACTCAATTTTCAGAGTTTGTGAGAGATCACGGTTAGCTCCTGGCCGTCGACTCGATTCTCGGGTTTGGAAGGTCAGCGAGCGATGTAGGCAACTGAACTATCCAAGTACCAAAGAGGGTTGAGCTGGGAAGACGAATCCCGGTCGATTTTAGGCGAGCGCCAGATTCAGATTCTCGATAGCTTCGTCGATTTCGGCGGAGTTTTTATAGCCAACCGTGACAGAATCGACACCGGCGTGCCTGAACGCGAATCGCATTGCAGCGCGGCGGTCCTCGCGAGTAGTGAACGCGCCTTCGCCCACCAGCTTCATGCTGATGACGCCCATGCGGTCCGTTTTGACCTGCTTCACGTGCTTGACCACCTCGGGTACATTGCCCAAGCCGCTGGTGTTGTAGTCCTCGGCATCCATCCTCACGCCTTTATGGTTCATCCGGATCATGGCGATTTCCAGCCACTTGTTCTCGGGAAACTGGCGCAGCGCCGGCAGTCCATGCACCGAAGCGCCGTGCCCGACGACGGCCTTTTTGGCCTCGGCTTCGAGAATGCCATCCTGCCATCGGACGCTGTCCGTTGGCCACGATGCGGTGTGCTGCCAGTGCAGCAGCATGATGTCGAAGTAATCCGTATTGGCGAGTTTGCGCAGCTCGTCAATCTTCTGCATTGGATCTACGCCCGGCCGCGTGGTCACCTTCGACATAAGGCGGTAACTGTCGCGCGGAATGCCTTTCAGCGCGACGCCGAGCATCTGGTGCATGCCGTGGTAGGACTCGGCGGTCTCGAAGAAGCGAACACCGTTGTCGTAGGCGTAGCGCACCAGCCGCGTGAACTGATCCTGTCCCAGATCGCGCTGGGTTTCCCCGCTGAAGGTGCCGGTGCCAAAGGCGAGGCGGGTCACCTTCACGCCGGATTTTCCGAGCGTTACCCAATCTGTCGCTTTCGCGCGCTCCGCTTTTAGCGGCAGGCTTCCAACGCCGGCGAGCGCACCCGCGGCAAGTCCAGCTTTCAGAAAATCACGTCTTGACGAATGAGCCATGCTATTTCTCCAATGCGTGGATTTCACCAGTTTACGCCTTCGGATGGGCGCGATCATAGACCGCCTGCAGATCCTTAAGCGAGACCTGCGTATATTTCTGGGTAGTGGAGAGGCGGGCGTGGCCGAGCAGTTCCTGGATGGCCCGGAGGTCTGCGCCGTCGCTCAGCAGGTGAGTCGCGTAGGCATGCCGAAAGCTGTGTGGGTGGACAGTGGAATCGCCCGTCACCAAAAGGGCGTACTGCTTGACCAAGCGGCGGACCTGACGATCGCTGAGCCGTCCGCCACGCGAGTTCAGAAGCAAAGCGCGTTCGCCGGGCGGCGCAGAGCGGGTGTGCAGATAGCATTCCACAGCGGTTACGGCTCGTTCCGGAATCGGGACTTGCCGCTCCTTGTTTCCTTTGCCGCGAACTCGCAGCCAGCCCGAGTGCAGATCAATATCTTCCAGGTTGATGCCAACCAGCTCACCGACGCGGATTCCGCACCCATACAAGAGTTCCAGGAATGCATGGTCTCGCTCTTTGGCCTGGATGCCATCAAGCAAGTTGTTAGTTTTCTCCTCGCTCATCACTTCGGGCAGACGCTGACGAGCTTTCGGCGTGCGGAGCCGGGCGGCAATATTTGTTTGAACGACGCCTTCCTGGAGTAGAAACTTGAACATGGCGCGTACCGCGGCGAGCTTACGGCGGATACTGATGACACTGAGCTCCTGGTCGTATAGCGCGGCCAGCCACTCGCGCAACAGCGGCAGGTCGAATTGATGGATCTCCGGGGCCGCGCCGCCGGGCGGTTTGAAGTACGTTGCGAACTGTTCGAGATCGGAGCCGTAATTCCGGAGCGTGTGCTTCGATGCGCCGCGCCGTTTCAGCTCAGCAAGATATTTCGCAATACACTCGCGCAGTGCTGGCATGGAGGAACTCCTGGAAGGCCTCTGTTGCCCTGCGGCACACTTCAGCATGCCGGGCTTTCTTATCGTGCCGAAATTTCCGCTTCGTCTCATCGTCGAGCGTGGGAAGCAGATCGAACGTGATATTAGCCGGTTGAAAATGGGCCGGATCGGCTTGCGTAATGTAATGGCAGAGGCTGCCCAGCGCTGTTTGGCGAGGAAAGATCTCCGGCTGACCGCCACGAAGCAGCGCGGCGGCATTTCGACCAGCGAGCAAGCCGGTTGCAATGGATTCTGCGTAACCTTCAACGCCCGAGATCTGCCCGGCAAAAAAGATGCGCGGATCGCTCCTCAATTGTAGAGTGGCGGTCAACAGGGCGGGGGAGTTGATGTAGGTGTTGCGGTGCATCTGGCCGAAGCGCAGAAACTCGGCGCTCTCGAGGCCCGGTATCAGGCGGAAGACGCGCGCCTGATCGCCAAAGCGCATATGATTCTGGAATCCGACCAGGTTGTAGCTGTCGGCGCGCTGGTTCTCCTGCCGGAGCTGCACCGCAGCATATGGCCAGCGGCCGGTGCGCGGATCGGTTAAGCCGATTGGCTTCATGGGGCCGAAGCGAAGCGTATCACGGCCGCGCCGCGCGATCTCTTCGACCGGCAGGCAGCCTTCGAAATAGGGTGTATTATCGGCGGGAATGTGCGGCTCGTAAAACTCGGCCGCGAGAAGCGCGTCGACAAAAGACTCGTATTGATGTTTATTGAACGGACAATTGATGTAATCATCGCTGCCATCGAGCGATTTGCCATAGCGCGAGGCCCGGAACGCGATCGACATATCGATGGAATCCGCCGTCACAATGGGACTGATGCTGTCGTAGAAGAAGAGGCGGGCGGAGCCGGTAATGCGGCCGACCTCTTCGGCGAAGGCGTCGCTGGTGAGGGGGCCGGTCGCAATGACGACGACCCCGTGCGAAGGGACGGCTCGCATCTCTTCACGGCGAATTTCTATGTTTGGATGCGATTCCATCGCGCTGGTGATCTGCGCCGAAAAGATTTCGCGGTCCACCGTAAGGGCGTGCCCGCCGGGAACACGCGCCGTATTCGCCGCACGCATCAGCAGCGAATCGAGAGCGCGCATCTCCTGCTTGAGCAGCCAGGGCGCGGAATGGACCTGCTCTGTTTTGAGAGAGTTGCTGCAGACCAGTTCACCGAAGCAATCGGTTTTGTGCGCGGGAGTGCGCTTGTGCGGGCGCATCTCGTAAAGGAGAACGCGCGCGCCCGATTCGGCGGCCTGGTATGCAGCCTCGCAACCGGCAAGCCCCGCGCCGATGACGTGGATAGTGTCCAAAACCTATTTTAGGATCTATTGCAAATCGTTCTTTAGGACAATTCGATAACGCGCTTTGCCAGCTTCCAGATGCGCCAGGGCATCATTGGCTTTACTCATCGGAAACTCTTCCGTAACGGGCGCGATGCTGTGCCGGGCGCAAAAGTCGAGCATGGTAGCGACCGTTGCGGGGGCTCCAGAGGGGCTCGACGAGAGGGATCGCTGTCCGGCGAGCAGCGGGAACAAGTTTACTTTCAGTTGAGGAATGATGCCGACGATGTGAAAGCGTCCCCTGGGCGCGAGTGCCGCGATGTAGGGATTCACATCCAGGTCTGACGCGGCAACGGTGGAAAGGATGAAGTTGAAAGACCCAGCGGCTCGATTCAGTTCGTCCGCCGAGCGCGTGTTGAGAACGGAATGCGCGCCCATTTTTTTGGCTTCGTCCGCCTTCGATGCCGAGGTGGTGAAGGCCGTCACATGGCAGCCCCACTTGTTCGAGAATTGCAGCGCCAGGTGTCCAAGGCCGCCGATACCGATGATTCCGACGCGGTGGGTGGGGCGCACATCAAATTGGACCAGCGGGTTAAAGACGGTGATGCCGCCACAGAAGAGCGGCCCGGCTTTGGCGAGATCGATGCCTTCCGGAATGGGAGTGGCCCAGATCCAGTGGCAGCGGACGCGAGTGGCGTATGCGCCGTGGCGGCCGATCATGGTTTGTTCCAGGTTCGCGCACATGTTGTGGTCTCCAGTCAGGCACGGGTGGCAGTGGAGACAGCTGCCGGCATTCCAACCCAAACCGACAGTCTGCCCAACTTTGACCAGCTTGGCGTGCTCGCCCGCCGCGACGACTTTCCCAACGGCCTCATGACCGGGAACAAACGGGTACTCCGTCAGGCCAAATTCGTTGTTCAGAAAAGAATAATCGGAGTGGCAAATCCCGCAGTAGTGGACTTCGATTTCGACCTGCTCGTCTCCGAGCGGGCCGGGGTCGTAGGAAAATGGCTCTAATTTGCCGCCTGCCTTACGGGCAGCCAATGCATGAATTTCGCTCATGACCGTTCTGATGTGACGTGGATCTAAAAGGACTCTCGATATTCGCCGAAGACGCTACGCAGAGCGTCCGAAATCTCGCCTACAGTAGCGAAAACGCGGCAGCAATCGAGTATCCGCGGGATCAAGTTCTCTGTGCCCCTTGCAGCGGCATCGAGGCGCGATAGTGCGGTGTGGACTTCGTCCTTTGAGCGCGAGGCGCGGATCTGACGCACGCGTTCAATTTGCCGGCGCTCCAGGCCGGGATCGATTTGAAGGGATTGCGGCGATTCGGCCCGTTCGGTTTGAAACTTGTTTACACCAACCACAATCTGCTTTCCTTGCTCAACCGCCCGTTGGTATTGATAAGCGGAATTCTGGATTTCGCGTTGAATGTAGCCGCGCTCGATAGCGGCAAGCGTTCCGCCCGACGCATCGATACGGGCAATATAGGCGAGGGCTCCTGCCTCCAGATCGTTGGTGAGTTTTTCGATGTATTCGCTGCCCCCCAGCGGGTCGGGTACAGCGGTCACACCGCTCTCATAGGCGATCACCTGCTGGGTGCGAAGCGCGACGCGCGCCGATGTTTCACTGGGTAGCGAGAGCGCTTCATCCTGTCCGTTGGTGTGAAGCGATTGTGTTCCGCCCAAGACGGCGGCCAGGGCTTGCAATGCGACGCGAACAACATTTACTTCGGGCTGCTGCGCTGTAAGAGTTGACCCGCCGGTTTGAGTGTGAAAGCGCAGCACGCAGGAGCGATCGGACTTTGCGCCGAAGCGGTCGCGCATGATGTGGGCGTAGAGACGCCGCGCTGCGCGAAATTTTGCGATCTCTTCGAGAAAGTTGTTGTGCGCGTTGAAGAAGAAGCTGAGGCGAGGAGCAAAGGAATCGACATCAAGCCCAGCCGCAATGGCTGCCTCGATATAGGCAATGGCATTGGCGAGCGTGAACGCGATCTCCTGAACCGCGGTGGATCCGGCTTCGCGGATGTGATAGCCGCTGATGGAAATGGTGTTCCACTCGGGTAGCTCCGCACCGGCCCAGGCGAACAGGTCCGTGATCATGCGCATGGCAGGCCGCGGCGGATAAATATAAGTGCCGCGGGCAATGTACTCTTTGAGAATGTCGTTCTGGACGGTCCCGGAGAGCTTCTTGCGATCTGCACCCTGGCTTTCGGCGACTAACACGTAAAGGCACAGCAGAATGGCGGCGGTCGAGTTGATGGTCATCGACGTACTGACCTCTTCGAGCCGGATGCCATCGAACAGGACCTGCACGTCGGCAAGCGAATCGATGGCGACTCCGACCCGACCGACCTCGCCCGCAGCTAGAGGATGGTCTGAATCCATGCCCATCTGGGTAGGGAGATCGAAGGCGACGGAGAGCCCGGTAATGCCTTGAGAAAGGAGAAATTTATAGCGCTGGTTGCTTTCTTCGGCGGTGCCGAAACCTGCGTACTGCCGCATGGTCCAGAGCTTGCCGCCATACATGTCCGGATAAATTCCGCGGGTGAACGGGAATTTGCCGGGCTGCTCGGATGTAGGCAAAAGGGAACCTAGCGGCGCGCGATCCGCCGGGCTCTGAGGAACGAAACGACTCCAAAATAAGACATAATGGCGCCGAGGAAAATAGAGAACACCAGGGCGACGGTGTTGTTGGGACTGGCGGTCTTGCCGTCGTAGTAGCGAAAAGCGTTACCGAAAAATAGCAGGGCAAAGAGCGCAAAAATTCCGCCGATAGCCTGGTTCCAGATGATGCGCGCGGGCCGGACCACTTCGGGTACTACGTGCTGGGCGAAGCGCTTGGCGTGATCTACTTTGAGATATTTTGCGGCTTTTGCCGTCTTCAGCGCGTCGGCCCCGACGAACTTAGCGGCCTTTACGGCTTGGGCGAATTTCACTACGATCTCAGGTTAGCATCGGAATGATGATCCTGGCATCAAAGAGGCACAGCCGCGGCTCTGTTACCTGGTGAAAACCAGCGTGCCGAAGTGTTCGGGAACGTGGTTGGGATCGCGATTCTGAACACAAGTTGGCTGCCAGCAAAGAAAGTGCCGCTGCGGGTCAAGGCCGAGGCCGTCAATCCGGTACAGGTTTATGCGCCATTTCGTGCCATTTTCCACAGGCTTGCTGCTGACCGCGGACAGAGGAATTTTCGCGGCAGCGTACCAGATCTTCTGTTCCTTGTCGATGCGAGCCTTGGTTTGCCAGCCGGAGATCCAGTTGTGGTCATAGCTTTTGTGGTCCAGATCGATGGCCAAGTCGATCCAGTCGCCAGTAGGCGCAATCTCGAACTCGCGGTAGTGGCGGATATTCGTCCAATCATCGCCGAGAAACATTTCGACAACGTCGCGATCCCACAGCCCCGGGCGCTTTTTGCTATTGTCGGCGGGCAGAAATAAATTCAGCACCGTGTAGGGGCATTGGAACAGGAGATACAGATCGGTATCGGTCCAGAAAGCGCGTATTTGGGTCCTGAGGTTCGGATACGTGATCTGGCGGCTGCAGTCTTTATCCATTGATTGAACTGCTGCGTTCTTCCACGGCGCCGCATCGGGATCTAAGCTGAGCTGCGGAGATCCGCCGGTGTAATGGATCGAAAATGTTGCGGTGGGTTGTGTGGTTACGCAGGGTTGCTGTCCGCGCACGGAAGGGGCGAGTAGCGAGATTGCGGCAAGGCAGAGAGAAAGACGCACTTTGTGATTCTATGGCGGAGCAAAGGTGAAAACATCGCTACCAGACGCGATGGCCACGTACTGCTTTCCACCGGTCGAGTAACTCATGGGCGAAGCATGCATCGATTGGCCTGTATTGAAATGCCAGAGCGACTTGCCGGTGCGGGCGTCCACGGCCTCAAAGGCTTCTGCATCATTCCCGAAAAAGACGAGCCCACCAGCGGTAGTCATGGTGCCACCCCAGGAGTTCCCAGTGCCTGTTTGGGGATATTGCCAGACGAGTTTGCCGGTCGTGGGGTTATATGCAAGCAGGATTTTTTGCGCGTGTTCGCCAGGAGCGTGTTTGACGCCGGTGGCGTAATATTCCCGGCCTTCCGAAAACTGCTGTGGTTTCACGAAGTAGAGTTGGCAGCCCTCACGAGCCAGGAAGTAGAGCAGATGGGTAGACGGATTGTAGGATGGCGAGAACCAGTTCGTCGCGCCGATCATATCGGGACAGATGAGCGTGCCGGTTTCCGACGGCTGAACACCGGTGCGGATTGGCCGCCCGGTTGCATCGATACCTTTGGCCCAATTTAGTTTCTTCACGAACGGCATTGCGGCTAAGAATTTGCCGTCGGTCCGATCGAGCACATACAGGAAACCGTTGCGGTTTGCTTCGACCAGCAACTTGCGCGGGAGGCCGTTGTAAACCGCGTCAAGAAGAACGGCTGTTTCGGTTGAGTCGTAGTCAAAAAGATCGTGCGGGGTGAACTGAAAGTGCCATTTCAGTTTGCCGGTATTGGCATCCAGCGCCAATACACAAGCGGTATAGAGATCGTCCCCCGGGCGTGGAGCGCCATCGAAATCGGGCGCAGCGTTGCTTGTTCCCCAATAGACGGTATTCAGTTCCGGATCGTAGGTGCCGGGCATCCAGGTGGTTGCGCCGCCGCGTAGATACATTTCTCCGGGCCAGCTTGAGGACCCGAATTCACCGGGATGCGGAATCGTCCAGAATCGCCAGATCTCTTTTCCAGTTTCCGCATCGAAAGCGGCGACGAATCCCCGCACGCCGTCATCGCCGCCGGACGTCCCTACCAGAACTTTGTCTTTGATTACGAGTGGCGCACCAGTCGCCCCATAATTCTTGTTCTCTTTAGGGGCATACGCCACATCCCAAATCAAATGGCCGGATCGCGCATCCAGGCAGAGGAGATGTGCATTGTCTGTCTGCATATAAACTCGCGAATGCCACAGGCCCACGCCGCGATTGTGATGTGCGGAAGCGTCGTCTACCAGGCCCTCGGTCACCGGCCGCGAATAATGCCAGATCGTCCGTCCTGTTCGGGCATCCAAAGCAAAAGCATCATTTGCCGAGGTCGTAAACATCAGGCCGCCCATGACGATGGGGGTACCTTCCAGGTGGTTTGAATTCGGCGAGTGAAACACCCATTGCGCCCGCAATCGATCTACGTTTTGGGTCGTAATCTGGGATAGCTTTGAATAGCGGCGTCCCGTGTAGTCGCCATTGTAGGATGGCCAATTGGCTCCGATTGGTTTAGCCAGAAGATCGGAGGGGCGCACATCGATGCACACTGTGAGCGAAGTATCGCCATTGATCCAGGCGGCGGGGAAGAACACGCAACCGCACAGCGCAATGAGACGATGAAGATTCCGCACCTTATGTATAGTAATGTGTCACGAAGTGTATTGCTGCTCTGCATCGCTGCGCCCTACATGTTTGCGCAGACTCCCGCGGGACAGCAGTTATTCACTTCGAGCTGTGCGGGATGCCATGGCCTGGATGGGCGCGGCGGCGAACATGCACCAAACATCGCGACGAATGGCAAAGTCCAACAGCTTCGCGATGCGGATCTGGTCCACATCGTTCACGACGGGATTCAGGCGTCGGGTATGCCGGCGTTCGGTTCAAGATTCAGCGAGGATCAGATCAGCGCGGTTGTTAGCTACGTGCGCGTTTTGCAGGGCACACGCAAAATCGAGATTGTAAATGGCGACCCAGCCAAGGGCCGCGCATTGTTTTTCGGAAGCGGCGGCTGTTCCGAGTGCCATATGATGAACGGCCAAGGTGGTTTCCTCGGTTCAGACCTGTCCGGGTACGGGAGGTCTCATTCGGCGGGTGATATTCGGGAATCGATTATTGATCCAAACAAGGATCTGGATCCGCGCCACCGAACCATCATAATTGTGACGCGCGCCGGACGGAAATACACGGGCGTGCTTCGCAATGAGGATAATTTTTCAATTCAGATGCAAGCCCGCGACGGAAGTTTCCATTTCTTCGACAAATCAGAACTGGCCCGTGTGGAACATCAGCCGCGGTCACTTATGCCACCGCAGTATGGCTCGCAGTTTAGTAAGAACGAGCTGAACGACCTGATCAGTTATCTCATGACATCGCCCGGTGCTCAAGCCGCCGGGAGAGAAGAGGACGACGAACAGTAGCAATGGCGGATATCAACAGGAAGTGGAAACTCATCGGCGTGCTGCCGCTGGTTGCGCTGTTGCTCGGCTTTCAGGATCCGGGCGGCCCGGCGCGGAAATTTGAGTTGATCGCGCACTCAGCAAAGTTTTGGGATTTGTTCGATCACGATGCGAAGCTTACCCGGATGGCGGGTGATTTCGGGTTTACGGAGGGTCCGGTTTGGGATCCGGCGGGCTTTCTTTACGTCAGCGATGAAGAGCAGAACCAAATCTACCGCGTTTATGCCGACGGCAGAAAGGAACCGGTTATCGCGCTGGGAGATCCGGATGGAAACACCTTCGATCGGCAGCAGCGGCTGCTCGATTGCGCGAGTGTCTTGCGGGCAATTATTCGTGTAGCTCCGGATGGGCGGGAATATACGACATTAGCGGATCGCTTCCAGGGGCATCGCTTCAATAGTCCCAACGACGTAGTTGTTGGGCCCGACGGCTCGATTTATTTCACCGATCCTACTCTCGATCTGCCGAAGGGGGAAAAGCAGGAGATCCCGTTCCAGGGCGTGTACCGGTTGGACAGTAAAGGGAATGTGCAGTTGCTGGTAAAGGACATGTCGCAACCAAACGGTTTGGCGTTTTCACCCGATGGCAAGACCCTCTATGTAGACGACAGCAAACAGAAGAACATTCGAGCATTCGATTTTGCGCCAAATGGAACGGTGAGCAATGAACGCGTATTTGCCGAAGAGAACGCGCCGGGCGGCGTGCCCGACGGCCTGCGAGTGGACGAAGCGGGTAACCTCTACGTGGTCGGGCCGAGAGGCATTTGGGCATGGGATGCGAAAGGCGCGCACCTGGGCACCATAG
>Ga0308173_10000114_pt1 | contig 27244 bp, 22 predicted proteins | sample PhyPR1_FD_203716 | JGI IMG/M metagenome (GOLD analysis project Ga0308173, IMG submission 203716) | Soil microbial communities from UC Gill Tract Community Farm, Albany, California, United States - DLSLS.P.R1 | ecosystem: Environmental > Terrestrial > Soil > Agricultural land | place: USA... | reverse complement strand
GAGCTCACCTTCGAGGCATGGCGGCTGACCGCCCCCGCGACGCTCGTCTCGCTGCGGGGCGACCGGCTGCCGGTCTGAGCGGCGGTCGTGGTGTCGGCGGTGAGCCTGCCACCGTTGTGGGCGGGCTTTCGGTGGCTGGGTCACCGCCCGCCGGGCGGTCGTGGTGTCGGCGGTGAGCCTGCAACCGTTCTGGACGCGCGGTCGGTTGCTGGGTCACCGCGGGCCGGGCGACCGCGTCGGGCGCCTACTCGCCGCCCGGCTCCGGCACCTCGGCGGTCCACCGCGCCCGCCGTTCGACGTCCGACTGCTCCCACCAGGGCGTGCCCCGCTCGCCGAGAGCGACCTTGGCGGCCTGCACCCCGGCACGTGCGGCGCTCTCGCCGTCGGTGCCCTTGGTGCGCCGCACCTCTCGGCGCCACGCCATCAGCACGCGGGTGAGCTCGTCGCGCCGACGTTCGGGGATCGCCGGGTCCGTGGCCCGCCACCGGCGGCCGTCGACGACGAGGTAGCGACCGTCCGGCGTCACCTCTGGCGGCTCACTCACCCGGTCAGCCTAGGACGGCGTGGGTCACCCCGAGGCGTACCGACCGTGCAGCCTGAGCAGCTGCCAGGGCTGCCGGCCGTCCGCGAGCGTCCCCGTCCGCTCCCGGACGAGCCTGAGCACTTCCGCCAGGGCGGGGTCGTGCCAGCGCTCGTCCTCGCCGAGGTCGAGCACGTCGGGCAGGGGAGCGCCGCGGCGGTGCCGGCGCAGCGCGGGTCGGGGGCGCCCTCGAGGTGCTCGAGGGTCCCGACCACGAGGTGCGCGTCCCGGAGCGGTGCGCCGGGCCACACGAGCTCCATCACCTCGGGCTCGGCACGCAGCACGGCGAACCGTGGGGCGAGGTCGGCCACCGCGGCCGGGGCGAGCTCGAGCGCGGGAGCCCACAGGTCGTCCTCGCCGTACCACCACAGGACCCGCGCCAGGGACAGCGGCGACGTGACCACCCACTCGGCACCGGGCGGCGTCGCCTCGTCGCCCGGCTCCGGCGCCCCGCTCACGGTGCGTGGTCAGGCGAGGGTGGGCAGTCGGGAGAGCGCGTCGGCCACGGCGGCCTGGATGTCGGCGTCCTCCCACGCGTGGTCCACCACGTCGCCGGACAGGTAGGCGTCGTACGCCGCGAGGTCGAGGTGGCCGTGGCCGCACAGCGCGGTCAGGATCACCGTCTCCTCACCGGTCTCCTTGCACCGCATCGCCTCCTCGACGGCGGCCGCGAGCGCGTGCGTCGGCTCCGGTGCCGGCACGATGCCCTCCGTGCGGGCGAAGAGCACCCCGGCGGCGAAGCACTCGGTCTGCGGCTTGGCGACCGCCTCGATCTCGCCGGTCTCGTAGAGGTGGCTGATCAGCGGGCTCATCCCGTGGTAGCGCAGGCCCCCGGCGTGGATCGGGTCCGGCACGAAGTCGTGGCCGAGTGTGTGCATCTTCATCAGCGGCGTCATCCCCGCGGTGTCGCCGAAGTCGTAGGCGTAGGTCCCCTGGGTCAGCGACGGGCACGCGGCCGGCTCCACCGCACGCACGGTCGGGCTCATCCGGCCCGCCCACTTCTCGCGCAGGAACGGGAACATCAGGCCGCCGAAGTTCGACCCGCCGCCGGTGCAGCCGACGAGCAGGTCGGGGGTCTCACCGGCCCGGGCGAGCTGGAGCAGCGCCTCCTCGCCGATGATCGTCTGGTGCATCAGCACGTGGTTGAGCACGCTGCCGAGCGCGTAGTTGGTCGTCGGGTCCTGCGCCGCGACCTCGACCGCCTCGCTGATCGCGATGCCCAGGGACCCGGTCGAGTCGGGGTGCTCGGCCAGGATCCTGCGGCCGGACTCGGTCAGGTCCGAGGGGCTGGGGTGCACGGTGCCGCCGAAGGTCTCGATCATCATCCGCCGGTAGGGCTTCTGGTCGTACGACGCCCGCACCTGCCAGACCTCGCAGCCCAGGCCGTACTGGGCGCATGCGAAGGCCAGCGCCGTGCCCCACTGGCCGGCGCCGGTCTCGGTGGTGAGCCGCTTGACCCCCGCCTTCGCGTTGTAGAACGCCTGCGGCACCGCGGTGTTCGGCTTGTGCGAGCCGGCCGGCGAGACCCCTTCGTACTTGTAGTAGATCCGCGCCGGCGTCCCCAGCGCCTTCTCCAGCCGGTGCGCGCGGTAGAGCGGGCTCGGCCGCCACAACCGGTAGACGTCGAGCACCTCCTCGGGGATGTCGACGTACTGCTCGGTCGAGACCTCCTGGAGGATCAGGTCCATCGGGAACAGCGGCGCCAGGTCGTCCGGACCCACCGGCTGCCCGGTCCCCGGGTGCAGCACCGGCGGCGGTGGTGTCGGCAGGTCGTGCAGGACGTTGTACCAGCGGGTGGGCATCTCGCTCTCGTCGAGCTGGAACTTGTGCTGGTGCACCTGGGACATGACGCCTCCCGACCCTGCGACGACTGCTAGCTTCCGAGACTAGTGACTCGTGCCGTCTTCCGCTCGCCTCGCCTCCGGGGTATCACGGAGGGGGGCGATTCCCCCGGAGGTCAGGAGGGGACCATGGCGAAGTACTCCCTCGGTTCCGACCGGGCCGAGCTCGACCGGCTGGAGGAGCAGGCGGCGTTCCTCCGCGAGCCGACCCGGCTGCTGCTGGAGGCGTCCGGGCTCGGGCCGCGGATGCGGGTGCTCGACCTCGGGACCGGCCCCGGTCACGTGGCGGCCGCGGTCGCCGACCTCGTCGGCCCGCAGGGCGAGGTCGTCGGCCTCGACATCGACCCGCGGATGCTCGAGGCGGCGCGGGACGCGTACGGCCACCTGCCGCAGGCGCGCTTCGTGGAGGGCGACGTGACCCGGTGGCGCGACGACGAGCCGTTCGACGCGGTCGTGGGGCGCCTGATCCTCTTCCACCTGCCGGACCCCGTGGCTGCGCTGCGCCACCACCTGGCCGCGGTGCGTCCCGGCGGCCGGGTGGTCGTGCTCGACTACGACATCGGCGGCCTCCGCGCGGAGCCCGCCGACGAGCTCACGTCGCGGATGGCCGCGCTGATCATGGCGGCGTTCCGCGCCGCCGGCGCCGACCCGACCATCGGCTCGCGGCTGCGGGGGATCCTCGCCGAGGCGGGCGTCGGGGACGTCGGGGGCCTCGGGATCACTCAGTACCTGGCGTCCGACGACCCCGTGGGCCCGGCCATGCTCACGGGCGTGGTCCGGTCCCTCGCGCCGGTGATGATGGCCCACGGGCTGGCTACCGAGGATGACCTCGGCCTCGACACGCTGGCCTCGCGCGCCGCGGAGTCGCTGCGGGTGGCCGGCGCCGTGCTGGTCCCCCCGACCCTGGTCGGGGCCTGGGGCCGGCGACCCTAGCCCGGGTGGAAGATCACCAGCGCGCTCACCACACGATGTGACGACCACTCACCACACCGGTTCCACCCTGCCGATCGCGGCGTGGGAGCTCTCGGTCGGCGTGTGGATGCTGGTCAAGGGGTTCAGCCCCTCGTCGTCGCCGGCCTCCCCACCGCCGGGGGACAGGCTGCCGCCTGATCGACGCTCAGGCGGGCGACCGGCTCACACGGCGGGGCTCGGCACCGTGGACGGTGCTGCGGTCCCGCCCGTGCCCGCCGTGCCAGTCGACGCACAGCACCGTGGCGTCATCGCTGAGCTCGTGGCCGGTCGCCTCCAGGACTCGGTCGGCCAGGCTCCGCACCGCCTCGCGCGGGTGCAGGCCGCGGGTGGCCCGGATCTCCTCCGCGAGGTCGACGCCGACGGCGTTGCGCTCCAGCATGCCGTCGGTCACGAACACGAGCCGGTCCCCGGGCTGCAGGGGGATGCGCTGGGACCGGTAGGCGGTGTCCGCGAAGAGGCCGATCGGAAGGTCGGCGGGCAGGTCGAGGGCCAGGACGCGGTCGCCGCGGGCGAGGTACGGCGCGACGTGGGCCGCGTTGACCAGGTCCATCGCCCCGGTGCGCAGGTCGATGCGTCCGACCAGACCCGTCACGAAGTCCTCGAGCCCGCTGTTGGTCGCGTGGTCGAGCAGCGCGAGGTTGGCGGCCTCGACCTGGTCGACCAGCGAGGCGCCCTCGTTGCGGGCGTTGCGCAGGCTCCCCACGCACAGGGTGGCGGCCAACGCCGCGGCCACCCCGTGCCCCATCGCGTCGGTGAGGGACAGGTGGAGGGCGTCGCGGGCCAGGCTGAAGTCGAAGGTGTCCCCGGCGATGCCCGCCGCGGGCTCCAGCCAGCCGGCGAGCGTGAAGGAGCCGGCCTCGCAGGTCTGGGGCCCGGGCAGAAGCCGGTGCTGGATCTCCGCTGACAGGCTCAACGGCCGGGTGCGCTGGCCCCACTCGAAGAGGTCGGTGTGCCGACGGTTGGCGATGATCACGTAGGCCAGCAGGTGGGCGAGCCGGGCGACCTCGTCCACCGAGTCGGGGCCGGGCTCCTCGGGGAGGTCGAACTCCAGCAGGCCGATCACCTCACCCCGCGAGGTCACCGGGGCCAGCACCTGCCACTGCTCGGGGCCGTCGGATGCCGACCGCGAGCCCGGTGCGAGCACCTGCACCTCCTGGGAGCGCACCGCCTGCTCGGCCGGACCGTCGTCGAAGGGGAGCACCGTCGCGGACTCCTCGACGGCCCGCCGCTCGCCGGGGCCGAGCGGGCTGGGAACGGCGCCCTCGGCGGTGTCCAGCCGGACGTGGGCGAGCCGGACCAGGGCCCGTCCGGAGAGGTCGGCGACCAGGAAGGACACCCGCGTGGCGTTCAGTGCCAGGCTCAGCCCGCGGGTGACCGCCTCGACGCTCTCGACCGGTGAGGCAGCCTCTGCGGCGTCGAGCACGCGCGCCATGACCTGGACGCCGCGGTGTTGATCCACACGCGGAGCATAAGCAACCCTCGCCCGCCGCGCTTCCCTCACGTGGGATGGGCGGGTCGACCCCGAGGTCTCCGACCCGATACTCGGGGGCGGTTCAGGGCTGCGCCCGATGTGGCCGGACGCGGGCACGCACCACAGTGGAGAGGTGCCGGGGAGACGCCCCGGCCGGCGATCGAGAAGGAAGGGCACCACCATGAACGACGTCCACCAGAGCTTCGCGCGACAAGGCCTGGTCCGACCCCGGCAGGGGCGGGTGCTCGGCGGAGTCTGTGCCGGCCTGGGCCGACGGTTCGGCCTCTCCCCGTGGACGGCACGACTGCTCTTCGTGCTGCTCCTCATGCTCATCCCGGGCAGCCAGATCCTGGCCTACCCGATCCTGTGGATCCTGATGCCGTCGGAGGAGACGGTCGGCGTGCGGCCGTCGTACATCCCACCGACACCGGCGACCTGACGGCTCGCACCACCCCTCAGGGGTCGGCCCGCTCCACGCGGTGCTGGGTGACCAGGCCGCGGGCCGCCTCGAGGAGATCCTCGGGGATCGGCACCGGAGTCGACGCGTGACCGGCGGCGTACGCCTCGACGACGGCGGCCTCCACGGCGTCGACGTCGAGGCCCGGGACCTCCCGCGACAGGGAGCCCACCGAGCCCTCGTCGAAGTCCTGGCCCAGGCAGCGGTAGACCTCCGCGAGCACGGGCCGGAGCCGGTCCTCGTCGCCGACCACGACCAGGGAGCTGAACAGCCACGCCCCGGGGGTCATCCGCTGGGCGGTCCCGACGAGCTTCTCCACGCCGCGGGCGTTGACGCTGTGGGCGCCGGGGCAGTACTCACCCGGTACGGCGCCGAGCCGGGCGTCGACGCCGAACCCGCGGAACAGGTGCACGAACATCTCGCCGAACCCCTCGAAGCGGGCGTCCTGGCCGCCGGTCGAGCCCGCCTCGCGCCGGACGTGGTCGATCACCAGGGCCCGGGACGTGTAGGCCACAGCCCGGCCGCCGGTCGCGCGCACCACCGGCTCGAAGCCGGCGTCCCGGGCCGCGGACACGGCGGCGGGGAAGCCGGGCAGCCGGGTGTCACGACGGCCGAAGACGACCACGGGCGACTCGGGTCGGTAGATGCGCAGGGTCTCCTCCACCTGCCCGGTGCGGGCGTCCGTCACCAGGGCGCGGGCCAGCGCCAGCTCGAGCGCCGGCTCCTTGTCGAGGAGCGCACCGCGTAGGAATCGCATGTGCCCCATCATCCGGCAGGCACCGGGCAATTCGTCGCCGCGTGGGCGGGTGCCGCAGGCTTGCGCCATGACATCGGTGGACGGCGGCCAGGACGACGCACGGGTGGACGAGCTCGGCGAGCGTCTCGCCTCCTGGCTCGAGGGGCTCGACCTGGCGACCTCGCTGGCAGAGGCAGGGCTGCCCACGTTCGAGCGCGACGCGCGGGGCCGGGCGGTCTGGCGCGAGCCCGGCGCGGACGACGAGCTGGGCCCGGACCGGCTCGAGGAGCTCGACCGGCTGCTGCACAGCGAGGGGTCCGACCCCGAGCACGCCGTGCCCGTGGCGCTGGTGCTGATCGCCCGGCAGGCGCGGCTGCGCGGCGAGCTGCTCGCCGGCGCGTGGTTCACCTACGAGAGCCTCGCCGAGGTGCGCGGCGCCACGGTGGAGGCCACCCGGTTCGCGGTGCACAAGGCCGCCCAGGACAACCGGCTGCTGGTCGTGGCCACCGATGAGCGTGCGCTGGTGCCGGCCTTCCAGCTCACCGACGAGGGCGAGCCCCGGCCCGACCTCGTCGAGGTCCTCCGGCCGCTGCTCGCCGCCCGCATGGACCCCTGGCGTGCCTGGGCGTGGCTGACCCAGCCGGCCGGGCTGCTCGGCGGGCTGGTGCCCGAGAAGGCCGCCGCCGACCCGGCGACGACAGACCTGGTGGGCACTGCTGCCGCGCGGCTGGCCGAGCGGGTCGCCGCCGGCCCCCGCTGACCACAGGGCAGGCGGGACGGTCAGCCCAGCGTCGAGGCCCGGGCGACGAGCTCGGGGGTGAACGTGACCTGCTGGTGGGCGTGGCGCGGGTTGCTCGCCTCGTCCATCACCAGGTCGGCGGCCGTCCGGCCCAGCTCGTGGCGCGGCTGCCGCACCGACGTGAGCGGGACCGCGGCGGCGGCCGCGAACTCGATGTCGTCGTAGCCGACGATCGCGAGGTCGGCCGGCACCCGCCGGCCGCTGCTGATCGTCTGCTGGAGGAGACCGAGCGCGATCAGGTCGTTGGCGCAGAACGCCGCGGTGGCGCGTCGGCGTGAGGGCAGGCCGGCCAGCCGCTCGCCGGCGCTGCGGCCCTCAGCGACGGTCAGGGCGGTGGTGGGCAGCAGGGTGAGCGCGTCCTCGGGGAGGCCGGCCTCGTCCCAGGCCTCCCGGGCGCCGCGCCAGCGGTCCTCGACCTGGCCGATGGACAGCGGGCCGCCGACGAAGGCCACCCGGGTGTGCCCGCGGTCGATCAGGTGCTCGACGGCGATCCGGCCGCCGAGGACGTCGTCGACCGCGACCGAGCAGAAGCTCTCGTCGTGGCGGATCCGGTCCACGATCACCAGCGGGGTGCCGTGCCGGGCGATCGTGTCGAGGCTGTCGGCCTCCGGGTCGACCGGAGTGATCAGGATCCCCTGGACCCGCTGCTGCTGCAGGTGGTCGAGGTGGGTGTCCTCCCGCGTGGCCCGGTTGTCGCTGTTGCAGATGAACAGCGAGAGGTCCGCGGCCTCGGCCGCGAGCTCGATGCCCTGGGCGACGTCGGTGAAGAACGGGTTGGTGGCGTCGAGCATCACGTAGGCCAGGGTGCGGCTCTTCCCGGCCCGCAGGGCGCGTGCGGACTCGTTGCGCACGAAGCCCAGGTCGTTCATCGCCCGCTCGACGCGCTCGCGCGTGGCGGCGCTGACCCGCTCCGGCCGATTCAGGACGTTGGAGACCGTCCCGAGCGACACCCCCGCGGTGGCCGCGACGTCCTTGACCGACGCGCTGCGCGCGCCCGGTCGGCGACGATCCCCGGTGCTCATCGCTTCTCCCTTGTTCGTTGGTCGAATTGAAACGGTCAAAGCGGGCTCCGTCAACGACCTCACTGGGGGAGTCCGCCGAAATTCGACCCGACTCGGCGCCGATTCCGGCCCAACTAGACGAGTGAATTTGGCGAGAACCCTTGACGCCTGTGATGGCGGTCACCTACGGTCGTGCACAACGGAATTGAAACCTTTCAAAAGGAGCTCCCGATGACAGGACCGGCAAGCGGAGGCGCGGCTCTCGAGCTGCGCGACGTCGCCAAGTCCTTCGGCTCCGTCGTGGCCCTGAAGTCCGGCAGCCTCGAGGTGCACCCCGGCTCCATCCACGCCCTGGTGGGCGAGAACGGTGCGGGCAAGTCGACCCTCGTCAAGATCGTGGCCGGCGTCCACCGCCGCGACGCCGGCGTCTTCCGCCTGCACGGCAAGCACGTCGACTTCGGCTCGACCGCGGAGTCCAAGTCCGCCGGGGTCGCGGTGATCTACCAGGAGCCGACGCTCTTCCCGGACCTCTCGGTCACGGAGAACATCTTCATGGGCCGCCAGCCCCTCGGCCGGATGCGCCGCATCGACCGGGCCGCGATGTACGCCGAGGCCGAGTCGCTGTTCACCCGCCTCGGCGTGAGCATCGACCCGCGCCGGCCGGCGCTGGGGCTCTCGATCGCCGACCAGCAGATCATCGAGATCGCCAAGGCGATCTCCCTCGACGCCAGCCTGCTGATCATGGACGAGCCCACGGCCGCGCTGAGCGGGGTCGAGGTGGAGCGCCTGTTCGCGGTGGCCCGCAGCCTGCGCGACGAGGGTCGCGCGCTGGTCTTCATCTCCCACCGCTTCGACGAGGTCTTCGCGCTGTGCGACACCGTCACGGTGATGCGCGACGGCGCCTACATCTCCACCGACAAGGTCGCCGAGACCACGGTCCCGCAGATCGTGTCGCGGATGGTCGGCCGCGAGGTGGCCGACCTCTTCCCCAAGACCCCCGCGCCGATCGGTGAGGTGGTCCTCGAGGTCGAGGGCCTGAGCCGGGCCGGCGTCTTCCACGACGTCGGCTTCACGGTCCGTGCCGGCGAGATCGTGGGCCTGGCCGGCCTCGTGGGCGCGGGCCGCAGCGAGATCGCCCGCGCCGTCTTCGGCGTCGACCGGTACGACGCGGGCAGCGTCCGCCTGGGTGGCAAGCAGGTCGCCGCCCACAACCCCCGAGCCGCGATCCGCGCCGGCATGGCGTTCGTCCCGGAGGACCGCCGCAAGCAGGGCCTGGTCACCGAGGGCTCGGTGGCCCGCAACGTCGCCGGCGTCATCCGCCGCGGCCTCGCCCACGCCGGGCTGCTCACCAGCGCCGCGGAGAACAGGGCCGCCGGCCCGTGGGCCGGGCGGCTCGAGGTCAAGACCAACGCCCTGGACGCGAAGGCCGCCACCATGAGCGGTGGCAACCAGCAGAAGGTCGTCATCGCCAAGTGGCTGGCGACCCAGCCCCGCCTACTGGTCATCGACGAGCCGACCCGCGGCATCGACGTCGGCACCAAGGCCGAGGTCCACCGCCTGCTCTCCGAGCTCGCCGGCCAGGGCCTGGCCATCGTGATGATCTCCTCCGAGCTCCCGGAGGTGCTCGGCATGGCCGACCGCGTCCTCGTCGTCTGCGAGGGCCGGATCACCGCCGACCTCGACCGCGCCGACGCCACGCCGGAGGCCGTGATGCACGCGGCCACCCACGCCGGCGGACAGGCCAGCCACGTCGACGACGACGAGGCCGACCACCACGACCCCCACACCGACCCCCAGGCCACCGCCACGGAGGTGACGGCATGACCGACCTGATGCTGCGGCCCAGCCGCGTCTCCCCCGTGCAGCGCGCCGCGGGCACCGTGCTCCGCTCCCGCGAGATCGCCGTCGCGGCGGTCCTCGTGGCCGTCATCGTCGTGACGACGCTGAAGAGCAACTCGTTCCTCTTCAGCTCCGACGGATGGCGTGACCTGCTCCTGACGCCCTGCATCCTGGTGCCGCTGGCGATCGGCCAGACCGTCGTCATCGTGACGCGCAACGTCGACCTGTCGGTCGGCTCGGTGCTCGGGCTCACGGCGTACCTCACCGGCCGGCTCTTCCTCGACCACCCGGGCCTGCCGGTCCTGGCGGTCTTCGTGATCGGCATGCTGGCCGGGGCGGTGCTCGGCGCGGTCAACGGGGTGCTGGTCGCCTTCGGCAAGGTGCCGGCGCTGGTGATCACCCTGGGCACCCTCTACATCTACCGGGGCATCTTCCTGACCTGGGCCGGCAGCAACCGGATCAACGCCTCCGACATGCCCGCGGGCTTCCTGAAGCTGGGCACGGCGTCGATCCTGACGATCCCGGTGCTCATCATCATCGCCTTCGTCGTCCTCGCCGTCGTCGGCTATGTGCTCAGGACCGCCCGCGGCGGCCGGGAGCTCTACGCGATCGGGTCCGACCCCGACGCCGCCAAGCTCTACGGCCTGCCGGTGACCAAGCGGGTGCTCACGGCGTTCGTCGTCTCGGGTGCGCTGGCCGGTCTCGCCGGCGTCATCTACACGGCGCGCTACGGCACGGTCAGCTCGGGAGCCGGCTACGGCATCGAGCTCCAGGCCGTCGGCGCCGCCGTCATCGGTGGCGTGGCCATCTTCGGTGGCAGCGGCACCGTGTGGGGCGCGGCCATCGGCGCCTTCCTGCTCGTCACCATCAACCGGGCGCTCCCGATCGTCGGCATCCAGGACTTCTGGCAGCAGGCCGTGGTCGGTGCCCTGATCATCTGCGCCGTCGTGCTCGACCGGGTGCTCTCGGCCCGCCAGGCACGCCGACTCGTCGAAGCGAGGGATCTCTCGTGACCAGCTCCGTCCTGACCCGTCCCGACACCCCGGCGACCCGCACCTACGCGTCGTACTCCCGGCCGCTGTGGCAGCGCGTGCTGCTCACCCGCGAGATGGCCGTGATCGCGCTGCTCGTGGCCGTGCTGGTGTGGTCCAACCTCAACGTGCCGAACTTCGACGGCCCGCTGACCCTCTACTTCCTCTTCCTCGACATCACGCCGATCCTCCTGATCGCGCTGCCGATGACGCTGGTCATCATCACCGGCGAGATCGACCTCTCGGTCGCCAGCGTGGTGGGCCTGAGCAGCGTGCTCGTCGGGCTGCTCCACCACGACGCGGGGCTCTCGATCCCGGCGGCCGCGGCGGTCGCACTGGTGGTGGGCGCGGTCTGCGGCGCCTTCAACGGGTTCCTCGTCTCCTACGTCGGCCTCCCGTCGCTGGCCGTCACGATCGGCACCCTGGCCCTCTACCGGGGCATCGCGGTCGGGCTGCTGGGCACCACCGCGGTCACCGACTTCCCGGAGAAGTGGACGACCCTGGCCCAGGACCGGATCGGCACCTCGAGCTACCCGGTCGTGCTGGTCCCGATCGCAGTCCTCGCGGTCCTCTTCGCCCTGCTCCTGCACTTCTCGCCCTTCGGCCGCGGGGTGTTCGAGATCGGGCTCAACGACGAGGCCGCGCACTTCACCGGTGTCAACGTGGAGCGCACCAAGTTCTGGCTCTTCGTGATGACCGGCGCGGTCTCGGCCCTGGCCGGCGTCTACTACACGCTGCGCTACGGCAGTGCTCGCGGCGACAACGCCACGGGCATGGAGCTGCAGGTCATCGCGGCCGTGCTCCTCGGTGGCGTCTCGATCTTCGGTGGCCGGGGAGCCCTGCACGGCGTGATCGCCGGCGTGGTGCTCATCGGCGCCCTCTCCAGCGCGATGCGCCTGGAGAGCCTGACGGTCAACGTCATCAACATCGTCATCGGAGCGCTCCTCGTGCTCTCGGTGATGTCCACCAGCCTCCTCGCCTGGCTCTCGGCTCTGACCTCAGGCAGGACCAACGGGGCACTCCGCCTCGGCAAGCGCCGGCAAGCGGCGATGCACCACAGAAAGGGAGATCAATGAAGTTCCAGAATCGGCTCTCCGCCCTGGCCGCAGTGGCGCTGGTGGCCAGCCTGGGCCTGACCGCTTGCGGCGGGAACGACAGCACGGCCGCGGACGGCTCGAGTGGCGGCAAGACCACGGTGACCTTCCTGCCGAAGAACCTCGGGAACCCCTACTTCGACACCAGCGACGCCGGTGGCAAGAAGGCGGTCGAGGAGTTCGGCGGCACGTACGCCGAGGTCGGCCCCGACACCGCGACCCCCGACGCGCAGGTGCCGTTCATCAACACCGCGGCCCAGCAGGGCGTCAACGCGCTGGTGATCTCGGCCGACGACCCGAAGGCGATCTGCAACGCGATCGGGACCGCGCAGAGCGCCGGCACCAAGATCGTCACCTTCGACTCCGACACCTCGCCCGACTGCCGTGACCTGTTCATCAATCAGGCCACCTCGGAGGGCATCGCCAAGGTCGAGGTCGACCAGATCGCCAAGCAGATCGGTGACTCCGGCGAGATCGCGATCCTCTCGGCCGCGGCCAACGCGACCAACCAGAACGCGTGGATCGACCTGATGAAGAAGGACCTGGCCGCCGACCACCCGAACATCAAGCTCGTCGACGTGGTCTACGGAAACGACGACGACCAGACCTCGTTCGACAAGACCGCGGCGCTGCTGCAGGCCCACCCGGACCTCAAGGGCATCATCTCGCCGACCACCGTCGGCATCGCGGCGGCCGCTCGCTACCTGTCGACCTCGGAGTACAAGGGCAAGGTCGCGCTGACCGGCCTGGGCACCCCGAACCAGATGCGTGAGTACGTCAAGGACGGCACCGTCACCTCGTTCGCGCTGTGGAACCCCGAGGACCTCGGCTACCTCGCGGCGTACGCCGCAAAGGCGCTCGTGGACGGCACCATCACCGGCAAGGAGGGTGACAAGTTCGACGCGGGCAAGCTCGGCTCCTTCACCGTCGGTGCCGACGCGACCGTCCTGCTCGGCGACCCGTACGTCTTCGACAAGAGCAACATCGACAAGTTCAAGTTCTGATCGCCCCAGCCCGAGCCCGCGAGGGCTGGAACGGGCGATCAGGTTGAGGAGGGTCCCGCAGACCCGAACGTGTGAGGGGCTGCGGGACCCGTCTCGAAACCTCGCTGAGGCCAGTCAGCACCCGCTACCCAGTGACAGGATCCGTGATCGGCATGCGCGTCTGCTTCCAGCTCCAGGTCCGCCCGGACCGGATCGAGGAGTACCGCGCCCGGCACGCCGCGGTCTGGCCGGAGATGCTCGAGGCGCTGGCCGACAACGGCTGGCACAACTACTCGCTCTTCCTGCGCCCCGACGGGATGCTCATCGGCTACGTCGAGACCCCGTCGCTGGAGGACGCAGTCGCGGGCATGGCCCGCACCGAGGTCAACACCCGCTGGCAGGCCGAGATGTCGGAGTTCTTCGAGGACCTCGACGGCGCCGCACCGGACCAGGGGTTCCTCGTGCTGGAAGAGGTCTTCCACCTCGAGGACCAGCTGGCCACCCGACCCACGAACCACCGAGAAGTGATGTGAGATGACGACGTTCAGCCAGATCAGCCACCTGCTGGAGGGCCAGGCCATCGAGGTCCCCTCGTGGGCCTACGGCAACTCCGGCACCCGGTTCAAGGTGTTCGGCTCGCCCGGGACCCCGCGCACCGTGGAGGAGAAGATCGCCGACGCCGCGACGGTGAACCGCTTCACCGGCCTCGCCCCGCTGGTCGCCCTGCACATCCCGTGGGACAAGGTCGACGACTACGACAAGCTCCGCCGCTTCGCCGAGGACCTCGGCGTCGGGCTGGGCACGGTCAACTCCAACACCTTCCAGGACGACGACTACAAGCTCGGCGGCCTCACCCACACCGACGCCACGATCCGTCAGAAGGCGATCGACCACCACCTCGAGTGCATCGACGTCATGGACGCGACCGGGTCGCGGGACCTGAAGATCTGGCTGGCGGACGGCACCAACTACCCGGGCCAGGGCGACATGCGCGGCCGGCAGGACCGGCTGGCGGAGTCGCTGGCGACGATCTACGACCGGGTCGGCGAGGACCAGCGGCTGGTGCTGGAGTACAAGTTCTTCGAGCCGGCGTTCTACCACACCGACGTGCCGGACTGGGGCACGGCGTACGCGCAGGTGGCTGCCCTCGGTGAGCGGGCGTTCGTGTGCCTCGACACCGGCCACCACGCGCCCGGCACCAACATCGAGTTCATCGTCGCCCAGCTGCTGCGACTGGGGAAGCTCGGCTCGTTCGACTTCAACAGCCGCTTCTACGCCGACGACGACCTGATCGTGGGCGCGGCCGACCCGTTCCAGCTCTTCCGGATCCTCCACGAGGTGGTCCGGGGCGGCGGCTACGCCCCGGCGACTGCCGACGGACGCAGCGACGTGGCCTTCATGCTCGACCAGTGCCACAACATCGAGCGCAAGATCCCGGGCCAGATTCGCTCGGTGCTCAACGTCCAGGAGATGACCGCGCGGGCGCTGCTCGTCGACACCGACGCGCTGCGCGCGGCGCAGGAGGACGGCGACGTCCTGCTGGCCAACGAGATCTTCATGGACGCCTTCTACACCGACGTACGAGCCGACCTCGCGCAGTGGCGCGAGGAGCGTGGCCTGCCGGCGAACCCGATGCGGGCCTACGTCGAGAGCGGCTACCAGGAACGAATCGAGGCGGACCGCGTGGGCGGGACGCAGGCAGGATGGAACTGACCCGATGACGAACGAGGCCACCTCCAACGCAGCGGCCGAGCTGATCGCCCGGTCCAACCGGCTCGGGGCCGACCCGAAGAACACCAACTACGCCGGCGGCAACACCTCCGCCAAGGGCACCGAGACCGACCCGGTCACCGGCGAGCCCGTCGAGCTGGTGTGGGTCAAGGGCTCCGGGGGCGACCTCGGCACCCTGACCGAGTCCGGCCTCGCCGTGCTCCGGCTCGACCGGATGCGCGCCCTGGTCGACGTCTACCCGGGCGTCGAGCGCGAGGACGAGATGGTCGCGGCGTTCGACTACTGCCTGCACGGCAAGGGCGGCGCGGCTCCCTCGATCGACACCGCCATGCACGGCCTCGTCGACGCCGCGCACGTGGACCACCTGCACCCCGACTCCGGCATCGCGATCGCGACCGCCGCCGACGGCGAGCAGCTCACCTCGAAGATCTTCGGCGACCGGGTCGTCTGGGTGCCGTGGCGCCGGCCGGGCTTCCAGCTCGGCCTGGACATCGCGGCCATCAAGGAGAAGAACCCGCAGGCAGTCGGCTGCATCCTGGGCGGCCACGGCATCACCGCCTGGGGGGAGACCAGCGACGAGGCCGAGGCCAACTCGCTGTGGATCATCGACACGGCCGCCGCCTACATCGCCGAGCACAGCTCGCCGGCGCCGTTCGGCGCACCGCTGGAGGGGTACGCCGCACTGCCGGAGACCGAGCGCCGTGCCAAGGCTGCCCGCCTGGCCGGCACCATCCGGGGCATCGCGTCCAAGGACCGGCCGATGGTCGGCCACTTCACCGACTCCGAGGCCGTCCTGGACTTCCTGGCCGCTGCCGAGCACCCTCGTCTCGCCGAGCTGGGTACCTCCTGCCCCGACCACTTCCTGCGCACCAAGGTCAAGCCGCTGGTGCTCGACCTGCCCGCCACGGCCACCGTCGAGGAGTCGATCGCCCGGCTCGAGGAGCTCGCGGTGGCCTACCGCGAGGACTACCAGGCCTACTACGACCGGCACGCCACCCCCGAGTCGCCGGCCATCCGCGGCGCGGACCCGCTGATCGTGCTGGTGCCCGGGGTCGGGATGTTCTCCTACGGCAAGGACAAGCAGACCGCCCGCGTCGCGGGGGAGTTCTACGTCAACGCGATCAACGTGATGCGCGGCGCGGAGGGGCTCTCGACGTACGCCCCCATCGACGAGTCGGAGAAGTTCCGCATCGAGTACTGGGCGCTGGAGGAGGCCAAGCTCCAGCGGATGCCGAAGCCCAAGCCGCTGGCCACCCGGATCGCCCTGGTCACCGGCGCCGCCGGCGGCATCGGCAAGGCGACCGCCAAGCGGCTCGCGGCCGAGGGCGCCTGCGTGGTGATCGCCGACCTGTCGCTGGAGAAGGCCCAGGCCGCGGCCGCCGAGATCGGGGGCCCTGACGTGGCCGTCGGCGTGGCGGCGGACGTCTCCGACGAGGACGCCGTGCAGGCGATGGTCGATGCGACCGTGCTCGCCTTCGGCGGCCTCGACCTGGTCGTCAACAACGCCGGGCTGTCGCTGTCGAAGTCGTTGCTCGAGACCACCGCCGCCGACTGGGACCTCCAGCACGCCGTGATGGCCAAGGGCTCGTTCCTGGTCTCCAAGGCGGCCGCGCGGGTGCTGATCGACCAGCAGATGGGCGGCGACATCGTCTACATCTCCAGCAAGAACTCGATCTTCGCGGGCCCCAACAACATCGCCTACTCCGCCACCAAGGCCGACCAGGCCCACCAGGTCCGGCTGCTCGCGGCCGAGCTCGGAGAGCACGGGGTCAAGGTGAACGGCGTCAACCCCGACGGCGTCGTCCAGGGCTCCGGCATCTTCGCCGGCGGCTGGGGCGCGAACCGTGCCGCGGTCTACGGGGTCGAGGAGAAGGACCTCGGCAAGTTCTACGCGCAGCGCACCATCCTCAAGCGCGAGGTGCTGCCGGAGAACATCGCCAACGCCGTCTTCGTGCTGTGCGGACCCGACATGAGCCACACGACCGGGCTGCACGTGCCGGTCGACGCGGGCGTCGCCGCAGCGTTCCTGCGATGAGCCCTCGTTCGGCCGGGTCGGTGCGGGTCGCGGCGGTCGACCTCGGGGCGACCAGCGGCCGGGTGATGGCCTGCCGGGTCGGCCCCCGGTCGCTGCACCTCGAGGAGGCGCACCGCTTTCCCAACGGCGGGGTCCGCGCCGGGGGCTCCCTCTACTGGGACGTGCTCGGCATCCACCGCGAGACCCTGACCGGGCTGCGGGAGGTGGCCCGGACCGGCCCGCTGGACGGCATCGGCATCGACTCGTGGGCGGTCGACTACGGGCTGCTCGACCGCGACGGCCGGCTGCTCGGCAACCCGTTCAGCCACCGGGATGCCCGCACCGACGGGGTGCCGGCCCGCGTGGGCGTGAAGGTCGACGCGGCCGAGCTGTACGCCGTCACCGGCCTGCAGCAGCTGCCGTTCAACACGATCTACCAGCTCGTGGCCTCGCTCGGCACCGCGGCGCTGGAGGCGGCCGAGACGCTGCTCCTCCTCCCGGACCTGCTGACGCACTGGCTGACCGGCGAGGTCGGGGCGGAGCGCACCAACGCCTCCACCACCGGCCTGTACGACGCGCGCACCGGCCAGTGGGCCGTCGACGTCGCCGGCCGGCTGGGCATCCCGTGGGCGATCCTGCCGCCGCTGCGCGACCCCGGCACGGTCGTCGGGACACTGCTGCCCGAGGTGGCCGACCACGTCGGCGCCCCCGGCGTACCGGTGGTGGCCGTCGGGTCGCACGACACCGCGTCCGCGGTGGTGGGCGTCCCCGCCGGCGACGAGAGCTTCGCCTACATCTCGTCGGGCACCTGGTCGCTGGTGGGCCTCGAGCTCGACGAGCCGGTGCTCACCGACGCGGCCCGGCTGGCGGGCTTCACCAACGAGGGCGGGGTCGACGGCACGATCCGGTTCCTGAAGAACGTGATGGGGCTCTGGGTGCTCTCCGAGTCGCTGCGGGCCTGGTCGGACCAGCGGATCCGTGAGGCCGACCTGCCGGCGCTGCTGGCCGGTGCCGAGGCGGCGACCCCGCTCCGGACGGTCGTGGACATCGACGACCCGCGCCTCCTCCGGCCCGGCACCGGGCCCGACGACAGCATGCCCGCGCGGATCCAGCGGCTGGCCGAGGAGGCCGGCGAGCCGGTGCCGCGGACCCCGGTCGCCATCACCCGCTGCATCCTCGACAGCCTGGTGCTGGCCTACCGCCGCCACGTGCGGCGGGCCGCCGAAGTCGCCGGCCGCAGCGTCGAGGTGGTGCACGTCGTCGGCGGCGGCTCGCAGAACGCGCTGCTCTGCCAGCTCACCGCCGACGCGCTCGGGCTGCCGGTGCTGGCCGGTCCGGCCGAGGCGGCCGCGCTGGGCAACGCCCTGGTGCAGGCGCGGGCGCTGGGCGCCGACCTGCCGGACCTGGCCGCGATGCGCGCGCTGGTGCGGCGCACGCACGAGGTGCGCCGGTTCGAACCGCGGTCGGGGCTCGACTGGGACGCGGCCGAGCGGCGCGTCCCGGTGGCGGTGTGAAGATGGACCGCATGCGTGTCGCCCTCATGGTCACCTGCGTCAACGACGCGATGTTCCCCGACACCGGCAAGGCCGTGGTGTCGCTGCTGCGCAGGCTGGGGGTGGACGTGGAGTTCCCGCAGGCCCAGACCTGCTGCGCGCAACCGATGGTCAACACCGGCTACCTCGACGAGGCGGTGCCCGTCGTACGCACCTTCGTCGACGCGTTCGCGGGGTACGACGCGGTCGTGACCCCGTCGGGGTCGTGCGCGGGATCGGCGCGGCACCAGCACTCGATCGTGGCCCGCCGGGCGGGTGACCGGAAGCTGGAGGCCGCGGTGGCCGAGACCTCGCCGAAGGTCTTCGAGCTCAGCGAGTTCCTCGTCGACGTGCTCGGCGTGACCGACGTGGACGCCTACTTCCCGCACCGGGTGACCTACCACCCGACCTGTCACTCGCTGCGGATGCTCGGCGTCGGGGACCGGCCGCGGCGCCTGCTGGAGGCGGTGCGCGGTATCCGGCTCACCGACCTGCCGGGCGCGGAGGAGTGCTGCGGCTTCGGCGGCACCTTCGCGGTCAAGAACGCCGACACCTCGGTCGCCATGGGCGCCGACAAGGCCCGGCACGTGCGGGAGACCGGCGCGGAGGTGCTGGTCGCCGGAGACAACTCCTGCCTGATGCACATCGGTGGGGTGCTCTCGCGCCAGCAGGCCGGCGTCCGCGTCATGCACCTGGCCGAGATCCTGGCCGCCACGGAGGACTCACCCTCCGGCCACGCCCCGGCCACGTCGCCGGCCACCACGCCGGCCGAGCAGATCGCGGGGGAGCGGGCATGAGCGGCACGTTCGTCGGCATGCCGGCCTTCCCGACCGCGGCCCGCGGCGCCCTGGCCGACACCCAGCTGCGGCACAACCTGGCGCACGCCACCCACACAATCCGCGACAAGCGCGCCCGGGTGGTCGCCGAGGTCGAGGACTGGGAGGACCTGCGGCTGACCGGCGCGGCCCTCAAGGAGTCCGCGCTGCGCGACCTCGACCGGCACCTCGTCGACCTCGAGGGCGCGCTGACCGCGCGCGGGGCCACCGTGCACTGGGCGCGGGACGCCGCCGAGGCCTGCGCGATCGTCGCCGAGGTGGCCCGGGCCCACGACGCCGACGAGGTGGTCAAGGTCAAGTCGATGGCCACCCAGGAGATCGGCCTCAACGAGGCGCTCGCCGAGCAGGGCATCGCCGCCTGGGAGACCGACCTGGCCGAGCTCATCGTGCAGCTCGGCGAGGACCTGCCCTCGCACATCCTGGTGCCCGCCATCCACCGCAACCGTGCGGAGATCCGCGAGATCTTCCGCGACAAGATGTCCGCCGCAGGGCGCGCCGCCCCCGACGACCTGACCGACGACCCGGCGATGCTCGCGGGAGCGGCCAGGCTGCACCTGCGGGAGAAGTTCCTGCGGGCCAGGGTCGCGGTCTCCGGCGCCAACTTCGCGGTCGCCGAGACCGGGACGCTGGTGGTCGTCGAGTCCGAGGGCAACGGCCGGATGTGCCTCACGCTGCCCGACGTGCTGGTCTCGGTGGTGGGGATCGAGAAGGTCGTGCCGACCTGGGCCGACCTCGATGCCTTCCTGCGACTGCTGCCCCGCTCCTCCACCGGTGAGCGGATGAACCCCTACACGTCCACCTGGTCCGGGGTCACCCCCGGCGACGGACCGCAGGAGGTGCACGTCGTGCTCCTCGACAACGGCCGCACCCGGGCGCTCGCGGACTCCGTGGGGCGCCAGGCACTACGCTGCATCCGGTGCTCGGCCTGCCTCAACGTCTGCCCGGTCTACGAGCGGGTCGGTGGCCACGCCTACGGCTCGGTCTACCCGGGCCCGATCGGCGCGATCCTCAACCCGCTGCTGCGCGGCACCGGGGAGGACCCCCAGGTCGACTCGCTGCCCTACGCCTCGTCGCTGTGCGGCGCGTGCTTCGAGGTCTGCCCGGTGCGCATCGACATTCCCGAGGTGCTGGTCCACCTGCGCTCCAAGGTGGTCGACGGGCACCGCGGCGACCGGGTCCCGAAGGCGGAGGCGGTGGCCATGAAGGGCGCGGCGTACGCCTTCAGCGACAGCCGGCGCCTCGCCCTCGCCGAGAAGGCCTCGGGCCTGGCGGGCCGGCTGTTCGGTCGCCTGGGACGTACGACGCTGCCCGGTGGTCGGGCCGCCGCCGGACGGATCCCCGGGCCCGGCGCCGCGTGGACCGGGGCGCGCGACCTGCCGGCTCCGCCGCGCGAGTCGTTCCGGGCCTGGTGGAAGCGGACCCAGGAGGCGACCCGAGGGACGACCGACGGCGGACGGGAGGACGAGCGATGAGCGCGCGCGAGGAGATCCTGGCGCGGGTGCGGTCGGCCCTGGCCGACGTCGACCGGGCCGCGCCGACCGAGGTGCCGCCCGCCCCGCGGCGTACCCCCGACCCGACCGTGGACCTCGTCGGGCTGTTCGCCGAGCGGGTGGCGGACTACCGGGCCGTCGTCGAGCGATGTGCGGCCGCGGACCTGCCCGCGGCCGTCGCGGCCGCGCTGCCCGCGGGCGGCAGCGTCGTGGTGCCGGCCGGCCTCGGCGTCGAGTTGGACGGTGCAGTGGTCGACGACGGGCTGCCGGCGAACGAGCTGGACCGCATCGACGCCGTGGTGACCGAGGCACGCGTCGGCATCGCCGAGACCGGCACCATCGTGCTCGACCACGGGCCGGGGCAGGGGCGCCGGGCCATCTCGCTGGTCCCGGACCTGCACGTCTGCCTCGTCCGGGCAGACCAGGTCGTGGCCGACGTGCCGGACGCCGTCGACCTGCTCGACCCCACCCGCCCGTTGACCTGGATCAGTGGCCCCAGCGCCACCAGCGACATCGAGCTCGACCGGGTCGAGGGCGTCCACGGCCCGCGCACCCTGCACGTGATCGTGGTCGACTGAGAGCATCGATGGACCCAACGCGCAGGACCTCGGGACCGGCGGGACCGGGGTCCGGCAGCGCGTCGTGGCGCCCTGACCCGGCCGACCTCGAGGTCCTGGCGCTGCTGGCCGAGGGCCACACGGTGGAGAGCATCGGGCGCCGCCTCGGGGTCTCGGACCGGACGGTCCGGAGACGCCTGCGCTCGATCGCCGACGACATCGGCGTCGACTCGACCATCCAGGCGGTCGTGCACGCCGTCCGGGGGCAGTGGATCTGAGCAGCCCTGGAACTGAGCCCTGCGCTCGGTCGCGTCCTTGAATCGTTGGCAGCGATCCGGTCGCGTTGTCTGACCGGATCCGGACAGAGTCATTGTGAGCACGGTCACCTCGGACCTACGTTGACGCTTGCAACGTTTCAACGACTCTCACCCGTAGGGATGTCCACCCATGGCCTCTGCACAGAGCCGCGCCTGGCGCGGCGTCATCTCGGGACTGGCGATGGTCGCCGGCCTCACCGTAGCCGCGCCGGTGGCGCTGCCGATGCCGTCCGCGTCCGCGGCCGACGCCACCGTCACCCTGGACCACCTCCAGGCCAACGGTCGCACCGAACCGCTCGGCATCCCCGGCCGGGCGCCGAGCCTGAGCTGGGAGGCCGAGTCGGCCGCCCGCGGCGTCGTCCAGACCGCCTACCAGGTCCGGGTGGCCACGACCCAGTCCGGGCTCGAGTCCGGTGCGACCTGGGACTCCGGCAAGGTCGAGTCGGCCCGCCAGGTCGACGTCCCCTACGGCGGGCCGGCCCTGGACTCCCAGTCCCGCTACTACTGGCAGGTGCGAACCTGGGACGGTGCCGACCAGTCCTCGGCATGGAGCGCGCCGACGTGGTTCGAGACCGGGATGCTCTCGGCATCCGACTGGACGGCCGACTGGATCACCGACAGCGGCGACCAGCAGCTCAATCGCTGGAGCGACTACACCACCGACGTCGACTTCCACCTCGACAACCTCGCCTTCGGGGTCTTCTTCCGCGGCGCCACTCCGGGGGATGCCTACATGTGGCAGCTGACCGTCGCCGACGGCACCCCGCGGCTGAAGATCCACAAGCGCTCCGGCGGGAGCTACTCGGTCGTGGAGAACAAGGACATCTCCGGCGCCGTCTCGAAGGCCGACCTGCTCGCGGGCGACCACCAGCTCTCCATCACTGCCGACGGCAGCACCCTGACCACGAAGCTCGACGGCACCGAGATCGACAGCCGCGGCGACAGCAGCTTCGCCAAGGGGTACGTCGGGCTGCGCACCTCGCAGGCCACCGAGGGCGCCGAGGCGGTCACCGTGCACGACGTGACGGTCACCGCGAAGAACGGCGACACCCTGCTGTCCGCGGACTTCGAGAACGGCAAGAACCCGTTCAGCGCCGGCACCGTGAGCAACGGCGACCTGAAGCTGAGCGGGAACGCCGACGCGTGGTACGCCCCGCCGAACCCGCTGCCCCTGCTGCGCGACCAGTTCAGCACCGCCGACGGCAAGACCGTCGCCGACGCCCGGCTCTACGCCTCGGCCCGTGGCGTCTACCAGCTCAGCATCAACGGCAAGCAGGTCGGCGACTCCCACCTCGCGCCCGGTGACAGCAACTACGACAAGCGGATCCAGAGCCAGGCCTACGACGTCACCGACCTCGTTCAGTCCGGCGACAACGCGATCGGCGCCGAGCTCGGCTCGGGCTGGTACGCCGGCCGCAACTTCTGGCTGGCGCCGGGCTACTACGGCACCGACACCTCGCTGATCGCCCAGCTGCGGGTCGACTACACCGACGGCACGCACGACGTGTTCGGCACCGACGACACCTGGACGACCCATGACGGGCCGTTCCTCCAGGGCGACAACATCGACGGCGAGACCTACGACGCCAACCTCGCGCAGCCGGGCTTCGACACCACGGGCTTCGATGCCTCAGGGTGGACCCCGGTCACCGTCGCCGCCGACACCACCGACCGACTGGTGCCACAGCCCGACGAGCCGGTGCGCACGACCGGGCAGGAGCCTGCGCAGGCCCGCACCGAGCCGTCGACCGGAACCTGGATCTACGACCTCGGCCAGAACATGGTCGGCGTGCCGAAGCTGACCCTGCAGGGACAGGCGGGTGACACCGTCCGCATCCGCTACGGCGAGGTGCTCAACCCCGACGGCACCCTCTACACCGCCAACCTGCGCAGCGCGAAGGCCACGGACCACTACACCTTCGCCCAGGACGGCACCGTCACCTACACCCCGACGTTCACCTTCCACGGGTTCCGCTACGTCGAGATCACCGGCGCCTCCGCCGCTCCGGCTCTTGCGGACGTGACCGGCCAGGTGTGGGGCTCCGACCTCGCCGCGACCGGCACCCTGCAGACGTCCGACCCGATGCTCAACCAGCTCGTCTCCAACATCTCCTGGGGGCAGCGCGGCAACTTCCTCTCGATCCCGACCGACACCCCGGCCCGGGACGAGCGGCTCGGCTGGCTGGGCGACATCAACGTCTTCGCCCCGACCGCCAGCTACCTGCGCGACACCCGTGCGTTCATGTCGAAGTTCCTGACCGACCTGCGCGACACCCAGCAGCCTTCCGGCGCCTTCCCCGGCGTGGCTCCGGACTTCGGGTCCAGCTGCTGCGGCGGCGGCACGGCGTGGGAGGACGCGATGGTGACGGTGCCGTACGCCGTCTGGCACGCCTACGGCGACACCGCGCTGGTGCGTGAGAACTACGCGGCCATGCAGAAGTTCCTCGCCCACGTGCAGAGCTCCGCCGGCGCGGACCTGATCGACTCCGACCGCAACGTCTACGGCGACTGGCTCAACCTCAACGACGACACCCCGGCCGGCGTCATCGGAACGGCGTACTACGCCGAGGACGCACGGATGCTGTCGGAGATGGCGGCATCCATCGGAGAGGACGCCGACGCGGCGACCTACGCCCAGCTGTCCAAGGACGTGCGGAAGGCCTTCGCCGACGCCTTCATCTCGCCCGACGGCACCGTCGCCAGCGGCAGCCAGACCGGCTACGCGCTCGCGATCGGGATGCACCTGGTGCCCGACGACCTGCTCGCCAAGGTGGGTGGCAAGTTCGTGGCCAAGGTGCACGCAAGCGACGACCACCTGACCACCGGCTTCGTCGGGACTCCGTGGCTGCTGCCCGCCCTGACCGACGTCGGTGCGAACGACCTCGCCTACAAGCTGCTGGAGAACAAGACCTACCCGTCATGGGGCTACGAGATCCAGAACGGCGCCACCACCATGTGGGAGCGCTGGAACTCGATCATGCCCGACGGATCGTTCGGCGACGTCGGCATGAACTCCTTCAACCACTACGCCTACGGCGCGGTCGGCGACTGGATGTACCAGAACATCGGCGGCATCTCGCCGCTCGAGGCCGGCTACAAGAAGATCCGGATCGCCCCGAACGTCGGTGGCGGCCTCACGCACGGCGCCGGCCACTACGACTCGGCGTACGGTGCGATCGCCACCGACTGGAGCACGAGCGGCGACGACCTCTCCCTGGCCGTCGACGTGCCGGTCAACACCACCGCCGAGGTCGTGCTCCCGGCCCAGAACAAGTGGGCGGTCACCGAGGGCGGCACGCTGCTCCCCGATGCCGACGGGGTCAGCGACGTGCGGCCCGAGGGCGGCACGGTCACGATGACGGTGGGCTCGGGCCACTACGAGTTCGCCGTGACCGCAGGCAACGCGCGTCTCGGTCGGATCCTCGACGGCATCACCGCGCTACGCTCGCACGTCGGTGACCTCGAGGCCTCGGGCGACCTGGCGGCGGCAGACGCCGACCACCTCGACCAGGGCCTGGCCACGGCCGGGGACGACGTGAGCTCCGCGCTGCTCGCCACCCTCGACCACGACGGTGCGAGCGTCTCCGCGAAGCTCGGCGACGCCCTCGGCGCCGTCCGCGACCTTCGGGGCTGGCTGGCCGCCTCCTCGGTGGACGCGCCGGTCCGGGGCGACCTGGACACGCGCCTGGCCGCGATCGAGAACCAGCTGGTCGGCGCCGTCACCTCGAGCATGGGCGTCACGGTGAGCCTGCCGCCGGTCACCGGTGCGGTCCTGCCCGGCGCCCCGGTCTCGGGCACCGTCGAGCTGACAAACACCGGCACCGACGCGGTGACGGGGGTCAAGGGCACGGTCTCGGTGGACGGCTGGGGCAGCGTCCCGGTCGCGCTGGACAGCCTGGCACCCGGCGACAGCGCCCAGGTGCCGGTGATGCTCACGGTGCCGCGACGCCAGGACCCGGGCTCCTACGACGCCGACCTGGAGCTGTCGCTCACGGTGGGCGGCCAGTCGTACACGCTGAGGGACACCACGCCCGGTTGGGCCACCGTCACCTCCGGTCTCACCGTCGGTGACGTCACCGCGGAGATGGCCGCGGCCGACCCGGCCGAGCACGCCACGCTGCACGTCCCGGTCACCAACGCCGGCAGCACCGACGTCACCGGCCAGGTCTCGGCGACCCTGCCCGACGGCTGGCGGTCGGTGCCCTCGGCGCCGGTCACGGTCCCGGCCGGAGGCTCGGCCACGGCCGAGGTGCCGGTGGTCGTGCCGCTCGACCTCGTGGGCGGCAGCACGCCCGTCACCGTGGACTTCCGCCGCGGCGGGACGCTGCTCGCCACGAAGGACGCCGCCCCGTCGTTCGACCTGGTCACGCCGCCCGCCGCGGCGACCCTCGACCACGTCGACTTCGGAGACGGCCCGTCGGAGCAGGCGCACGCCCTCGAGGCCTCGCCCAGCTCGGGCACCAACGTCGAGGCCGGATACACCCGCCGTTACGCCAACTCCGGCTCCCCGGGAGCGTGGTACTCGGTCGAGGTCGCCGTCACCCCGGACAAGCCCTTCATCCTGCGGGACATCGAGACCTTCGACGGCGCCCGCACGAAGAAGTACCACGTGTACGTCGACGGCACGCTGGTCAAGACCCAGCTGGTCCCGCGTACCGAGAGTGGTGCCGGGACGAAGGTCTACGACCTGCTGGTCGACGACCCGGCGGTGCTCGCCAACGACGGGTCGGTGCGGATCAAGTTCGAGTTCCCGACCGACGCGAGCGGCTACTTCGACCCGTCGATCGCCGACCTGTGGGTCCTCGGGGTGCCGGACGACACCCAGGCGCCCGATGTGTCGGCGGCCGTCACCTCGGCGACCGCGGGCGACCACGGTTGGTACCGATCCGACGCGACCGTCTCGGTCGCGGCGGCCGACAACCGCGACGCCACCCCGGTGGTGGAGACGGGCGAGTCCGACGGCTGGCAGGACTACGTCGGTCCCGTGACGGTCTCCGGTGAGGGCAAGCACCTGCTGTCCTTCCGGGCCCACGACGCCGCGGGGAACTCGTCGGGTGCGAAGTCGCTGCCGGTGTGGATCGACGAGACCGCGCCGAGCACCGAGCTGGCCGTGACGCGTGGCTCCGGCGTCGCGGGCTCCGACCAGGCGACGCTGGCCTTCACGGCCGACGACGCACTCAGTGGTGTCGACTCGACGGCGTACCGCGTCGACGGCGGCGACTGGCGGGTTGCCGGCTCCGACCCGGTGACGGTGCAGGGGTACGGCGACCACACGGTCGACTACGCCTCCACCGACGTGGCGGGCAACGTCGAGGTGCTGCGCCATGCGACCGTCAGCCTGGCCGACGTGGACACCATCGCCGCGATCGTGGCCCCGCAGGTGATGGGGACGCCGGCATACGGCGCGACGCTCACCGCGACGACCGGGTCGTGGAACACCAAGGGCCTGGCCTACGCCTACCAGTGGCTGCGAGACGGCAAGGCCGTCGCAGGGGCCACCGGGACGTCGTACCGGGTCGGCGCCCGCGACCTCGGCCACCGACTCGCCGTCCGGGTGACGGCGTCGAAGGACGGGAAGTCAGGCACGGCGACCTCGCCCGCGACCAACAGGATCACCCGGGCGGCGTCGACGACGTCGGCGGCACTCTCGCGGACCCGGGTCGGCGCCGGCCAGCCGGTCACGGTCAGGGTCGAGGTCACCGCTCCGGGCGTCACCCCGGCCGGGAAGGTGACGGTCCAGGTCGACGGCAAGGCCGTCAGGACGGTCGCGCTGTCGGGCGGCCGGGCCGACGCCACGCTGCGGGCCGTCGGCGCTCTTGCGGGGAAGGGCAAGCACTCGGTCTCGGTCGTCTACGGAGGATCCGGCTCGGTGGCCGGCTCGTCCTCGGCGCCGGTGACCGTCCGGGTCTCCTGACCTGAGCGCACCCGCGGCCGCGGGTCCCGTCGAGACGACGGGACCCGCG
>Ga0308173_10000113_pt1 | contig 27307 bp, 27 predicted proteins | sample PhyPR1_FD_203716 | JGI IMG/M metagenome (GOLD analysis project Ga0308173, IMG submission 203716) | Soil microbial communities from UC Gill Tract Community Farm, Albany, California, United States - DLSLS.P.R1 | ecosystem: Environmental > Terrestrial > Soil > Agricultural land | place: USA... | reverse complement strand
AGCCCCTGGCGACGCGTGAGTCCCGTGGGATCGGGTACCCGGCGCGTCGCGGCGCGAACGCGCAGGCCCTCGGACGACCTCGGGCGATTGCTAGTGGTGACCGCGCTGGTGCTCGTTGAAGATCAACGCCAACCGGTTGACCAGGTCCTCGAGCGCCTCCTCGAACTCGGTCGCGGAGTGGTCCTGGGAGAGGTCGCCGGCAAGTCGCCGCACGGTGGGGTACTCCGCCAGTGCATCGGCGCCGGGCTCCTGCTCCGGCTCGAGCACGTCGAGCGGCCCCACGTCGGCCCCCCGGGTGGCGACCTCCAGCAGGAGGTGGCCGAGCAGGAAGCTCGTGAACGCCCGATAGGCACCGACCGCCGCCTCGTCGTCGAACCCCTCGCCGACCAGGGCGTCGAGGAACGACTCCACCCAGTCCAGGCTGCGCAGCGGTGGCCGCAGCCAGGGCGCCTCGGCCGGCCGGGACGCCACCAACGGAAATGCCTTCGGGTGCCTCAGGGCAACTCGGCGTACGCCGTGTGCCAGGCGGATCACGTAGTCCTGCCACCCGTCCGCCGGGGTGTTGACGACTTCGTCGTCCGCCTGCATCTCGGCCACGGTTGCCTCGACCACGGCGTCCAGCAGGTCCTCGCGTCCCGGCACGTAGCGGTAGAGGGACATCGCCTCGACCCCGAGCCGCTCGCCCAGGCGACGCATCGTCAGCCCGGGGAGGCCCTGCTCGTCGATGAACGCGAGGGCTGTGGCGACGATTCGGTCACGGCTCAGCGGCACCCGCGCCGAGGGCATCGGGTCCCCGGCCACCAGGTCGGCGTCACCGTCGACGTACTGCTCGTCGTCCGACACGTCCGGACACCTCTTCCCGCTTGGCTGCAGGGTCGTTCGCCCGTGACCGCGGGCGAAGGGAAGCCCACTCTAGCCAGCGACGCTGCCCGGCTTTGCAGGGCCTGCCGGGCCTGCCAATCCCTCGATCGCTGCCGGACGCACCGACTCCGTCCACCCGGCACAGGAAGGGCTGCGCTTCCCCGAAGGCTGCGCCCTGTTTTCCCAGCCCAGCGGGCCAACTGGGTTTTGCCAGGGGTGAGTGCGGGTATTTCTGGGGTGTCCACTTCCAATGGAGGAGGCGACCGCGCCAGGGCGGGGGTCGGCAGCTGAGCCTCCATGTCGAGGAACCGGAATGACCGTCCAACACCAGATGAACCACCCGCACCCGATCACCCACCCGACCGAGGTCAACCACAAGAGACTCACCCGCAACCTGCACGAGCTCCTGCAAGAGCTGCGGGTCACCCAGACCGGCGTGCAGATCCTCACCGGGTTCCTGCTGACCCTGCCGTTCAGCACCCGGTTCGCAACCCTCACCAGCACCCAGCGCCACGTCTATCTCGGGATCCTGTCGGGCTCGGTGATCGCGACAGGGCTGATCGTCGCCCCGGTCGCGTTCCACCGGATGCTGTTCCGGCGTGGGCAGCGCCCGTGGATCGTCAAGAACGCGAACCGGGCCGCGCGAGCCGGGCTGCTGTTCCTGGCGCTGACCACGAGCGGCGTGGTCTGGCTGGTCTTCGACCTGGTCACCGACCCGTTGACCGCCGGCGTCGCCGGCTCCCTGGCGGTGATCTTCTTCGGGACGCTGTGGGTGGCGGTACCGCTGCTCGGACACCGCGGCGAGCCGGCAACCCGGTCACAGCACCACTAGGGCCCGTCCACGCTGCGAGTGGCACCACCGGCGCCGGGCGGCGCACACTGGAGGCGGCGGACCCGCCCACCTGCGCTGGCGGGCTCGACCAGAGGCGTTTTATGGGCGACCGGGAGCAGCTGCGCGCGTTGCACGACTCCTACGTGTGGGAGGTCAACGCGGCCGTCGGCGCGGGCCGGCTCGACCTCGCCTGGGAGCTCTCGGACCAGTTCCTCGACGAGGCGCTGGCGTTCCTCACCGACGGTGAGGAGACGACGTGCGGAAGAACGGACTGCGCCGTCTGCGACGGGTCACGTCCGGCGGTCGTGCCTCGTCGGCGCGGATGGTCTCGTCGCACGCGCGGCCCCGCGGCTCGTTGAGTGGCTCCGGGAGAGCCTGACCGTCATCAGCCCGTGTGGTGCGCGTCGAGGACCATGGCGTAGCGGCTGCTCACTCCCTTGATGAAGTACGCCGCGGTCCCGGCCGGCCTTGCGTCGTCGATGCCCTCGGCCGCCCGGGCCGGACCGGTTCGTTCGAACGGGCGGGGGACGCAGGGGAACACGTCGCGGGGAGCGCGAGGCGTGAGTGGGGTCCCGGCAATGAGAAAGACACCGTTCCCGCAGGTGAGAGACGGTGTCCTAGTGGTGGAGCTGAGGGGATTCGAACCCCTGACCTTCTCGAACGGGCGAGCATCCTCTGGCTTCGACGCATCTCGGTCGGCCTCGGCCTCAATCCGCTCAATCGGCAGCCCTGCAACGGATCTGGCTACTTCCTCGTGACGACTCTACCGTGCGATCTCGGCAAGGCTCGGGCGATCTCTGACGTCGTTTCCGCTGACTTTCCGGTACCTCGAACCGAAGCTTCTCGTATCCGCAGGCCGGCACCGAACAAGTGCGAACGTGACGGCCGCACTGGGGCCGCTCCTTGAAAGGACCCCCGCATCGTCGTGCACGTCACTCACACCCGCGCCTCGTGGATGAGCCTGACCGAGGTCTGGTGCGGCATCGTCGAGCGCCAGGCCATCGGCCGTAGGGTGTTCAAGTCCATCAAGGACCCCAACACCAAGATCCGCACCTTCACCGACGACTGGGACGGGCACCTCCGCCACTTCATCTGGACTGAGCAGCTGAGGAGATCCTCAACAAGGTTGTTCGAGCAGGCGAACAACCCGCTGGACTCGAACGGAGTTCCCCGGTACTTCTGATCTCTTACAGAACTCCGAGTCCCAACCGACTCTCACGGCTGCGACGGCGCACCGACTACGTTCTCGTTAACCAGCGAATCGATCTCTTCGTCCGTGCGGCCGAGTTCCTGAAGCAGTGCCCTGCTGTCCGCGCCGAGCGCAGAGGCTGGTGAGGGCAAGATCGCCGGCGTGGAACTGAAGCGCGGCGCCGGCGCGGGCTGCACCAGCCCGTCCTCCTCGACGAACGTCCGGCGCGCCGCGAGATGCGTGTCGCCGAGCATCTCGTGCGGTGCGAGCGCTGCCGTGACGCAGGCGTCGGTTCCTTTGAAGACGGTCAACCCATTCCGTGCGGCTCCGCTCCCGGATCCGCTGGGCGAACCGATCTCGCATCCACGGCCAGCTCGACTGATCATCCTGCTTCACACCCGCTAGTTCGTCGGCGAGGCCGAGGCCCAAGAGCAGTTGCGCGTAGAACTGCGACTCCAAGGCTCCCACGGCCAACCAGCCGCCGTCCGCGGTCTCGTAGACACCGTAGTACGGTGCGCAGCCGTCCAAGAGGTTCCCGCCGGGCGGCTCCGACCATTGACCCTCCGCGCGCATGGAGTGCACCATGGCCGTCAGCAGCGCAGTTCCGTCGACGATGGCCGCGTCGGCGACCTGGCCGGTGCCGGTTGTGCGAGCGTTCAGAATGCCCGCGAGCACACCACAAGCCAGCAGCATGGCACCGCCGCCGAAGTCGCCCAGCATGTTGAGCGGCGGCATCGGCGGCCCGCCTCGGCTGGACAACGGCTGGAGGGCGCCGGCGACTGCGATGTAGTTGATGTCGTGTCCAGCCGCCGTGGCGAGCGGTCCATCCTGACCCCACCCCGTCATCCGGCCGTACACCAGCCGGCGATTTCGGGCGAGCAGCACGTCAGGACCAAGGCCGAGCCGCTCCATCACACCAGGCCGGAAACCCTCGATCAGCGCGTCGGCCGAGGCTGCGAGGTCGAGCAGGATGTCCCGCGCCTGTGCGTTCTTCAAGTCGAGGACCAAGGAGCGGCGACCTCTCAGCAGGATGCGGGCAAGTTGAAGTCGGCACCACCGGTCATCCGGTCGACCCGAATCACCTCCGCGCCGAGGTCGGCGAACAACATGCCCGCGAAGGGATTAGGCCCGATGCCGCCGATCTCCAGGACTCGAACACCGCTCAGCGGACCGGGCATCATTCCACCTTCCTCGGCCGCGCGGCCACGCGGCCACGATCGATTCGCCGTCCTCACCGTCGCAGTCGTGAAGTGCCGAAACCGGCATGCTTCACGCAGCTCGGATCCCTCGATGACGAGGAGCCGGACGAACATCCAGGGGCCTTCGACGCGCTCGACCATCGTGGTCCTGTGGATCGAAATCAGCCATCCTCACAGCACCTCGATGAGGGTGGCGTTGGCCATGCCGGCGCCCTCGCACATCGTCTGCAGGCCATACCGGCCCCCCGACCTCTCGAGGTGATTGATGAGCGTGGTCATCAAGCGCGTCCCGGAAGCGCCGAGGGCATGTCCCAGGGCGATCGCCCCGCCTCGCGGATTCAGTTTCGCCGGGTCAGCGTCGAACTCGGTCTGCCAGGCCATCGGCACCGAAGCAAACGCCTCGTTGACTTCGTACACATCGATGTCGTCCAGGGACAGCTTCGAACGTTCGAGGATCTTGGTGGTGGCGGCGATGGGCCCGGTGAGCATGATCTCAGGGTCAGAGCCGACCACGGCGAAGCTGTGCAGTCGCGCCCGCGGCGTGAGACCCAGTTGGGTCGCCCGTTCCTCACTCATGATGAGGGCTGCAGAAGCCCCGTCGGTGAGTGGGGAGGAGTTACCGGGTGTGATCGCCCAGTTGATCTCCGGGTACCGCGCGGAGAACTCGTCGTTCTCGAATGCGGCCGACAAGCCTGCGAGGCCCTCCGCGGTGGTGGACGGGCGAACCGTCTCATCGGTGACATGCGTACCCCCGTCGGGTAGCGCGACCGGCACGATCTCATCCTCGAACACCCCGGACAAAACCGCCTCGGCCGCGCGCGCATGCGACCGCGCGGCGAACTCGTCCAGCTGCTCGCGGTCGAACTTCCAGCGCGCGGCGATCAGCTCGGCCCCGATGCCCTGGGGAGGCAAGCTCGGGAACCGTGCCGCCAGCGGGCCGTGCGGGTCACCGCCGACCGGCGCGGAACCCATCGGCACTCGACTCATGGACTCGACGCCACATGCGACGACCGCGTCGTAGGCGCCCGCGATGACACCTTGGGCGGCGAAGTGCACTGCCTGCTGACTCGAGCCACACTGCCGATCCAGGGTCGTCCCTGGAACGGAGACTGGAAAGCCGGCCCTGAGTAGCGCAGTGCGCCCGATGTTGAGCGCCTGGTCCCCGACCTGACCCACGCACCCGGCGATGACGTCGTCGATGATGCCCGGATCGACCTTAGTGCGCTCGACGAGCGCGGTGAGGACCGTCGAGAGCAAGTCCACGGGATGCACCGCCGACAGTGCACCGCCGGGCTTCCCCTTGCCGGATCCAGTACGCACGATGTCGACGATGACGGCGTTGGTCACGCGCATTCCCTTCATTGCTGGTTAGCTCCACGATGTGCGAACTCGGGCTTTCGCTTCTCCAGGAAGGCCGCGACTCCCTCGCGGCCGTCATCGCTGTCGGCGTTGGCACGGATCCCGAGGGCCTCGCCTCGAAGCGCTACCTCGACCTCGGTGCTGACGTTCTCCCTGATCAGTCGCTTGGTGTCGGCCTGTGCCTGGAACGGCAACGCAAGCAGTTTCTCCACGATCTCCTTGACCTCGCCCGCCAGGCGATGGTCGGCGACGACCGCGGTGACCAGCCCAGCACCGTGGGCCTCCTGCGCACTGAGCGAGTCACCAAGCAGGGCGAGGCGGAGGGTGCGGTGGAGACCGAGCGTGCGGGTCAGCAGTGTGCTGCCGCCGTCGACGCTGAGCCCGACCTTGTTGTGGCCAAGGCTGAATCGGACGGTTTCGGCGGCGAGGACGAGGTCGCCAGCGGCCGCGAGCGGAAAGCCCGCACCGGCGGCATGACCCTGAACCGAGGTAACGACGATGGCGTCAGACCGCTGCAACTCGCTGACCACCCGATGCAGGGCATCGGCCAGATCGTCGATGTACGCGGCCATGTCGACTGCCGCCTCGAATGCGGCCAGGTTGCCCCCGACCGAGAAGAAGCGTCCCTCGGCGTCGAGCAGGATGACCCGCGCGCCGTCCCGGGTGGCCGACCGGACGGCCGCGAACAGGTCGGAGACCAGTTCGGGTGCGACTGCGTTGCCGTGCTCGGCATCCGTGAGCGTGATGTGAGCCAAGCCGTCGGCGTACGCGTAGCGGACCCGTGCCATCTCATCCTCCCTCGAAGGGTCCCGGCATCTCGTCGACCCCACGTGCTTGCCCGTCCGGCGATCATGATCCGTGTGGTCGCGTCCCGCTGGACGAGGCGACCACTACCGATATCATACTATCAGTTATCTGATTCGAGGCACCGTGGATTGCTTGGACATATGCGACCTGGCTGACGGCGCGGCCAGACTTTCCGGCGCGCCTAACCAGCCGGCCCTCGTCGTCGTGGATCTCTCCAGGGCCCACTGGTCCGGACCCGCGCCCGCCGCAGCGGCCGCCGAGCTCGGTGAGCGTTCGGTCGTGACGGTCGGCTGGTCGTCCACCCCCCTGCCGCCGGTCTCGCGGCGACTGCTCGAGGCACTCACGGTCACCATCGCGCCTGGAGGTCCCGGCATCACTTGGGTCGACTCCGCCGATGCCGTGGAGGACGTCGCGGCCACCGTGGCGGCCGCCCCAGGCGCCGCACTGACGCTCGCGGCATTGCTCCCCGCAACCGCCCGCGCAGACGTGTACGACGGCCTGCAGCTGGAATCTCTCGCATACTCGACGCTCCTGGCGGGTCCCGAGTTCGCCGCGTGGCGGGCACGAACCCCCATCCGGCCGATCCCCGAGTGCAACGAGCCCGTCCTGCTCGACCGCTCCGGCGACGTACTCACGCTCACGCTGAACCGGCCCGAACGTCACAACGCCTTCGGCCGGACTGTCCGAGACGGCCTCATCGACGCGTTGGAGGTCGCTCGCCTCGACCCCACGATCGAGTCGGTTCTCGTGCGAGGCGCGGGCCGGTCCTTCTGCTCAGGCGGTGACCTCGACGAGTTCGGCACCGCCGCCGACCCGGTCGCGGCGCATGCGGTTCGGCTGGCGCGCTCCGCCGGTTGGGCGGTCCACCGGCTCCGTGAGCGCGTCACCACACAGGTGCACGGCGCCTGCATCGGTGCCGGCATCGAGATTCCCGCTTTCGCCGGCCGGATCGAGGCCACCTCCGACGCGTGGTTCCAGCTTCCCGAGCTCGGTATGGGGCTGGTGCCCGGGGCTGGCGGCACCGTGTCGATCACCAGACGGATCGGTCATTGGCGGACGGCCTACCTCGCCCTGACCGGCGCACGGCTGGACGCCCCGACCGCCCTGGCCTGGGGGCTCATCGATGCCGTCGCATGAGCGCAGCCCGGAAGAACTCAGGGACTGGGGAGGGTCGGGGGCGGCCTGGCTGACCGGACGCCCCGACGGGCCACCACTCGGCCCGCCCGGTCGGGCCGCGACGTTCGTCCGTGAGGCGCTCGCAACGCTCGGGCTCGAGATCCCTGGGCTCCTCGGCGAAAGGGCCGCCTACGCCGCACTCGGCCGCAATGCACCGTGGTCATGTGGCGGCGCGTTCCGGATCCTGCCGACGCGAGACGGCTGGCTGGGCGTCTCACTGGCTCGGCCCAGCGATCTCGAGCTCGTCCCGGCCCTAGTCGAGAGCCGGACGATCGCGGAGCCGTGGGAGGCCGTCGGTGCCTGGGCTGAGGTAGCGACCGGTGCTGAGGCCGCGGCCCGGCTGCGACTACTCGGGATCCCCGGTGGCGTCGTTCCGGACGTGCCCCCCAGCGACAGGTCCGGAGTCAAGGTGATCGCCACCGGCAGCCGCCAAGTGACCGAGGATCCCCTCGTCGTCGATCTCACGAGCATGTGGGCCGGCCCGTTGTGCGCCCATCTGCTGGGGCTCGGCGGGGCGCGCATCGTGAAGGTCGAGGCCACGGCGCGGCCCGACGGCGCCCGCTCGGGCGCCCCCGCGTTCTTCGAGCTGCTCCACCGGGGGCACGCCCACGTCGACCTCGACTTCCACGCTGACATTGCTCCCCTCCGCGAGCTCATCGCCTCGGCCGACCTGGTCCTGGAGGCCTCGCGCCCCCGTGCGCTGCGTCAGTTGGGCATCCTCGCCGAGGAGGCCGTCGGGGAGGGGACGTCCTGGCTGTCCATCACCGCCCATGGACGGCACTCCGATGCGGTCGGCTTCGGCGACGACGTGGCCGCTTCTGCGGGTCTGGTCGTCCGTCCTGACAGCGGCGAGCCCATACCGGCCGGCGATGCGCTCGCCGATCCCCTCACCGGCGTCGCCGCCGCGCTGGCCGCGCGGGATGCGCTCTCCTCGGAGGAGGCCAGACTGATCGACGTGTCGATGCTCCACGTGGTCGCGGAGACCCTGGAGGACGCCGACCTCTGCGCGCCGCCCGCGGTGGCGGTCCGTGGAGCTGACGGTCGCTGGTGGTTCGACACCGGCGACGAAGGCGTGCGTCTCATGCCTGTCGAGCCCCCGGCGCCTCGAGGCCGATCGTGAACACGTTGCTGCGCCGCGTCGTGGTCGACGGTCGGCTCGCCGACGTACGGGTCACGGGCGGCGCCGTCGCAGAGGTCGCCCAGCCCGGACTCCGGCGGCTTCCGGACGAGGAGGAGGTCGATGGAGGCAGTGGCGCCCTCCTGCCGGGCCTTCACGACCACCACCTGCACGTGCTTGCGCTCGCGGCGGCGCGCGCCTCGGTGGACTGCGGTGCCGGCCTGGCGGCGTTGCGAACAAATCCGGGAACCGGCTGGATTCGCGGGACGAACTACCACGAACAGACCGACGGCGAGGTGGACCGACATCTCCTGGACCGGTTCGTCGCCGACCGTCCGGTGCGTGTCCAGCACCGCAGCGGCGCCCTGTGGATGCTCAACAGCGAGGCTGTCCGGCGTGTCTGCGCCGTCCTGGATGACTCCGCCGATGTCGAACGCGACGGGCACGGAGAACCGACCGGCCGGCTGTGGCGGTACGACACTCGGCTGCGGCCCGCCTTGCCCGCCCAGGGACTGGGCCTTGCCGAACTCGGTCGCGAGCTAGCCGGCTACGGCCTCACCGGTCTCACCGACGCCACCCCTGACCTCGACGACGCCGCCCTCGCGCTCCTCACTGCCCTTCCCCAGCATGTCACTGCCCTCGGCGTCCCGAGCGGCACGGACGGCGCCCGACTCCCGAGCGGTCTCGTCCGCGGTCCACAGAAGCTCCTGCTCCGCGACCACGATCTGCCGCCGTTCGACGACCTCGTGCAGACGCTCGCCGCGAGCCACGCCGAGGACCGGCCGGTCGCCGTGCACTGCGTCACCCGGGAGTCCCTCGTGTTGACCCTGGCCGCATTGGAGCAGGTGGGGCCCCTCTCCGGCGACCGGATCGAGCACGCTGCGGTCGCGCCACCCGAACTGGTCGCCTGGTTGGCCCGCCTCGGCGTCGCCGTGGTCACGCAGCCCGACTTCCTGCGTGCCCGTCGGACGGCATATCGGCGCGACGTTGCACCTGAGGATCTAGCCCATCTCTATCCGCATGCGCGGCTGCTGGCGGCCGGAGTGCCCACGGCGGCCAGCAGCGACGCGCCGTACGGCGATGTCGACCCGTGGCGGGTGGTCGCGACGGCATGCGACCGGCCGATCGGCCCGGATGAGAACGTCACGGCTCGACAGGCCCTCGACGGCTACCTGAGCGACACGCTCAGCCCTGGCGGTCCCCCGCGCCGGATCCGGCCGGGCGTCGCCGCTGACCTCGTCCTGCTACATGCGCCACTCGACGAGGTGCTCCGCGCGCCGGATGCAGGGGCGGTCCGGGCTACCTGGATCGCCGGCGAGCGGCCGGCCTGAGGTCGATGACTTCGAGAAGAGGTTCAGACCCGTTCCGTGCCGAACTGCGAGACCACGGTGCGCCGGACGAGCTTGCCGGTCTCGGTGCGCGGCAGCTCCGCCCAGAAGCGGACCTCGTCGGGCGTCTTGCTGGAGCGGAGCGTGCCGCGAACGAAGTCGCGGAGCTCCTCGGAGGTCGCCTTGTGGCCCTCACGCAGCACGACCACCGCGACGATGCGCTGACCCCACTCTTCGTCGGGCACGCCGACGACCGCGACGTCGGAGATCGCGGGATGCCGGTGCAGCACGCTCTCGATCTCGGCGGGCGCGATGTTCTCTGCACCTCGGATGATGGTGTCGTCGCGCCGTCCGCCGATGTAGAGGTAGTCGTCCTCATCGAGGAAGCCTTCGTCACGGGTGTCGAAGAAGCCGCACTCGTCGACGAGTCGTCCGACGCCGGCGTACTCCGCCGACACCTGCTCACCTCGGATGCAGATCCGACCGCGCTCCCCCGGTGCGAGCACGCGGTTGTCCTGGTCGCGGATCTCGATCTCGACCCCCGGCACCGGCCGACCGACCGAGGAGAGGCGGACACGGACGTACGGGTCGTCTGACTGGAAGGCCCGGCGGTGGTCGTCGGGCGTCAGGACTGCGACTGTCGAGCTGGTCTCGGTCAGACCGTAGGCGTTGACGAAGTCGAGGTCTGGCCACATGGCGAGGGCTCGTCGGATCACCGAGGATGGCATCGGGGCGCCGCCATAGGCCAGGCTGCGCAGGCTCGGCACCGACTTGTCGCCCGGACCGTCGACAATCCGGGCGAGCATCGTTGGTACGACGAGCGCATTGGTAACGCCCTCGGTCCGGATCATCGTGAGCCACTCGGAGGGCGCGAAGCGTTCGAGCACGATCGCACGGCGTCCCGCGAACAGGTTGGTGATCACGTTCGCAACGGCGGCAATGTGGTAGGGCGGCACGCTGACGAGCGCGGCGTCGTCAGCCCCAGCGGAACCGAATTCCACGGTTCCGAAGACGTACGACGTCAGGTTGCTGTGCCGCAGCAGCACGCCCTTGGGAGCCGAGGTTGTGCCCGAGGTGTAGATGACGACCGCGGGCTCCGCGCTCTGCTCGGAGTCCGAGTCGACCTCGGTGCCCCGTGTCGTCTCCGCGAGCCAGGCCTCTGGTGTGAGCGGGCGGATCAGGTGCTTCTCGAGGAACGTGTGTGCGGCCGGGTCGGCGATCGCCAGCGCGCCGGCATGATTGGACAACAGTCCATCCAGCTGCTCGGAGCCGAGACGGAAGTTCAGGGGGACGAGCGGTACGCCGGCGTACGCGGCCGCGAACATCGCGACCGGGAACGCGGGACCGTTGACCGCGAGATACACCACGGCCTCGGCGCCCGCGTCTCTCACCATGGCGGCACCGCGAAGTGCCGCCCCTCGCAGCGCCGATGCCGTCAGACCGTCGGTGCGGCGCCCGACCACCACCCGGTCCCCGAAGCCGTCGGCAGCCATGTCCAGCAGCATGGTGATGTTCATTCAGGTGCCCGTTCCTTCACAGCGACTCCCTGTCCGTGTCGCAGCATAGCGAATTTTATGGCCATCTAGTCATATCAGTTATCTTTTTGCCTTTGAGGGCATCAGAGGCACCCGGGAACGAACAGAGGCCGGGGCGGCCGACAAACCCGGCCGCCCCGACATCGTTCGCTCGGCGTCCGCCGAGCCGAGCGTGAACGCGTGTGACTAGGACACGTTCTCCCCACATGCCGGGCTCGCGTCCGGATCGGTGGAGAACCCGGTGCCGCTGAACTTGAGCATGTAGGTGCAGTTGCCCTGGTCGAGGCCGCCGCCGACCTTCTTGATGTCCGCGAAGTTGGTCGGAGTCGAGAGGCCACTGTCCCAGGTGCTGGCCCTCAGCTTGCTGATGAAGGCCTTCTGCGAGACGTCAGTCCCCGCTTGCTTCAGGCCGGAGATCAGCAGGTCGGCAACGTCCCAGCCGTAGTACTGGGCGAAGCCGGGGATGCCTTGGACGTTGGCGTACTTTGCGAAGGCCTCCGACATGGCCTTGGTCGCGTCGGTCTTCAGCTCGAGAGGAGCGTCCTTCGTCGCGAAGTACATCCCGGTCGAGGCCGCAGCGGTCGCCGCGTCGTCGATGGTCTGCTGACCGTAACCGGTGAACGCGAGGATCGCCTTCGGCGTCACTCCCGCCTGCTTGAGGGCGGTCGCGATGGCAAGGTTCGTGCTCGCGACGGCGTAGAGGACGATGCCGTCGGCGCCGCTGGACTTGATCTTCTGCACGAGAGGACCGACGTCCGTGCTGCCGAGCGGGAGGGAGTTGTCCACAGTGCCCTGCAGGCCGATCGACTTCGCTCCGGTGATCGCCGCGGTGGCGGATGCCGTGGCCGATGGACTATCTCCGTAGCCGACCGAGTAGAGGTTGGTGACCCCCTTGGCCTTCATGAACTTCCCGACGGTGGTCGCGGGAACGGTGGTGTCGCCGTAGCCGTCCACGGCGAAGACATTCGGAGCGCTCCCGTCATGCCAGTACTGACCACCGTCGAAGGTCACCCCGGCGACCGGCACGCCCGCCTTGGTCGTGGCCTGGACACCGCCGGCGAAGTACGGGCTCACCTCGCCGATCGCGAACACCTTGTCCTGCTGGATCAGCTTCTGGGCGGCGGCGGCCGATCCCGGGCCCGTGGAGGCGTCGTCGGCTGTCACGTACTCCAGCTTGTGGCCGCCAACCCCGCCGCGGGAGTTCTCCAGCCCGATGCGCGCCTTGAATCCCTCTTCGGCGGCGGCGAAGGTCGACGAGGCGACGCCGGTCTTCGCCGTGATGAACCCGAGCTTGATCGCGCTGCCGGCGGAGACGCTCTGCGAGCCTCCGGCCGACGCCGCGCCCGTTGCGTTGTTCGACGAGCCGCAGGCACTGAGGACGGCGGCCGTGGCAACGACGGCCGCGATGGCGGCGGTGGTACGTCTGCTCATGGGTGGGTGGTCCTTCCTTGTGGTGTGCATCACTGACGACGCGACTCACAAGGTAATTCATTTAGATGAATGTGCCAAGACCCTTCATCACAATGAGTGACCTGTTTGTCTTCCGGACAGGGCGCCGCGAAGCGCCGGCAGTGCCTAGACGAGGCTGGAGATCAGCCTCAGGCCAGCCCGCGCGTACTCGTGCTGTCGCCGCCGGCTCACGAGGTAGGACGGCGCCGCGAGGAACGCCAGGTCGCTCGGCAGTCCACCCGCTCGACTTGCGAGCTGCTTCCGGCCGTCCTCGACGGTCCCGGCGACAGCCACCGCCTGCAGCATGTCGTCGCTGACGGCTGCCGCCATCGCCCCGGGGTCCTTGCCCGCGAACGCCTCCCGGATGTCCGCGACCGCCCGCTGCCATCCATGGAACTCCACGAACGGGTCGTAGGTCTTGACCGTCAGATAGAAGGCGATCATGCGTCGCGCGTCCAGGATCGCGCGCTCGGGGTCCTCGTCGTTGAGCGAGGTGATCACCCACCCGGTCTCGCGCCACGGCCCCCGTTCCCGGGAGCTGCGCGAGTGGCCCGTCGCGACCGCGGGCCTGACGACCTCGTCCCACCAGCGGGAGGTGAACAGCCCGTGACCGATGATCCCATCGGCGACCTCGCCGGCGGCCGTGGCCATGCCGGCGTTGAAGCCGGCGAGCATCAGCGGGATCTCGAGGCGACCGAGCACAGGGGCGCCGATGTCGGCCCGGATGTCGTAGTAGTCACCCTCGAACCGGACGGTCTGACCGTTCTCCGCTTCGAGGAACGCGCGCACGGCGCTCAGGAGCTCCTTGATCCGCCCGACTGGCCGATCCGGCGGCACCGAGAACCAGTCGCGGTTGATGCGGTGCGCTCCGCTGCCGAAGCCGAGAAAGACCCGCCCGGGAGCCGTGCGGTGGATCTGCCGGGCCGCCGTGGCGTGGGCGTACGGCGTACGCGCGAAGGCATACGCGATCGCGGTGCCGACCTCGGCGTCACGGGACTCCCGGGCCATCTCTGCCAGGTTCAGGTAGGCGTCGTGGTCCGCGAAGTCACCTGTGCAGAAGCCGGTCGCGCCCGCGTCCTCTGCCTCCGCGGCCAACTCGCCATCGGTCCAGTTCAGGCCGAATCTCATCTGCATCACACCCGACTCTCTGCCGCCGCGACGGCCTCCAGGTTGGCTCGGCGCGTACCGAACGCGTCGGCATGCGCGAGGTGCCGACGGGCGTAGAGGTGCGGGTCTGCCTCCGCCGTGAACCCCATGCCGCCGTGGTTCTGGATGTCGTCGGCGGCGTTGAGGCGCGCGGCGTCGCGGGCCACGACCAGTGCGGCAGCCGCGTGAAACTCCGCGTCGGCCCGCCCCTCGTCCTCGACCAGTGCGGCGTACACAGTCTGGAAGAAGGCGACCTCGGCGCGCACGGCCATCTCCGCGCAGCGGTGCTTCACCGCCTGGAATGCGCCGATCGGCTTGCCGAACTGCTCTCGCACCTTGACGTAGTGTGCCGAGTCGGCCAGCGAGGCCTCGGCCATGCCGCAGAAGATGCCAGCCTGCAGCAGTGTCCCGAGCCGTGTCAGCTTCGGATCGTCGACAACCAGGCTCGCGGCGACGTCGATCTCGGCGATCGTGACCGGAGTCGTCGGGTCGATCGCGTTCACGGCCACGATCTCGATCCCGTCCACGGGGACCAGGGCAGCGCGGTCGGCGGCGAGCACCAGGATGTGCCGGGCGGTCTCGAGATCGTAGATCCGGAAGGTCCCGTCGACGCGCGTACCGACCTCCGGCTCGGTTCCTGGCTGAGGGAAGGCGACCGCAGCGCGGACGCTGCCCTCGACCAGGGCTTCGCAGATCGCGGCGTTCGACACGGCGGCAGCGGCCTGGGCGGCCAGCACGGTGCCGACGAGAGGACCGAGACCGAGGTGTCGGCCGACCTCGCGAAATGCGGCGACCTGGTCGGCGGCGCCGAGTCCGGCGCCACCATCGTGCTCGGCGACACCCAGGGCGAACACGCCCATCTCGGCGAGCCCGGCCCAGTACTCGTCCGTCGCCAAGGGGTCGATTGTCTCACCGGGACGGTCAGCCGTATGCAGGATCTCGCGCGGCAGGGCCGAGGCGAGGTACCGCGAGAGCGCGGCGACCATGTCCTCCTGCTCACGAGTGAAGAGCATGTCCATCTGTGTGCCTACCTGTCCTTGGGGAGCCCGAGCATGCGCTCACCGATGATGTTCCGCTGGATGTCCTTCGTGCCTGCTGCGATCGAGGCACGGAAGGCGTTGAGCTGACCGTGCGCCCACGGCGAGAACCGCTCCGAGCTGATGCTCGTCGCACCGAGCGCCTCGACGCCGACGGCGTGGGTACGCTGCAGCAGCTGTGAGAAGTAGTACCTGACGATCGATCCCTCGACGCCCGGCTGCCCGTTCCGCGCGATCCTGGAAACCGTGGCGTAGTTCAACGCGCGGAGTGCGGCCACCTCGGCACGGAGCTCAGCCAGCTGGACGCGGATCGCATCGTCGTCGTACGCCCGCCCTTTGCCGAACGGCGCCGGCGCGTGCTTGGTCTGATCGACGAGCTCCTCGACGAGGTTCGCCAGTTCGACGATGTCCGCCATGAAGGCCGTCCCCCGCTCGAAGGAGAGGGTCGACATCGCGACCGACCAGCCGCTGTTGAGATCCCCGACGATGTTGGCGAGCGGGATCCGGACGTCCGTGTAGAAGACCTCGCAGAACTCCTCCTCGCCGGCGATGTTGCGGATCGGCCGGATCTCGATGCCCGGTAGAGACATGTCGCAGATGACCCAGGTGATGCCCTGATGCTTGGGCGCCGCCGGATCGGTCCGGACCAGCAACTCCTGCCGGTCGGCGACGTTGGCATAGCTCGTCCAGATCTTCTGACCATTGACGACCAGGTGGTCACCGTCGATTTCGGCGCGGGTCCTCAGACTCGCCAGGTCGCTGCCGCTGCCGGGCTCACTGAACCCCTGGCACCAGATCTCGTCTCCACGCAGGATCTTCGGGATGTGCGCCGACTGCTGCTCGTGGGTGCCGCGCGCCATGAGAGTGGGTCCGGCATGGCTCATGCCGACGAAGTTGACGCCGAGCTTGGGGGCGCGGGCTCGCGCGTAGGCCTCGTACCAGAGCAATTGCTGGAGCATCGAGAGGTCCCGCCCTCCCCACTCGGCCGGCCAGGAGATCCCGGCCCAGCCCGCTTCGAACTGTGTCCTCTGCCAGGCGACGTCGAAGTCTCGTGCGCCGGGCCAGCCGCTCGGCCGCTCCTCCTTCGGGCGGTTCTCCTCGAGCCAGGTTCGCACCTCTTCCTGGAACGCGATGTCCTCAGGGGAGAACTTCAGATCCATGTCACTCCTTCAGCCGTGAGCCACTAGCGCCCATCTGGACAAATCATATTACTCAATCGTTCGGCCGCGACAGGGTCGGCGAGGGAATCGCTCTCGTGACAATATCGCTAGATGATTATACGGTTGATCCATGGGACTGGATGCCGCTGCCATGCGAGTGGACGACGGATCCGTTACCGGGGTGGCGGGCGTGCTCGGGCTCGAGCGAGTCGGCGACAGGACCTTCTCGGCAGCTGCGCGCACCCACGCACCTCGGCGCAAGTTCGGCGGCGAGACGATGGGCCAAGCGACGATGGCTGCGGCAGCGACTGCCGAGCCCGCGCGCTCGATCAGCTCCGTCCACACCACGTTCCTACGGCCGGCGAGCTCCTCGGCGACGACCAGTTACGCCGTCTCCGACCTGCGCGACGGGTCGACGATGACGACGCGGCGGGTTGAGGCGTGGCAGGGCGACAAGCGGGTGGCTGAGAGCGTCGTCTCCTTCCACAGCAGCGAGGACGGACTGGCACATCGCGACTCCTTCGAGCCGACACCACCGGTCGGGGACGTCCCGCCTGCGGTCCACCAGCTCGCCGCAGACACCGACGCGCTGGCGTGGTACCTCGACCTGGCCCGTCGCGGCGGGGTCGAGATGCGCTTCCCCGGAGGGCCGCTCCGTACGCGCGTCATCGCCGGCGGCACCACGCCGCCCGAGCAGTCGCTCTGGATCCGAAGCGCCGCGTGCTTCGACGGCGCCGACGACTCTCCGCATCGACACCAGGCGGCCCTTCTCTACGTCAGCGACTACCTGATGCTGGCGCTGGCCGGGATGCACCACGGCGTCTTGCAGCAGCCCGACACGCTGGTCGCCACGCTCAGCCACACGGTGTGGTTCCACGCTCCGGCCCGCGCAGACGAGTGGGTGCTGCATCGGCAGCACACACCCTGGGCGGGTCTCGGGCGGGCCCTCAGCGAGGGGTCGCTGTACACCGCGGACGGCACGCTGATCGCCACCACGGTGCAGGAGGGCATCATTCGCCGGAAGGCCCAGCCGGCTTAGGGGCTGTCTCCCCCAACGGGCCACCCGAAGACCATCGCATCCATGAGCCGCATCGAAGCGGACACCCGAAGGAAGGAACCACATGCAACTCGCGGGGAACTCTGCGTTCATCGCCGGCGGAGGCGGCGGCTTCGGCGCCGCGACCGCCCGGCGCCTCCACGCGGCCGGCGCCAAGGTCGTCATCGGCGACCTCGACGAGGAGAAGGGCACTGCGGTCGCGGAGGACCTCGGCCACGGCGCGGTCTACGTCAGGACCGACGTCACTGATGAGGGCGACGTGCGCACCGCGCTCGCGGCCGCTGCGGAGCTCGGCCCTCTCCGGGTCACCGTCGCAGCGCACGGAGGCCCGGGCGGGTTGCGTGTGCTCGACAAGGCGGGCGTGGCCCAGGATCAGCTCGCGTTCACCCGCGTCATCGACATCTTCCTTTCGGCGACCTTCAACATCGCGCGCCTCGGCGCCGAGGCAATCGCCAAGTCGGAGCCGCTCACCGACGGTGAGCGCGGCGTCATCATCAACACCGCGTCCATCGCGGCGTTCGAGGGAACGATCGGCCAGGCGGCGTACGGCGCCGCGAAGGCGGGCATCGTGGGGATGACGCTCCCGCTGGCGCGTGATCTCTCCCCGCTGGGCATCCGCGTCGTGACAATCGCGCCGGGCACGTTCCTGACTCCGGCCTTCAAGGACGCCGACCCCGAGCAGCTCGACGCGCTGTGGGGTGGCGCGGTGCCGTTCCCGAAGCGGATGGGTCGCCCGCCCGAGTACGCGCAGCTCGCCCAGCAGATCTGCGAGAATTCCTACCTGAACGGTGAGTCCATTCGCCTCGACGGGGCCCTGCGCTTCGGCCCGAAGGGCGCCAAGTAGCGCCTCCTCCGACCGCCCTCCGGGAGGGCGGTGGGGCGGGGGTCGCGAGGTGGGCCCCGTCAGCGGAGCCGGGGCTCGGGCTTGGTGTAGGTCGACCGGTCGATGGTTCGGATGCCGTCCGGGCTGCCGATGGTGGCGTACGCAAGGCCGCGCTCGAGCGCTGCCGAGCGGCCGACGTCGAGGGACTCCCAGATCGCCCGAACCGTCCCCTGGACCGCCGAGGTCGGCTTCGCGGCGATCGTCGCGGCGATCTCGTGGGCGCGCGTGCGGAGGTCCTCGGCCGGCACCACCTCGGTGACCAGGCCGATCTGCAACGCCGTCGCGGCGGTGACCCGCTCGTCGAGACCCATGAGCGCGATCCGCAACGCCTGGCCGACACCGACACGATGGACGAGACCGATCGGCTCGAGCGCAGCCACCATGCCGTAGCTGACGTGTGGGTCGAAGAACGTGGCTGTCTCCGAGCAGATGACGATGTCACTCTCGGTGATCCAGTAGAAAGCGCCGCCGGCCGCCATGCCCTGGACCGCGCAGATCACTGGCTTCCACACCCTGTTGGACTTCGGTCCGAGCATCTCGCCCGGGTCACGCTTCGCCCAGATGTTGTCCGGGTGCTCGATCCCCTGCTTGACGTCGATGCCCGTGCTGAAGGCCCGCTCGCCTGCGGCCTGCAGCACCACCGCGCGCGTCGCCTCGTCGTCGTTCAGGTCGGCCCAAACCGCCTGGAACTCCTCGCGCATCTGCTGGTTGAACGAGTTCAGCGCCTCGGGACGGTTGAGGGTGATTGTCGCGACCCCGTCATCAGTCCGCTCGACCACGATCGTCTGGTACTCCACCTGCTCCTACTTTCCTCTGCCTACGTATCTGTTCCGACGCCGGGCGGCGTCAGGTCACGGCCCCAGCGACCTTCAACCCGATGATCCGGTCCTCGTCGAACCCGAGCTCTCGGAGCACCTCGTCGGTGTGCTCCGCGAACTGCGGCCCGCGGGTGAGCTCGTACGGCTTCTCGTCGAACTGGATCGGTGTGGTCACCAGCTCCTCCTTGTGCCCGTCGATGTCGGTGACCGTCGCGATCAGGCCGTTGGCGCGGATCGAGGGATCGTTCGCGACCTCCCAGCTGTTCTGCACCACCGACCACGCCCCGCTGAGCCTCGCGAACACGTCGAGCCACTCCGCCAACGGCCGCGACCCGATGGCCTGTGCGACCAGATTCGAGCCGTCCGCCGCGTTCTCGACGATCTTCTCGGCACTCACGAACCGCTCGTCCGCGATCAGCTCCGGGTGGCCGACCAGCTCCCAGAACTCTGCCCAGTACCGGCCCGGCTGCAGCATCGAGAGCATCAGCCAGCGGTTGTCGGAGGTCTTGTAGTTGCCCACCAACGGGTTCCGGCCGAGTGCTCGGTTCTCGACGTACGACCTCGGCAGCGGCCCGCCGTTGAGCATCGCGAGGTTCACGGCCATCTGGGTGGCCCACGCGCCGACGCCGATCAGGGAGAGATCGACGACCGACGGCTCGCCGGTTCGCTCCCGGGCGAACAGGGCGGCCGCGATGCCGCCGACGAGGGTGAGGCCACCGATCGAGTCGCCGTACGCCGCCGAAGGTTGCCCGACCAAGAACTCGGAGGACGACGGCGTGGACCCGTCCGCGACCCCGCCCCGCGCCAGGAAGGTGGTGATGTCGTAGCCGGGCTTGGTCGCCTCGGGTCCTTTGGTGCCGAACCCGCTGCCGCGGGCATAGATGATGTCCGGGTTGATCGCTCGCACCTGGTCGACCTCGATCCCCAGCCTCGCTCGCGCGCCCGGCAGGTAGTTGGTCAGCAGGACGTCGCTGCGCCGGATCAGCTCACGGAGGACCTCCTGCGAGTCGGGGTTGTCAAGCGCCAGGCCGACACTGCGTTTTCCTCGATTGGGTCCCTCGACGCTCGGTGCGAAGTTGCGGCCGTGCTGGAATGCCTCGACGCCCATGACGTGCGTGAGGCCGCGCTGAGCATCGCCGCGTACGGCGTGCTCCACCTTGACCACCTCGGCCCCCCAGTCCGCGAGCACGGCACCCGCCGTCGGGACGAAGGCATACTGGGCGATCTCCAGGACCCGGACGCCCTCCATCGGTCGATGCATCTGTGTGCTCCCTCATCGTCGTTCGATCGTTCGTGATCCAGTGACCGCAGTCGGCCGGTGGCCGCTCAGTCGACCCGAAGCAGCAGGGCCCCGGACGGTACGCCGGCGCCGGCCGACACTGCGGCCACCCGAGCGTCCGGCACCTGTCGTCCCGCCGCCTCGCCTCGTAGCTGCAGCATCGCCTCTCGCAGGAAGCCGTAGCCGTGGAGGCGGCCGGCGGACAGCTGGCCGCCGTGCGTGTTGAGCGGCAGCGTGCCGTCCAGGGCGATGCCGCGCCCGCCGTCGATGAAGTCGGTGGCCTCGCCCGGCTTACAGAAGCCCAGACCCTCGAGCCAGGAGAGCGCCAAGAAGGTGAAGCCGTCGTAGAGCTCGGCCACGTCCACATCATCCGGCGTCAGCTCGGTGCGGGTCCACAGGTGTCTGGCCGGTCCCTGCGTCTGCGGTGCGTGCGACAGCGTGCTCTGGTCCCAGCTGAGTCGCTCACTGACCTGGGTGCCGACCGCCTCGACCCGCACGGGGCGGCTTCGCAGGTCGGCGGCGGTTTCTGCCGCCGAGACCACGAAGGCAACCGCACCGTCAACCGGCACGTCACAGTCGTAGAGACCGAACGGCGTCGTGATCATTCGCGCGTCGAAGTAGTCATCGATCGTGATCGGGTCGCGATACACCGCCTCGGGGTTCCGTGCCGCGTTGGCCCGGGCGTTGACGGCGATCCAGCCCAGCGCATCGCGTCCGACACCGTAACGGTGCTGGTAGTGCGAGGCCACGCACCCGAGCCAGTGGGCGGCCGACATCGCCCCGAACGGGGCGCGAAACTCCATCATCCCCATGAACGGACCGACCGGGTCGTGCCACCTGCCGGTGCGGACCAGGTGGGCGTGAGATGACTGCCAGAGGGTGCGGAAGCAGAGGACGTGGCGGCACAGCCCGCTCGAGACCGCCATCATCGCGGTCATGACCGACCCCAGCTGGCCGGCCGCGTCGGAGGCGCCGTTGACCCACGTCGGCTGGAGCTGGAGAGCTTCGGTCAGAGCCATCACCCCGCCCTCCCCCGTACCACCGCCGGTCTGGGTGGAGGACAGTCCGGGGAACGTGGAGAGGCCGTCGATGTCCTCGACGGTGAGTCCGGCGTCCTCGACAGCCGCAAGGCACGCCTCCACCGTCAGCGACAGCGGGTCGACCATCAATCGCCGACCGACCCTCGATTGACCGGTGCCGCTGAGCACCACGTCGTCCTCGAACTTCCGGGTCGGCCGCGGCGCCGCCGTCGCCGGAGCGGCGGTTCCCCACGCCGGGTCGACAGGCGTGGCCTCACGCTCGGGATCCGGTTCGAACAGCGGCAGGTAGACGTCATCTGACGCCTGCTCGAAGACGACCCGCACGGGCATCCCGACACGGACGTCCTCGGGTGGGCAGTTGACGATGTTCGTGGTCAGCCGGGCGGCCCGGTCCTCCTCGAGTGCGACGATGGCGACGACGTACGGAACGGGGAGCGCCGGGTGCCACTGCTGGTGGTTGACGCTGAAGCCGACGACGACGGCACGACCCGATATCGGCGCCATCTCCATTGCGGCGCTCCGGCAGACCCGGCATCGAGGCAGCGGAGGGTGCGTCAGCGCACTGCACTCCGCACAGCGATGGACGCGCAGCACCCCGTCGGCACCCGACCGCCAGAACTCCTGACTGGCCAGCGACGGCTGCGGCACCGGCCGCTGAGCGGAGAGCTCCACGGTGACCTTCCTTCCAGCTGCTCGCGGCGTACGCCTGCCCACCACCGCGAATCGGATAACTGATATACAGGTTATGCGGAAGTTGTTCCGGAGTGAAGCCAACATCGGGAGGATGTCGTGCCCATCAGCGTCCCACCACTGGGGAGCACCCCTCTGCCACCCGGCACGTTCGACGGTTCGGTCGCGCTGGTCACCGGGGGCGGCACCGGAATCGGAAAGGCCATCGCGACCGAGCTCGGCCGGCTGGGCGCAGCCGTCGCGATCGCCAGCCGCAACCCGGAGCATCGGGAGGCCGGCGTACGCGCCGTCGAGGAGGCGGGCGGGAAGGCGCTCGGAGTCGCACTCGACGTCCGCGAGCCCGGGGCCGTCGCCGAGTGCTTCGACCTCATCGAGCAACAGCTCGGCGAGATCGACATCCTGGTCAACAACGCGGCCGGGAACTTCCCGGCGCTGGCCCGCGAGCTGTCGCCGAACGGCTGGCGCGCCGTCACCTCGATCGTGCTGGATGGCACCTTCTACTGTTCCACCGAGTTCGCGCGTCGGCTTGTCGCCGCCAAGCACGCGGGGTCGATCGTCAACATCGCCGCGACCTACGCCTGGACGGGGGGCCCGGGGACTGCGGCATCGGCTGCGGCCAAGGCGGGCGTCGTCAATCTGACCCAATCGCTGGCAATCGAGTGGGCGCCGTGGAACATCCGGGTCAACGCCATCGCACCCGGCCTGTTTCCGCACGACGATCACGTCGCAGCGATGCGCAGCGCGCGTCCGAAGGGGTACTCCGCGGAGGGCGACCACATCCCGGCCGGTCGCACCGGCGAGGTGCGCGAACTCGGTTGGGCGACTGCCCTGCTCTGCAGTCCCTACATGTCCTACGTCACCGGTCACACCCTCGTCGTCGACGGCGGCAACTGGCTCCGGCGCGGGCTACGAATGCCGGAGTTCGTGAGCGTGGAGGAGCAGCTGTCCGAGATGAAGGCGCGCCAGCAATGACCGAGGCCGGCCTCGTCCTGGTGCGCGTCGTCGACCGGGTCGCCGTGCTGTCCTACAACCGGCCCGAGCGACACAATGCCCGCAACGACGCCATGACGCTCGCGTGGGAGCACGCGCTCGACCGCGCGCTGGCCGATCCCGCGATCGGAGCAATCGTGCTCCGCGGCGAAGGACCGTCGTTCTCCTCCGGCCGAGACGTCCGCGAGCTGGGCGCGCGGAATGCCGGTGAGAGCGACGAGGCGTTCGTCGCCCGCGCCCAAGAGCGACAGCTCAAGATCGTGTCCAGCCCGAAGCCGGTGATAGCCGCGTTGAAGGGGTACGTCCTCGGCGGTGCGCTCGAGACCGCTCTCGCCTGCGACCTCCGCGTCGCCGACACCTCCGCGCAACTCGGATTCCCCGAGATCGGCCACGGACTCATCACCGACACCGGCGGTCTCCCCCTGGTCACCCGCGTGGCCGGGCCGTCCCGAGCCAAGTACTTGGTGATGACGGGACGGAGGATCGATGCCGAGCGGGCCTTGGCCTGGGGTTTGGTGGACGAGGTCGTGGCACCCGAGTCCCTCGACGAGCACGCCCTGGAGCTCGCCCAGGTCATCGCCGCAGCCAGTCCCGCTGCGGTCGCGCACGCCAAGAGGATCGCTGACGCGTCCGCCACTCTGGACGTCCTGTCGGCGATGCGCCAGGAGCTGGTCGCCCAGGTAGACCTTTTTGCCGCCCGACGACGGATGACATCGTGACGAGGGATGAAGCCGGCTCCGAGGAGCTCGGAGACCTCCACATCGCCGGAACCCGGCTTCGCTACGCCCTCTGCGGTACGCCAGCAGCCAGCGACACCACGGTGGTCCTCGTCCACGGGGCCGGGGCCCATCGGCGCTGGTGGACGCTCGTCACGCCGCTACTGGCCGACGACTATCGGATGATCGCCTTCGACCTCAGCGGCCACGGCGACAGCGAGTGGCGGTCGTCCTACGGTCCGGGCGTGTTCGCCCGGGAGGTTCTGGCGGCCGTCGACCTCGTCGACGGACCGGTCATCCTTCTGGGCCATTCGATGGGCGGGCGCGCCTGCGTGGTGGCGGCCTCGCAGGCCCCCGAGAAGGTGACCGGCTTGGTCATGCTCGACACGTTGTTCCCGGCCCCAGGGACGCGTCCGGAGCGTGACGACGAGGCTCGCCGGATCAAGAGCTACGACCACGAGCAGACTGCACGGAGTCGGTTCCGGCTCGTCCCGCCGCAGCCTCGGCCCACTGCGGAGGCCCTCGGCGACCTGGTCGACTACGCGCTCACGGTCCGGAACGGGCGCTGGTGCTGGAAGTTCGACCCGATGGCGCTGTGGCGATTCGACGACGACGTGGTCGAGGCGGCGCTCCAGGGAGTCACATGCCCGGTGACCTACCTCTACGGCGGACAAAGTCGCATCCGCAGCGCGGCAACCGCCACGCGGATCTCCGAACTGCTTCCGTCGGCTGAAGTGACCGATATCCCCGATGGGTTCCACCACCTCCCGCTCGACTCACCCCACGAGGTGGCCGCGGCCGTGCGGCGTACGGCGCTCCGCGCGGATCGGTCGAGGGCCGCGGGCGCATCCTGATCTCAGTCGCACAAGGACCTTGACCCTTGACTTGTCGGGCTGCTGTCGGCGGGTACGGCGTCGGGGAAATCGCCGGGGCGCAGGGTGGCGTCGCAGTGCACGCTAGATGCCTTGACCGGTCATCGAAACGGACCGGCCGGCAACCGCTCGCGGATGCCGGCCGGTGGTGTCACACCGGGATGGTGCCCGTGTGGACCCTTGCTCTCCGCAGGCCGTCCTCCTGGGAGTCAGCTTCGACCCGCCAGTTGCCGCAGGAGCAGAAGGCGTAATAGCCGCTGCCGTCCTCGTGCGGCAAGATCGCCTGGCCGTCGCAGTAGCCACCCGAGTTGGCGATGGAGGTGATGAACTCCAGCGGCTTCTCGTGGAGAGCGTTCTCTTCGTCGTGATCGCTCATGATGCCTCCTCCTCGATCAGACCGCGTCCGCCGGGATCGGCGGCACCTGCGGGAACAGCTCGTAGAACGTGCCCTGCGTGATCCGGTGGACGGTCTCGGGCTTGGCGCCGTCGAAGATCTGCTTCAGGGTGTCCTGCGTGTGGCCGAACGTACCCTCCATGTGCGGGTAGTCCGAGCCGAACATGACGTTCTGGTAGCCCATCGCCTCGAGGGTCGCGACGGCAGTCTCGTCGTGCTGGAAGGAGGCGTAGACCTGAGTCATGAGGATCTCCTTCGGGTCGCGGGAGAGCTTCGGCCGCGCCATCTTGTAGTGCTGGCGGTAGCCCTCCAGCAGCCGGTCGCCGAGGAACGGGATCCAGGTCGCGCCGCCCTCGGAGATCAGCACCTTGAGGTTCGGGTGACGGTCCAGCGCACCGGAGGCGACCATCTTCATGGCGGCCCGCTGGCCGGAGAAGGTGGTCTCGGTGTAGTTGAGGACAGCGCCACCAGGACCGTGGAAGACGATCCCCGCTCCGGCGGCGGTCATGTCGACTGGATCCGTTCCGACGTGGAAGGAGATCACCATGTTGGCGGCCTCGGCGGCGGCCCAGAGCGGCTCCCACTCATTCTTGTTCCAGTCCGGCGCCTTCGGGTGCGGCGTGGTCGGCAGGAAGATGGTGGTGAAGCCCTGCTCGGCCGCCCACTCCAGCTCCGCAACGGCGTCCTCGACGATGAGGGTGGGGACTTGGGCGGTCACTACGTAGCGCGGCGAGACCGAGACGATCTCCTCCAGGGCCCACTCGTTGGACGCGCGCATCGCGGCCTTGAGCAGCTCCGGGGTCCGGAAGGTGGAGGCCCACATGCCGAGCGAGGGGAAGATGACCTCTCCCCAGATGCCTTCATGGTCGAGGTCGCCGAGCCGCGCCTTCGCGTCACGCACACCGACCGCCCGGTACGAGTCCTCCTTGAAGTCGGCCAGCGCCGAGGTCGGCAGCTTGCGACGGAACGACTGTCCGTCGACGTGCACCGTCTCCCACTCCCCGTCCGGATCCTTCTCGCTGCGCGGGGTCAGCTCGGCAAGGCGCTTGGGCAGCCGGGCCCGCCACAGGTCGTCGGGCTCCAGAAAGTGGGAGTCACCGGAATTCGTCCAGATCTTACTCATCATCCGCCTCCGTGAGGATCTCGCCGACCGCAGCCGACACAGTTTCTAACAATGTCTTCTTAGTTACCGACGTTCCTATCACGCGAGACTGACGTATGCCAAGACCTTTCTAAGCCTTTCCCATTAGATCGTGTAGGATGTCGTCATGAAGCAGGGATCCAGCGCCGCACAGGACGAATCCCGGACTCGAAGATCACACGCCGGAGGCGATGCCACTCGGGCCCGCCTCCTCGAGGCCGCTGAGTGGCTGATGGCCGAGAGGGGCGTCAACGGCGTGACCCTGAGCGAGATCCACACCAAGGCCGGGCAGTCGAATGCGTCAGCGATCACCTACCACTTCGGCTCCAAGGACGGCCTGCTGCGCGCCTTGGTGCTCGATCGACAGACGAGGATCGACGCAGAGCGCGCCAGGATGATCGACGACCTCGTTCGCACCGGCACGGAACGCGATCCGCGATCGGTGGTCTGGGTCGTGGTGCGTCCACTGGCCAACACGGTGCGGGCGGGCAGTCGCTACGCCGCGTTCCTCGCCCGATTCTCCGAGGATCCCGAGGTCCGTACCCGCTACTGGCCAGCTCAGGGTGGCCCGGCGTGGGGCAGCGACGAGCTCCAAGGGCTGATCCAGGCGTCGATCTCGGATCTCCCTGAGCGAGTACAACGAAGTCGCTCGTTCCAGATGACGAACAGCGTGCTCAACCTTCTTGGTGAGCATGCCCGGACGGGACGCAACTTGAGCGAGGTCCGGCTGCTGAGCTACGTCGACGGGTGGGTCGGGATGCTCACGGCACCGGTCTCCACCGACGTCGCCGGTCTGTTGCCGGAGTAGCAAGCAGGAGCGGCCAGCTGGTGCCGGAGGATCTCCGGCGGACGTCAGTGGACCTCGAGGACGACCGCGCCGCCCATGCCGCCACCGGCGCACATGGCGGCGAGGCCGATTCCCCCGCCGCGCCGGTGCAGCTCATGGGTCAGCGTGGTGAGCATTCGCGCTCCCGAGGCAGCCACCGGGTGACCGATGCTGCATCCGCTGCCGTAGATGTTGACCTTCCCCTCGTCGAGGCCGAGGAGTCGGCACGATGCCAGCGGCACCGTCGCGAACGCCTCGTTGATCTCGAAGAGGTCGATGTCGGCGGCGTCGAGGCCGGCGCGCTTGAGCACCACCCGGACCACCTCGGTGGCCCCGATCCCCATCCGGTGCGGCTCGATCCCGATGGCAGCCCACGCGCGGACGGTCGCCAACGGCGTGAGCCCGC
>Ga0308173_10000111_pt1 | contig 27418 bp, 53 predicted proteins | sample PhyPR1_FD_203716 | JGI IMG/M metagenome (GOLD analysis project Ga0308173, IMG submission 203716) | Soil microbial communities from UC Gill Tract Community Farm, Albany, California, United States - DLSLS.P.R1 | ecosystem: Environmental > Terrestrial > Soil > Agricultural land | place: USA... | reverse complement strand
ACCGACTCCGGCACGCAGGAGGGGATCAAGAAGGCGCTGGCCACCAACGGCGGGCACCGGATGATCCTCACCGCCGAGCCCGACGTGCTGGGCGAGATCAGCCAGTACCAGGGCAAGGGCAAGTCCGGCTCGCTGGGCCTGATGCTGCGCGGCTGGGGGCAGGAGGACCTGGACTCCGACCGTGTCTCGGACCCCCAGTCGGCGCGCGAGCCCTCGCTGCCCTTCGTGATCCTCACGCAGCCCGAGTCGTTCACCGAGTTCACCGGCGGCGGCGAGGTCCGGGACCGCTTCGTGGACCGGGGTGTCTTCAGCCGCACGCTGCTGTGCAAGGCCGAGCGCACGCCCGTGGTCGACAAGTTCGAGGCCTGGATGTCGGTGCTGGACGGCGAGCTGGCCCCGGTTGACACGACGATGGCCACGCCGCTGGGCGCGATGCGCGAGCAGATGCAGGCGGCGATGGACCGGCTGGTCGAGCGCACCAACGCCTACCGGGTGTCCAAGGGCATCGAGAGCGCGTGGAAGAACGCCGTGGCCAAGTACGAGTGGCTGCAGCGGCCGACCGAGATCAAGCGGCAGCGGCTGTCGATCTACGACAAGTCCGACCCGGCGGCGCGCAAGGCCGCGCTGCTGGTGATGCTGAAGATGCAGCGGCTGCGGGCGCAGCTGCGCGGCGCGGTCGCCGCCGCCGAGGCGCACAACCCGGGGATCGCTCAGCTGCTGGACCCCCTGGCGCTGCGCTACGTCGACCACGCGATGCGGATCAGCGCGCTGATGAGCCTGGCCGACGACCCGGACGCCACGAGCATCGACGTCGGCTACATGGAGGACGTCGCCACCCGGGTCATGCCGTGGCTGTGGGCGCAGTGGTGGAAGGTCATGGCCGACCGGCTGGAGGAGAGCGGCCGGGTCTTCGTGGAGACGCAGACGCTGAAGAACCCCAAGGGCGTCGAGCTGTCCGGCGGGCCGAAGCTGCTGCGCGCGATGGTCAACCTGGAGAACGGCGCGGGGCTGGCGGCGGCCGAGGGCTTCCTGCCGAGCGCGGTGTTCAAGGTCGCCAGCAACTGGATGCCGACCCGGTCGGGGAACAACCCGTACTTCCGCACCGAGCTGAAGCGGATCGAGTCCGAGGGCCTGGTCGAGGTGGTCCCGGGGTCGAGCACGACCAACGCGAGCGGGACGGTGTCGACGGCGCGCTACCGCCTCACGGCGGCCGGTCGGGCCAAGGTCGGGGTCTCCGTTCCGTAACCGTGCGTAGTCATCGAGCCCCCCGCTGTCAGGTCGAGGCGGGGGGCTTCGTTGTGCCTGGACGCGGTCAACGGCGCGAAACTGCAGGTCAGTCCCGTGTCGCAGCGTGGGAGCCGTGTCGCACACCGTGTCGCAAGGTAAAAGCGCAGGTCAGCGCCCATGTCGCAGTGTCGCAAGGGTTTCTGGGCAGGTCGGGGGAGAGGGGTCGGATGGTTACTCAGAGTAGCCCGCGCGCGCGCATTTTTGTTGAGAGAGTTGTAATACTCTATTCGGTATCTACCTGCGACACTGCGACATGGTGCGACACGGTGCTGACCTGCGGTTTTGTCTGCGACACGGGGGGCTGATCCTTGCGACACGGTGCGACACGGTCGAGGAGGCAGCCGAGGCAGCGTCCGGGGCAGCGAGCAGCGGCGCGGATCGGGGCCTTCCCCGACTCGCTGTCGAGGGCGCGGGGGCCTGCCATGCGCCACGCCTTCGAGGTGTGGAACCAGGCGCTCACCGGCATGGTCAACCGCTCCGAGGGCCTGCTGCGGGCCGCTGACGGGGTCGAGGCGGCCTTCCTGGGCCAGGTGGACCTGTGCTTCCTGGCCACGATCGCGGCGCACCTGGAGCGCTGTGAGCGGTGCGAGATGCGGTGGATCGACGGCGAGGTCCCATACGAGATGCTGACGTCGGCCGTCCGACGCAGACCGGCTGGCAGCCTGCTGGCTGTGATCGCCCGCGAGCAGCGGGCCAGATGATGGAGATGCTGATGGCAGAACTGCGCAAGGCCAAGCTGCGGGTCTACCTCACGGTGGCCGAGGAGCACGAGATCGACGGCGCGCGGGTCACCGAGCTGGTGGCCGACTACCAGCGTGTGGACGAGCCCGGCAGCCCGCTGAGCGGGGTGTGGACGATCGTGCGGGCCACGGCCTGGGGTGCGGGGACACCGGGGCCGCTGCTGGCGTCCTGGCGGGCCACCGGGGCCGCTGTGCCGCCGTGGGTCGGCGAGCTGGTCGGCCGGTACTCCCCGGACCAGGACCTGGCCGAGCTGCAGGCACTGGGCCAGGCGGGAGGCGTCGAGCTGTGAGCCACCTGCACAACCGCGACGTCTGCCCGCACGGTCGGGTCGTGTCCCAGTGCCGCTGCCCGGGGCCGAAGGCCGACCGCACGGTGCCCTGCCCGTTCCCCGAGCACGGGACCGAGACCGGGGCGAGTGACCGGCGGCTGTCCGAGGAGCTGGGGCACTACATCGCCGGTGTCAACCGCTACGCCCGGGACGCCTACTTCCACGCCCGGGTCAAGCGGGTCGAGCAGCTGATGCGGATCGCCGAGCCGAGCATGATCGAGTCGGCGAGCACCGGCGCGTTGTGGGGCGTGGTCACCGCGCTGCACCTGGTCGACATCGGCGCCGAGGAGGCCGTGCCGCCCGTCGGGGAGCCGAACGCCACGCAGTACCGCTGCCCGTTCCGCAACTGCCCGTGGACGCTGGAGACCAGCCTGGACAGCTTCGCCGGGGACTTCATCGAGAACTTCGAGCTGTACCCCTCGCCGAGGGTGCTGCGGCGGCTGCACGACGGCGCGGTGGACAAGGCGGTGCGGGCGCACCTGGTCGAGGCGCACCGGTCGGTGATCGAGACGCTGGGCAAGCTGATCCCGTCGACCGAGCCGGGGAGCCCGACGTGAGAGGGCTGTTCCGTGCCGCTGTGCGCGTGCTGGAGGCGCTGAAGCCCGCGATCGGGGCCCTGGACCTGGCCGGGCTGTCCTGGCGGCAGCTGAGGGGCTTCCAGCGGGGCGCGGCCTGCCTGTCCGACTGCCGCGAGGGGCACACCTACGGGCCCTGGTGCCAGCTGGGCTGGCCGCTGCCGGGGCCGAACTGGCTGATCACCGAGCTGGCCGACGCCACGATGCCGCTGCCGCTGGGCGCCAAGCGGCTGGACGACGAGGTCGTCCGGGCCATCCACGCCAGCCTGACCCAGGTGGCCACGGTTGACACCGAGGGCGACCGCCCGGCGGGCTGCGAGGCGGCCGTGTGCTTCGGCATGGAGTGCATGACCGAGTGCACGAGCAGCCACCGCTTCCAGCGCTACGCCACCCAGGAGCTGCGGGTCGAGGAGGTCGAGCAGGAGCAGGCCGAGCTGCACCGGCTGGCCGAGCACCTGGCCGAGCACCCGCTGGTCGAGAGCGTGCACCTGGTGCACCACCCGAGCTGCGCGAGCCTGCCCGACGACGAGGGCAAGGCCGGGCCCTGTGACTGCGGCGTCGAGGGGGTCGAGCCGTGAGCACGCTGTGCCAGACGTTCTGGGGCAGCCACGGCTGCGCGCTGCCGCGCCACCACCCCGATGCCGACGTCCGGCACCAGTGCGGCGAGCTGCCGAGCGCGGACAACCCCGACGGGCTGTGCTCCGTGGTCGAGCGCGCCGATCCGGCCAGCGGCTGGACGGTGCGGTTCTCCACGATGAACCCGGCCGTGGTGGACGGCACGGCGTTCCCGATCACGCTGTTCGGCCCCGACGTCGAGGAGCGCGCATGACCCTGCAGGCCGGGCAGCACCCGAGGCCGCTGCCGATCGTGCACAAGCAGCTGGGCGTCGAGGGCCTGCTGCAGCACCTGGGCGTGGATCACGAGCACCCGGTCGACCGGCGGCTGGGCCCGGAGATCGCCAAGGAGACCCACCGACGACTACACGAGGAGGAGGCCGAGCGTGGTTGACACCGAGCTGCAGCACCGGATCGAGCTGGCCGTGATGGGCCGCACCGCACCCCGAGCGGCCGAGGCGGTGATGGCGCTGCTGGCCGAGACCGAGCGCGCGCCGTTCACCGAGGAGCAGTGGCGGGCCGAGCGGGACGACCCCGAGGCCGGGCACACCTTCCGGCTGACCGCGACGAGCCGGGGCAGCTACGGCGTGGTGGGCGTCGAGGGGCACACCGACGCCGAGTGGATGCCCGAGGACCTGGTCACCCCGTTCCGGATCGAGGTCCGGGCGTGGAACCAGCGCGACGCCCTGTGCAAGGCCGCGAGCCTGCCGCTGAGCGCCTGGAGGGAGCCCGGTGAGGACTGAGCCCGCACCCACCCCTGAGCCCGTCCTGGCGCCCTGCCCACAGGCCTGGGCGGCCGGGCTGGAGAGCGGCCTGCTGGTCGAGTGCCGGTTCGCCGAGCACCACCGGGGCTGGCACCGCAACGCCGCCCGGGACCTCGCCTGGGGCGGCAAGCTGACCCCGGCCGAGCACCGGCGGGCCGCTGAGCTGCGGGAACGCTGTCAACCGCCGCGTCACGCCATCCCGCACAAGGGCTGCATCCTGCGATGAGGGGCTGATGGGCGAGCTGCTGGCCACCGGCGACGCCGCCACGCACATCCACGACCTGCCGCCGGTCCCGAGCCTCACCCGCTACGTGCCCGCGCCTGACGGTGGGGAACCGGCCGAGGTGAAGACCAAGCTGGAGAACGCCGTGGCGCGGTGCTTCGGCTGCGGGCGGCTGTTCGTGTCCCGGCACGCTGATGACGGCTGGTCGGGCGGGATCTACTGGGTCCGGCTGCGCTGGTGGCACCGTAAGGCCTGGGCGAAGCTGCGGGTGCTGGAGGCGGCGCGGATCGGGGGAGTGGCCGAGTGAAGCGCACGCACCGCTGGGCCAGCGAGCAGGTCGGGAGGATCCCCGGCGGCTGCCCGGACGGGTTCTGGTCGGCCAGCAACTGCCTGTACCTGCAGCTGATGGGCATGTGCCGGGCACCGAGACGGGACCGGCCGCTGAGACCGGTGGGAGCAGCATCGAGGCCGTGACCAAGGCCGACCTGGTGACCGCGCGCTGGACCCACCACACCTGCCCGCACGACGAGACCTCCGGCTGCGGCTTCCGGTTCTCCCTGCCGGAGCTGGAGCTGCGGTTGACAGGGGACGAGAGCCCGCCGCTGACCGTGGCCTACGCCGACCACGAGGGGCAGGAGGCGTTCTTCGCGGCCGTGCAGGCCGAGCACGAGCGCCGGGACCACCCCGAGCTGCGCCCGGCACTGACCGAGCTGCAGGAGGCCCTGGTCGAGCGGCTGGCCACCGGGCTGGGCGTGCCCGTCCCCCGCCGATCTACAGAGCGAGTAGCCGCCTGACCGGACAACACGCCCCGGTGCCACGTCGGGGACGTGTGAAGGGGCTATAGTCCGTCCTGCCCGTCCGGACTCCCGACAGTGACGACCAGAGCCAGCGATCCTTGCGGGGACGCATGAGCGGCTGAGCGCACCGGGAACCGGGCGGGTCTCAGGGTTGTAGCTCAGCTGGCAGAGCAGTGGTCTCCAAAGCCGCGTGTCGGAGGTTCGAGTCCTTCCAGCCCTGCGGGTTCGCAACCCGGCGGCACTCCCCGGTTTCCATGCGCCGGGTGCATCCCGTCGCAGCGGCAGGCGGCGTGCATGGCGTCGCCAGGAGGGCCCGGCCCAAGGCGTTCAAGCCCTGGTAGCCGGGCCCTTCGTGCACCCCCGTGTTGACGTAGTTGACAAGTCCGCTATAGTTCAACCCATGACGCAGACGAGCAACGACACGCCCACCACGTCCATCGCCTTCCTGGCCAGCCTGATCGGCTCCGAGGTCACCGTGCGGACCAAGTCCAGCCGCACCTGGGGGCCCTACGAGCTGCTGGCCGTGTACCCCGAGGGCCCGCTGCCCGCGATCGTGGTCAAGGGCAGCCGGGACTACCTGATCCCGCTGGACCAGATCACCGTCCTGCACGAGGGCGCCAAGCCCACCCAGGCCGAGACCTACGCCCGCAAGGGCGTGAGCGTGCCCGGGATGCCCGGCATCCAGATCGAGGACGACGAGGACGACGACGCCTGACCTGCCCGCCCCCCTGGGCCCGCCACCGCACCTGGTGGCGGGCCCGCCCGCGTTGAGAGGACACCGATGAGCAGGGACGACGAGGCCGAGCGCTACGAGCTGCAGGCCGAGCGTGAGCGGCACCAGGAGCTGGGCCGCGAGCTGTACGAGCGCAGGCGCCCCGACGCGCCCAAGACGTGGCTGGAGCTGGACGAGGCCGACCGGGTCGAGTGGATCCTGATCGCCGTCGACCAGGAGCGGGCCGGGCAGGCCAGCGACCCGGTGACCGGGGCCGAGGAGGCCGCCCTGATCCGCCAGGAGACCGACCACATCGAGCAGCTGGCCCGCTGGCTGCACCACCACTTCGACACCGAGCACCTGAACTGGGGCCAGGAGTCCGAGCCCGGCCGGGACTACTACCGCAAGATGGCCCGCGCGCAGCTGAGCGAGGTGCCGTTCCTGGCCGAGCGGCTGGCCAAGCCGAGGCCGGAGCCGGTGTCAACCGGCGACGCGGCCCTGGACTCCCAGATCGACCACGCCGCGTTCGAGGCCGGGCTGCAGCACCTCTACGAGGACGCCAAGGCCGTGATCGCCCGCACCATCGGGCTGGCCCGCGACATCGGCTACCGGCAGGCCGGGGCCGACGCCGAGGACGAGGCCCGCGAGCGCGAGGAGCGGGCCGATGGCTGAGCGCTGCCCGAGCGTGCGGTGCACCAACGAGGCCACCGTGCGCGGCACCTACCGCTCCCACGACGGGATGCGCACCGAGCGCACTGCCTACTGCTACGGCTGCGCCGAGCTGCTGGCCAACCCCGCCAACGGGCCGCTGGTGTTCTTCCTGGACGAGCCGATCCCGCCGCCCTCGGAGCGCGCCGACTACTGGATGCCGCTGCACCCGGCTGTCAACCGCGTCCACCCGGTGCTGCTGGCCATCGACGCCCTGGCCGAGTGGATCTACACCCACGACCCGGACAACCGGGTGCTGGCCGACTTCCACGACGCCCTGGGCTGGCGCAGTGCGGCCGGGAACCCGCCGGACGGGGCGACGCTGCGCGAGCGGCTGCAGCTGGTGCTGGGGTGAGGCTGCCCGACGGCACCGAGTCCGTGGTGCGCCTGGAGCTGCCGCTGTCTCTGTCTGTCGCGGCGGCCGTGATGAAAGCCGTGGCGCAGACCTTGGAGCAGATGGGCTGGACGAACGTCGTCCTGCTGACCGACGGCACCGACCGGATCGCCGGGACGCCGCCGACGAGGGGTGGTTGACATGGCCTGGGGCGAGGGCGAGACGGTCGAGGCCTGGCAGGACCGGATGCTGCGCGAGCAGGGCATCGAGGTGGCCATGCCCAAGCAGAACGACCGGGCCGACGCCTGGCTGATCGGGGTCAAGCGCTACACCGACCTGACCAAGCAGGAGACACGCAGCGCGGCCGACGAGATGGAGCTGCGCACGCTGTTCGCCCGCTACACCCCGGCGCCGCCGCCCAAGCTGCCGAGCACCTACGAGGTCACCGTGGAGCGGCTGCTGGAGGTCAAGCGGCGGCTGGACAACCCGCGCACGTCGGACACCGTGTTCAACCGGCTGAGCTGGAACTTCGCCGACCTGCTGAACCACCTGGCCACCAACATCGAGCGCGGCGTGTGGGTCGGCGACGCCCGGCTGAAGGACGTGCTGGCCCCGCCGGTGGACGGGACACACCGGGGAGTGCTCCCTGTTGACACTGTTGACACTCCCGACTTATAGTCAATGCGTGACGCAGACAGTGTTCCCCGACCCCGCCGCCGACCGGGCGCAGCCCTGGTGGACCCAGCACGCGGTCCCGTTCTTCGCCGTGCACGTCTTCTGGACGCTGCGGGGCCACCGGTGATCCTGCTGGCGCTGGCCGCGCTGTTCGTCGTCCTGCACCTGATGGACGGCCTGGGGCGGCAGCCCTGATGCCCGCGTGGACGGCCGAGAACGAGGCTTGGTACGGCCCCTGGCCGCCGGTCGAGGCGTGCCGCAAGGACGGGCACAACTGGGGCGGGAAGCCCGGGACGCCGTTCCCGGTCACCGACTTCCCCGCCGAGGGCGAGAGCCAGACCTGCCCGGTGTGCGGCTGCGTGCGGTTCACCGAGGACGGCCGCACCCGCTACGCGGTGCCGAGGGGGACCGCGTGATCATCACCGTCTACGAGCCGGGCGACCCCGGGGGCGACCCCGTGGCCGTCTACCGAGGCGTGCACGCGATCAAGAACGGCGAGGCCTCCACGGTGTTCATCGACCGCTGGGGCCCGGAGTGGCCGATCGGCAGCGTGTCCCGGCTGGTCACCTGGGACGTCTGGATGACGATCCCGAACGACCCGGTCAACGGCCTGGAGCTGATCGCCAAGGACGTCCGGACCAAGAAGGACGCCGTCCAGCTGCTGGTCGAGCGGTGGCACTTCCGCTACCGGGCCCGCAAGTCCTGGGAGCACAAGCCGTCCCGGCCGCCGGTGGACAGCAAGTGGGACCTGCTCCGCTTCGACGGCCGCCCCTGGCGGGACAAGGACCAGGAGCTGGGCCGCCTGCACCGCTTCCTCGGTGTCAATCGCCGCCTGTTCGACGCACCGTCCGAGATCCGCCCCTACACCGGCGAGCCCTACGCCGCCGACGACATCGAGGAGCACCTGTGAGCCGCGAGAACCTGATCACCCTGCAGCCCGCGCCGGTCGTGGACCACGTCCTGGACGACGGCACCGAGCTGACCAAGCTGCCCTACCCGGTGCACGCCTGGGCCAGCGACGGCGTCATCCCCAACCACCTGGGCGGCTACACCGAGCCCCGCCGGATCATCGGCTTCACCGACGAGGAGGGCCGCAAGACCAACACCCTGGTGCTGCCCTGGCGCGAGGCGGTCAAGCGCGAGGAGCTGACCGAGGGGATGTTCATGGTCTGCGAGATGCCCGACGGCTCCGGGATGCTGCTGAGCAGCCCGGTGCAGAGCGTCGAGATGCGCGAGTTCGACCGCCCGGACGCCATCGACCCGCTGAACGCCCCCGTCGACTCCGACCACCGGCGCCTGGGCTGGTCGTGACCGGACCCCGCCCCGGGCCGACGATGGGCCCGATGGAGGAGTGGATGGCCTGCCGCGTGTGCAGGCGGTCCCTGGAGCGGCTGGAGGACGTCACCGTCGACCCGGTGACCAAGAAGCGCACCGTGCACGGCGTCGTCTGGGACCACACCGAGCCCGACCGCGACGAGGGTGTCAACCACGCGGTCGAGCCGATCCCGTACTCCGTGCTGGGCGAGGCCAACGTCCGGCTGCGCTGCGACTTCTGCCTGACCTACGAGGGCGTGGTCTGGGAGCTGCCGGTCGCCGACTTCGAGATGCCGATGCGGCTGGACCGGACGATCACCGACTGGGGGTCCACCAACGCCTGGAGCGCCTGCGGCGTCTGCGCGGACCTGATCAACCGGGGCGACTGGCCCCGGTTGACACGGCGCGCGGCGCAGTCGAGCGCAGTGCGCAACGGGCAAGAGGTGCCGCTGCCCGCGCTGGAGGAGAGCCTGAAGCGGCTCTACCGCGAGGTGCGCAAGCACCAGGCCGGGCCGGTGCGGCTGGACCCGCTGCGGGCCAAGGTCGACGCCTCCGTGGCGAACACCGACTCCGAGACACGCCGGTGGCACTGATGGCCCCCGTGTTGACACTGTTGACAGGCATGGCATACTAAGGGCATGACGCAGACAGGGATCATCCCCACCAGCCAGGTCACCGCCGACTTCCTGCGGGAGAACGACCTGAACACCGTCCGTGTGGCCCGCCGCGACGGCAAGGTCTACGGCGAGGACCTGCCGAGCCTGGCCTTCGGCCTGGGCAGCTACGAGGGCGACCACGAGGGCTTCGCCGAGTACCTGCGGACCGTCTGATGAACCCGCCGGAGCTGCTGGACCACAAGGCCGACCTGATGGCCCGGCTGGAGAACCCGACGTTGAAGGGCGCCTGGCGCCACCAGGTGTTCCTGGACTTCAAGGACTCCGACATCGCGGCCAAGGAGGGCCTGGACGAGTCGCGGGCGCGCAACAACGCCGCCGTCACCATCGAGACGCTGCGCCGGGTGCTGCCCGAGGCGGAGTGCTTCCACGTCACCGCCGACATGACCAGCCTGGTCTCCTTCGCCGCCACGCAGCTGGACGAGACCGACCGGATCAACCGGCTGATGATGCCGACCCGGGCGGGCATCGCCCGGTTCGAGGGCGGCCTGCCCTTCCAGGACGTGCGCGGCAAGCAGATGCGGATCTCCTGGATCGTCTGGGGCCCGATCATCGCCGAGAGCCGTCGTCACGACTCCGGGGAGCCCACCGAGTGGACGATGCTCTGGATGTTCAACGACCACCGGGAGGAGCCCGACCAGGTCGCCCTGGAGCTGGCCCGCGACGAGCCCGAGGTCGAGGCGCTGCGCAACCAGCTGCAGGGCCGCTGGGGCTTCACCGGCGCGCAGTCGATCACCGACCAGCAGCGGCTGGGCCCGGCCTGGCAGCCCGCACCGGAGGCCAAGATCGAGACGATCCTGGCCGAGGGCGGGGTGCCGGTCGAGTACAGCAACCTGACCCGGCTGATCCACGCCTTCTGGCTGCTGTGCAACCAGACCGTCACCGACATCGGCCCGGCCGACGTCCCCCGGCCGTTCCGCAAGCGCGCCGGGCGGGCCAACATCCCGCCGCGCGTCGTCGTGATCCGGCTGCGCAACCGCAAGACCGCGCGGGCCGAGGGCGAGTCGCTGGTCGAGTGGCACCATCGGTGGGTCGTCCGTGGCCACCCCGCGTGGCGGGCGTGCGGGCCGAACCACCCGCTGGCCGAGCCGTACCCCGAGGACCCGACGCGGTTCCGCGTCCGGGTGTGGATCGCGCCGTACACCAAGGGACCCGAGGGCCGTCCGCTCATCGTGTCCGAGAAGGTCTACTCCCTGCAGCGTTGAGACATCCGGCGCTGCCTTCCCAGAGAGCACTCACACCTCAGTCATGCGATCCATCAGCATCAACTGCTTCCGCTTCGTCCCCCGTCCCCGCGCGATCCGCTGGGACTACCGCTCCGGCACGCACTACTGGTTGACACAGTGGCGGGCCTGGATGTGGTCGGCCATCGTCCTGGTGCTCGCCCTGGTCGACCTGGCCGTGGACGGCACACCGCTGGACCACAGCTGGGCGATGTGGGCCGTCTGGTTCATCAGCGGCCTGCTGGGCACCTTCCTGCCGTTCGTGACCTGGCGCTTCTGGATCGGCCCGGTGATCGCGCAGCGCCGCGCCAGGGCCGAGGAGGTCCGCTCCCAGATCGCCGCGCTGGACGAGCAGCTGACCGATCCGAAGCTGGAGCCCTGGGCCCGCCGCAAGCTGGAGCTGCAGCGCGAGATGCACGCCGAGGAGCTGTCGGGCATGGCCGCGAAGCGCACGACGATCCCCGCACCGGTGCGCCGCTGATGGCGAAGGACGCCGGACGCCGCAAGCGCGACGAGCGCGGGTCGAGCAAGCAGCAGCGCCGCGAGGTCGGCACCCACGGGTCGAGCTGGGGCCGCAACAAGAAGAACGACCCCGCTGTACGCCGCCAGACGCGGCTGGCCACCGACGGGCGACTGGTGAGAGCGCGCCAGGAGCGCGAGGCCGCTGAGCGGGCGCTGGCGGCGCTGGACGCGCAGCTGGATGGCCAGACCCACATCCCCTACCGCCCGGAACCGATCGAGGAGACGCAGATGACCGAGACCCCCGCCCCCGCCAAGACCCCGAGCCGCGAGACCAAGCCCGCGCCGATCAGCTGGACGCCCGCCGAGGCCCGGCACCTGATCAAGCAGGGCTACCACATCGAGCGGGTGGTCACGATGACCGGCGTGCCGGTCGAGCAGCTGAAGTCCCTCGTGGGTTCGGACGGGTACGCGCGCGGCCTCTGAGCCCGACACGCCGACGCCCCGGCGGAACACGGGGCGTTGACGCCTGCCCTCATACTCGAACGGTGAGCAACGAGCCGGTCGCCAAGGGTGACCAGTCCTCGGCGATCTCGGCCGTGCGCTCCGCCTGGTCGATCCTCGCGCACGGCGCCCCCACGGCCGCCGATGCGCTGGTTGACATCGCCGAGAACGGCAAGAGCGAGATCGCCCGGGTGCAGGCCTCCCAGGCGATCCTGGACCGGGTCGGCCTCGCGCCGCCCAAGGAGGTCCACTTCCGGGTCCAGCCGAGCGAGGGCAACGAGACCCAGCAGCTCTCCCCGGCCGAGGTCATCCGCAACAAGCTCGCCGCGCTGGCGCCCGCGCTGATGCCGAGCGACATCACCGAGAGTGCCTACCCCGAGGACGTCGAGGGTCTGAGCGACGGCGTCATCGACGCCGAGCTGATCCCGATGGACGACGCAGACGACTGGAGCTGAGATGACCGCGCACCACCTGGTGCTGATCGTGCTGGGTGTGCTGATCCTCGCGCTGTTGGGCGCGCTGGCCTGGCACCTGACCCGCAAGAAGCCGAGCCCCGGCCCGGACACCGTCATCCGGCGGGCGCTGTCGGCCTCCGAGGTGCAGCGCGACGCCCTGCGCATCCGGCACTCCGGCAGCCCGCACGTCGCCAAGGGCCCCGGCCAGGTCAAGATGCCCGGGGTCGTGGCGCCGACGCAGGTCAACATCCCGGTACCGCCGCCGCGTCCGGCGCCCTACGCCCGGCTGCGCGAGAGCAACGACCGGCGGATCGCCGCCGAGACCACCGAGCTGGCCGCGATCTCGCCCGAGATGATCGCGGCCGACCGGAACCAGCTGTTGCTTGTTGCGCAACAGGCAACACCCGTGTCAACCGCTCCGCCGACGTCGCCGCTGGACATGACCGTGGCGCAGCTGATGGAGCAGATCGAGCGCGAGGCGCGGCAGGCCGCTGCCGCCCTGCCGCTCCAGACCGACCGGCGGATCCACGCGCAGCTGGCCGACGGGACCGAGGTGGTCCGCTACGAGCGCGCGGGCAAGTGGTTCCACGAGGGCCCCGGCCTGCGCACCCGGCTGACCCTGGGACAGGCCGCGATCCTGGCCACCAGCCAGGGCGCCCTGGTGCGCTCCGGCCTGCCCGGCGGCGCGATGTTCGACCTGCGCGTGCGCAAGGTCCGCGAGGAGCAGGGCTGATGTCCATGCTGAGTGACCGCGACATCGCCCGCGCCGTCGAGAACCGGCAGATCTCCATCTCCCCGGCCGCGCCGCGCGCGATGCAGCCGTGCTCGGTCGACGTCCGGCTGGACGCCCGGTTCCTGATGTTCGGCGGACCCGACAACCTCCCCATCGACCCGAAGGTCTCCGAGTCGATGCTGACCATCGACGTCGAGGACGGGGACGCCTTCCAGCTGGCGCCGGGCGCCTTCGCGCTGGGCAGCACGGTCGAGCGGTTGACACTGCCGGACAACATCGCCGGGCGGCTGGAGGGCAAGTCCTCGATCGGCCGCCTGGGCATCGAGGTGCACTCCACCGCTGGCTTCATCGACCCCGGCTTCGACGGCTACGTGACCCTGGAGCTGAAGAACGTCGCGCCGCGCCCGGTGCTGCTGTGGCCGGGGATGTTCATCGGCCAGGTGTGCTTCTTCGACCTGACCAGCCGGGCGGAGAACCCCTACGGCTCCAAGATCCTGGGCAGCCACTACCAAGGCCAGGAGGGGCCGCAGGCCTCGCGCGCCTACCTGCAGTTCGAGCGGCAGCGGCACCTGACGACCGTGCGTCACTGAGAGACTGCGCCGCGTGAAGACCATCGAGCTGGGGGAGCCCACGCTCGGCCTGTGGTGCCGTACCTGCGGGGACCACACGCTGATGCGGTTCCCCGTGCTGCACATCGACAGCGACGGCATCATGCCCGTCGGCAACCGGGACGCCTGCCCGCAGTGCAAGTCCCATGTCAACCGGCGGGTGGAGCGATGAAGGTCCTGGCGCCCAAGCCCCGGCCGCCGATGCGCACCCCCAAGGGGACGCCGCTGGGCGCCGAGGAGATCGCCGACCTGGAGGACTGGGAGCCCGAGCTGCACCGGGGCCCGAGCCTGCAGGTGCTGGTCACCCGGATGGAGCGCGCCGTCCTGGAGTCGCTGTGCGAGGGCAAGTCCAACCGGATGATCGCCCGGGACTACGGCCTGTCCGAGGACACGGTCAAGAGCCACCTGCGCAACGTGATGGCCAAGATCGGCGCCCGGGACCGCACGCACGCGGTGTCCCTGGTCTGGTCCGGCGTGGTCACGGTCAAGGTCGCCTCGGTGACGGTCACCAAGCGGTGCCCGCACCCCGAAGCCCACGCGCTCGCCGCGTGAGCGCCCCCAGAGCCGCAGGAAGGCCGGGGGCAGGTCTCTGCCTGCCCCCGGCCTGCCGGGCGTTCCTGAAGGCGCTGGAGCGCTACCGCTACTGGCACGGCCCCCGGGTCGACGGGGTCACCGCGATGGCGGTCAGCGAGTTCAGCACCTTCGCCAAGCTCTAGCTGAACTTCGTCGGCCCGGCCTCCTCGGCCACCGCGAAGCTGACCGCGATGTCGCGGCCCAGGTTCTCCTCGAACCACTCACCGGCCGGGCCGTTGACCGTCATGGTGATCCAGCCGCTGGGGGTGTACTGCGCCCAGGACTTGTTCTCCTCGCCGCGCGTGGCGGCCTGGAGCTTGACGTCGCGCTGGGGCTCGGTGCCGGGGCCGCCGTAGGCCTTCTTGTGGACCTCGGCGACGTAGAAGCGGGCGGCGACAGTGGTTGACATGCGGGCAGCCTCCAGCTGCTCGAAGGGACAGAGCAGCCGAGCACCTTTGGGGTCAACCCGTCTGTGCTGGACAGCCTACGAGATGGCCTAGATGACCTCGGCCCACTCCGGAACGTGGTCGGCCTTCATGTCCGGCGCTTCGTGCTGAGCGCGCGGTAGCCACCAGTGCAACTGCCACATCTGGCCGTCGTCTGTGACGCCTCTAGCGAAGTGGCTGACGCGGTGCGGGTGACCACTGAGAAGGCAGAGCACACCGAAGGTTGGGTGCTTCGCTGTGCAGTCTCCCTGCCAGGAATCCACCTGCTCCTGCGTTCCGAAGTAGCGACCAAGTCGGGGTGTGTCTGCGCCCACGTTGAATAGGGGACCATGTCAACTAAGACGGCCACAAGCCAAAGCGGCGTCTGACTCGCCGGTAACTTCCGGCTCAGTGCCGGTCCCGCTCCTTCAGCGTGGCCGAGACAGCCAGGCAGCTGAGTCCCACGGCGATGGCCAAGACGCCCCACGGAAATGTTGGTGAAGACCAACCAATCACGGCGCCGAAGAAGATCAACCAGCCGTTGACCGCCAAGAACTTCCACTTCGTGGCCTTGCTGATCATGGCTTTCCCCGCAGCCTTTCGACCCGTCGCTTGTGAATGATCTTGCGAATGATCTCCGCCGCTTTCGGCGATGGATCTTGAATGTCAGCGACTCCGTGCTCGGCCGCTTCTTGACCGCTGGCGAACAGCGGGACGTCGGTCGTGTACTCCGCGCAGGCCGGGTCCAGGGTCCCCATCGAGATCCCGAGGCGCACCCCGAGCAGGTGATAGGGGTCGGTGTGCCCGAGCCAGCCCGAGCAGACCGAGCCGTCCTGCGCGTGGCAGAAGAAGGCGCTGGGGTGCTGGTAGGCGGTGTCCCCGTCGTAGCCGGGCAGCTTCTCGTACTCCTCGGCCGCCCACACGCCGCTGGGCACGTCCCGCCGGTAGGGGCAGGACGCGCAGGGGCGCGGGCGGGGCTTGGCGCTCACGCGACCACCGACGGGTCGAGCACCCAGCCGCCCTTGCCATCGGGCACCAGCGCGTCCCGCCAGAGGCCGTCCGAGCCGCGCACGAGGCCGTAGACGTCGGCCATCGAGTCGTGCAGCTGCTCCTCGGTGCGCGGCCAGAAGTAGTCACCGCTGGCGATGTCGTCCAGGGTGCTCAGCACGCTGGCCTTCTCGCCGTCGTCCAGGTGGTCCAGGCCGAGGATCAGGTCCTGCTGCTCCTGAGCGACGTGCCGGAAGGGGAGGAGGTCATCGAGGCTGGGGCCATCCATCTGCGTCATGCCCTCATGGTATGGCACGCTTGTCAACAATGTCAACTAGAGGGCATCGGACCGAGCACCCGCAGGTCCTCGGCGATGTCCGCCTCGGTCTCCCCGCCCAGCAGGATGACCGTGAGGTCGGGCAGGTCCGGGTGCAGCTCGCGCAGCTTGACCGCGATCGGCTGGTTGGCCAGCAGCCGGTCGACGTTCTCCCGGGACAGCCCCAGGAACACCGCCGTGCTGCCGTCCTTCTGAGTGGCGACGGCCTTGATCACGCCTCCTCCACCAGCCGGGCGTAGGCCTGCACGGTGTCGAAGGGGACGCGGTTGGGCGTGGTCGTGTTCTCCCCGGTCGGGTAGCCGTTCTCCTTGGCCCAGGCGCGGATGCGCGCCATCTCGTCCTTGGTCCGGCGGCGCTTCTTCTCCGGGTGGGTGCCCTGACCGCCGCCCTTCACGAGCTTCCGGCCGCGCGTGTCAACCGTCTTGCGGGACACCTGCAGGTAGGGCGCCAGCAGCTCGCGCAGCGCCTTGGCGTTCGAGGCGACCAGGTCGATCTCGTAGTGCGCGCCGTCGATGGCGTAGACGACGGTCTCGCCGTCCTGCTCGCCGAACTCCTCGCCGGTCAGGTCGTCGGTGTACTGGACGTAGGTGATCACACGCTGGGCCATGTCAGGCCTCCTTCTGGTTGGTGGTCAGTTCGGCGCCCCAGGGGCCGCACTCGGTGTAGGGGCCGCGCGCGGCCCACATGGACTCCCAGACGCCGTAGTTCCAGACGCCGGGCTGCCCCCAGCCGTCGTGGCCCTGGTAGACGCGGCGCTGGGTGGTGCCGCCGAAGCGGTCCTTCATCCAGGTGCCGACGGGCGGTTCGGGTGGGCAGGGGGTGCAGGCCTTCGGGTGGAAGGCGTGACCGCAGCTCGGGCAAGTGACCATGCGGAGAGTATGCACCCTTCGTGTCAACAGTGTCAACACGGACCGCGTCCATCACTGCGCGTAGTGGACCTGTCATCCTGGGTTCGTGACCACCCTCAGCCACGTAGTAGTCGACGGCAGCAACCACCCGATCTCGGGGCGGAAGGCGCAGGTCGCGGTCTACCTGGGTGGGCCGGACAGCCCGACGCCGGGGACCTTCCAGAAGGTCGGCGTGGTCAACGCGATCAGCGACAGCCACGGCAACCTGACCTGGGACCTGCCCAAGTACCCCGGGCACGGCACCCCGACCTACGTGGTCACCGGCATCGAGGACCACCCGGTGGTCGTCCGGGTGCCGATGGAGATCCCGGCGACGACGGTCTCGATCGCGCGGATCGCCATCCTGGACAATCTGGACGGCCCGCTGGTCGACCTGGTCACCGAGGACGAGCTGATCTCCCGGCTCTCCGCGCTGCCCACCCCGCCCCCGGCGCCCGCTGGCGGTGGGGGAGTGGTCCCGGCCGACCACATCTCGGCCTACAGCTGGGGCATCAACATGCCGGTGCTCAACAAGTTCCAGCACGTCCTCGGCGCCGACATGGGCTCCCAGGAGGCCTTCACGCTGACCGGTGACTGGCCGATCGCGCCCAGCGACACCGACGCGCCCAACGCGATCTACAGCGTCTGGTTCGGCGGCGCCTACATCGTCTTCCACCCGGGCACCGTGAAGACCGGCACGCTCAACGGTCTGTTCGGCGACGGCATCACGGCCACGCTGAACTACGAAGTCACGGCGAACACGACCAAGGGGCACTTCGAGGTCGTCTTCACCTCCGGCCGCTTCGACACCCCGCTGGCGGGCCAGATCATCGAGATCGGCTGCAACTACAAGCTGACCAGCGTCTTCTGACCTCACCAGTCGTCGTCCTGGTGCCCGTCGAGGTCGTCGCCGTAGTCGTCCACGTTGTCGGCCGGGACCTCCGGGTCCAGGCCGCCGAAGATCCGCACGGCGTTCTGCTCGGCGATCGTCGGCCGGTGGTCCCATGACCCGAGCCGGGGGAGCTGGCGGGCGGTCGTGCCGTCCTCGATGACCGTGCCCAGCTCGAAGGGCATCGTGGCGGGGATGTCGTCGGGCCCCTTGTCGGTGCCGCCGATCAGCAGTTGGCAGGCGTAGCCCTTCTCCGGGATGTCCGCGCCGTAGAGATGCCACCAGAGCTGCACCGCGCCACCGTAGTATTCAGGGCTGTGTCAACCAAACTGGAGCCCGCTGACCTGGCCTACGCCGCCGCCCTGGTCGACTCCTTCGCGGTGCTCCGGGTACGGGACTACCGGGGGACCGGCCTGCCCGAGGTGACCATCCAGGGGCGGATCGCCGCGCTGGACTGGCTGGCCCTGGTCACCGGGGTCAAGGTGCGCTCGATCCCGAAGGCCTACAACCGCCATCAGTGCACCGAGCACTGCCCGGACAAACACATGCGCATCGAGTCCTCCTCGCTGCGCTGGCAGGTCACTGGGGCCCGCGCAACGATCGTCCTGCACGGCTGCCTGCCCTACATGCGGGTGCAGACCCGCGACGCCTGGAAGCTGGTGGAGGCGGGCCTGGCGATCGGCTACAAGACCGACGTCGTCAACGACATGACCCGACGGGGCTGGGTGATCCCGGACCTGCGTGAGCAGCCGCGCGCCCGGGTAGCGCTGGTCCGATGAACCCCTGGGACCGCTTCCTGTGCGACGTGATGGTGATCTTCGGGTTCGCCGGGGTCTTCATGCTGGTCTACGGGCTGATGCTCGGCATCGACGCCGCGACGGTGCCCTGCTCGGTCTGCATCAGCGGCGCGGTGGGCGTCAACCTACTGCTGCGGCGGCGGAACACTCCGATCGAGGGTCACCCTGTAGACACGGTTCGTGGCAGCCAGTGATGTGCAGGACGTTCAGCTCACCAGTCAGATCAGCGTCGAGCTGGTCTCCAGCGCCAACGCCCGGGACGCCTTCGTAGCCTCGGCCGCCCGCGTGTCAACCGCCGGGCAGATGGCCGAGGACATCGACCGGCCGGTGGAAGGCCTGATCCGGGCCCTGATGCGCGACCGACACGGCAGCCCGTTCGAGCACAACTCCTTCAGCTTCCGGGTGCAGATGCCGCTCTGCGTGGCCACCGAGCACCTGCGGCACCGCATCGGCTGGAGCTACAACGGCGAGTCCGGCCGGTTCAAGGCCTTCGACCCGACGTTCTACATCCCCCCGAGCGAGCGCGGGCTGACCCAGGTCGGCAAGGCGATGTCCTACGACATCCAGCCCGGCAGCTACCTCCAGCGGGCCCAGGTGACCGGCTCGCTGTCCCGGCTGGCCCGGGAGGCCTTCCGCGAGTACGAGTCGCTGCTGGCCAGCGGCGTCGCCCGCGAGGTGGCCCGGATGGTGCTGCCGGTCAACCTGATGACCACCTACTGGACGACCTGCAACGCCCGGTCGCTGATGGCCTTCCTGAGCCTGCGCACCGAGGACCCGGCGGCGGCCTACCCGAGCAAGCCGATGTGGGAGATCCAGCAGGTCGCGGCGGGGTACGAGGACGCGCTGGAGACCCTGATGCCGATCACCCACGCGGCGTTCTGCGAGTTCGGCCGGGTCGCGCCGTGACGCGCCGGACCACCCTGGACCCGAGCGAGACCGTCGAGGGCCAGCTGGAGCTGCCCTTCCCCGAGCCCGTCGAGCGGAGGGCGTCGTGAGTGCACCTGCGCTGGAGCGACTGGTTGGCCTTCGGGACCGCGCTGTGGATGGCCGTGGCGGTCGCCTGGTCCGGACGGCCCTCGCGCTCATCGCGCTGCGACCGGTCCTGCTCACCGACTGGCTCAACGCCCCCGACGAGCTGAAGTGCTGGGTCTTCGAGAAGCTGGGCATCCACTCCGGCGTCGCCCAGATGTGCCCCGGCTGGTGCCCGTGCGCGGTTGACACGGACCTCGGCGACGAGGACATCGAGCTGCTGGTAGCGGCATGAAGCAGCCGCTGCACATCATCCCGGTCGGCGACCTGATCACGCACGAGCGCGCCGCTGACTGCGTCTGCGGCCCGGTGAAGACGCTGGTCGCCCGCGCGTTCGGTCCCGATGAGCTGGTCACGGCCTACTCGCACATGAGCCTGGACGGCCGGGAGCACCGCCGAGTCGCCCGGTGAGGATCTTCGCGCTGTTCGGGAGGCCGAACTTCCTACGGGCCTTCCACGGCTGGTGCACGGCGTTCTGGCTGCCGTTCACCGGCGTGGCCTACGCCCTGGGCTGGCTGGAGAGCGTCATCTTCGTCAGCTTCGTCTCGATGATCGCGCTGTTCCTGGGGTCCTTCTCGGCCTGGCAGGCGGCCCGGGTGGAGGCGAAGCAGGAGGAGCAGCCGTGAGCGGCCTCCTGGTCGTGCTGCTGCTCATCGGCCTGGGCGCCTGGCTGGCGGTCGCGGTGCTGGGAGCCCTGATCATCGGTCGTGGGATCCGGATCGCTGACCGACGCAACGACGAGAGCCCGGCCCCACTTCCCCCGGGGCCGGGCTCTCGTGTCGCTGGCGCTACTTGCAGCTGCCGGTGTCGGTGGATCCGCTCCAGGTCCCACCGTTGTTGATGCAGGACCAGACCGGCGTCTCGTGGTTGAGGGTGTCCTGAGCCTTGCTGGCTGAGTCGTCAGTGCACCCCGAGAGGAGCACGACGAGCCCGACCAGCCCGCCGACGATCGCGCGTCTCACCGGCGGGACAGCCGCACGACCAGGTAGATGAAGCCGAGGATCACGTCGATCACGGCCCACAGGATGAGGATCAGCGCGACGCCGATCCCTGTGCCGACGTGGCTGGCGTCCTGGCAGGTCTGCAGCGCCTGGCCGACCTGACCGGCGCAGGACTTGGCGGTCGCGCCGCCGGAGGAGCTGGCGCCGGTGATGATCCAGATCAGGAAGATCGCCTGGACGGCCAGGAAGAACCACATGAAGACGCGCTTGCGCTTCTTCACCGGCGGGGTCTGGGGCTGGTTCACGGGAGTCGTCATGCCGATGAAGGTATGGACTATAGGACACCTTTGTCAACCAGACTCAACTCGACCAGGTGACCCGGTTTCGGTACAGCCGCTGTAGCGACACGCGCGAACGCAGGGAACGGCCAAGGTCCCCGGAGAAGCGGAGTCGATCCCGCACACTGCGCTCATGGACGAGGTCGCGGCCCAGAGACTGAAGCGTGAAGCCCGGGTCGAGGATGCTCTCGTCGCCATGTTCGCGCAGGCACTTCGGATGCCGCTGCGACGGGACCGAACTCTCGACCCGCCCATGACACTCTCTGTGTGTGACCGCGAGCGCGCAGTCGGTAGCTGAGCCGAGCATCCATGACGCCGGGCATCACCACCTCGTGGCGACCATGCCGATGGGCGAGGAGTGCGTGGTCCACCGACACCGCGAGTGGGTCCCGATCGAGGTCCACCACATCTGGCCGGTCGGCCTCGGCGGCCCGAACATCGCGTCGAACAAGATCTCGGTCTGCTGCAACGCGCACTACTCGATCCACGAGTTCCTGCGCCAGCTGATCCTCCACGACGGTGAGGTCCCGGCCGAGCTGGCCAAGCACTTCGGCGCCAAGGTCAAGCGCTACGCCACGCAGGGCTGGACAGAGGCGGGCAAGCCCATCCACGGCGGCGGCGGCGAGTGAGATGGCCGAAGGGCAGCAGCTGAACCGGACGCGCAAGTGCACCTGCTGCGGCGGGCAGCGGCAGTACGTCGTGGTCCATCCGGCCAGCAAGGAGGAGAAGGCCACCGCCTGGGCGGTCTGCGAGAGTTGTGACCTGACACCGCAGAGCAGCCTGCCGAAGGCCTGATCCGGTCGCGTGGCGTCATCGCGCGATCACCGCCTGCCATCATCTGAGGCATGACCACGGTCGTGCACCACGTCCTCGACTCCGACGGCGTGCCGCTGCAGGGCCAGCAGGTCACGATCACCCTGATGCTCCGGCGTGACGTCGCGCCGGACTCCTACGATCTCAACGCCCCGGACCCGTTCACCGGCCTGCCGATCTCCCGCACCGCCTCCGCGATCAGCGATGCCGACGGCCTGCTCAGCTGGAACCTGGTCCCCAACGACCAGATCGTCCCGTCCGGCACCTACTACGAGGTGCACGGCCTGGGCACCGGCCGGACCTTCCTCTACGTCCCGGCGAGTGAGTTCGCGGTCGAGATGACCGAGTGCGTGCTGACCCTGGTCGACCTGGGTGGCTCCAACCTGGTGCTGGTGCAGGGGCCGCGCGGACGGCAGGGCGGGGACTCCACCGGCGGCCTCGGGATGCCGGTGGCCACCGCGACGGTGAAGGGCATCCTGGCCCTGGCCGGGGACCTCGGCGGCACCGCCGACGACCCGACTGTGATCAGCGGTGTCAACCACGACCACACCTCGGCGCAGATCACCGACGCGACGTCCCAGCCGACACCGAACACCGTGGCCCTGCGCGGGCCGAATGGCGGGGTGCTGTTCGACCGCGTCTGGGCAGAGAGCGGGCCGCCCGTCGATCCCGACGAGCTGGTCCGCAAGGACTACGCCGACGGGCTGGGAGTTACCTGGAGTCAGCCGAACTCGATCGTCCGCCGGGACGCGGGCGGCTGGACCGGCTTCGCCGGGGTCGAGATCGACACCGCTCCGACCGGCACCGGCGACGCCACGCGCAAGGACTACGTCGACCAGCAGGTGGCCACCCGGGCGGCCATCGCCGGAGACCTCGGCGGCACCCCGGCCAGCCCGACCGTCCCGGGCCTGGCGACCAAGTCCAACGTCGGCCACACCCACCCGGTCACCGACCTGACCGCCACAGGCACCCGGGACTCGACCAAGTTCCTGCGCGGGGACAACACCTGGGCGGCTGCAGCGACCCTGGACGGCACCGGGAAGATCCCGCAGTCCCAGATCCCGGCCGTGGCTCTCACCGACTTCCTGGGCGTCGTCGCCTCCCAGACCGCGATGCTGGCGCTGACCGGACAGCGCGGTGACTGGTGCACCCGGTCGGACAAGGGCACCGACTGGCAGCTGATCGCCGACGACCCGACCCAGCTGGCCAACTGGCGCGAGCGCACCTACCCGGCCTCGCCGGTGTCCTCGGTGGCCGGGCGCACCGGGGCCGTCACCCTGACCTCCGCCGACCTCACCGACGCCACGGCCACCGGCAAGGCCGTGGTCACGGCGTCTACCGCCGCCGCCGCGCGCACCACGCTCGGCGCCGCCGGGGTCTCCGGTGGGGTCACCGACATCCAGCAGATCACCCAGGCCGCCTACACGGCGCTGGGCACCAAGGTGGGCACCACGCTCTACGTGATCGTGGGCTGAGGCGTGTCAGCCAAGCTCGCCACCCTGGCTGACAGCTTCACCGTCAAGGACACGGTCAAGTGGATCTGGTCTGGGACGGCGGCAATCGTCAACGGGCAGCTGAACCTGCCGCTGAACAGCAGCTACTCCTCCTCGGTCACCTCGGCGGCGTCCTACGACCTGACCAACAGCTCGGTCTCCGTGCAGCTCGTCTCGATCGCCCCGGGAGGTAGCGGGAGCACCGAGCAGAGCATCCAGCTGTACCTCAGCGCCACTGCCAAGCTGTCGCTGGTCGTCGGCGACAGCGGCCAGATCTTCGCCCAGTACACCACCAGCTCGGGCTCGACCACCGTCGGATCCGCCACCTACAACGCGGCCACGATGAAGTACCTGCGGATCAGCCACAACGGCTCGCAGGTCATCTACTCCTACAGCGCCGATGCCCAGCACTGGACCCAGCTCGGCGCCTGGACCCCGACCTTCGCCATCACGGCGCTGCAGGTCGTCCTGCTCTCCGGCTACTGGGGCACCGAGACGAGCCCCGGCACGGCGGTCTTCGACAACGTCAACATCGGCACGGTCGCGGTTGACACGGCCAGGGTCACGCAGGTCGAGAACGCCTCGGCGACCGCGCTGACGGTCAGTGTCCCGGTGGGCACCATGCCCGGGGACGTGCTGGTGCTGTCGGCCACCGCCGGGGGCGGGCAGATCGCGGCCACGCTGACCGGCTGGACGACCATCGCCACCCAGACCGCCGGGTCCAACGCGGCGGGCGGCCTCTACTACCGGATCGCCACCGCCACCGAGCCCTCCAGCTACACCCTCACCGGGCTGACCAGCACCGCGCAGAAGATCTCCGCGTCGATGGTGCGGCTGTCCGGGGTCGACCCGCTCAGCCCGCTGGACGCCCCGGCAGTGACCAGCGCGCCCGCCCCTGGCGCACCCACGGTCACCGCTCCCACGGTCACCACGGCCACGGTCGGATCGGCGGTCTTCTACCTGCCGATCATCGACTCGGCGTCCACCACGGACTGGTCGGTGCCCGCCGCGCTCACCCAGATCCAGGACACCGGCGGCACCGGCAAGCGGCTGGTCACCGCCTACGAGATCCCGGTCGCTGTCGGGGCGACGACAGCGCGGACGTTCACCCAGACCGGCACCACCGGACTGAGCAACGCCTTCATCGTCGTGGCGTTCCGGGCGGCCTCCCAGGCGAACACGCTGGCCCTGGTCGCCACGACGCGGGTGGCCAACAGCGGGGTGACCGACGCCAGCATCACCGTCCCGGCCGGGGTGACCACCAGCCACCTGGGCATCCTCACCGTCGAGGCGGCGAACCAGGGCATCGCCGCGATGACCGTGCCCTCGGGCTGGACGCTGCGCGGCGCCAACCCGGGCACCGGTGGCTCGACCGCGACCCTCTACACCTTCACCCGGCTCGGCGGGGTCAAGGCCGGGGACACGATCACCGTCACCCTGCCCTCCAACACCGGCGCGACGACCACGGCCGCCTGGTACGACACCGCAGGCCGGGACATCTCCCACGTCTCCGCCGTCTACACCACCAACTCGGCCGACGTCACCACGGTCACCTTCAACGCACCGGGGCACTCCGGCACCCGCGACGTGCTGCTGGCGGCGCCGAACCGCACCACCACCGCCAACACCCTGCCTGCCCCGTCCGGGGTGACCCTGGACCTCAACGGCCAGGAGTCCAGCTGGCTCAGCGGCGCCTTCTTCGGTCACGCCGCCAACGTCCCCTCGCAGGCCTACACGGCCACCTGGACCCCGTCCGGCGCGACCAGCCACAACGTCAACGCCTTCCAGTTCGCGCTGGCCCTGCCCAAGGCCGCCCGGTTCTCCGACGACTTCGCCGTCAAGGACACGGTCAAGTGGTCATGGGGAGCGGCGGCGGCGGTCACCTCCGGGCAGCTGGTCTGCACCGCGAACAGCAGCTACACCGGCAACGTCAACTCGGCGTCGCCCTATGACATGACCGGCTCCTCGGTCGCGGTCCAGGTGCTGCAGACGCTCACCGGCTCGGGCACCGGCACGCCGGAGACGTTCCTGCAGCTGTTCGACTCGGTCGCCAACTCCACGACCAAGAACTCGCTGATGTGGGACAAGGTCGGGACCAACCTGATCGCCTACGTCCGCGACAGCAGCGGCACGTCGATCACCGTCGCCACGCTGACCTACTCCGCCACCACGCACGCCTGGTGGCGCATCCGGACCGACGCGACCGGAGCCAACGCCTACTGGGACACCAGCCCCGACGGGCTGACCTGGACCCAGCAGGCGACCAAGGCCATCACGATCCCGGTGGCCTCGATGACCACCATCCTCGGCACCGGGTACTCGGGCACCTTCACGCCGACCACGACGACGGCGATCTTCGACAACGTCAACCTGACGCCCCCGGCCCCCAAGATGGCCACGTTCACCGACGACTTCACCACCCAGGACACCGGCAAGTGGTGGTTCGACTCGGGCCTGTCCGTGGTGTCCGGCCAGCTCAACATCCCGGTGACCAGCGGCTACCCGGGCGCCTACTCCAACGCGCACTACGACCTGACCAGCAGCGCCGTCACGGCGCAGATCGTGCAGACCCCCAACGTCGGGTCGGGCAGCACCGAGACGTTCCTGACCCTGCGGTCGACCGCAGGCACCTCGCTGTACTTCGACATCAACAACGGCGTGATCGGCGCCTACCGCAAGGCCTTCGGCGTGATGACCACCGTCGGCACGGTCACCTACAACGCGGCGACCATGAAGTACCTGCGGATCGTCCACGACGGCACGGCGATCTCCTGGCAGTACAGCGCGAACGGCAGCACCTGGACGACGATCGGCTCGCCCTGGACACCGACCGTCCCGGTGAGCTGGCTGGACGTGGAACTCGTCGCGGGCTACTGGGGCACGGAGACTTCGCCGGGCACCGCGATCTGGGACAACGTCAACGTGCTGCCCCCCACCGGGGTCCAGAGGTTCAAGATCGGTGCGGCCGACCCGACGGCGCTCTACGTCGGCAGCGCGGCGGTCAGCGCGGTCTACCTCGGGAGCACGCAGGTCTGGCCGTAACGCAATAGTGGGACGTGCCACCGACCGACACCAAGCCGCGCCCGATCAGCGAAGTAGCCCGTGACCTGGGCATCCCCCGCTCCTACATCGCGGGCTGGCTGAAGCGGGGCGAGCTGGAGGCGATCCCGTTCGGTCGGCAGCGGCTGCGCCTGGTGCGCCCGGCCGACGTCCGGGAGCTGATGACCGGCACACCACCACCTGCGCAAGAGGTTGCGGGAAACAACTCATTACCGGTCAGTAGCTCCGCGCGCCGATAACGGATCTTCCGTCAAGTCGATCTCGTTCCGATACAAAAGCGCAGGTCAGACCCCCCGTCTAACTCTCGACCAGAGTCATTCCGAGGTTGAGGGTTGAGGGTTCCCGCCCCCCTAGATCGTTGACAGCGGTCTGGCATAGTCCCCGGAGTGGTGAGCACAGCTATGGATCTCTCCGAGCCCGCGATCGGACGATTCGGCCTCCCGGTGGTACTGCCGACCGAGGAGCAGACCGCGACGATCACCGGGATCGTCCGGTCGATGGACCAGATGCTGGCCGAGCTTCACGAGTGCGCCGCGTCGGGCGATCTGCTCCGGCTGCTGCACGCCTCGCACCGCCTGCAGGAGACCAACAGCTGGCTGGCGAGCCACGTCGACAAGGTCATGGACTGCCGCCGCTGACACGCCGGGGTGACCCCAGCTTGGCCTTGTTGACATAGTCGTTCTATTGTCTCGGCCATGACGCAGCGCCACCGGCCGACATCGTGACCATGCTCGGCCCCGGGCAGCACGAGATCGACGGCTACCTGGTGGACCGCATCCAGGACGGCGGCTACGTCCGCTGGGAGGTCATCCATCCCGAGCACGGACTGGTCGCCACCCGGCCGACCCTGCCGCAGGCCCGGTACTGGATCCGGAAGAACCCGATGGCGCTGTTCTCGCTCACCGACGCAGAGGACAGGACCTGATGCCCGAGAAGTACACCGGCGCCCCGGCCAAGTACAAGCAGCGCTACCTGGAGTGCAAGAGCTGGGGCCACACCTGGCGCCACATCCACGACTTCCACATCCTGCGCAACACCACCGGCGGGATCATCCAGTTCACCCGGCAGCTGTCCTGCGGACACTGCACCACCGGGCGGCACGACACCTACGACCAGCGGAT
>Ga0308173_10000110_pt1 | contig 27513 bp, 17 predicted proteins | sample PhyPR1_FD_203716 | JGI IMG/M metagenome (GOLD analysis project Ga0308173, IMG submission 203716) | Soil microbial communities from UC Gill Tract Community Farm, Albany, California, United States - DLSLS.P.R1 | ecosystem: Environmental > Terrestrial > Soil > Agricultural land | place: USA... | reverse complement strand
TCAGCTACGACCCGCTCCCTATGTCACGGGTGTTCCGCGATCCCTATCCGCTCACGATTCCACAGAACTTCCTTGGGCCAAATACGTACACGCCTTACGCTTCCATTTCTGCCGGCATTCCACCGGTATCTGTTCCCGACCTCTCAACCGGGGTCGCGCCCGTTCCCACCAGTACGGTGATCAGCCGTAGTCCATTTCCTGGATTGCTGCATCGGGGGTACATCCAGTCGTATAACTTTACTATTGAACGCGAGCTTCCGAGTAATTTCGTCGTGAGCGCAGGCTTCGTCGGCACGGCAACTACGCATCAGTTTGTTGACCATGAGCTGAACGCTGGGTATCCAGGTAGCGGAACCGCAGGCCTTCCTTTGAACGCGAGGCTCGGACGCAAGGTATCGACATTGTTTGAGGACGGGTGGGTAAGCTCTCATTACAACTCCCTCCAGGTAGCGATCAACCGACGCTTCTCCAACGGGCTCTTGATCAAGGGCGCTTACACGCGCTCGAAATCAATTGACATGGCGGATGATGACGGGCGCGTCGGCTTGCTGTTCAACTATGCTCCGGAGATTGCACGGAACGAGGCCGTCTCCGGGTTCGATATTCCGAACAACTTCCAAATTGGAGGCGTCTATGAACTGCCTTTCGGAAAGGGTAAACTCTACCTTCAGCACGGGGTTGCGGGCCATATCCTCGGAGGTTGGCAAGTCAACGGCACATACAGTGCTTACTCTGGACTTCCATTTACCGTAACCGCGTCGGGAGCTTCGCTGAATGCTCCAAACAATACGCAGACTGCAGACCAAATTCTGCCGAACGTGGCGAAACTCGGCGGAATCGGGCCAGGTCACCCATACTACGATTCCAACGCTTATGCGCCTGTGACTGCAGTCCGATTCGGCACCTCTGGCCGTAATACGTTACGATCGCCGGCAATCTTCAATGCGAACGTAAGCGTGTTCCGCACATTTCCTATCAACGAGCGGTTCAACTTACAATTCCGCGCGGAATCGTACAATCTCTCGAATACACCGCACTTCGCAGCGCCAAACGCGAATATATCGGCGGGCAATTTTCTCGTGATTACAAGCGCGGCTGCCGATCAGCGGCAATTCCGGTTTGCATTGAAGCTGCATTTCTGACGCAGGAAGAAGAGATGCAACAGATTTTGATCAGTAAAATGTGGGCTTTACACTTAGGTCGGATGTCTACTCTGGCAATGCTAAGAAGGCCTAAGACCACTCTTGGTTCGAGCCTGCTTGCCTTTTTTCTCGTGTCATCGTTATTGGCGGCGACGGACCCCAGTCGCGAGCAGTCCCGTTCCATGGTGATGACCCAATACGGCATTGTTGCGACAAGCCAGGCAGTGGCCTCGCAAGCCGGGGCCTCCATTTTGGAGCGAGGAGGAAGTGCGGTAGATGCAGCTATTGCCGCTAACGCGGCGCTAGGTGTGATTGAACCGATGATGAACGGAGTAGGCGGCGATCTGTTCGCGATCGTCTACGACGCGAAATCGAAAAAGCTTTACGGTCTCAACGCGAGTGGATGGGCGCCCAAGGCGATGTCCATCGAAGCCTTGAAGGCGAAGGGGTTTACGGAAAAGATTCCGGGCACCGGGATCAACTCTGTTACTGTTCCCGGCACGGTCGCTGGATGGGATGCGCTCCATCAGCGCTTCGGCAAGATTTCGCTGGCTGATGATGTTGCTCCCGCGGCGGTGTTGGCCCAGAAGGGCATTGCCGTCACGGAAACCGATGCCGAGAACTGGCGTGAATACGGACTAGCTTTCAAGACTAGCCCTGGATTTGCAGGCGTGTTCCTGCCAGGCGGCACAGCTCCAGTTGCAGGCCAGTTGTTTTGCAATCCTGCATTGGCTGCCACGTTGCGCCGCATCGGGGAGGGTGGCCGTGATGGGTTCTATAAGGGCCAGACGGCCGAAGCCATCCTAAAACTGTCGGACGAATTGGACGGTTTTCTGCAGGCCGATGACCTTGCCGATTTCCAGCCTGAATGGGTGGATCCGGTAAGTACGACCTATCGCGGCTGGACAGTATGGGAAATGCCTCCGAATGGGCAGGGCATCGCCGCGCTCTCCATGTTGAACATCATGGAGCGATTTCCGATAGCACAATGGGGCCACAACAGCGAGAAGGCGCTACACGTGGAGATCGAAGCAAAGAAGCTAGCCTACGCTGATCTACAGCAGTACATTGGCGACCCGCATGTATCGCACATCCCGGTGGAACAACTGATATCCAAACAACTCGCCGCACATCGAGCAGCGCAGATTTCAGATCATGCCCAGTGCAACGTGCTACCGTCGGACCTGAAAGACCAGCTTACGCGGCTCTCCAGCGACACAACTTATCTTTCTGTGGTTGATCGTGACGGCAACGAAGTTTCTCTCATTCAAAGCAACTCCGGAGCTTTCGGCAGCGGCCTGGTGCCGCCTGGTACTGGCTTCGTCCTGCAAAACCGGGCCGGCGGCTTCACCTTGAAACCGGATCGGCCGAACACGCTGCGCCCGCGCACTCGTCCTCTGCATACCATCATTCCGGGATTCATGCAGAAAGGTGATGAGCGTATTGCCTTCGGCATTATGGGTGGTTTCAATCAGGCCCAGGCACATGCCCAATTCGTCTCCAATATCGCAGATTTCCAGATGAACATCCAGGCCGCGCTGGAGGCAGCGCGATTCACCAAACGCGACTTCGCGGGCTGTAATCTCATGGTTGAGAATGGCATTGCACCCGATGTCATCGAAGGCCTACGCAAACAAGGTCACGAAATCACCGTTCAACTACGATATTCGCAGAGCATGGGTCGCGGTAATGCGGTCGAGCATAATGACCGAACTCACGTGAATTATGGCGCAACCGACCCGCGCGCCGATGGAGAGGCTGTCCCAGAACAGCCCCAATACTAGCCGGGCTCCTCGCCTGACTCGGTTCCGGAAAACCAAGGCCCCAACACAGTGTGTGATCCTCCACGAGTGTTATCGGCCGCGAATTCTCGAATGATGCGCTCATATGGCGCTCATTGATGGGCTCAGATAGTCCACGCATTCGCTGCGAAAAGTCCCGATGACCGATCCGCAATGGGCATTCGCAGTCGGAAGGAGGCCAAATCTCACACCAAAGCCGCCGACCAGTGGGTAGCCAAAACATCGATTGACAGCCCGGCTCCAGTGGGACAGGCCGGTTTTGTGAGGCTCCGCTCTAAGCATGCCGACGATGGAGACCTCCGGTCCGGGCATTCGAAGTTATTGTTGTCATCGGCGACGGCCTATATTCCACGGGTCGTCGATTGGGCGCATCTTCATCCAAAGAATCGTGAAATGCGGTCTTATCGTGATAAGTCACATGCTCGCCGAGAAGCCGTTGCAGGTGTCGCTCGTTCAGCGGGATGACGTAGTCCAGCACCTCGCGCCGACAAGTTCCGACCCATTGCTGCGCAATCCCGTTCTGCCAGGGAGCCTGAACGCTCGTGCGCTTCGGCTCTAACCCGGTGAATCTTAGCAACCCGATCGCATCGGCCTTGAATTTCGAGTCGTGTTCGAAGATGATATAGCGCTATGGGTCCGAAGCCGAGGTTCAGCAACTTGCTGTGGGTCTTCGGCGCTCCTCAGTTCGCATTTTCAGACCTCATATCGTGGATAAGGTTCCGAATCTCTTCCGTTACCCTTGGCCGTCCGCTTCGCGCTCGCGATCGCCAGCGGCAGTAGAGACGAAAGCCAACTGGATGCCGTCCGATTATCGTCGCGGGTTTCACAGTGGCTAGAATTTCCGACCATCGGGTCTAGACGTCCCGTTAGATGGTCAGAAGAGGCGGTCGATTCGGTTCAGCACAGCAACGCGCTGATGCAGAGCGATGATCTCCAGAGACATGTCGAGGCGACTTCGGAAGGCAACTCTGAAAGCGGCGCGAATGGCGACCAGCAAAGCGTACACATCTCCCGCTTCAACACGACGCAAAAGCCCAGTCTCAGCAAGTCGTTTTGTATCGCAAACGATTGATTTCGGAAGCTCCACTAGCTTTGACTACAAACAGCTTACAAGCCGATCTCCGGAGTCGAACGGAGCCGACGGCACTAACACGTTTTCGCGAGCCGTCGTTCGTCTGTACTGCTTCCTTCTGGACGATACCTGTCGCCTACGAACCAGACTAGTCTCTCTCGGTTATGATGCGAGAGCCAGATGAAATTAGCAACGCTTGCGTTTGTCATTGTTTCACTTACCAGTGCATCGCCGCAATTCGTGGACACGGCGGCCAAGCCCCACTTGGGCCGTACCAACAATCCCGCCGCAGTCGAGCTTTTCCGGGATCGGGGGCTCGGTCTGTTCATTCACTGGGGAGTTGACGGATCGCTCGGTGGCGTGATCTCCCACTCCCTCGTTGGTGCTTCCCCCGACTACGTTCAGCGTTTCTTTGAAACCCTCCCAGCCTACTTTGATCCTGATCAGTATCGGCCGGAGGACTGGGCACGCTTGGCCAAACTCGCGGGTTTTCGCTACGTGATGTTTACTGCCAAGCACCACGCCGGTTTCTGCCTCTGGAATACGCAAACGACAACGTTCAGCGTGATGCACACTCCTTACGGCAAGGACCTACTCGCACCGCTCATTACGGCATTTCGCAAGCAGGGCATCGCCATCGGGCTTTACTTCTCGCCCGATGACTTCTGGTGGCTCTACCAGCACTACATCACGATCAACCGCCATGTCAAAGGGGTTTATCCGCAAGACATCCCCGAGTTTATGGATTACACCAAACGCCAGCTAAAGGAGTTGCTCACAAACTACGGTCCTATTGACTACATGTTTTTCGATGGGCCTGCTGAGCAACTGACGGAATATGCCTGGCAACTGCAACCGAACCTGGTCATCACTCGCGGTGTTATGGAGACTCCCGAACAATACACTCCTGGTGTTGCTCTTCCGGGAGCATGGGATGGCAATCTGACGATGGGAACGGAGTGGCCCTGGAAGGCGACCAACGAGAAATACAAGTCTGGAACAGAACTGATCAACGTCCTCATTGAAACGCGGGCGAAAGGCGGCAACCTACTGCTCAACGTCGGACCGAAGCCGAATGGCACGATTCCCGACGAGCAGGATGCCCGCCTGCGAGAAATTGCCCTTTGGCATTTTGTGAACGGCGAAGCGATTCATGATGTCCGTCCGTGGGTGATTACCAATGAAAAGAATGTCTGGTTCACGAAAAAGAGAGACGAGGATACCGTCTATACCTTTATCACCCACGAAGAGCATTGGCGCTTAGGCGATCCCAAGACAATCACGCTCCGGTCCTTGCGGACGACTCCGGAAACGACGATATCGGTATTGGGTCAATCCGATCAGATGGTCGAGTATAAGCCTGACGTCAACCCCAAGACCACATGGACCCAAAATCAGAAGGGTCTACATATTACCGCCTATCGTGCACAGCGCCTCTATACTGACCGGAGCTGGCCCGACCCTATTGTTTTGAAACTGACACACGTGAAAGCTGCCTTGGAGCCGCCCCAAGTCTCAACTGCCAGTGCAGAATGGAATCCAGCAACTGGAACCGAGACGCTTCACGGAAATTTACTCAGCTTGGGCGGTGTAAACCAAGTGAAGATTGGCTTCCAGTTTCGAGTGAAGAAGGACGGTACCGACCTTTCCGAGCGAACAGAACGCTGGATTGACTTGCCAGTTACTGCGAAAATGGCGACCGGCGAATTCACATATTCCCTTAAAGGGCTTACACCAAATCGTGAATACGAGTTCAGGAGCCAGGTCCAACATCCGCTCTTGACCATGTATGGCCAAGAAAAGACGTTTCGAACTTCCCACGAGTCACATTAAATTAAGACCGTTGCCGCCGGGTAGCTAGCAGCGTTAACCAGCGTCATCACGTGATGCTCAAAAAACTCGATTTCGATCAGCCTGATCTTGCCAGACATGAAGATCCTGAATTGATTAGCAGGACGGAGTCGCTTTGTCATGGACAGGGCCTAAGAACGGCAATAGAATGTAAAACGCACAGAGAATATACTACCGAGGAGAAGGGCATGAACCGACGGTCGTTCCATACTGCTATTGGGGGATTGGCTGTAGCGGCTACTTGCCGCGCTTTGAGACGCACCTCAGCCACGCACTTTCAACCGGAATGGCAGTCCCTCGAACAGCATTCTGTGCCCCAGTGGTTCAATGACGCAAAACTAGGTATCTTCATTCACTGGGGCTTGTATTCGGTACCAGCGTGGGCTCCCCCTACGGGCGAGTTAGGAAAAATCGACTGGAATACCTGGTTTGCAAACAACCCGTATGCGGAGTGGTACTTGAACTCGCTCCGCATTACGGGCTCGCCGACTTACCGCCATCACGTTGCTACCTACGGAAGAAATTTCGATTACTATCAGTTCACCCCGACCTTCGATGAGCAGACCACGAAGTGGCAGCCTGAACAATGGGCAGCACTCTTCAAACAAACCGGTGCACGCTACGTCGTCCTCACAACCAAGCATCACGATGGCTTCCGGCTCTGGCCCTCGGCCGTCGTGAACCCCAAAGCTCGCGGCCGCCAACTAAATGCGAAGCGTGACATCGCAGGCGAGTTGGCGGCAGCGGTAAGGTCCGCCGGCATTAAGATGGGTCTGTACTATTCCGGCGGTCTGGATTGGACCTTTACTGATCAACCTATAAGGACACGACCCGATTTGCTAGCCCGTGTTCCGCAGTCACAGGAATATGCGAGCTATGCTGATGCACACTGGCGCGAATTGATCGCACGCTACCGGCCTTCTGTTTTGTGGAACGATATCAGCTACCCGAAGTTAGGGCAGACGGCACAGATCTTTGCGGAGTACTATAACTCGGTGCCCGATGGCGTGATCAATAATCGCTTCAGCGTACCGTTCGCCGACTTCACGACTCCTGAGTACGCCAGATACGACAAGATCACAGAAAAGAAATGGGAATCCTGTCGGGGGCTGGGCTTCAGTTTCGGCTATAACCAGGTGGAAGGTCCTGAACAGGTTATCGCGCCGGATAAGCTCATCGCTCTGCTAGTCGATATTGTCAGTAAGAACGGTAATTTGCTCTTGAACGTGGGACCCAAAGCAGATGGCAGTATCTCTGCTATCCAAGCTGATCGGCTACACAAGCTGGGAGATTGGCTCAGCATCAACGGTGAGGCGATCTTTGGCACCCGGCCCTGGATCCGTCCCTCTGCAAGCGCCCCAGACGGATCAGATGTACGGTTTACACGCAAGCAGGACAGCCTTTATGCGCATTTTCTTAAATATCCGCCCGACAGGAAGTTAACGATCCCGGGCCTGCGGGCGACACCAAACACGGTCGTCGAGATCTTCGGTTTCCGCAGCCCGTGCTCCATTCGTCAGAATGGCAGTGACCTGCTGATCGAATCAGCAGGCGTGCTGCCTACGAGCAGCGCACTTGTCGCGAAAATCAAACCTGTGCCGGCCGCTGTATAGCATATGCGGGCTAAGACTCAGATCGATGCGTTGCCGAGCAGGCGCCAAGTCGTCGGTGCACTTGCTGCCGCGAGCGCACTCCCATTGCTAGCCCGCGAGACCGCCCCCGAAATAAGACGCAAGGTGTACCTGGTTCCGAACTTCCATCCTGCCAGTTGCGGATGGCTCACCACGTTTTCAAAAGAACGGGTTTACTGTGCCAACAGCTATCTTGACCATCTTGATCGCGTACGCGATGATCCTGCTTACGAATTCGTCCTATCCGAGGTAAACAATGTCATCGCCATTATGAACTTTCGCCCAGAGCGGACCCCGGAACTACGGGCTCGGATTCAGCAGGGGCGAGTCGAAATCGTAAACGGTTATTTCCTTGAGTCAGCTATCAACCTCTCCGGAGGAGAAGCATTAGCCAAACTGGGAATTGAGGGGCTACGCTGGTTTCAACAAAAATTCGGAGTAAAGCCCCGCTTTTCCTGGAATATTGATGTGTGCGGCACGCACGACCAGATGCCCCAGATCGCCAGTGCCCTGGGCTTTGACGCGCTAGTATACACAAGGAAAAATCCCACGGGTAAAACGATGTTTTGGTCAGCGTCCCCCGACGGCTCTAAAATCCTCACGCTTTGCCCAGGGCACTATAGCGAAGCGCCTTCGATCTTCAAGACAAGGGAGCCACTTTCTCCTGCAGAACTCGCTGGCCTCGAAGGGCAATTTGCAAAGAAGGAGCCGATCACTCCGGCCAATGCCCCGCTGCTTGTTCTGGCGGGTGCCGATGATTACGCACTAGCCCCGTTGTACAAGAAGTATCCGGCCGAATTCCTGGAGCAATGGAGGCGCGACGAACCAGGACGTGAAGTGGTCTTTGCAACACTCGGAAAATATCTGGATGCTATTTTGCCCGGCATTCGATCCGGTGAAATAGACATTCCGACCGTCACTGGAGGAACGGCGTACGACTTTGATGCTTTCTGGATCGAGAATCCAAAGGTGAAGACATGGTTTCGGCGCAACGAGCACGCCCTCCAAGCGGCCGAAATTGTGGCGACTGTTGCCAGCCTGCATGGAGATTACGAATATCCTTCGGAAACTCTCCATAACGCTTGGATTCTGACGTGCCTCAACATGGATCGCAATACAGTGTGGGGTTCGGCGGGCGGAATGGTTTTCGAGGATGCCCAATCCTGGGACGTGCGGGACCGGCTGACGTGGGTTGAGAATGCTGCTCAGAACTCCACGGGCCAAGCGAGTACGGCCATGGTTGAGGCGGGTGAGGACGCGGCATTATTCAATTGTTTGAATTGGGATCGACATGACCCCGTTGTTTTGAAGCTGCCTGCAGGCCGAAGTGTGAATGGGGCCGAATGCGAAGCACTGCCCGACGGCTCGATCCTCTGTCAAATCCAACAACGCTCCGTGAGCATGATCCCATGCTCTCTCGCTGCTTTCGCTCCTCTCCAGCCATCAGTCATAGATTTTCCACAGACGATTACGACGAAGTTTTATGAAGTAGCAATTGATCGGCGAAGCGGGGCGTTGAAGAGCCTTCGGCTACGGTCTTCCGGTCGCGAGTTGCTCGGCGGTCCGGCAAATGTGGCAGTGGCGGAGCGTCCCATATCCAAACGCGCGAATCAGGATCCAGGCGACTTTATGCCCGCGCGCCCCGGACGCACGCGGCTTGGATCATCGAGCGAACACAACTCTTCGGTTGCAGTCCAACAAGGACCCGTGGCAACTACCGTCGACGTACGCGGACCCTTCTACGGCGGCCGCGAAATACGGCGCTTAATGCGTTTTTATCACGAGCATCCTCGAATTGACTTCGAGACAGAACTTCACGATGTTCCGAACTACACCGTAGTGACTGTAGAGTTTCCGCTCGCTGACGATGTGCGCTCCGTGCGGCGCGGAATACCATTTGGCTTTTCACATGGTGCCTGGACCACACCGGATTCGAGCCTGCATGGATGGACCAAGGGAATTGTACCCGCCGTTCGGTGGATCGACTTTGAAATGGCAGATGATGTAGGCTTCGCTCTGCTGGATCGAGGGTTATCGGGTCGGGAGTTGGACGGACGAACACCCCTGCTTTATCTCATGAATGCGGAAGACAAGTACTTGGGTTATAGCAACTCGTGGCTTAGCGGGCGTGGCAAGCACGTTTTGCACTACGCGGTCGTGGCTCGAGATCATCGATGGGCTCAATCAGGCATTCCGCAAATGGCCTGGGAGTACAACGCACCCACTCTGGTCATGCCCGGCCGCGCACGGAAGACGACTTCGCCGGCTGTGGAAACCTCAGGAAACCTGATTTTGGAGGCGATGCGTCGAGAGGGGTCCCACATCGAGATGCGGCTTATAGAATGTTTCGGTTCAGCAGGTCCCGCAACCGTGAAATTAAGTCTGCCACATAGTGGTGCGTGGGGGACTGATCTGACCGGGAGCAGGAGGACAAAGCTGGAGGCGACTGGCGGTGTATACAGCTTTCCCGTGCGAGCACAGCAGGTCATCACACTCCACTTTGAAACCGCATCAAGTGTGCCGATTCCTGCCGCAATCGAATCCTGGGATGCTTTTGTACCAAAGCAGAAACTCGCCGCCCTTCATCAGTACGATCCGACTCTCATTGGCCATCCTCCATTCGGCGAGGGCAATGCGCCTGCAGGTGCATGAGCTTGAAAACGGCGTTTCTGATCTCTGGTTGCTTGTTGCAGATGCTTGCACTTACGAGCCTCGAACAAGGACCACTACCCCGATTCCTGGATATCACCACGCAGGCTAACATAAGCTTCCGCAATCAGGCATCTCATACAACACGCAAATATCTTCCGGAAACAATGGGCGGAGGAGTCGCGATGTTTGATTACAACAGCGACGGATGGGTTGACTTGTTCTTTGTCAATGGCGCAGCGTTGACTGATCCGATGCAGGCCGGTTCATCACCGGACAAGCACGATCCAAAGTATTGGAACCGGCTTTACCGCAACAATCGCAATGGCACCTTCAGCGATGTAACCGAACAGGCTGGAGTCAAAGGCCAAGGCTACGGAATGGGAGTGGCGGTCGGTGACTTCGATAATGACGGCCATCCGGACCTCTACGTAACCAATGTGGGCTCGAATATTCTGTACCACAACAACGGGAACGGTACGTTTACCGATGTAACGGAGACGGCCGGGGTGGGGGGCTCTGGATGGTCAGCGGGGGCAATGTTCATAGATTATGATAACGATGGGCTTCTGGACCTATTTGTCGCGCGGTACCTGACGTGGAGTTTCGATCGCGATATCCTCTGCGGGCTTAGTAAGCCTGGTGGCCGTGCCTACTGTCATCCTGACCAGTTCCCGCCTATTTCCGCTCTGCTTTTTCACAATGACGGCCATGGCCACTTTCATGACGCCTCACAGGAGAGCGGCATTGGCCGATCTGCGGGCAAGGGACTTGGCGTGGCGATGAATGATTACGACCGTGATGGCCGGCCCGACATTTTCGTGGCCAACGATTCCTATCCCGAACAGCTGTTCCATAACGTTGGCAGGGGCAGATTCGAAGAGGTGGGCTCGACAGCGGGCGTTGCTTACGACGAGAATGGAGACGCATTCGCCGGAATGGGCGTCGATTTCGCAGACTATGATAACGACGGATGGCCGGATATCTTCGTGAACGCTCTTGCCCGCCAGCGGTATGCGCTGTTTCACAACCGCAAGGGCGAGTTCGACTATGTGTCAGGACCGGCAGGATTAGGGGCACGCAGCTTCAATCACTCCGGATGGGGCAGTAAGTTCTTCGATTACGATAACGATGGATGGAAGGATCTGTTTATCGGGCAGGGGCACGTCATGGATAATATTGAGCTGACTCAGCCTGATGTCCGGTATCTTGAGCCGCCTCTGCTGCTGCGCAATGCAGGCAGTATGTTCGTAGACGTCTCACCTCAAAGCGGACCGGTTTTCCAAGAGCGCCGGGCTGCACGCGGAGTTGCTTTCGGAGATCTTAATAATGACGGCTTCGTCGATGTCGCCATCAATTGCAATAACGGACCCGCCTTGCTTCTGAAGAACGGCGGGAATGCAAATAACTGGTTGACTATCGATACGATCGGCACCAGGAGCAATCGCGACGGCATTGGCTCCCAAGTCATCATCACCACGGGAACCGGGAAGCGGCAATACGCCGTAGTGAGTACTGCCGCGAGCTATCTGTCGGCCAGCGACAAGCGAGTGCATTTCGGTCTGGGGCATGCAACATCTATTAAGCTCCTGGAGATCGACTGGCCCAGCGGAATCAGGCAGAAATTCGCTGACATTAAGGCAAACCAGATCTTTGTAGCCCGGGAGACAGAGCAGGAGAAATGATCAGAGCCGCTTGGTTTCTGATGACGCTTGCCTCTGCCGCAGTTGCTGCGTCTCCAGAATCGGGCTACCTGGGCTCGCAGGCTTGTTTCGGCTGCCATGCAGAGATCTACCAATCCTATAGGAAAACCCCGATGGGTCGTTCCCTGCGCCCGGCAACCGATCTAGAAAAAGTGAATGGGCTGACTTCCGCACAGGCTAAGCCGGCTGCCTCAGACGGGAGTGTGGCCCGCGTCTTTCAGGAAAACTCGGACTGGTTTCAAACCGATCGACGAGGCCAAGGCCTAAGCGAGACAGAGAAGCTAGACTACCTCGTCGGTTCGGGAGAAAATGGCTTTACGCCGCTGGTACGTCGCGAACAGGGCCTGTTCCAGGCTCCACTGTCCTATTACTCAAGGACCGGCACGTGGGACTGGTCGCCCGGGTATGAGCAGCGCGATCTGGGATTCAGCCGCCAGGTTCCGGAAGAATGCATAGTTTGCCATAGCGGACGCGCTGGACCGATTACTGGCTGTAAGAACCTGTATGCAGACCCGCCATTTCACGAACTCGCAATAGGATGTGAAAATTGCCACGGGCCTGGTGAGCAGCATGTGCGCACACCGAAGCGCTACCGGTCAATAGTAAATCCTCGGAAGCTCTCGCCTCGTCTGGCGGAGAACATATGCATGAGCTGCCATCAGGGCGGCGATGTCCGCGTGCTCCAGCCGGGGAGAGATTACCTCGACTATCGCCCTGGTGAATGGCTGGTTGATACCGTGGCAATCTTTAAGGCTCCAGCAAAGCTGGGGGAGAAGAGCGAGGCTGATCTTCTGGAGCACAATGCAGCCATGAAGATGAGCCGCTGCTTCCGCGCGAGCAATGGCAAGTTGAGTTGCTTGACCTGTCACGATCCACACGTTCAGCCAGATCGGGGCGCATCGGTCGGCTACTTCCGGCAGAAGTGCTATGTCTGCCACACGGACGAGAGTTGCACGCTACCGAAGAGGACGAGGATGTCACAGACGCCACCGGACAACTGCATCGGCTGTCACATGCCAAAGCGTGATGTGGCCGTGATTTCTCATACGGCACTGACAAACCACCGTATCCCTGCACGCATTGGCGAGCCTGTTCCTATATCGCTTCAAGAGAGTGGGAATGACCTAGTACTCTTGAATCCCGCTGAAGGACGCGGGACCGCTATTCCGGATGTGAGCTTGCTGCGCGCCTACGGCGAGATCGCGGTACGAGATCCTGCCTATCAGAACCGTTATTTGGAGTTGCTCAACCAACTGGTGTCTCGCGGGTCGAAGGAACCATTGGTAGAGGCAGCTATGGGGCACAAGTTGCTTGCTGGCGGAAAAGCCGACGAGGCGCTCCCGCATCTTTCGCTGGGATTGGCTCTGAAAGAAACCGCAGTTTATGAAGACATGGCCAAAGCTCTTTCCCACTTGGGCCGCGAAGAAGAGGCGCTCGAGTACATGGAACGCGCAAGTAAAGCAGATCCGTTTAACGCCCTGGTGCTTAAGACGCTTACTCTTGAATACATCAAGCTGAAGCGCTACCCTGAGGCAAAAGGCCAGATGGAGCGTTACGTGGAGCTCTTTCCCCAGGATCAGTTTATGCGTAGCCTGCTGGCCCGCGTTACAAATTAATGCCGCGACCAATGTATGTTGCTGCCGGTCTTCTCCTCGGCTTGCATAGCTTGACTGGTGCACAATGTACCGGTCCTCAGAACATCGAAAATGCCATTCGGCGGTCGCCTTCTGCAAACGTTTATACGGCGTTAGGCGCGTGGTTCGCGGAGCATCAGCAACTTAGCTGCGCCATTCCGGAATTTCGCCATGCTCTCCAGCTAGACCCACAGTCTTTCGAGGCGCACTTCGATCTCGGCTTGGCTTTCATGCAGAGTAGGCAGCCGGAGCGGGGCATCGACGAATTTCGTGCGGCTGTAAAACTGAAGTCGGATTCGGTTCCGGCACGGAGTGCATTGGGCAGCGCTCTGCAGGCGGCCGGCCGACTCGACGAAGCGGCGGACGAGTTTAGGCGGGCACTTGCTATCGAGCCAAATTCAGAGTTCACACTCGATCACCTGGCACAGATCTACTCTGCCCAGCGGCGTTACGCGCCTGCCATTGAGACGTGGAATAAGGCCGTAAAGCTCGCTCCGAAAGACACCGATCTGCAAATCGAACTGGCCATTGCATATTCGAAAAACGGGGATCCGAAGGAAGCAATCAAGACGCTTAAGGTGCTGCTGCAATCGGCGCCCGATCTGGCACTCGCCCATTTCAATCTCGCGACTGTTTACGCGAATCAAAAGCTGTTTCGCGAAGCTGCCGATGAGTACAAAACGACCTTACACCTCGAGCCGGACTACGATGTCGCGCGGCTGGCGTTAGTTAAGGCCTATGCGAGCGTTGCAAACTATCAGGATGCCTTGCCTTTCGCGGAAGAGTATACGAAAAGGGAGCCGCGTAGTGCCGAAGGACACGCTCTGCTTGGAAGCATATATAGGGGCAGCGGACGCTATAGAGATGCGGAACGTGAACTGGAACTGGCGGTCCGCATGAATCCCAATGAATACAGCAGCCGCTACGATCTTGGTTTTGTCCTTACGCACGACGGAAAACCGCAAGCCGCGTTACCGCATCTACAGAGGGCGCTAACATTGAGGCCTGACTCGGCTGAAGCGCGCTTTCAACTAGCCTCTGTTCTCAAAGCGTTAAATCGCAAAGAGGAGGCAGCCGCGGAACTGAAAAAATTCCAGCAAGCGAAGCAGCAGGGTGTAGAGCAGAACATTGCTGCAGCTACCGGGGGAGGAGCAAATACACTTCTGATAAAAGGTGATGCCAAAACAGCTGCGCAGAAATATCGTGATGCGCTGAAGCTCGATCCTGACAACGCGAAGACCTGGTTTAATCTTTCTTTGGCGTTGGGTGAACTGGGTGAAAGGGCCGAGGAGGAGCAGGCGCTACAAAGGGCATTATCGCTCGATCCATCCCTGGCCTTGGCGCAGAATCAGCTTGGGCTCGTTGAGGCTGGGCAGGGCAAGACCGTTGCAGCTGAGGATCATTTCAAGAAGGCGATCCAACTAAATCCGGGGTTTGCCGATGCACAAAGTAATCTTGGGGTGCTCTATGGCCGCATTGGACGAAATGGGGAAGCCGAACAGCTCCTGAAGGAAGCAACGGAAAACAATCCGCGGTTAACACAGGCCTTCGTAAACCTCGCGCTTGTACTGGCTAACGAAGGTCGACTGGAAGAGGCCGCGGCCGAACTCGCGAAAGTTATCTCGCAAGGTCCGGAGAACACCACTGCCCTGACTGCGCTCGGAATGGTGCAGAAAAAGCTCGGCAGGAAGGAAGAGAGTATCCAGACGTTTCGCCGGATCGTCCAGTTACAGCCTACGTCCTCAGAGGCCCATCTGAATCTTGGGATTACGCTCGCCGACAGTTATCAGCTCGAGGAGGCTTTGCGCGAGTTTTCCCAAAGTGAAACGCTCTCGCCCAGCATTGCCGCGCCATACTACAACAAGGGTCGCGTGCTGGTTGACCTACACCGGTACGAAGAAGCGCGCCCTGAACTCCAGCAGGCCTGCCAGTTGGCGCCAGCCTATCCCGTGTCCTTTTACTTGCTGGCCCTTGCAGAGACGAAGCTAAACCAGCCGCAGCAGGCAGCAGCAACATTCCACAAGCTACTCATCCTGGAACCCCGCAATGCCGATGCGTATTTCCTGCTCGGCCAGAATCTCCAGCGCCTGGGTAAGACACAGGAAGCGATTGCAGCCTGGAAAAAGGCTGTCGAATTAGATCCGAATCAGACCGAAGCGCTCTACACTCTCTCCCGCGTCGTCGGTAAGATGAATCCGGAAGAAGCCAAACATTATCGCGAACGCTTCGCAACCGTGCAGCAGCGAAAACAACTGACAACAGAAGCAGAGACGCTCGCCAACTTTGCCCTGGCCTCCGCTAATCGGGGCGACTACTCCGGAGCAATCGCCCAGTTGCGCCAAGCCATCGTTCAGTGCGGCGCCTGCACCTCGAAAGCCGACCTACATAAAGATCTTGGTTTGATCGAATGCAAGGCCGGCGATCTGCAGGACGCCGAAAAGCAACTCCTGGTCGCAAAGTCGCTCAAGCCCGAGGACCCCGACACCCAGAAGGCACTTGCGATTATCAGCCGCTTGCGGTGAAGCAGCGCCATAAGGGCAGCGCAACTCAGGCACCGCATCGCCGATCGTCAGAATTCGAACTTTAATGCAAACTGCAGTTCGCGCGGCGTGTTTCTCGTGGAGGTTATGATGCCGAAGTTTGGATTGCCCAGCGTGCTGTTCGGGGTTCCGAAAATGGGGGTATTCGTCAAATTGAAAGACTCGGCACGAAACTCGAATCCGGCACTTTCCGTTACTGGGAACCTGCGGAAAATCGAGAGATCCAGGTTCTTTGTACTTTCGGTCCGTAATGCATTTCTTCCCAAGGTGCCATAGGTATAAGGTGGCGGTGTCGCAAACGCGCTCGGGTTTAGCCATTGATTAGGCCCGCGGTTCGCCGCATACGGGTTCGGGAGAATCAGATTAGCGCGCTCGACCGTGTTTCCTGTATTGGAGATATTTCCATTACTCACGTTTACGTTGAAAGGTACTCCCGAGTAGAAGCTGACAATGCCGTTCACCGACCAGTTGCCGAGAGCATAGTTGACAAACCGGTTGCCCGAGCTAAATGTTTTGCCCTTTCCGAACGGAATCTCGTAAGTCCAACTGCCCGAGAACACATTCGGAAGATCGAAGCCGGAGACACTTCGGTCGGCATTGAGGTTGTAGGGCTGCTGTACACTGCAACCTTCCGCGCCGAAGCTGCCCGAACAGCCTACGTCCATTGATTTTGAGCGTGTGTAAGAGACTAAATAGGATAGTCCCTTTGTGGTGCGCTGCTGAATCCGGAACTGAAAGGCATTGTACTTGCTTTGGCCGATGCTCTGGTCGTAGAAAGTTGGCGTAATGTACGGGTAAGGCTGTCGGCTAGCCACCGTTGCTTTATCTCCGGGGCCGGGAGTAACGGCAGTGTTCCGGTAGCCGCCCAAATTGAGCTGTAAGTCGTGTGCGCCCACATAAGCTAGCGACAGGACCGTGTTCTGACCTAACTGCTGTTCGACCCCGACGTTCCACTGGTCGGAGTAGGGCATGCGGTAGCTGGTTGGGTCGATGAACCAGTTGACCTGGTTGAAAGGATTGGGCGCCGGATAGACCACGCCACTCGAACCAAGATTGAACGGGTCGCCTGCCGAGGCAGTGACGCCTTGTTGGTTCAGATTGTTCGCAATGAGTTGCCCGACATCGGGCCATGCGCCCTCATAATTCTGTGCAAGCTGAATGACGGCATTCCAGTTATCGTAGAACCGGCCATAGCCAGCGCGCAGAGCTGTCTTATTCGTCAGGCGATATGCTAGGCCGGCACGCCCCTGCCAATCGCGGTAATCGTTGTGATAGATCGCATGATTGTCCAGATCGGTAACGGTTACATGAGCCGGGAGTGTGCCCCCTGGTATACAAGGAAACCCTACTGTGCTGCTGCAAGCGGGCGGCACGGCAGCCAGTATATAGGTACCGTTGTTCAGGTTCAGATCGCCTACATATTGGTCGGGTGTGTTGGGCGTTCCGTAAATGGGCCACAGCGTTACGTCCCAACGCAGCCCATAGTTGATAGTCAGTTTATCCGTCAGTTTCCATTGATCTTGGAAATATACGCCGTTTACCCAGCCGCCATGTTCCGTTTCGAGGACGTTGCGCTTGTTGGCGCTATCCGGTACTCCGAGTAGAAACGAGGCCAGCGAATCCCCTGTGTTTGCCGAACTTTCTGGGTTTTGGGTCTGTGTCGCAGCGAAGCTGTTCTGGACTCCATAGATGGGTGAGCGCGTATTGTTCGTAGCAAAGTTGGCCCCTATCTTTAAGTTGTGACGTCCCGCAATCTTGGTGAAATCGCCTCCGAATTCCCATATATCCGCGATCCGAGTATCTTGTACGTTGTTCCCGCCGGTGCTGACGTAACCGGAGATGCTGACCAGTGGAACAAAAGGACCCTGTCCGCCCTGGAAGCCACCGATATAATTCGGTGAGAATCCAAGCTGCTCCAGTTGTGTCGCGAAGCCAGAGGGGGCCCTTGAGAAAACTTTCTCCGTGAGATCGTCGCCCCAGTTCCTGCCGAAGTGTACATCGAGAACGGCCGTTGGGTTGAATGTGTGGGTTTCGTGCAGCGTCCAATTCCAGCCCTCCAGCGCGATCTGGTTCACGACGCCCGGGTAGCCGGCCGAGTTGGAATCGTTCTGGTTGTAGTAAGAGATTCTGCCAAAGAGTACATCGCGTTCGCTGAACACCTGATCAACGCGCCCGTTATAGGAATCCTGATTGACTCGGGAAGGTGTCAAATCGAATGCGTTTGTGCCGCTTGCGGTCAGAGAGCCCGCCGCCGGAAATAGCGTTTTAGCATACAGTAGTGAGGCCGGATTGAGCAGATTCTGAGGTATTTGGTTGTTTGGGAAGGGATCGCGGATGTAGTTGCCCGGGTGCGCAGGATCAGTCCGCGTACTGAAAGGATTGTAAAGCTGACTTTTTATGGCGCTGAAGTCGCCGTTAAGTTGGGCCGTCGTTGGCGTGAGCAGAAGGTCTTGAGATGCCTGGCTCTGCCGGAATCCCTCATAACCGCCGTAGAAAAATGTCCGGTTTTTGCCGTTATACACTTTGGGAATCCAAACCGGGCCGCCGCCCGCGATGCCAAACTGATTCTGGCGGAGGGGATTTACTTTAGCAATAAAGAAATTGCGAGCGTCGAGATCGGAGTTCCGCAGAAATTCCCACAAACTGCCATGGAAATTGTTTGTACCTGATTTAGTCACAACGTTGACGATTCCGCCGACAGCCTGGCCGAACGAGGCCTCGTCATTGTGCGACTGAACTTTGAATTCTTGTACTGTGTCGACGATCGGCTCAAAGTTGTAGTTCCCTATAAAGGACCCTTGGTCGTTAATTCCGTCAAGCAGGAACATATTGCTGCGGTTACGTTGGCCGTTCAGCGCAGGAAACGAGAAACTGCCAATTGCATTGCCCGCAAATCCGCCTCCGCCACCCGAGTTCTGCCCCACGCTTACCGGGCTCGCTCCCGGCGTCAACGTCAGGAGTTGAGTAAAGTTGCGACCGTTTAAGGGCAAGTCATTTACGGCTGTCTGGTTGATCACGGTGCCTAGTTCGGCAGTGGATGCTTCAATCGCGACCGCAGCCGCGTCGACGGTAACTGACTGTTGCGTGGAACCGACGGTTAGTGTGAAGTTCAGCGTCGCCGTCTGGTTCACCTGCATAGTAAACTCCGGTTGACTTACAGTATTGAAACCGGCTTTGGTGACCTTCATAGTGTACGGCGCTGGCTTTACATCCACAAAAGCGTAGTTGCCGGTGGCGTTACTGACCGTAGAACGCGCTCCACCGGTAGTGACGTCCGTCAGTGTGATGGTGGCCCCTTCTACTACGGCACCGCTTGGATCGGTAATGATCCCATTAATGTTAGCGGCAGACTGCTGTCCTAGAAGGCTTAAAGGAACAGTGATGAGCAAAGCTATCAGAAGGGCGCATGCGCCCCTTGGAGCCCAAGCGGGATGATGCAAGCTCTTGAGGTCCAGTGAAACCCTGTCACGAGCCCGGCCGCTGGCTTTAGAAACCCTCGCGGTAGCTGGCGGGTCGAGAAGGCGTATCCTTGCACCACAAAGGACGGCAAACCCAGTCAATGCAGTACGGCCTGATCCGACGACACCGGATGACAAATGCCACATAGTTTAGACCTCCCGGGTTTACAACTTCCGGCCTATTCTATTTCCACTACGATCTGCTTGTCAAGCGTTTATTTTCACGGTTGTGCACCTGTAGAAATTCAAATATTCTTGATTTAAGCGCTTATGTTGACTGTGCCCCCAGGCCTGCAATCTAGTACCCTCCTGAAGGAGACCCTGGCTTCGGAGCTCAAGGGGGCAATCACAGAGGGGCGTCTCAGCCCAGGGCAGCGGGTCGTGGAAAGTAAATGGGCCGGAGAGTTCGGAGTGGCTCAGGCGTCCATTCGAGAGGCGATAAACCTCCTGATAGCAGAAGGCTTTTTGGTAAAGCTCGCAGGACGTAGCGCGCGTGTGGTGAATTACCGGGAGCGGGACATCGCCCACATATACGAGGTTCGCGCGGCATTGGAGGGGCTTGCAGCACAGCTAGCTTGTACGAGTGGTGCGGATCTTTCGCCCTTGGAGAGAGCCCTACAAAGCATGGAGAACGCCGTGCAAACACGGGATATGAAGAAGATCATCGAAAGTGACCTGGAATTCCATACGGCTCTGGTGCAAGCACCAGGCAACCGATTGTTGGCCGATATCGGGCGAAAACTATTGTATCCGCTGTTCGCATTCATCGAGATGCGCGTTGTCAGAAGCGGGCAGGGTCCTACGGCGTGGATCGATGACCTGGGGTACCATCGCGGGATTCTGCACATTATTCGCGAAGGAAACTCAAGCCTTGCCAGCCAGTTTGTCCAGCACTGCATTGGACGATTCGCGGCTTCAGCGTATGCAGTCTGGGAGAACGTGGGTGGGTCTGTCGAAGCTCATCACAAGGGGAAACCGTCGCGCGGACGCAAGGGGAAATCCTAAATGGCCGATCATACCGTGCGGGTTGCTTTAGTGGCCGGTCCCATGTACGATCCGCTTTACGAAACCGTAGCGTGTTTCGAACAAACGACCGGCCTTGAGGTCGACGTTGCTCACCGGAGCCCACATGGGGAATTGAACGCCCATCTGGCTTCGTTGGACGATATGCCTTACGATTTGATCAGCACGCACACCAAATATGCACCCTCGCAGCTCTCCTTTCTTGCCGCGATAGACGACTTTGCGGAGCAAGTGGAGGTTGCCAGTTTCTACCCGCTCACGACCGATCTGGCAAAAGTCGGAGGACAGTTGTTTGGGATTCCCCGGAATATCGACGTCAAACTACTGCACTACCGCACGGATCTGGTGGATCGAGTGCCCGCAAGCTGGGATGAACTTGCAGAGACGGCGCGCAAACTCGGGAATAGGGGCTGCTGTTATGGCTTCGATTTCACCGGTATGGGGTCAGGGCTGTTTGGGATGTTTTTCGAACTGGCAGAGATGGGCGGCACGAGCTTATTTCCTGTTTCGGACGCACCGCTCTTGAACAGTGAGGGCGGGGCATGGGCACTCCAACTGATCCGAAAGCTGTACCGCTCGGGAGCGGCGCCGGTCGAGGTGGCCAACTGGCAGTATGACGAGGCACATCGCTTTTTTCGTGATGGTCACGCGGCCATGATCTGTGACTGGCCTGGCTATTACGGCGCTTACCGGGACGCTGTAACTTCGCGGGTCAGCAACGATTTGGGACTGGCGCGCATGCCTGTCGGACCAACGGGCATTCACAAGGCTTACGCTGGCTGTCATACTTTTGCGCTTACACGGCACGGGATTAAGAAACCCGGCGCTCTTGAACTGCTGCGCTTTCTAACCGCTCCTAAGCAGCAGTTGGTCGAAGCACGTCAGGGGGCCGTCCCCACACGGCCTGCGGTACTCGCAGAAATCGTGGCAGAAGCGAAAGGATTGGACGGGGAACGCTGGAGGTTGCTCGATTTGGTGATTGCCAATGACATGCTGATTCCTCCGAGGCTCGCGTGCTACCCGGAAATCGAGGACACGATATGGCGCACGGTTCGTTCCGTTATGACGGGAGAGTTTGACGCCGACGAAGCGCTCGACACTATGGAGCGCCGTATTAGGGACTGCCACGTTGTGCACTCCCAGCGTGGTAGAGGCTGAATGCTCCTGCAGAACCAGAACAAGGTTGCCTTTCTGGCGGGAGGCGCCAGCGTAGTGATCGCTGACGTGGACCAGCAAGCTGAGGAGTCGGCGCAAGCGGTGGGAAACAGCAACCCCGCTTCCTGCCATATCACCCACGGAATCTCAGCCGATGCTGCCGTGACCACGGCAAATTCGAATTTTGGGCCCACAGATGCCGGCATCGTGAGTCCCTCGAAAGCGCTTGACGAAACGTCCGGACGGGAGGTGTGCCGCTCATGAGCACCAACCCCAAGAGTGTCTGTTTGACAACACGTACGGCACTGCTATTCCTCAAACAGGCGCACGGCACAATTCTGAATCCAGCGAGCATGGTGGGCCGTATCGGGCAGTCGGTCCACACGGCCTACAGCGCGAGCAAGGGTTGGATGATCGCGTTGACGAAGTTGGTGGCTCTCGACTACGCGGCAATCGGTATTCGCGTCAACGCCGTTAGTCCGACCGGACAGTGGACACCGCCCATTGAACGCGGGTGCGGCGAGCAGCCAGATCCCCGAAGCATAGATCAATATCGCGACGGCCTTCGCGTTCTCGGTAACTGTCCTCGTGGTGACGCAATCACGGACGCCGCAGTATTGCTTCCCTCGGAAAAAGGGCGCTTCATGACGGGATGCATCCTCCGGTCAGCGGCGGAGCGGGATTTAGGATATCGACCATGAAGTCAATCACGATCTTGGGCGTAGAAGCGGAAGACCGGCGGTTCGAGCTAAAAGGAGGAGCGGGCACCGATGCGATTCACCAGATTGCGGAGTACGCTTTTGCCGTTACGCGGCTGCACACCAATAGCGGCTTATCCGGCACCGGCCTCGTACTGACGCTAGGCAAGGGTAACCAGATCGTATGCCAGCTGATCTCAGCTCTCGGTGAGTCGCTTCCCAAGTTGCCGATAGACGAACTCATGGCGGGCTTCGGTAGCGTCAGCCGGGAACTGGCAGACCATGCAAGCCTCCGTTGGCTTGGTCCTCATAAAGGCGCCGTTCACTTGGCGCTGGCTTCCATCACGAATGCATGCTTTGACCTTTGGGCCAAAGCTCGCGGGGTCCCGTTGTGGAAATTGCTTCTCGATTTAACACCGCGCGAGATTGTGAATCTTCTGGATCTCAGTTACCTGGAAGAGGATCTGACTGCCGACTTGGCTGTTCAGATGATTGAGGAAGAACGGCCAAATCGCGCCGAACGCGAGAGGATCCTGGAATGCGGGTACCCCGGCTACGACACCTCTGTCGGGTGGTTTCAGTACGGCGACGAGGAACTTCGCGAGAACGCGAAACGTGCCCTCGGCACTGGTTTTAAGGCGCTGAAACTCAAGGTGGGGTCAAGGGACGCGAGCCACGATATCCGTCGCGCAACCTTGCTGCGGGAGGTGGCCGGTCCGGAGGCTCGATTGATGCTCGACGCCAACCAGCAATGGACCGTGCCAGAAGCAGAGCAGATATGCCAAGCGATCCGCGGATTGCAGCCCTACTGGATTGAAGAGCCCACGCACCCTGACGACATCCGAGGTCACGTGAAACTTAGTAACCAGATTGCGCCCCTGCGCCTAGCCTTGGGCGAGCACATTCCTAACCGCGTGTCGTTCCGAAACTTTATGATTTACGGAGGAGTGCATTTCGTGCAAGCAGATTGTACGCGCCTGGCTGGTGTCTCCGAGTTCATCACGGTTAGCCTACTGGCACGCAAGTATGGCTTGCCCGTGGTACCGCACGTAGGGGACATGGGCCAAATCCACCAACATCTAGTGTTGTTCAACCACGTGGCGCTCGGCCATGAGGCCCTGTTTCTCGAGTACATCCCACACCTTCGGAAGTACTTCTCGCAGCCGGCACGAGTGGAGAACGGCGTTTACCTGACACCGCAAGAGCCCGGCCTGTCCTGCGATCTCAGGCACTGAGTTGCTGGATGAACGGAAGCTTATTGGCAGGTTTCATACTGATACTGGTGACGGGGGTGCTGGCGGATATGATCGCCAATCGGGCCATGTGGCTGGGCAACTCCAGTGAGACGGCCGGTTATGCCGTCTGGCCCGTCGCCGTGCTAGGCGGTCTTGTGTCAGACGCGTGCTATGCCACCTTTCTTCTTTCCCGGAAGCGGACCTGGAAGAGTTTCCACGGAAGGTGGCATCCGGATGTCTTGTGCGGCATTGCCATGGGCATCCTGTGGATGGGAGCCTTTGCCTTATATGGAGTAAGTTCAATATTGCTCGGCACCTTGGCCGCCTGGGCCTTAATTCGGATGTTCATGATCATGACCGCCACCTGCTCCGGATTTCTTACTGCAGAGTGGAGAGGTGCTCCCCGTCCGGCCGAGTGGGGGCGGCGGGCCTGGTGGTACTTACGTCCGCAACATTACTGATCGCGCCCCGCAATTGGCCCTGGGAGATCTGGAACGCCGAAGGACATATATGAAAAGACGCCAACTACTAGCAATGACAGCTGCCTTTCCGACTCTGGGCCGAGCCGCAGGGAAGAGAGCGGCATTCCAGGACCCTGCTCATTCCCAACCGGCGCGCGCCATGCCGGATCAAGACAAACGAACCGCCTGGTATCGTCAGGCGAAGTTCGGCATGTTCATTCACTGGGGACCATATTCGCTCGCCAGCGTGGAAGCCTCCTGGCCCATTATGCGTCCATCGAAGGAGTTCCCGATCACTGAGCAAAAGTATCGGTCCTTGCCACAGGAATTTAATCCTAGCCGCTTCGATGCAAACGCCTTGGTTGAATTAGCCAAGTCGACAGGCCAGCGCTACATGGTGTTCACTACCAAACACCACGACGGCTTCTGCATGTTTGACTCCGCCTACACCGACTATAAGATCACAAATACGCCGTATAAACAGGACATCGTGGCGCAGTTGGCAGCGGCTTGTCATCGGGCCAACATGCCGATTGGTTTTTACTACTCTCCTCCAGACATGAATCATCCTTCGTTTCGGGACACGTCCGAACCCGCCAGCAAGAACTGGAATGGCGAGCCTACGCGCGAAGTATGGCCTCTTTACCTCAGCTACATGGAAATGCAACTGCGTGAATTGCTCACACGGTATGGAGACGTGGCCCTAATTTGGTTCGACGGACTCTACAATCAAAGGAAATTTGATGGGTACCGCATGCACCGCACGATCCTCGAGATGCAGCCGCAGGCCTTAATTAATAACCGCATCGGCATTCCAGGCGACTTTGAAACGCCCGAGCAGTTCCTGCCAGCCAGCATTCCGATAAAAGGGAGAAGACTGGACTCTGATCATCGAGATGCGGGTTCCAAGCCGGGCTACGTGCCGTCACCCGAGGAGTTTCGCCTTTGGGAAACGTGCATGACAATCAATCACACCTGGGCGTACAACAAGAACGATCGCGATTTTAAATCAGCCACGCAACTCATCCGTACGCTCGTGGAAGTTGCAAGCCGTGGCGGCAACTTTCTTTTGAATGTCGCTCCCGGGCCGGACGGAACAATTCAGTCAGGATTTATCGAGCGACTAAACGTGATTGGTAAATGGATGGACCGCAACGGTGAATCGATCTATGGCACGACTTACGGTCCCATTCAAGGCCTTGCATCAGTACGTACCACGGCCAAGGACGACGAGGTCTTCGTGCACGTGTTTGATTGGCCCGGAGTTCGACTAAAAGTGGCCGCCAGCGGCCTGCCCCCCTTCCACTCCGCCAGCCTCCTTGCCTCAGGCCAGCCCCTCAGATTCCGGCAAACGGACCGCATCTTGACGATTGAACTGCCGGCCCAGGCGCCTGACGCTGACGCGACGGTCATCAAGTTGGTCCAGTGAGGAGCTCCGCCACTAGCAGGCTGCTGAAATTCTAATCAAAGCAAGTGACCTCAATGATGTTTTCGACGTCATCTCTGCATGCGCGGCGAAGACGTTCAGCAATCGGAGCTTTTCAGTTACGGGAGTCTGGAGGATCGGGTACCAGCGGCGCATCCACTACGTGCGATCCGCGCGATGGTGGACGAAGCGCTACGCGAGATGAACGCCCGGTTCGACGAGATATATCCCGAAGAAGGCCGACGCTCGATTCCACCGGAGCGGTTATTGCGCGCACTCCTGCTGCAGATGTTGTATTCGATTCGAAGCGAACGGATGCTGATGGAGCAGTTGGAATACAACCTCCTGTTTCGGTGGTTCGTCGGGCTGTCGGCCAACGAGCCTGTGTGGCACGCTACGGTTTTCACAAAAAACCGTGATCGTCTGCTGGAGGGAGCAGTAGCCGAGCAGTTCTTTTCCATGATCGTCCAGCAGGCGCGCAGCAAAAATCTACTCTTAGACGAGCACTTCACCGTCGATGGCACGATGATCGAGGCCTGGGCCGGGCAGAAGAGTTTCCAGCGCAAAGATCGTAATGATGGTCCTTTGCATCCGCCGCCAGTGGATAAGAGCAGCAATCCCACGATCAATTGGCATCGGGAGAGGCGCTCCCACGAAACACACGAGTCGTTGACCGATCCGATGGCAAGGCTTTACAAAAAAACGAATGGGGCCGAAGCGAAGCTGGCGTATCTGGGACATGTGCTCACAGAGAACCGGAATGGGCTCGTGGTGGATGTCCGGCTAACACAGGCCAGCGGTACTGCGGAACGCGACGCGGCAGAGGCGATGATCAGCGGCAAAGCCCCGTGGCGGCGTGTCACGCTGGGTGCGGATCGCGGGTACGACACACGCGGCTTTGTGACGGCCCTGCGGAAACTGAGCGTTACGCCCCATATGGCACAGAATGATACCAACCGCCGAAGCGCGATTGATGAACGCACCACGCGACACGACGGCTATGCGGTCAGCCAACGGAAGCGGAAGCGGATCGAAGAAGTCTTCGGCTGGATCAAGACTATCGCTCTGCAACGCAAGACACGCTTGCGTGGGCTGGACCGGGTCGGCTGGATGTTCACGCTCGCGGCATCGGCTTACAATCTCGTTCGGATGCGCAATCTTCAGACAGCCGCCGCATAGGGAGAAGTGCGCCCGATCGACGAAAAAGCCGATCGTTTATGCCACGCATCCCCTACACAGAAGTCAGTCCCGCTTCAATTAGCGCCTGATAAGGCCTAAAAACCACGATTCACTCCTCTTCGAGAAAGAAAGGGCGGCTTTTCAGCAGCCTGCTAGAAGAATTCATACACTGGGTCGAAAGGCGGGATCTCTCCGTGTCGGCAGGCCATACAATGACGTGCCATGATAGCTCGTATGGTTCGAAGGCTCGACTTGCCAGTTTACGCTGCGGTCCGATGTCAGCATGCTCTCAGATTGTGCGGTGAACAGCAGATCCCGATCGTGAATCAGATAGCGCTTGCCGTTTAGGGTGCCGTCCACTGTGTCGGTCCCTCTCGTCTACCGATCTGGCCTCATCCACAACCATTAACTTCAGTAGCCATGCCAGTGATCTCCAGCTTGCAGGTGCTCAGAGCGATAGAGAATAGGACCACAACGTGCGTCAGCCCTCGCCGGTTCCAACTGGCACGGTGAAGATATAGATTGCCACAATCAGCTCCCAGTTTAGAATGAGAAGCTTTGTCCAGGTTGTTTTCCGCTTTCGTTCTGGCGTCGGCTCCATACCGGGCTGTTTCAGAATACCGACAATCGTGCTTCGGGCCAGCTATTGCAATTTTCTGCCGTTTATAGGGCATAGCGGCAATGACGAAACCAGCCCCTGGCGTCCTGGGCAGTAATGGTGCGTAAACCATCGCCGACCGCTTGCTCCAGGACCGGCCCGAGCCGTGCTTTTGCTGATCGAAGAAACGTTTTCAGCTTGCTCCAGGCCATCTCAATGGGATTGAGGTCCGGTGAGTAGGCAGGTAAGTACCAGA
>Ga0308173_10000108_pt1 | contig 27610 bp, 24 predicted proteins | sample PhyPR1_FD_203716 | JGI IMG/M metagenome (GOLD analysis project Ga0308173, IMG submission 203716) | Soil microbial communities from UC Gill Tract Community Farm, Albany, California, United States - DLSLS.P.R1 | ecosystem: Environmental > Terrestrial > Soil > Agricultural land | place: USA... | reverse complement strand
GAAATAGGCCATTTCGTGGCGAGGCTCGGCCGCAGGTGGGGCGCGATGGGCTGAAAAACACCCTCGGCGTCATCCCGGCCGGAAGCCGGCCTCGCGGGCTGCAGAGCCGGAACCCAGTTCCCGTGCGCGGCCCGCCGGCGCCGCCCCTGGGGCGGAGGATCGCAACACGCGGCCTTGATTGGGCCTTGGTGCGGGCGGCAGGCTGCCGCCATGAGAGCCGCCCTGCTTGCCGCTGCGCTCGGCTGCGCGTGCGCCGCCGCCTCGGCGTCCCTGGCGCAGGAGGCGATCCCGGCCGGGCCGCATGCGCCGATGCCGGCCGCGGCGCCGCCGCCGGGGGCCGTGGATCCGGAGAACACGCCCGAGGCGATCGGCGAGTGGGGCCGGCGCGTGCTGGCCGGCGAGCCCACCGGGCCGGATGCGGCCAGGGCGCAGGCCATGCGGGCGGGCGCGCGGCCGGGCTGCGCGGCGCCTGAGGACCGCAAGCCGCACGGCGAGGTCACCGTCGGCATGGGCTCCGGCGGCTACCGCGGGGCCGGCGCGGTGATGACCGCCCCGATCGGCGACTGCGCCCAGGTGACCATCGCAGTCGACGGCGCTCGCATCGACGCGCCGCGGCGGCGGCGGTAGCGCCCCGCTCCCTGCGTCATCCCGGTTTCGACCGGCGGGAGAAGACCGGGACCCACCAGCGCTGGAAGAAAGGCGTAGTTCGGCCGTCCTGCCCCGGCTCGCCCCCTCCACCACCCGCTCTTCGGCCCGCGGGCGCGGGCCTCGGCGGGCGGTCCCCCTCCCCCGTTCGCTGCCGCTCACGGGGGCGGTAGCTACCTCGGTCTGAACCGCTTCGTCGCCGGCCAGCCCTTCGGCGCAAGCTTCCCGGCCCCGGCCCGACGCCCCAGCCACTCGCGCCACTCCGGCCACAGCCGCGTGCGGCCGCTGGAGTCCACTGTGGTCAGGCCGTTCTGCGCCTTGAAGGCCGCCGCGTCGCGCAGGCCGCCTTCGCGGTAGGCCTGCAGCTTGACGCCCTTGCCGCGGGGCATCTCGGGCAGCTCGGCGAGCGGGAAGATCAGCAGCTTGCCGTTGTCGCCGATCACCGCCAGCTGGTCGGCGTCGCCGACCGCTTCGCAGACGGCGGCCTGCTTGGAATTCAGTACCTGCTTGCCGGCCCGGCGGAAGGCGATCGCCTCGGCCTCGGGCAGGATGAAGCCGTAGCCCTCCTTGCCGGCCACGATGCGCCGGGCGCCCGGGCGGTGGACGAAGACGTCGAGGATGTCGACCCGGTCGTCGAGGTCGATCATCAGGCGCAAGGGCTCGCCCGCGCCGCGCGCCGAGGGGAGCTTGTCGCAGGAAAGCGTGAAGAAGCGGCCGTCGGAGGCGAAGATCAGGAGCTTGTCGGTGGTCTGGCCTTCGACCAGGAAGGCCAGCCGGTCGCCCTCCTTGAACTTCAGCTCGGAGGGATCGTCGATGCGGCCCTTGGCGGCGCGGATCCAGCCGCGCTCGGAGAGGATGACGGTGATCGGCTCGCGCACGATCATCGCCTCCATGGCCGCCTCGGCGTCGACCTGCGGGGCGGCGGCGAAGGCCGAGCGGCGGCGGGCGAGGTCGCCGAGCTGGGCCTTGACGTCGCGCAGGCCGGCGCCGACCAGCGTCCACTGGGCGCGCTCGGAGGCCAGCATGGCGGCGATGCCGTCGCGCTCCTCGGAAAGCTCGGCGTGCTCGCGGCGCAGCTCCATCTCCTCCAGCCGGGCGAGCTGGCGCAGGCGGGTGTTGAGGATCGCCTCGGCCTGGACGTCGTCGAGCGCGAAGGCCTCGATCAGCCTGGCCTTGGGCTCGGCCTCGTAGCGGACGATGCGGATCACCTCGTCGAGGTTGAGGTAGGCGACGACGAGGCCGTCGAGGATGTGCAGCCGGGCCTCGATCTTGCCCAGCCGATGGCGGGCTCTACGGACCAGCACCTCGCGGCGGTGGTCGAGGAAGGCCAGCAAAGCCTGGCGCAGGTTGAGCACGCCGGGGGTTCCGCGCGCGTCGAGGACGTTGAGGTTGACGCTGAAGCGGGTCTCCAGGTCGGAGAGCCGGAACAGGCTCTCCATCAGCACCTCGGGGTCGATGTTGCGGCTCTTGGGCTCCAGCACCAGGCGGACGTCCTCGGCGGACTCGTCGCGCACGTCGCCGAGCAGCGGGGCCTTCTTGGTCTCGATCAGCAGGGCGAGCGCCTCGACCAGATCGGCCTTCTTGACCTGGTAGGGGACCTCGGTGACGACGATCCGCCAGGTCCCGTTGGGCAGCTTCTCCTTCTCCCAGCGGGCGCGCAGGCGCACCCCGCCCTTGCCGGTCTCGTAGGTCTCGAGGAGCGAGGCCTGCGGCTCGACGATGACGCCGCCGGTCGGGAAGTCCGGGCCCCTGACGTGAGCCATCAGCTCGGCGGTCGAGGCGGCGCGGTTGGCGAGCAGCGCCAGGCAGGCCTCGATCAGCTCGCCCGGATTGTGCGGCGGGATGGAGGTGGCCATGCCGACCGCGATGCCGGTCGCGCCGTTGGCCAGCAGGTTCGGGAAGCCGGCGGGCAGCACCGTCGGCTCCGCCTCGGAGCCGTCGTAGGTGGGCTTGAAGTCGACCGCCTCCTCGTCGATGCCGTCCAAGAGCAGCATGGCCGCGGCGGTGAGCCGGGCCTCGGTGTAGCGCATGGCCGCGGCGTTATCGCCGTCGATGTTGCCGAAGTTGCCCTGGCCGTCGACCAGCGGGATGCGCTGGGCGAAGGCCTGGGCCATGCGCACCAGGGTGTCGTAGATCGCCTGGTCGCCGTGCGGGTGGTAGCCGCCCATCACCTCGCCCACCACCTTGGCGCACTTGCGGGCCGCGGCCTCGGGCGCGAGGCGCATCTCGCGCATGGCGTAGAGCACGCGCCGCTGCACCGGCTTCAGCCCGTCGCGCACGTCCGGCAGGGCGCGGTCGGTGATGACGCTGAGCGCATAGGCGAGATAGCGCCGGCTGAGCGCTTCGGCGAGCGGCTCGTCGATGATCCGGTCGCGCTCGCCGGGACCGTCGGGGGGCGGGGTGTCGAGGGGCATGGGGAATCAGGTTCGGGGAAATCCACCCTGATCTAGCGCGCGACGGACGGCCCGTCGCGGTGACTCTCCACCGCCCGTCCCCGCGAAGGCGGGGATCCGAGCCGAGATGGGACGCGCCCAAAGGCAGCTTGGGTTCCCGCCTTCGCGGGAATGAGCGGTTCTTGTTGACTCCACCGTTTACCGGTGTAATCGATGATGCGTTTACAGGAGTAAACGCATGAAGATCAGCGCGGCCGAGAGCGTGATCATGGAGGCGCTGTGGCGCGAGAGCCCGCGCGCCGCCGAGGCCATCGGCGCCGAGGTCGCCCCCGGCCAGGGCTGGTCCGAGGGCACCGTCAAGACCCTGATCAACAGGCTCATGAAGAAGTCGGCGATCGCCGCGCAGAAGGACGGCCGCCGCTATCTCTACCGCCCGCTGCTGGCCCGCGAGGCCTATGTCGCGGCCGAGAGCCAGGGTCTGCTGGACCGCCTGTTCGAGGGCCGCCTCGCCCCGCTCGTCAGCCACTTCTCGAAGAGCCGCAAGCTGACCCCCGAGGACGTCGAGGAGCTGAAGCGCCTGATCCGCGAGCTCGAGCGATGATGCGCGACCTCGCCCTCGCCGTCCTGGGCGCCAACCTCGCCGCGGCGCTGGCGGTGCTCGCGGTGCTGCCGCTCCGGCGCCTGATGCGCCCGAGGCTCGGCGCGCGCGCCGCCTACGCGCTCTGGATCGCCCCGCCGCTCGCAGCCCTGGCGGTGCTCGTCCCGCACCGCACGCCGGTCGGCGCAGCCGTCGCGCCGCTGGTGGCCCAGGCCGGCCGCGCCGTGGGCCGCGCCCTGCCCGCCGCGCCGGCGCAGGTCCTCTGGGCCACGGCCCTGGTGGCGCTCTGGGCGGCCGGCGCGCTGGCCTTCGCCCTCTGGCTCGCCGCGCGCCAGAGCGCCTTCCTGCGCGGCCTCGGCCGGCTGACGCCCATCGGCGGCGAGGACCGCGTGCTGCGCGCCGAGCGCACCGAGGCCGGCCCCGCGCTGGTGGGCGCGCTGCGGCCCCGCATCGTGACGCCGGCCGACTTCGAGACCCGCTATGGCGCGGGCGAGCGCGCGCTGATCCTGGCGCACGAGCGCAGCCACCTGGCGGCCGGCGACGGGCTCGTCAACGCCGCGGCCTGCGCCGTGCAGTGCCTCGGCTGGTTCAATCCGCTGGTGCATCTGGGCGTTCGGGCGCTGCGCGTCGACCAGGAGCTCGCCTGCGACGCCGAGGTGATCGGCAGGTTCCCCGCCGCCCGCCAGCTCTACGGCGAACTGCTGCTCAAGACCCAGCTCGCCTACGAGGTCCTGCCGCTCGGCTGCCACTGGCCGGCCAAGGGCCAGCACCCCCTGAAGGAGAGGATCGCCATGCTGAAGTCCCCCCTGCCCGCGCCGGGCGAACGTCGCGCCGGCCTCGCCGTCGCCGCCCTGGTCGGCCTCGCCGCGGCCAGCTGCGCCTGGGCCGCCAGCGGCGAGGCGCGCCACACGGTCACCCGGCCCGACTGGCTCGTGAAACCGGTCCCGAAGGATCTCATCGACGCCTATCCGCCGGCCGCCCTGAAGGCGCACGAGAGCGGCGCCGCCAAGATCGGCTGCGGCGTGGCGGCCGACGGCAAGCTGACCGGCTGCCGGATCCTCAGCGAGTCGCCGAAAGGGGCTGGTTTCGGGGCGGCGGCCATGGCGCTCTCGGCCCGCTTCCAGATGAAGCCGATGAGCAAGGACGGCAAACCGGTCGCCGGCGGCGTGGTGCGCATCCCGATCCGCTTCATGGTCCCGACCCAGCCCGCCCCGAAGAGCTAGATGCTCGTCGAGGTCCCGCCGCCGCGCGCGGAGATCCTCAGCCAAGTCGCCCGGCGTCCCTCAGCCGGTCGACGAGCCAGAGGCGGGCGGGGGGCAGGGGGCGGTTGACGGGATTGAAGATGAAGACCTCCAGGAAGTGCGCCGTGAGGGCGAGGCCGGCGGCGACGTCCCCCGGCTGCAGCGGCGCCTGGGCCGACAGCAGGAAGCCCGGCAGCGGCAAGAGGCGGTCCCGGTAGGGCTCGCCGGCCTGGCGGCTGACGGCGCGGCCGGTGCGCGGCGAGACGAACGCCAGCTCGTCGACGGCGCCGGTGACCGCGCACTTGGAGAGGTCGAGGCCGAAGCCCAGCTCCTCGAGCAGGCCTGCCTCGAAGCGCACGAAGACGGCGGGCCAGATGTCGGGCTGGGCGAAAGCGCCGGCGAGCGCCTGGAAGGCGAGGTAGGCGCCCGGATGCGGCTCACGCTCGGGCAGCGCGCCGGCGGCCACCGCGGCCGCGGCGGCGAGCCCGGCCAGCGCCAGCGGCTCGTCGAACAGCGCGGCGGGCCCCTCCCCCTGCGGCTCCAGCGTGGCCGAGCCGAGCTGGTCGGCGGTGCGGGCGCGGAAGCGGGCGGTCACCGGGGCGCCGGCCTGCAGGAAGGGGCGCATGCGCTTCGAGGCGCCGCCGGCCACGTGGGCGGCGTACTTGCCGTGCCGGGCGGTGAGCAGCTCGACCACCGCCCCGGTCTCGCCGTGGGCGCGGGCGGCGAGCACGAAGGCCTCGTCCTCGAATTCCATAGAACAACACCTAACCGTCATCCCGGCCGCAGCGAAGCGGAGAGCCGGGACCCAGGCCGCCGTGCGCCGGCCCCCGGGTCCCGGATCGGCCTGGCGGCCGTCCGGGATGGCGCAGCGGATTGGGTTTCAGGCGTCGAAGTCGAGCCCGAGGGCGGCGTAGCGTTCGCGGCGTTCGGCCCAGTGCTCGTCGACCTCGACGTGCAGGAAGAGGTGGACGGGATGGCCGAGCAGCTCGGCGAGCTCCTCGCGCGCCTTGCTGCCGATCCACTTCAGGGTCTGGCCGGCCTTGCCGAGCACGATCGGGCGCTGGCTCTCGCGCTGCACGTAGATGGTCTGCTCGAGGCGCAGCGAGCCGTCCTTGCGGTCCTCGAAGGCGGTGGTCTCGACGGCGGCCGCATAGGGCAGCTCCTCGTGCAGGCGCAGGTAGAGCTTCTCGCGGGTGATCTCGGCGGCCATCAGCCGGGCGGGGAGATCGGCGGTCTGGTCCTCGGGGTAGAGCCACGGCGCCTCGGGCATGCGCGCGGCCAGCGTGCGCTTGAGGTCGGCGAGCCCCGAGCCGGTCTTCGCCGAAACCATGAAGACGTCGGTATAGACGCCCGTCTCGAAAAGGCCTTTCGAAACCTCGAGCAGCGCCTCGCGCTTCACGGCGTCGACCTTGTTGAGCGCCAGGATCGCGGCCTTGCCGTGCCGTTTCAGGCCGAGGGCGATGGCGTCCACGTCCTCGCGGGCGCGCCGGTCCGCGCCGCTGTCGCCGAGCTGGGCGGCGGCGTCCACCAGATGGACGATCGCGTCGGCCTCCTCCGCCCCGCCCCAGGCGGCGCGCACCATGGCCCGGTCGAGCCGGCGCCTCGGCTGGAAGATCCCCGGCGTGTCGACCAGCACGATCTGGGCCTCGCCCTCGATGGCCACGCCGCGCACCGGGAAGCGGGTGGTCTGCACCTTCTGGGTGACGATGGAGACCTTGGCGCCGACCAGCCGGTTGGTGAGCGTCGACTTGCCGGCGTTGGGCGCGCCGATGACCGCGACGAAGCCGGCCCGGGTCATTGGGCGCCGATCCGCTCGAGCAGGGCTTCCGCCGCCAGCTTCTCCGCCTCCCGCTTCGAGCCCGCCTCGGCCGCCACCGGCTCGTGGCCGGGGACGAAGACGTCCACCCGGAAGTGGGGCGCGTGGGCCGGACCCGACTGGGAGAGCACGCGGTACTTCGGCTCGGAGCCGGCGTGCTTGAGCGCCCATTCGTTGAGCCGGGACTTGACGTCGCGCTTCTCCGGCGCGTTCAGCCGCGCGAACTGGTCCGTCCACAGCCGGAGCACGCAATCGCGGGTGAATTCGAAGCCGGCGTCGCGGTAGAGCGCCGCGATCAGGGCCTCCGTCGCATCGCCGATGACGCGCATGTTGCGGCGCATCCCGACCTTGCCCGCGCCGCCGCCGAAGCGCAGGGCCTGATGGAGGCCGAGCGCCTGGCCCACCTCGGCGCAGGCCTCCACATTGATCAGCTTGTGGAAGGCCTTGGTCAGGACGCCCTCGGGAGCCTCCGGCACGCGGCGCATCAGTTCGTCGGCGATGATCAGGTTGAGGACCCGGTCGCCGAGGAACTCCAGGCGCTCGTTGGTCTGGGCGTCGGGATCGCGGTCGCCGACGCTGGCGTGGGTCAGGGCCCGCTCGAGCAACTCCCGATCAACGAAGACGTGGCCGAGCTGAGCCTCCAGCCCCGCGATCGCTTCGAGTCGGGCGTTCATTGCAGCAGGTGGGCGAACCGGCTCGGGCGGGCGTTGAGCACCCAGGTCCAGGGCTTGAAGATCGAGGCGCCGGGCTTCCAGGACAGCAGGATAATCTGCGCCTTGCCTTCCAGGTTCTCGGCCGGCACGAAGCCCACCCCGCCCTCGGCCGGCGGGACGCGGCTATCGGAGGAGTTGTCGCGGTTGTCGCCCATCATGAAGTAGTGGCCCTCGGGGACCACGAAGACGCCGGTGTTGTCGAGATCGTTGTCGGGACCCCAGTCGTCGGTCATGAAGCTGGCCCCGCCCGGCAGGGTCTCGCGATAGCGGAACACGTCGCGCACGAAGCCATAGCCGGTGTCTTCCTTGACCGTGCCGGCGTACTGCCGCGGCACCTGCGCGCCGTTGATGTAGAGCAGGCCCTTCTTCATCTGGATGCGGTCGCCGGGCAGGCCGATCAGGCGCTTGACATAGTCGGTGTGGTTGTCGCGCGGCAGCTTGAAGACCACGATGTCGCCGCGGTGCGGCGCCTGCTCGAGGATGCGGCCGTGGAACAGCGGCGGGCTGAACGGGATCGAGTGCCGCGACCAGCCATAGGTCCATTTGGAGACGATGATGTAGTCGCCCTCGTAGAGGTTCGGCTCCATCGAGGCCGAGGGAATGGTGTAGGGCTGGAAGAAGATCACCCGCAGGAACAGGGCGATCAGCAGGGCGTAGACGACCGTCTTGACGATCTCGATGACTTCGCCCGCGGCGCTGGTTTTCGTTTGGCTCTGCGCGGCCACGTTCTCGCTCATGGATGGTCCCGGATGGCGTCCGGCGCGCCGGACGGGCTGTTGCTACGCGTTGCATAAGGCATGAGCAAGACCGCGGCCCGTGAACTCTTGCTCATGAGGCGGCGGCGGGCGGGGCGGTTCGCCGCGGACGCGGCGCGCGATTGGGGAACTTGCGCCCGGCGCCTCGGGTTGGCTGGCGCATCAGCGAAGCCACCACGGAAGGTGTTCATATGCTTCGGAAATCCCAGGCCATCGCCGCGGCGGGGGCGCTCGCCCTGCTCGCCGCCGGCGCCGCCGACGCCAAGACCTGCCGCGACGCGGCGGGACATTTCGCCGCCTGCCCCAAGGCCGCCGCCAAGGCCACCCCGGCCGCCAGCGCCGCGGTCAACGCCTCGGCCCGTCCGGGCATGGCGGCGACCGCGCAGGCCCGCTGCCGCGACGCGCAGGGCCATTTCGTGAGCTGCGCCGCGGTGGCGGCCCCCGCCCCACGGGCCGCCGCCCGGGCCAGGCCCTCGGTCCTGTCGCGGATCACCCGCGCGCCCACCGGAACGGCGGTCAACACCGCCGCGGCGGCGCCCGCCGCGCCGGCCGCCCCCGGGGCGGCCACGGCCCGCTGCCGCGACGGCTCGCTGAGCTACAGCCGCCACCGCTCCGGCTCCTGCGCCGGCCACGGCGGGGTCGCCGCCTGGCTGTAGCCGCGCGCCGTGTTCACGAGGTCGGGGCCGGCGGGGCTCAGGCCGCGGCGGCCTCGCCGTAGAGCTCGTCGAACACTGGCGGGAGCGCGTCGGGCAGGCCGAGCAGCGGGCCGGAGGAGAGCAGCAGCACGGCCTCGTCGCCGGCGAGGTCGCTGAGCGCCTGGATGGCCGCCTTGGCGGTCGTGACGCCCTCGACGGGGACTCCGGCGGCCGCGGTGCGCTGGAGGATCTCGGCGTAGCTCGACTGGTGGTGGGTCTCGGCCCCGTGGGTCGGCGGCGGGGCGATCAGCACGCGCGCGGCGCCTGCGAACACCGTGTCGTACCAGGCGAGCGCGTCGCGGCTGCGCCAGGAGAAGGTGTGCGGCTCGAAGACCACGACCAGCGGCCGCTCCGGATAGTGCAGCAGCATGGCCTCGATCGCCGAGCGGGCCTTCTCGTAGGAGGAGCCGAAGCCCTCGATGAGCGGGATCCGCGAGCGGGCGGCGAGGCGGTCGAGCCGCCGGCGGATGCCGGCGAAGCCGGGGACGGCGCGGGCCAGCGCCGCCTCCGAAACCAGGCCGCGCTCCAGCAGGTAGGCGGCGACGCCCACGATGTTCTCGATGTTGTGCTCGCCCAGGAGGCTGGTCGCGAGCGCCAGGCGCCGGCCGGCCGGGGAGACCAGCGTGAAGCGGGTGGTCTCGCCGAACGCGACGTCGGCGGCATGCCAGCCCGCGCCGGGCGCGGTGTCGTACCAGGTGATCCGGCAGGCCGCCTCGGGCGCGATCGCGCGGATCGCGGGATGGTCGCGGGCGGTCAGCAGCCCGTCGGGCGGAAGCCGGCGCAGCAGCTCGCGGAACGGCGCCTCGTAGTCGGCGAAGGTCGGGAAGACGTTGACGTGGTCGTGGACCAGCGAGGTGAGCAGCACGTCGCGGGGATGGTAGAGCGCGAACTTCGAGCGGCGGTCGGCGGGGCCCACGATGTACTCGTCGCCCTCGATCACCACCTCCGGCGCGGTCCCCCAATGGCCGGTGGCCGGCAGCGAGGGGGAGATGGCGCCGATCATCCAGCCCGCGTCGTGCGCCGCCTCGCGCAGCACGTGGGCGATCAGCGCCGTGCAGGTGGACTTGCCGAACGAGCCCGCGACGACGGTGTTGCGGCGGCCTTGCGTCGCCTCCCCCACCAGCTCCGGGAAGCTGGTGATCCGGATCCCGCGGCGGCGGGCCTCGGCGACCTCGGGATTGTCGGCGCCGCCGAGCTTGGCCGAGGCGCCCAGCACCAGGACGTCCAGGCGCTCGGGCAGGTTCTTGGCCGCGAAGCTGCGGAAGAACGGGAAGCCCAGCCCCTCGACGTAGGTCGACAGCGGCGGGAAGGCCTCGGCGTCCGAGCCCGACACCTCGTGGCCGGCGTCGCGCATCATCAAGGCGGCGGCGCTCATGCCGGCGCCGGCGATCCCGGTGAAGTGGATGCGCATGGGCTTGCAGCGACTCCGCGAACTGGCGATCAGGCGACGTGACTAGCCGATCGCAGGGGCGGCTCCAATCGGGAGCGACAAAGGGTCCGCGGGCGCGATCCGGGCGATTCGCGCCGATCGCCCCAAGGGCAACGCGATTAACAGGACATTTGAAAGCGTTAGAGCCGTTAACCTTGGCTTAACCACGGAGGTCCACCCTCTCGAAGTCTTCCTTGAAGACACCCCACCATCACCGACTTCAATTCAGCCCGGCGTCCGCGCCGGGCTCTTTTTTCAGGCCCGCCGATGCGGCGCCGGGGCGCTTGCACGGTCCTGCGGGCGCGCGTATATGCCCGGCCCTCGACGGCCCTGATCCTCGGTAGCTCAGTTGGTAGAGCAGCCGGCTGTTAACCGGCGGGTCGCAGGTTCGAGTCCTGCCCGGGGAGCCATCGAGCAGAGCCGAGCCCACCGCGCTCAGGCCACCACTTCCGACCGTTCCTCGGCAAATGCCGGCGCCAGATGGCGGCCGGCCAGCTCGAAGCTGCGCAGCACGGCCTCGTGCGGGATCGCGCCGAACTGCATCAGGCACATCATGCGGTCCGCGCCGATGCCGCGGTAGGCCTGCAGTTTCTCGACGCATTGCGCCGGATCGCCGATCACGACGCTATCGAGCGGCTCCAGCACCTCGTGGGCCTCCGCGAAGCTGATCTCTTCGCCCACGGCCATCCGCTTGAGCACCTTCACCACCTCGGGGTCGTCGGCCTGGATGTCGACCTCGTGCGGGTCGAGCTGGGTGGCGGCGGTGTCGCGGGGCGAGTTCGGATGCAGGCCGGCCTTGATCATGTCGTACCAGATGCGGCGCGGCACCTTGAACACTGTCGGGGCGGCGTTGACGTACCACAGGGCCGACCAGGCGGCGCCGTTGCGGATCGCCGCGGCGCGGTCCTCGGCCACGTGCACGAAGGTGAACACCCCCTTCTGCCGGTTGATCGTCTTGCCGGCCGGCTGCTTGCAGTCCGCCAGGCCGCGGTCGTGCTCGCGCAGCATCTGACCCAGGAAGGCCACCGGGCTGAGCAACGTGGTGCCCAGCGCGCCGACGCCCATCTCGCCGGCCATGTAGAAGCTGTCGGGCGAGCCGCAGGTCTGCCACAGCCTTGGATGCGGCCGCTGCATCGGCTTGGGGGTCACTTCCCGCGCCGGCACCTCGTAATCGGCCGATGTCCAGGAGAACTCCGGCTCGCTCCACATGCGCGGGATCATGTGCATGGCGTCGCGGACCTGGTCGCGAGCGGTCTCGGGATCGACCCCGAAGGTCTCCCACTCCTTGCCGCCGGATTTCGCAAGGCCCAGCTCGAAACGGCCGTTGGAAATCAGGTCCAAGGTGGCCCCGCGCTCGGCCACCCGCAGCGGGGCGTTGATGCGGAAGGGCGCGAGCACTCCGGCATGGCCGACGCGCAGCCGCTCCGTGCTCATGGCGATGGCGGTCAGCACCACCTCCGGTGCGGAGGAGTAGCTGAATTCCGGCGAGCCGTGGTGCTCCACCTGCCACCAGATGTCGAAGCCGGCGGCCTCGGCGGCCCGGGCCTGCTCCAGGACTTCGGCGAACAGGCTCCGCTCGTCCTTGCCGTTCCAGGGGAAGGCCCGCTGGATCTCGCAGAAGACGTCGAATTTCATGGGAGGCTCCTTCGGCCGGGGTGAGAGACATAACGCTTGTTATGTATCGAGACAGCACTCGTCGTGAGGATCGGAAGGCGCCGCATCTCAGAACACGGCGATGGGATTGAGTGGCGAGCCGGTGCCGCCTTCGATCCGCAGCGGCGCGAGCGCGAGCTGGAAACTCCAGCGGCTCAGCTCGGTGCAGACGCGCGCAAGCAGCTCAAGATCGAGGTTGTCCAGCAGGTGCAGGCCCATGCCGGCGAGCGCCAGCATGTGGATCGGCATGGCCCAGTCGCGGTGCGCCTGGCCCGGCGGGATCGGATCGTGCACGCCATCACCGCCGAGCACCGCAGCCTCACGCGCGTGCAGCCATCCGGCGACGCGCGGATCGAGACCGGGCACGACCTGGTCGTTGAAGCGGGTGCGGCGCACGTCGCGTCCCAGCCGGATCATGACAAGATCGCCCCTGGAAATCGTAACGCCGTGCGCCTGCTCGGCCTCCTCCAGCTCAGCCACGGTGACCATGCGCGCCGGATCGCAGAACTCGACGCCCAGCGCCTTCGGCACGTCGAGCAGGACGCCGCGGCCGACCACGCCGTCCTTCAGGGCCATGATGGTGTTGTGGCGGGCCCCGGTGCTCTTCACGTCGGCGGCGGGGCGGTCGTTGTACATCCGCCCCTGGGCGAACACGTGGCACAGCGCATCGATGTGGCTGGAGGCCATGCCGTGGAAGGCGATGCCGATGAAGTCGGTGACCGTCTCCAGGCCATCCATACCCGGGATGCAGGGATCGTCGCCCGCGATCACCATGTGGTGCAGGGCGGGCCAGGGATTCTCAGGCCCCGGGCGGGTGGGGAAGTCGCGCGACAGGCTGACGGTGCGGCCCTCGCGGACCAGACCCGCGGCGCGGACGACCTCCGGCGCACCGATGTGGTTGAGCGTCCCGCGCTCGTCGTCGGGGCCCCAGCGGCCCCAGTTGGAGACCTGCTCGAACAGCGCCTTCAGCTCGGCCTCGCTCATCGACTGCGGATGGGCGCCCTGCCGCGGATCGGCCGAGACCGGCGTGCCCCCGCAACAGACGCAGGTCGCCTCGAAGAATCGTCTCATCGCGACTCGCCCAGCGCCTCGTTGGCCCGGGAGTGCCGCACCCCCGGCTGCAACTCGATGAGCTCGATCAGATTTCCGTTCGGGTCATAGCAGCAACACGATCCGACCAGCCCGAGCGCCGCCTCGGGTTCGTAGACGTCCCGGGTGAAGCGAACGCCCTTGGCCGACAGCTCGCGGTGGGCCTGGCGCACATGGCGGGTGCGGAAGGCGATGATCCGCGGAACCTCGTCGGGCGCGCAGGCCGGGTCCGGGAACGCCGCCTTCGGCTCGACCCATTCGATGAGGTCGATCATCGGCCCGCCGGGATCGGAGGGCAGGACCATGAGCACGCCCCGCCCCTTGGCCTTTCGCATGCCGAAGATGCCGGCCACGAAGTCCGGCCACGCGACATTGCGCCGATCGTTCAGCACCTCGAAGCCGAGCAGCCGGTAGAAGGCCACCGACTCGTCGAGGTCGCGGCAGTTCACGACGGTGTGATAGAGGCTCGTCAGGGCCCAGCCGGTCTCGCTCATGCGCCCGATCCCCTAGAAATCCACACCGAACCGAACGCCGTACGTGCGCGGCGGGAAGTAGCTGAAGTTATCGGGCGCGAACCCCTCGCCAATGGTGTTGGACTGCAGCCCGTCGTTGGAGATCACCGTCTCGTCACCCAGATTGCGGCCGAAGATCTCCACGGTGAAGCGCTTGTCGGGCGACCGCCAGGTCACGTTGGCGTCGACCAGGGTGTAGGGCTTCTGCCGCTCGAGCGGCGAGTTCGCCGACAGGAAGAACAGATCGCCGGAATGGAAGACGTCGATCCGCGGCGTCACCTGGCCGAATGACGCTTCCCAGACGTATTGCGCGCCGAGGTCGTAGGTGTAGCGCGGGGTCTGCACCAGCCGGTGGCCCGCGAAGTTGCAGAGCCGGGTCACGGGATCGCAGCCCGGGGCCGGGCCTGAGAAGCGGTTGTTGATGGTGACGTACTGGTCGTACTTGGCGTCCGTGAAGGTGGCGCTGGCGTTGAGGCTCAGGCCATCCAGCGGGGTGGCGACGGCCTCCAGCTCGAGCCCGTTGATGTGCGCCCGGCCGGCGTTGTCGATGCGCGAGCCGGTGATGTCCTGCACGAACACCTGCATGTCCTTGATGTCTTCGCGATAGATCGCGCCGTTCAGCTGCAGGCGACGCTCGAGCCAGGTCGACTTGAAGCCGGCCTCGTAGGCGTTGACCTTCTCGGGCTGGTAGATTCCCGGGAAGTTGCCGACCAGGCCGCCGCCGGACAGGTAGCCCTTGGAAGCATTGGCGTAGAGCATCAGCTCCTCGCTCGGCCTATAGGCCAGGCCGATCTTGCCGGTGGTCTGGGTCCAGCTGCGGTCGAAGGTCTTGGCCTGGGGGAAGTCGAGGCCGACCAGCGGCAGGGCGAAGTCCAGGAAGTCGGCGCCCTTCTTGGTGTCGCGGGTGTAGCGCAGCCCGAGGGTCAACGTGAGCGGCACGGCCAGGGAGGTCTTGGCGAGGTCGTAGTCGACCTGTCCGAATGGGGCCCACGACAGCGTGCGGAAGTCGCCGCCGTTGCGGAACACGAAGGCGTCGAACAGCGCGGCCGGATCGTTCAGCCCGGTGTCGATGAACAGGAAATCCTGGTGCGCCTTCTCGCGGAACACGAACCCGCCGACGATCCACGACAGCGGCTGTGAGGACGGGTTCGAGGCGAGCCGCACCTCCTCCGATTCCTGGAACTGGCGAAGCGTCCAGAGCGGGTTGAGCGCGATGGTCAGCTCCGAGCCGTCGGCGTCGCTGGACTCCTTCCACTTGCTGGCCGCAAACCCGGTCACCGAGGTGAAGGTCGCGAAGCCCAGGTCGTAGTTGAAGGTCGCCGAGGCGTAGTAGTTGTTGTTGCCGTACATCTCCGGCGAGTTCTTCCGCACCTCGCGCGGATCGGTGAGGAAGGGCTGGGCGCCGACGAAACGGCCGGGCGCCTCCCACCACTGGGTCTTGGTGGCGACCGGGTCGCCGTTCCAGGAATTGGAGCCGATCAGCAGCAGGTTCGCCTTGTCGGAGAGCTTGAAATAAAGCTCGCCCCGGGCCAGCCAGAAGTCCTGGGCGTCGCCGTTGTGCGGCGCGCCCTGCCCGTTGAAGAGGTTCTTCTGATAGGGATCGTGCTCGGCGCGGACGACCGCGATCCTGGCCAGCACCTGCTGGTCGCCGTTGTCGTAGAGCGGCGCGTTCGCCCATGCGCGATAGGTCTGCGCCCCGTAGTTGCCGAACAGGGCGTCGACGTGGCCGTCGAGGGTGTCGGTCGGGTGATTGGTGATCACGTTGACCGAGCCGCCGACGGAGTTGCGGCCGTAGAGGGTGCCTTGCGGCCCGCGCAGCACCTCGATGCGATCGATGTCAAAGAACTCGGTGTCCACCGAGGTGGTGCGGGCGAGGTAGACCCCGTCGAGGTTGTAGGCCACGGGCGAGTCGCCGCCGCTGGTGGTGTTCTGGCTGCCGATGCCGCGCAACGTGATCACGTTCTCGCCGCCAGTGACGCCTGGGCCGAAGCGCAGGGACGGGACGCGCGTGCTCAGGTTCTCGAACCCGATCACACCCTGCCGCTCCAGGGCGGCGCCGGACAGCGCCGTCAGCGCGATCGGCACATTCTGCGCGCTCTCCTCGCGTTTCTCGGCGGTGACGATCAGTTGCTCGATGGTATTGGCCGGCGGGCTCGGCGCCGCAGCCATGGCCTGGCCGGCCCAGAAGCCGGCGATGGCCGACGCGCACAACAGAACGGCTCTGGTCGAGCGACCCATCGTTTCCCCCATCGTCTTCGGAAGCGCCGCGGCGCCGCGCCCCCCGTTCGCTGCAAGGCGCAAAACATAACACACGTTCTGTACATTCCAAGGAATACGTAACGATGGTTATGTAACGTGTGTTCTGCGATGCGGGCTCGATCCGGGGTTGCATCCCGGTCCGCGACACGGCAGAGCAGGCGCTCTGAGGGGCGCCGCAAGGGAAGGAGCCGACCGATGGCCAGGGCCGTCGATCATGCCGAGCGGCGCGAGATCTTCGCGGCCGCCGCCTTACGAGTGATCATGCGCGAGGGCGTCGCGGGGCTCACGGTCCGGGCGGTGGCCGCCGAGGCGGGCTTCACGACCGGCGCACTCACCCACTACTTCAATTCCAAGGATCAGCTGCTGATCGAGGCCTCCGAGTTGTCGGCCAGGCTGGTCCGCGAGCGCATGGAACGCGCGGAGCGGGTCCGGCCGGCGCTGGAGGCGGTCCGCCGGGTCGTGGCCCTGGCGCTCCCGCTGACCGCAGAGACCCGCGGCTACTGGCGCATCTGGCTCGCCTACTGGGAGCGCTCCAGCTACGACGACGAGGTCGCCCGGGTGATGCGGCTCCGCTACGACGAATGGCGCGGGCGACTGGAGCGCGTGTTGCGGCGCGCGCAGTCGGAAGCCGCGGTCGCGCCGGAGGTGGACGCGCGCGAGGCGGCCGAGGCGCTGATCGCCCTGGTCGACGGCATCGGGGTGCAGGTGGTGCTCGGCGTCAGCCGCATCTCGGCGGCGAGACAGCGGGCGATGTTCGACGCCTGGCTGGACAAGGTGAGGAGCGGCCGCGCGCCCACGCACGGCCTGCGCCGCTCGGCCTGAGACGCCGCCTTCAGACGGCCGCCGGGATGGAGGGTCCCGCAGCCGTGGGGGCCCGCCGGCAGCAGGGCGAGCGCCGGCCACTTCGCCCATGCGTAGAGCCGCGCGTGGGCGGCCATGGCGAGGTTGCTCAGCCAGGCTAAGCCTGCGCCGCCCTGGCCGCCCAGCACCGATACGGCCACGATGCGCCGGGCGCGGCGCGCATAGAGGCGGCTCTTGATCAGGCGCTCGCGGCTGGGCAGCGGGAATCTGCGAGCGGGACCGGGGCGGGCACGCGCTGGCGATAGGCCCGTGGCGAGGCGCTCCGGGCCGGCTACCAGGCGCCGAGGTTGGGCATGGACGTCCACGGCTCCGCGGGTTCCAGCGCCTTGCCCTTCTGCAAGAGCTCGATCGAGATCTCGTCGGGCGAGCGGACGAAGGCCATGCGGCCGTCGCGCGGCGGGCGGTTGATGGTCACGCCGCCCTCGTGGAGCCGCCGGCAGACGGCGTAGATGTCGTCGACGGCGTAGGCGAGGTGGCCGAAATTTCGCCCCCCGCCATAGTCCTCGGCGTCCCAGTTGTAGGTGAGCTCGACCATCGGCGCGCGCCGCGCCCTGGCCTCCTCGACGTCGTCGGGCGCGCTGAGAAACACCAGGGTGAAGCGGCCGCCGGAGTTCTCCGAGCGGCTCACTTCCACGAGGCCCAGCTTGTTGCAATAGAAGTCGAGGGAGGCCTCGAGGTCCTTCACGCGGACCATGGTGTGCAGGTATTTCACCGTCGGGCTCCTTATGCGGCGGACCTGCGGAGGATCCAGGCCGTCGTGCATAACTCCCTAACCCCGGCGTGCGATAGATCAACCGCTCGCGGACCAGGGAGGCTATCGTCTCCCGCGCGCGTGCGACGATTGTGTCTGCGATTTCATTTGCACTCGCGTAACGCTGACATCAGAAGCTCGGGGCTGATTCGGCCCGGGCGAGGACGCTCAGGGGCCGGGGGTTGAGCCGCAATGCGTTGGAAGTCCCAGTATGTATTCGTCGCCGTCGCAGCAGGCCTGCTGGTGCTGTACTTCGGCGCGCGGACGCTGCTGGACGGCGGCCATCGCCCGCAGGCCCAGGCCAAGCCCGCGGCCGCGCCGGCCAGCATGACCCCGAGCGTGCAGGTGATGCTCGTGCCCGAGGCGGTGCGCGAGCGGCAGGTGGCGCTGCGCGGGCGCACCCAGGCGACCCGCACCGTGGTGGTGAAGTCGGAGACCTCCGGCATCGTCGCCGAGACGCCGATCCTGCAGGGCACGGTCGTGCAGAAGGGCACGGTGCTGTGCCGGCTGGCCGTGGACGCCCGCCAGGCGGCGCTCGACCAGGCGCAGGCCAACCTGAAATCCGCCCAGCTGCAGCAGAAGGCCGCCGCCGAGCTGGCCCGCAAGGGCTACCGCTCGCCGACCCAGGTGCTGCAGGCCCAGGCGCAGCTGGATTCCGCCCAGGCCGCGCTGCGCCAGGCGCAGATCCTGCTGGCGCAGGTGAACATCAAGGCGCCGTTCACCGGCGTGTTCGACCACCGCGACGCCGAGATCGGGACTTACCTGTCCCCGGGGCAGCCATGCGGGACGATGATCGAGCTCGATCCCATGCTGGTGGTGGGCGACGTCCCCGAGATGGACGCCGCCAAGCTGCATGTCGGCGCAACCGGCTCGGCGCACCTGGTGGAGGGCCAGACGCTGACCGGGCGCGTCCGCTACGTCGCCCATGACGCCGACCCGCAGACCCGGACCTACCACCTGGAGGTCATCGCGCCGAACCCGGGGCTGGCGGTCCGCTCGGGGCTGTCGGCCGAGCTGAGCATCGGCGTCGGCGCGGGCCCCGCACACCTGGTGCCGGTCTCGGCGCTGGTGCTCGACGCCGCCGGGCGGCAGGGCGTGCGCTACGTGACCGCCGACAACCGCGTCGCCTTCGCGCCGGTCAGCGTCATGCAGGAAACGCCGCAGGGGGTTTGGGTGAGCGGCCTCTCCGGCCCCGTTCGGGTCATCACCGTCGGCCAATCCTATGTGGCCGAGGGTCAGAAGGTGCAGGTCGCGCAGGCGCGCTAGCGCCGGCGGGGCCCGGAACAGGCGAGCATGCTGATCGGTCCGATCATCGACGGGGCCATCAAGCGGCGGAAGGTCGTGCTCGGCGTGACCTTCATCGCCGTGCTGTTCGGCGTCCTGGCCTACCTCACCATGCCGCGCGAGGCGCAGCCGGACATCACCTTGCCTTACATCTTCATCGAGGTGCCGTTCCCCGGCGTCAGCCCCGAAGACGCCGAGCGCCTGCTGGTCAAGCCCCTGGAAGTCCAGCTGCAGACCATCAAGGGCGTGGTGCACATGAACGGCGTGGCGCGCGAGAACATCGCCATCGTCACGCTCGAATTCGATCCCTCGGTCCCCATCGACAAGGCGCTGGCGGACACCAGGGCCAAGGTGGACATCGCCCGCAGCCGCTTCCCGCCGGACGCCGAGCAGCCGATCATCGAGGACCAGGACTTCGCCGACCAGCCGGTGATCGGCATCGTGCTCTCGGGCTCCGCGCCGGAGCGCGAGCTCACCCGCATCGCCCGCGACCTGAAGGAGCGCCTGGAACGCTCGCCCGGCATCCAGGAGGCCGACTACAGCGGCGTCCGCGACGAGTTCATGGAAGTCGCCATCGATCCGGTGCGGATGGAGGCCTACAACGTCACCGCCAGCGACCTGGCCAACGTGATCGGGCGCAACAACCAGCTGGTGCCGGCCGGCAGCCTGCGCCATGGCGCCGGCAGCTTCGCCGTCAAGGTCCCCGGCGTGGTGCAGAACCCCGCGGACATCCTGGCCCTGCCGATCAAGAAGAACGGCGACCGGGTGATCACGGTGGGCGACATCGGCGAGGTGCACCGCACCTTCAAGGAGCCGGACTTCATCACCCGCTTCAACGGCGAGCCGGCGGTGGCGCTCGATGTCTCCAAGCGCTCCGGCGCCAACATCCTGGCCACCGTGCAGACGGTGCGCCAGGTGGTCGCCGAGGAGTCCAAGCGCTGGCCGCCGACGGTCAAGGTCGCCTACACCTACGACAACTCCGACTTCATCGCCCGCATCCTGAAGATCCTGCAGGGCGGCCTGCTCACCGCCAGCCTGTTGGTCATGCTGATCGTGGTCGCCAGCCTGGGGATCCGCCAGGGCCTGATGGTCGGCCTGTCGATCCCGATCTGCTTCATGATCGGGCTGATGATGATGAACTTCATGGGCGTGACCCTCAACCAGATGGTCATGTTCGGGATGGTTCTGGCGGTCGGCATCCTGGTCGACGGCGGCATCGTGGTGGTGGAGTACGCCGACCGGAAGATGGCCGAGGGCCTGCCCAAGGAGGAGGCCTACGCCGCGGCGGGCAAGCGGATGTTCTGGCCGGTGGTGAACGGCACCCTGACCACGCTGTGCGCCTTCCTGCCGTTCATGTTCTGGAACTCGATCACCGGGAAGTTCATGAGCTACTTCCCGCTGACGCTGTTCTTCGTGCTGGGCGCCTCGATCTTCGTGGCGCTGATCTTCACCCCGGCGTTCGGCTCGATCTTCGGCGGCAAGGCCAAGGCCGACGAGGCGCACCTGGCCGAGATCATGAAGTCCGAGCACGGCGACCCGCGCCGGATGCGCGGCTTCATGGGCTGGTACGCCCGCACGCTGACCGTGCTCGGCCGCCATCCCGGCCGCGTTCTGGCCGCGGCCCTGGCGGTGGTGATCGCCGTCGTCGCCTGGTTCGGGGCCACGCCGCATCGCGTGGAGTTCTTCCCCAGCGAGGATCCGGAGTTCGTCACCGTCTTCGTCAAGGCGCGCGGCAACCTGTCGCCCGAGGCCCAGGACCTGCTGGTGCGCCAGGTCGAGCGCCGGATGACGGGCATCAAGGGAATCGAATCCCTCTATGTGCGGGCCGGCGGCTTCGCCACCAACGGCGGGCCGAACGCCGCGCCCAACGACACCATCGGGCGCATCCAGGTCGAGTTCGAGAAGTACGAGCAGCTGAAGGGGCTGGGCCTCACCGGCGAGAAGATCGCCGAGACCATCCGCGGCCGGGTGAGCCAGATTCCCGGCCTGCAGGTCGAGGTGCGCCTGCCGCAGAACGGCCCGCCGACCGGCAAGGCGATCCAGGTGCAGCTGCAGAGCCACGATCCCGCCGCCCTCGACCGGGCCGCCAACGCGGTGATGGCCAAGTTCAATTCCGACCCGCAGCTGATCGAGGCGGAGGACACCCGCACCTCGCCCGGCATCCAGTGGAACCTGGAGGTCGACCGCGAGGCGGCCGGCCGCTACGGGGTCGACGTGCTCTCAGTGGGCCAGGCGATCCAGTTCATGACCGGCGGCGTGCTGGTCGGCCGCTACCGGCCCGACGACGTGCAGGACGAGCTCGACATCCGCGTGCGCTTCCCCGCCTCGGCGCGCACCGCCGCCGGCTTCGACCAGCTGAAGATCACCACGCCCCTGGGCCCGGTGCCGGCCAGCTACTTCATCAAGCGCGTGCCCGCCCAGCAGGTGACCCAGATCCAGCGGCGCGAGGGCGAGCGGCTGGTGATCATCCAGGCGAACACGGCCAAGGGCGTGGCGGCCAACCAGAAGATCAACCAGTTGCGCCCGTGGCTGGAGAAGACCCTCTCGGACCCGGCGATCCGCTGGAAGTTCACCGGCGCCGACGAGGAGGGCAAGAAGGCGCAGGCCTTCTTCGCCACCGCCATGCTGGTCTCGCTGTTCATGATGGGCGTGATCCTGCTCTGGCAGTTCAACAGCTTCTACGGCGTGCTGGTGACGCTCTCGGCGGTGGCGCTCTCCACGGTCGGCGTGCTCCTCGGCGTGCAGGTCAATCTCGCCCACACCTTCGACTACCTGTCGGTGATCATGATCGGCACGGGGATCGTCTCCCTGGCCGGCGTCGTGGTCGGCCACAACATCGTGCTGGTCGACACCTTCTACCAGCTGAGGCGCCAGGGCCATCCGGCCGACGAGGCCGCGGTCCGCGCCGCGGCCCAGCGGTTCCGGCCGGTCATGCTGACCACCCTGGTGACGGTCGCAGGCCTGCTGCCGCTGATGTTCCAGCTGCACCCGGACTTCGCCGCGGGCCGGATCGAGAGCCATGCGCCGGGCTCGGCGATCTGGGTGCACCTGTCGGGCTCGGTGGTCTGGGGGCTGTCGTTCTCGACCCTGCTGACGCTGGTGCTGACCCCGGTGCTGCTGGCCGCGCCGAAGATCTCGGCCCAGCGGACGCACCGGGCGCTGGACTGGGGCCGCACCCTGCTCGGCGTCAAGCGCGAGCCGCGCCCCGCGCCCCGCCCCTCCAACGACCTGCCGCAGGCGGCGGAGTAGGTGGTTCCCCCGGGACGGGGGAAAGCCTCACGCCTCCCGGGTCTGCCTTCGCCACAGGGCGGCGTATTCGCCGGTGCGGGCGATGAGGTCGGCGTGGGTCCCGCGCTCGACGATGCGGCCGCGGCGCAGGACCAGGATCTGGTCGGCGTCGACGATGGTGGAGAGCCGGTGGGCGATGACCAGGGTGGTGCGCCCGGCGCGGACCTTGCGCAGGGTCTCCTGGATGGCGGCCTCGGTGGGGCCGTCGAGCGCGCTGGTCGCCTCGTCGAGGATCAAGAGGCGCGGATCGGCCAGCAAGGCCCGCGCGATGCCGACCCGCTGGCGCTCGCCGCCCGAGAGCTTCAGGCCGCGCTCGCCGACCAGGGTGGAGAGCCCGTTGGGCAGGCCGTCGATGAACGGGCCGAGCTCGGCGGCCTCGGCGGCGCGCCGCACCTCGTCGGGGCTCGCCTCCGGCCGGGCGAAGGCGATGTTGGCGTAGAGGGTGTCGTTGAACAGCGCCACGTCCTGCGGCACGAGCGCCACCGCGCGCCTGAGCGAGGCCTGGCGGACGTCGCGCAGGTCGAGGCCGTCGATCGTCACCCGGCCCTCCTGCGGATCGAGGAGGCGCATGGCCAGCCGGGCCGATGTGGTCTTGCCGCCGCCCGACGGGCCGACCAGGGCCACGGTCTGACCGGGCCTGGCCTCGAAGCTCACCTCCCTGAGTCCGACCGAGCGGGCGTCATGGCGAAAGCCCACCTGTTCGAAACCCAGCGCCGCGCCGCGGCCGGAAGCCGGCGGCAGGTCGCGGGCGGCCTCGGAGTCGCGGATCTCCGGCGCGACGCCCAGGAGGTCCACCATCTGCTCCATGTCGATGAAGGCCTGGCGGATCTCGCGGTAGTTGAAGCCCAGCATGCCGAGCGGGGCGTAGAGGTTGCGCAGCAGCAGCGTCGCGGTCACCACCCCGCCGATGCTCATCGCCCCGTGGACCACGTAGACGCCGGCCATCACGGTCATCACGGCCAGGCCGGTCTGCAGGATCGCCGACTGCGCGGCGTTGAGCATGTTGAGCGAGGTGTTGGCCTGGACCGAGGCGGCCACATAGTCATCCATGGCGCGCGTGTAGCCGCCGACCACCCGGCCCTCGGCCCCGAAGGTCTTCACCGTCTCGTAGTTGATCAGCGCGTCGGTGGAGAGGCCGGCGGCGCGGTTGTCGGTCTCGTTGAGGCGACGGCGGTGGTCGAGCCGCCAGTCGGTGATCCGGAAGGTGACCACCACGTAGAACAGGATGCTGACGAAGGTGACGCCGGAGAAGGCCCAGCCGAGCCGGTAGGCCATCACGCCCATGGCCATCAGCAGCTCGATCAGAGTGGGGCCGACGTTGAACACCACGCTGCGGATCAGGAAGTCGGTGGAGCGCGAGCCGCGGTCGATGACGCGGGCCAGCGTGCCCATCTGCTTCGACTGGTGGAAGTCGAGCGAAAGGCCGAGCGCGTGCTGGAAGCTTTCCACCGCCGCCCGGGCCATGGTGGCCTGCGAGACGCGCATGAAGATGGCGTCGCGGGCGAAAGGCGCGCCGGCCGCCGCCAGGCTCAGGGCGGCCGTCGCCACGGCGGCGAGCGCGAACGGGGCGAGCGAGGCCGGATCGCGCGGATGGATCAGGTTGATGGCGTCGCCGAACACCACCGGCGACCAGACGCCCGCCAATTTGCCCAGGACCACCAGCCCCAGGGCCGCGGCCAGGCGCAGGCGGAGCTGCGGCGCGCCGGAGCGCAGCACCAGGCGGGCGAGATCGGCCATGGCCGCCCAGACGCTGAACTTCGCCCCGGCCGGCGCGACGGCGCCTTGGCCGCGGAACCGCATCCCGGCGGCATGGACGTGAGCCAACCCTCGTTCCCTCGTCAGTCCAGGAGGACGGTGGACTGCTCCCCGCCCCCCGGCGTCAGCCAGTCGGCCCGCAGGCCGCCGCCTTTGGTGAACTGGCTATGCAGCGGTCCCGCCACAAGGGGGGCGGCCGGGCTGATCTCCACGCGCGCGGCGCTGGAGAAGCCGTCGCCCACCACCTGCAAGACGTGGGATCCGTGGGCCAGGCGGGTCAGCGCCACGTCGTAGCGGCCGGCCGCGTCGGCGCGGGCTTCGGCGGCCTGGCGGCCATCGAGCCGCAGCGAGATCCAGGCCCCAGGAGGCGCGGCGCCGGAGACGATCGCCGCGCCGTCCCGGTCGAAGTCCAGGGCGCCGAGGCGGGGGCCCGCGGCCGGATCGAGCCGCGTGGCGCCGGCGCCGGCGCGCAGCAGCGCCGCCTTGCCGTCCGGGCTCAGCAGCACATAGCCCTGGGCCTGGACGAGGCGCCCGCCGGCGCGCTGGGACAGGCCGAAGATGCGCGCTTCGGGCGCCGCGGGAATCGCCAGGCGCCAGCGGCCGGAGACGTCCGCGCGGGTGGTGACGGCGGCCCCGGCGGGGGTCGCGAGCCGCACCACGGCGCCCGGCGCGGCCGAGCCCTCCAGCGTCGCCGCGCCGCCCGTCATGCGCGCGCTCCGCACCTCCGGCGAGGCGGCGTAATCGGCCTTGGCGGCGGCGGCCTGGGGGTTGGCCGGCGGGGGCGGCGGCCGACGCCCGCAGGCGGATAGCACGGCCGCGGCCATGAGGGGCGCGAGGGGGACGCTTTTGGGGAACACGATCGCCTTGAATCTCCTTAGGCTCGGCCATAGCTCATCGGGTCCAGGCGCGCGCCTGCAAACGCGCGGGGCTCTCCGGGAGAGATGATCGCATGCGGCCCAATCCGCGCCTGGACAGCGTCTGCGTCTTCTGCGGCTCGGCCGAGGCGGCCGACCCCGCCTTCCTGACGGCCGCAGCCGAGCTCGGCCGGACCCTGGCCCACGCCGGTCTGCGGCTGGTCTATGGCGGCGGCGGGGTAGGTCTGATGGGCGCCTGCGCGCGCGCCGCCCAGGACGCGGGCGGGCGGGTCCTGGGGATCATCCCCGACTTCCTGGTCGGCCGCGAGCGGGCGCTGGAGACGGTGGAGCACGTGATCGTCTCCAACATGCACCAGCGCAAGATGATGATGTTCGAGCGCTCCGACGGCTTCGTGATCCTGCCGGGCGGCATCGGCACGCTGGAGGAGGTGGTGGAGCTGCTCTCCTGGCGGCGGCTGGAGCTGCACGCCAAGCCGGTGGTGTTCTACAACCCGCGGGACTTCTGGCGGCCGCTGTTCGACCTCTTCCAGATGACCGTCGAGGAGAAGCTGACTCCGCCGGAGTTCATGGACTGCTGGCGCACGGTGGAGCGGGTGGAGGCGATCGTCCCCGCCCTGACGGCCGAGGCCTCCGCCGGCGGGGGCCGTGCCGTGGCGCGCAAGGCCTAGCCGGTGTCCGACCGCCGCGGGCGACGCCGCCTGCGGCGCCGAGACGGTCGATCGGCTGGTCGGCGCGCCGCGCGCGCACCCTTACGCAGACACCTCGCCGGCCGAACTCCCGCCGCCTCCCATCCCCGAGGTGGTGATCAATGGCCAGGAGGAGCCGCTCGCGCCCCCGGCCATGGGCGCGGCCTATGTCGCCAGGATGCAATCGCGGGGCGGCCATCTGCGCCAGGCGGTGGTCGCCGGGACGGGCCACGTCGAGCTGATCGCCCCCGGCACGGCGGCCTGGGAGCAGACCACGGCCATCGTCCTGCAACAGCTGGCGCGCTGAGCCGCCGGAAGAAAATGGCCCCTTGCGGGGCCGGAGAGATCAGCCTGCGACGTCAGTCGTCGCGGTGGACGCGTTCGCGGCGTTCGTGGCGCTCCTGGGCCTCGAGGCTCAGGGTGGCGATCGGCCGCGCCTCCAGACGGGCGACGCCGATCGGCTCGCCGGTCTCCTCGCAATAGCCGTAGGTGCCGTCTTCGATGCGGCGCAGCGCGTCGTCGATCTTGGAGATCAGCTTGCGCTGGCGGTCGCGGGTCCGAAGCTCCAGAGCCCGGTCGGTCTCCGATGAGGCCCGGTCGGCGAGATCGGGGTGGTTTTCGGTTTCGCTCTGGAGATGCGTGAGGGTCTCGCGAGATTCGCGCAAGATTTCCTCTTTCCAGTCTAAAAGCTTCTGCTTGAAATACTCAAGCTGCCGATCGTTCATGAACTCCTCGTCCTCGGAGGGACGGTATTCAGACCTCTCAGCCAGAACTGCGGCTGTCTTCATGGATGCCTCGAGCCCCCTGAACTCCCCGAGTGACACGCGGGGCGCTTATAACAAAGAGAACGCTGGTCGCAAATCACGCTGCGTCATCCCCGTGCGATTAGGCCGCACGCGCGATCTCGAGCTTCGCCAGCTCCACCTGGGCGCGCGTTTCGATCTCGTCGAGGACGCCTTCGAGCCTCGGGTCGTCGGTGGTCTCACGCTGCTCGCGGATCGCCCGCTGCAGGCGCAGCAGATCGTGGCCGCTCAGCTCGCCCGCAAGCAGGGCCAGTTTCACCTCATCGAGAACGTCCAGCAGACGCCCGGCGCGACGAATCGAACGCCGCCGACGCTCCAACGGCCCGCCCACGTCCTGCAGGGCGATCAGCGCATCGACGCCCATCAGGGCCCCGGTCCGGGTGACCGCCGCGCCCTGCGCCGGCGCCGCGGACCCGCCGGCCTCGGGAAGCCGGAAGCCCTCGCCGCCCGCGGAGCGCGCCGCCCTGGGAGCGCCCGCCTGTCCGACCTCGCCTGTCCCGGTGACCTTCATCGCCAGAGGCTACCCTGCCCACCCTGAACAGGAGCTTTCCGCCGCGCCGCTTGCGGTATGGTTAATGCCGGGCAATTTCTGCCGAGAGCCTGCAGGCGCCCGGCCCGGCCCGGCCCGCAGGCCTGAATCCACACGGCTTTTCGGAGCCGCCGCTCTGGCACGCGCATCGCATGGCATGGCGCGAAGCAGCTTCGTCCGGGCCCCATGCGTAAACGCCTCCGTCTCCTGCTGGCCGGCCTCCTCGCCGCGCTCGCCTGCGCCACCCCGGCGCTCGCCAGGTCGCGCATCAAGGACATCGTCGACTTCGAAGGCGTGCGCGAGAACATGCTGGTGGGCTACGGCATCGTGGTCGGCCTGAACGGCACGGGCGATGCGCTGCGCAACGCGCCGATGACCCAGCAGAGCCTGGAGTCCATGCTTGAGCGGCTGGGCGTCAACACGCGCGCAGCCAACCTGAACACCAAGAACGTGGCGGCGGTGATGGTGACGGCCAAGCTGCCGCCGTTCGCCGCCTCGGGCTCGCCGATCGACGTCAACGTCTCGGCCATGGGCGACGCCAAGAGCCTTTTGGGCGGCACCCTGCTGGTGACGCCGCTGCTGGGCGCCGACGGCCAGACCTATGCGGTGGCGCAGGGCACGGTGCAGACCGGCTCCGTCTCGGCCCAGGGCGCTTCGGGCTCCTCGATCTCCAAGGGCGTGCCGACCGCCGGGCGGATCGCCGCGGGCGCGATCGTCGAGAAGGAGATCGGCTTCCAGCTCGCCAGCATGAGCACCATGCGGCTGACGCTGCGCAATCCCGACTTCACCACCTCGCGGCGCATCGCCGAGGTGATCGACGCGCGCTTCCCCGGCACGGCGGTCGCCGAGAACCCGACCATCGTGGCCATCCGCCCGCCGGCCGGCGAGGACATGATGAGCTACATGGCCCAGGTCGAGAACCTGAGCGTCGAGCCCGACGCCCCGGCCAAGGTGGTGATCGACGAGGTGGCCGGGGTGAT
>Ga0308173_10000107_pt1 | contig 27627 bp, 25 predicted proteins | sample PhyPR1_FD_203716 | JGI IMG/M metagenome (GOLD analysis project Ga0308173, IMG submission 203716) | Soil microbial communities from UC Gill Tract Community Farm, Albany, California, United States - DLSLS.P.R1 | ecosystem: Environmental > Terrestrial > Soil > Agricultural land | place: USA... | reverse complement strand
CCGATATCGACGTGAGCAGCCGTCATGGGCACCTTCCCGCTCATCGCTGCGTATCCCAATGCAGCGTTGAGGCTCGTGTGCTCGTGCGTCACCGTGATGAGGCGCGGGGCGGGTCGTCCATGCGCATGCGCCTTGGCGATCGCCTCCTGCAGGAATCCGATCTCCGATCCCGACGTGAAGAACAAATATTCGACCCCTGCCGAGGCGGCCGCCGCAACGACGGCGTCGCCGTAGTCGCTCGCAGGGACATCGGCCCATTGCCGCGCACGCTCGACCGGTCCCACCGATGCACCCGTCTTCGCTTCCACTACCGTACCTCCCAAGAGTTGCGCATCCCGGCCCGGCCAGCGAGGCAAGGCGTCACTGCCGACCGACGTGCGTTGCCCGCGCCATGGACACCGCGTCGTCACGCAGAGTATCGAGATGGCTGCGCATGTGCCGCCCCGCTGCAGCTTCGTCCATGCCGAGAACGGCGTTCAGGATGCGGTCGTGCTCGTTCATCGTCAAGGACATCAGCCCCGAGTGGAACGTCGATTCGCGGCGGTACGCCTCGAGGCGCTTTCCGAGCTGCAGCGTGCGCGTGGCCAGGTATCCGTTGTGACTCGCCGCGTAGATGCATTCGTGGAATTGCGCGTTCGCGCGGTAGAACTCCGCCGGATCGTTGCGCCCCGCCGCTTCGGCACAGGCAGCGTGTGCCGCAGCGAGCAGCCGGCGATCCTCCGCCGTGTGCCGCCGCGCCGCGAGCGCCGCACAAGCAGCTTCCAGGAACGACATGGCCTCGAACATCTCCGCCAGATCGACGGCCGTCAACATCGCAACGAACGCACCCGTATTCGCGCGCAGTTCGATCAAGCCTTGCGAGGCCAGCTGCTGGAGCGCCTCGCGCACGGGCGTGCGTGAAGCGCCGTAGCGTGCAGCGAGCGCGTTCTCGTCCAGTTTCGAGCCGGGTGCCAGGCGACCCGAGACGATCGCACGCTCGATCGATTCCCGAATGTGCTGCTTGCGCGTCGTGGCCAAGCCATGGCCACGCACGGGCCGACTGCCGTTCGGCTTGGCGCGTGCTCTGCTCGTCGCGGTCATGAGTGAGGTTTTGCGGTGCGTTGACACTTGCGGATTGTATGCGCAACAATGTAGTTCGTATACAAGGAGGACGCGCATTGGACCTGCAACTGAACGGCCGAACCGCACTCATCACGGGAGCATCGAAGGGCATCGGCCTCGCCACTGCGCGTGCCTTCGCTGCGGAAGGTTGCAATTTGCGCCTGACGGCGCGCTCGGGCGAAGTCCTCGACCGTACGCGCGAGGCCCTTGGAAAGGAACACGGCGTCGACGTCGAGGTGCAAGCGACTGACCTCAGCCGCAGCGAAAACATCGCTCACCTCATCGAGCGCTGGAGCGACGTCGACATTCTGGTCAACAACGCCGGTGAAATCCCTTCCGGCCCTATCGAATCGCTGAGCGAGGAAGACTGGCGCCGCGCCTATGACCTCAAGCCCTTCGGTTACATCCTGCTGACGCGGGGCATCTATGCGGCCATGAAGGCACGCGGCGCCGGAGTGATCATCAACGACATCGGCAACTCCGGCGAGAACTGGGACGCCAACTACATCGCCGGCAGCACCGCGAACGCGGCGCTCATGGCGTTCACCAAGGCGCTCGGCGGCCAAAGTCTCGATTTCGGCATTCGCGTCGTCGGCGTGAATCCGGGGCCCGTAGAGACCGAGCGGATGATCAAGATCAACAAGCGGCGCGCGCTCGACTGGTACGGTGATGAAAGCCGGTGGCAGGAGCTGAGAGAAAAGTATCCCGGCGGCCGTCCGGCCACGCCGGAGGAAGTGGCCGATCTCATCGTGTTCCTCGCTTCGCCTCGCGCGGGCTACATCACCGGGGCGATCGTGACGATCGATGGTGGCATCGCGGCTCGCGGCTCCATCATCAAGGAACGGAGCGTGCGGCCGTGAAGCCGTTCGAGGCGCGCAACGCGCATTTCGACCGGCTCTTCAACACCCCAGGGTTGATGTGGCTCGGCCAGAACACGAACCACTTTCCGACGCATCCGGCGGTGCGCCAGGCGATGCTCGAGTCCATCGCATCCGAGGAATACCACGCGTACGCCCCGCCGGCGGGCATGGAGGAATTGCGCGAGCTAATCCTTGCCGACCTGCGTCTGCCGGACGCCTCCGTGCTCGTCACGGACGGCGCAGTAGAGGCCCTCTACATCGCGTGCCGCGCGTGCAGCCAGCCCGGCGCGACGTTCGTCACGACGGACCCCGGCTGGAAGTGGCCCATGCAATTTGCACAGGCTTCCGGCGCATCGGTTGTCGAGATACCCATTTACGGCCGCGAATTCGATTGGCGCCTGTCGGCCCCGCGCCTGGAGGCTGCCGTCGACGAGCGCACGCGGGTCATCTATCTCGTCGACCCGAACAATCCACTGGGCGTCTGCTACACCGCGGCCGAGATCGAGGCGTTCACTGCGATCGCACGAAAGGCTGGGGCCTATTTCGTGCACGACTGCACGTATCGCGATTTTGCCGACGAGCACACGCTCGCCGCGCGCTTCTATCCGGAGCGCACGATCACGATCTACAGCTTTTCGAAGTGGCTCGGGCTCGCCGGGCTGCGCGTGGGCGCGCTGGTCGCCTCCTCCGACATCATCGAGCGCATCGCGGCGGCGCCCCCGAACAATCTCGGCAGCAATGTCGTGTCGCAGCGCGCGGCCATTGCGGGCCTCAAAGTGAAGGCCGAGTGGATGCCAGAGGTCAATCGACGCCAGCGCCGCAACCAGGCGGAAATCCACAAGGCGGTCGACAACGTGCAGGGGCTGCAGATAGCCGTGTATCCATCCCAGGCCAACTTCCTTGTGATCGAGTGCACCGACGCGGGCATCACGCCCGAGGCGCTCTGCGCGGCGTATCAAACTCAAGGCATCATGATTCGTCAGGGCACCTATCACACGCCGAAATTCGGTCATCGCTTCGTCAAGGTGGCAACGACTGTCCCCGAAGGCTGGGCCGACGCGTTCTGCGCTCGGCTGCCTCAGATGGTCGAGCGCGCAAGAAGCGTCAAGGAAGTGCCCCAACTGTTCTAGAGGAGCATGGCAAATGGCCTGGGCCACCGCGGACGATGGCGTTCGTCTGTATTTCGAGGAGGTCGGGAGCGGCACGCCGATCGTATTCGTGCATGAATTCGGCGGCGATCATCGGAGCTGGGAACCGCAGATGCGGCATTTCGGGCGCCGGCACCGCTGCATCACGTTTGCGGCACGCGGTTATCCGCCATCTGATGTCCCGCCGAGCGTGGAAGCGTATTCCCAGCGCCGTGCGGTGCAGGACATCGTGGCCGTCATGGACGCGGCAGCCATAGACCGGGCGCACGTCGTGGGATTGTCGATGGGCGGCTTCGCCGCTTTGCATTTCGGCCTCGATGAACCGCAACGCGCGCGCTCCATCGTCGTAGCCGGTGCGGGCTACGGCGCCGAGAAGCAGTTCGAGACGTACTTCCGCGATGTCTCCGCCGAGGTCGCACGGCAGTTCGAGGCGCAGGGCAGCGAGGTATTTGCCAAGACCTATTCGCTCGGCGCATCGCGCGTGCAATTCCAGAACAAGGATCCGCGGGGATGGCAGGAGTTCGCGACGCAACTCGGACAGCACTCCGCCCGGGGTTCGGCGAACACCATGCGGGGCGTGCAGATGCTCCGGCCATCTCTCTACGACCTGGAGGCTGGCTTGCGCAGCATGGCGGTCCCTACGCTCGTGATCGTCGGTGACGAAGACGACCATTGCCTGCAGCCGGGCCTGTTCCTGAAAAGAACGATCCCGGCATGCGGCCTCCTCGTCATTCCTAAGACGGGCCACACGCTGAACCTCGAGGAGCCCGAGCAGTTCAACCGCGCAGTCGGTGACTTCATCGGCCTCGTGGAGGCCGAGCGATGGACGGCTCGCGACCCGCGCGCGACGCCCGGACAGATCATGAAGACGGGATAGCGCCTGACACTCGTCTGCCTGCCCTGTTCACGCTGGCTACCGCCCAACGCTCTTCGAGCCCTCCGTCCTGACCGATGGACAACATCACATCCGCATCCCGTTTTGAATAGCTGCGAGCAAGCAACGCCGCCGATTTGCACCGATGAGGAGCCGGGTTGGCCGCGGTCCGTTTCAATTGCGAAGTCCGGGTTCTTACCCCGATTGCATCGGGCGATTCACTTATTGAAATCATGGCGCATCTGATGCGCGAGATGAGTGTGTCATTCGCGACGTCACAATTTGGTCACAATGGAGCCAAACAAAAAGGGCCTGCCTTTCGGCAAGCCCTTGAATGTTTGGTTGCGGGGGCAGGATTTGAACCTGCGACCTTCGGGTTATGAGGCGGATTTCGCGCACCTGAGTACTTGCATTATTAATAACTTGCAACGCTTGCCAGCGCCGATATCCATCCAATCAAGGCACAATTCGGTCACAGTCAATGTGAGGAGGTCACAAAGTGATGCGCGTGCGCGAGGCGTGAATCGAACGCAGGTGGCCACGAAATTGCACGCACTACACGCACTATATCGCGCATTCGAACCCGCTGCCGCAAGGGGCTATGCCAATCGGTTCATAGAGCGGCGGTCGACTGGAGTCGTCTGGCATCGACTAATTTGCCACCGGATTCGTCACCAAACCGCTCCGCTCGCCGCCCCTCCACACGAAGACCCACGTTCCCTGGGCCAGCTATCGCTTACGCAACTAGGGTCGCGCATGCCACAGCGTCACCCATCTCGACCGTCCCCGCGGTGCCCCCGAGGTCGTGTGTGAGTTGCCGCCCGTCCGCGATGACGTGCTCCATCGCCCGCTCGATGTGCTGCGCAGCGGCGGCTGCACGAGGCTCGCCATACTTGACGGCGAGCCAGTCGAGCAACATCTTGCCCGACATGATCATCGCGTAGGGGTTCGCGATGCCGCGCCCGGCGATGTCCGGCGCGGAGCCGTGCGTCGCCTGTGCCATCGCGTGCTGCAGGCCGGCGTTGAGGCCCGGCGCCAGCCCTAATCCGCCGACCAGGCCGGCGGCCTCGTCGGTGAGGATGTCGCCATACAGGTTCGTGGTCACAAGCACGTCGTACTGCTGCGGCTTCATCACCAGGCGCAGCGCACACGTGTCGACGATCACCTCTTCGAATTCGATTGCCGGATAGCGCGCCGCCACGTTGCGGCATTCCTCCGCGAACAGCCCGTCGCCCATGCGATAGACGGTGTTCTTGTGCACCGCCGACACCTTGCGCCGTGGCCGCACCGCGGCTGCCTCGAAGGCGGCCTCGGCAATGAGCCGACTTTTGTAGCGCGTGGTGACGCAAATGCCGATCGCCATGTCCTCGGTCGGCTGGAACTCGCCGTACCCCGCGTAGAGGTTGCCGTCGACCTTGAAGCCTTCGGTTGTCTCCCGCAGGAACAGCATGTCGACGTCCTTGTGCAGCGAGGGCAGCCGAGGATAGGACTTGAAGGGCTTGTAATTGGCGAAGAGCTGAAAATGCTTGCGGAAGACCGGGTGTACGTTGATCCAGGTCGGGTCGTTGCGCGGGTACTCGCGATGGCCGATGGGACCGAGCACCCAACCGTGCAGCGCCTCGAGCCGGTCGAGCGTGCCGGGCGGCAGCGTATGTCCGAGCGTGTCGTGTGCGCTCCGCGCGACCGGAACGGCATGCCATTCGATCGGCAGCGCCGCTCGCGCCGCCGCGGCCTTCATGACCTTAACGCATTCGGGCACGACCTCCCGCCCGATGTCGTCGCCTTCGAGAATTCCGATTTTCAGCATGGCCGATGCGTCACTGTCCCTTGATGCCGAGCGTCTTGATGACGTTGGCCCAGTTGCCGACGTCGTTGCGCACGATGGCGGCGAACTCCTGGCGCGACATCGCTCGCGTCTCCAACCCTTCCTGCTCGAGCTTGCGCGCAAGCGCCGGGTCCTGCAGCGCTTCGTTGACCGCATCGTGCAGCTTGTCGACCACACCAGGCGGCGTGCCGGAGGGCGCGAAGAACGCGTACCACGGCTGGTAGTCGAACCCCTTCACGCCCGCCTCGGCCAGCGTCGGTATGTTCGGCAGCGCGCTGGACCGATGGCTGCCCGAGGTGGCGAGCGGCCGGAGCTGACCTGAATTGATGTAAGGCATCACCGCGGGAATGGTCGCCAGCATCACCTGAATCTGCCCGCTGATGAGGTCGACCAGCGCGGGGCCGTTGCCCTTGTACGGCACGTGCACCAGCTTGATGCCGGTCGCCGACTGCAGCAACTCCATCGGCAAGTGCCCCGCGCTCCCCACCCCGCCGGACCCGTAGTTAATCGTGCCCGGCTTGTCGCGCGCCAGCTCAAGAAACGCCTCCGCCGTCTTAGCCGGGAAGCCGTTGGTGACCACGAGGACGTTGGGCGTGGCGCCGACATAGGCGACCGGCAGCACGTCCCGCAGCGTGTCATAGGACAGGTTGTCGTAGAGCGTCGCGTTGAACGCGAGGCCCATGTGATTCACCATGATGGTGTAACCGTCCGGCGCGGCGTGCGCGAGCGCGGCGGTGCCGATGCTGCCGCCGGCACCGCCGCGGTTGTCGACGACGAACGACTGATGCAGCTCGGCACCGAGTTTCATCCCGACGGTGCGCGCGACGATGTCCACCGTACCGCCGGCCGGGAACGGAGCGATGATGGTTACGGGGCGCGTGGGCCAGTCGACGGTCGCGGCCGAAGTAGCGGTCGCCAGCGCGAGCGCCGCGCCCAGAACGATGTTGCGTGCAAGTGCCTTCACGAATGCTCCAGGTTGCAAGATGCGGCTTCTCGCCGTTGCGTCAAATGTCACGGATATGGTCGACCGACGGGCGCAACTCGCCACGTTCCACGCGCTTGACCAGCGCGACGATCGCATGCTGGCAGGGTACGTCGACCCCTACCTCCTGCGCCTTTGCGCACACTGCGCCGTTGATGTAATCGATCTCGGTACGCCGCGACTTGGCCACGTCCTGCGCGGTGGAGGGTCGGCCCTCGTCCGTGAGTCGAGGCATCCAGCCTTCGATGGTGCGCTGGACGCGCGCCAGCGCAGATGCGTCACCGAAGCCTGCGGCCTCGAGGTCGTCGGCCGCGATTCCGCGCACCGGGTGCAGGTGAAGGCGCGCGGAACGTCCCACCCGCACGGCTTCGGCGCCCAATCGGATCGCCAGCCACCGCGGCGCGGCCTGGCCGTAGATGGCCTTGTGCCCCAGTCCGGTGATGGCGGCGAGCCCGTTGTGCATCGAATTGGCCGCCAGCTTCGCCCACCGCTCACCGCGAAGATCGTCGGTGGCCTGCGCGCTGTCGACGCATTTCAACAGGTGCACGACGAGCTCGACTCGTGGCGTGACCGGTCCTTCGAGCTCGCCGATCCGAAACACCGTGTAAGCGTCGCCTCCCGGCTGGTAGGTCCGCTCGACGCGTCCGGCTCCGCGCAAAGCCAGACCGATCGTGCTCGCGATGCAACCCAGTGAACGATCCGCGCCCACGACGCGGGCAAGGGTTGGATCATTGATGCCGTTCTGCAACGACACCACAAATCCCTCGGGCGCAAGGTAATCGCGCACCATTCGCGCCGCCTCTTCGGTGTCGTACGACTTGACCGCGATGAAAGCGATATCGACCGGTCGCTCGGCGAGACGCTCGACCTCGTCGAAGTGCAGCGCGGGCACCCGCACGACGGTTTCGCCTTCGGTACCGCCGAGCTGAATGCCGTCGCGACGGATCGCTTCGACGTGCTCGCGCCAGCCGTCCACGAGGGTGACATCGTGACCGGCCTGTGCCATGCGCCCGCCGATGTACGAGCCCATCGCACCGGCGCCGATGAACGCGATGCGCGGTGCGCGCATGTCACGCTCGCTGCTCATGTCCTGCGCCTTCGAACTGCAATGGTGGCTGGAAATCGAATGGCAGGCACGCGCGGCACCACGACGCCACCTCGAGCACGTCGCGATCCTTCCCGTGCGCGGCCACGACCTGCAAGCCCATCGGCAGGCCCTGGGCGCCAAGCGCAGTGGGAAACACTACGCTCGGCACGCCGCACAACGTCCAGATCGCGCAGAACGAGGCGTCACCGGTTGCTCCCAGCGTGCGTGGCGGCTCTCCGGTCGCCGGCGGCGTCACGATCGCGTCGTAACCCGCAAGGAACGCGGCGAGCGATTGCTGCAGCGCGCCGCGCACATCGAGCGCGCACTCGTAATCGCGGGTCGTGACCCGCGCCCCACGCTCCACGAGCGCGCGAAAGGTCGCGCTCATGCGGTGGCGGTCGCTCTCGTAGAGCGCACCAAAGTTGCGCGCGATCTCGGCGACCTGGAGGGTGCGGGTGACCGCGTCGGCCTCGTCGAAGGCGTCGGGGAGGTCGATGTCGGCGACATCTGCACCGGCTCCACGCAGCGCCACGCAGTTGGCGGCGAACAGCGCCTGCTGCGCGGCATCGGCCTTGTCCCACGCCGGCGTACGCACGGCGGCGAGGCGCGGCGGATGCGCCGGGGACGTGATGGGCTGTGCACCGCCCGACCATGCGGCGTGCTCCCGGGTCGCCGGATCCCGCGCGTCCGGCCCTTGCAGGAGATGGGTAAGCAGCCAGGCGTCGTCCAGCGATCGCGTGAACAACCCGAGGTGGTCCAGCGAGCCGCTCGACTCCAGCATGCCGAACCGCGAGACGCGACCGAAGCTCGGCTTGAAGCCGACCACGCCGCAGTACGCGGCAGGTCGGATCGTCGATCCACGGGTCTGCGAGCCCAGCGCCGCCAGCGTGAATCCCGCCGCAACCGCCGCCGCCGATCCACTCGACGAGCCGCCCGGCGTGAACAGCGGATTCCACGGATTGGTGGTCGCGGGCGGATGCTGGGTCGCGAACTCGCACGTCGTCGTCTTGCCGAGCACGAAGGCGCCGGCGGCCTCGAGCTTGTCCACGCACGCGGCGGAGCGCTCCGCCACGCGTCCCGCGAAGATGGGCGATCCCATTCCGGTCGGAAGTCCGCGCGCGTCGATGATGTCCTTCAGCCCGATCCCGATACCGTGGAGCGGACCGGCGTCGCGGCCCTCGCAGCGCGCGCGGTCGGCGGCGCGGGCGCGCTCAAGCGCACGTTCCTCGTCGAACCACGCCCAGGCGCCTACGCGTGCCTCCGCCGCGTGCATCCTCCCGATGCAGCTCGCCGCAAGATCTTCGGCACTGAACTCCCCGTCGCGGATGCCGCGCGCGGCGTCACGCAGCGTGAGCGGGGATAGTCCTTGCTTCGTTGCGTTGGCTGGCGTGGTCACGTCCCTGGCGACCTTCAGCGAGGAAGGAACCGGCGGAGCGCGCGGCGCATCACCAGCATGAACGCGCGGTCGATAATCAGACCGAGGAGACCCAGGATGACGATGCCTACGAAAGCGTACTCCGTTTGCATCCAGGTGCGTGCACTGAAGATGAGATAGCCAACCCCGTCCTTCGGCGCGAGCAACTCCGCCGCGACAATGGTGGAGAAGCAGTTGCCCATCGCGAGGCGCATGCCCGTTACCATGAACGGCACCGTCGCCGGTGCCTTCACCATGTAGAACGCCTGCCAGTCGCTGCAGCCGAAGCAGAGAGCCGCTCGCAGCTGGTTCGTATGCACGCCAGCCACGCCGATCATAGTGTTGAGCGCGACGACGAACACGGTCGTATAGATCAGCAGTGCAATCTTCGATTCCTCGCCGGTGCCAAGCCACACCATTGCGGCCGGGATCCACGCGAGAGCCGGCAGCGCGCGAAAGAACTGGACGTAAGGGTCAAACACGATGCGCACGGGGCGAAACGATCCCATGAGGACTCCGAGCACGATGCCCGCGCTGCTGCCGATCATGAACCCGAACGCGATGCGGCGCAGGCTCGCGACGACGTCGATCGCCAGGCGTCCCTCGTTGAGCAGCCGCATCGCCACCCGGCAGGTCCGGATTGGCGAAGGGAATAGGAGCGGGATGATGGCCTGGCTACTGCCGTATTGCCACAGTGCGAGGATGACTACGACCGACAGCCCGTAGCCGGCCGCTCCGATCCGCCGCTGTTGCGCAAGCCCGGTTCTCATTTGAGCAGGCTGTCCTCGCGGCGCAGCGCGCGCTGCACCTCTTCGGAGATGCTCTGGTGGATGCGCTCGTAGAGCGCGCCGAACTCGACGCTGCCGCGGCGTCGCGGCCGCGGCAGCTCGATGGGAATCGTCTCCTTGATGGACGACGCCGGACCGGCGCGCATGATGCCCACCCGGTCGCCCAGGAGGATCGCCTCGCCGATGTCGTGCGTTATGAACAGCACGGTGCGGCGCATGGCCACGCTGATCTGGACGAGCTCGTCCTGAAGTATCGAGCGCGTCTGGGCGTCGAGCGCAGCGAACGGCTCGTCCATCAGCAGGATCGGCGAGTCGAGCACCAGCGCGCGCGCAAGCTGCGTGCGCTGCTTCATGCCGCCTGAGAGTTCAGCGGGATACTTGCCTTCGTGTCCCTGGAGCCCCACCAGCTTCAGTGCGGCGACCGCGCGCTCGTCGCGCTCCCTGGCAGTTACGCCGAGCACACGCAGGGGGAACGCGACGTTGTCGCGCACCGTCAGCCAGCCGTAGAGCGAATCGCTGTCCTGGAAGATGACGACGCGATCGCGACCGGCGACGTCGACGTTACGCCCCCCGGCGATCACCGATCCCTTGGTCGGATGCTCGAAGCCGGCGATGAGGTTCATCACGGTCGACTTTCCGCATCCTGACGGACCCAGGAGCACGAAGAACTCCCCGCTTGCGACGTCGAAGCTCAGATCCTCAAGCACGGCAGGCGCGCCCCCGAAGGCGAAGGTCACGTGCCGCACTCCGATGTTGCCCGCCCGGGCGGCACCGTCGGGGGCCCGCGTCGCTTCAGGCCCCATGTTCGCTCTCGCGCACGTAGCGTCTGAGCCAGCGCGCCGTGACCAGGCGGGCGATGCGATCGGCCGCGATGCCGAGCGCGCCCAGCACGAGCATCGCGGCGAACATCTGGTCCATGGCCATCCATTGTCCCGAGTCCACGATCCGATACCCGAGCCCGGCATCCGCCGCAATGAGCTCTGCGCCCACCACCGCGGCGAACGAGTTGCCCATCGCGATGCGCGCGCCGGCGACGCTGTAGCTCACCGTGGCCGGAAAGACGATCCAGGCGAAGAGCTGCCAGCCGGTAACCCCATAGTTCTCCGCGCTGCGGATCTGGTTGCGGGGAATCGCCGCAACACCGCTCATGGTGTTCAACAGCACGAGGAACACGGTCATGTAGAAGATGATCGCGATCTTCGAGACCTCGCCGATGCCGAACCACATGATCGCGGGGATGAGCCAGGCGATCGGCGGTACGAAGCGCAGGAACTGCACGATCGGATCGCAGAAGGCGCGCACCAGCGGGAAGAGCCCCATCGCAAGTCCGAGCGGAATGCCGACGGCGCAGCCCAACACGAACCCGATCGCGATGCGCCGCACGCTGACCGCGATGTCGGCGACGAGCACGCCGTTGCCGAGCATTTCGGCCAGCGCGCGCAGGATCTGAAGCGGCGAAGGAAATAGCGGCAGGTCGAGCAGGCGGCTGGCGATGGCCCACGCTGCTACGCCCGCAAGCAGGGAGAGCGCGGTCAACATCCAGGCAGCGGGACCGGAGCTGGCGAAGCGCCGCGCGCGAGCCCCCTGCTCCGTCGGGTCGTTGCCGCGCGCTAATCCAACGGCCGCGTGCCGGTCGACAGGGGCGGCGGAGAGACGAGGTGCGGACATCGCGCGCTCACCCCACGTTCGCCGGTGATACAGTTGGGCCGCCGATGAAGATCGCTGCCCACCTCGAGAAATTCCGCCGCCTCGACGCGACGCTCGCGCGCCTCGATCCGGGCCGGGACCAGGAGCTGTGGATCTGGACTGCCATGAATGCCGGCGTCCACTTGCTCAATGCCGCGCTCCATGCGTCAGGCACGACCGTGGAGACCGATTCGTTCCATACCCAGGTGGAAGGCTTGTATGCCGTGCCGGAGCGCGCGACCGGCGCGTTGCGTGACGCCGTGCATCCGCCCGGCGACGTGATGCACGTCGGGCAGCCGCGGCTCGCAACGCCGCTGCCCGACGCGATCGAGCGCGCAGCCGTCGCGTTGCGCGGCATCGAAGACCTGCGCGAGCTCTTCGTGCGCGGTAGCGAGCGGGCGGATCGCAGTGCGCAGGAGGCATGGCGCTCAGCATACCGGAGCTGCGTGCGCGAGCTCGCGCCGGCGCTTGGCATCGTGGCGAACGCGCGATGAACATCGAGGCACATCGGAGCAAGGCCGAGAGCATCGAGCGCTCGCTCTCGCGCTGCACCGTCGCGGACTACGAGACCGTGGTCGAAGGCTGCATGCTCGCCGGAACGCACTGGTTCAACATCGCATTGCACCGGACCGGCTTGTTGCCGGACGACCAGGACGCGATGCATGCGGAATTCCTGACCGTCGCGCAACGTCGCAAGGTCGGCGTCGCGTTGCCCGCAGCGCTCGCCGCCCTCGACGTCATAGAATGGCTGCGCGCGCCTTACGTGCGCGGCGATCTGGAAGGAGGCGAGCAAGCCGCGGAACGCGCGCTCGCGAGCCTCGCGGCGCTGCGGCATGCCGCGCTGCAGTCGCTTTCGCCGTCGTCGGGTTGACTCCAAGGGCGCGCCTTTGCGGGATCGGCGTCAGAAGTCGGTGCGCGTCGGCGCAGCCTCCTTCATGATCGCCGGGTAGATCAGGTCGTCCACCAGCTTGCGGGCGTCCTTGGCAGGAAACAGGCCGATACCCACACCCCATTCGGCGATGCTGACCTCCTGGTCGTAGACCTTGCGCCGGAAGTCGCCCGGCCAGTCGAGATACTGCAGCTGCTGGCTGAGCTGCTCGACCGAGGGTGCATGCAGCACCTCGTCCGCGGCCTTCGCGGCGTCCATCGGGTTCGCCTTCATCCACGCCGCTGCCTCGATCAACCCCTTGACCACCTTCACGGCGACGTCCTTTTGATTCCTGGCCATGTCCTCGCGCATGACGACGTTGCCGGCGAACACGAAGCCGTCATCGATCGTGCGGCTGTAGATCTTGGCCTTGGGGATCGAGTCGGCTGCCTTGGTCAGGAACGGCTCCCACGAGAAGAAGCCGTCAATGTCGCCGCGCGCCATGGCGGGCACTTGGTCGGGCGCGTCCATGTACCTCACGTTCACCTTGTCCACGGGAACGTTGTTGTGCTGCAGGAACCACGCAAGATGATAGTTCGCGCCGCTGCCGCGCTGCACGCCAACCGACTTCCCCGCCAGATCCGCAGGCTTGTGGATGGCATCGCCGTTGACCACCAGACCGTTCTGCTTCCCGCTCAGGTAGCCGGTCATCACCTGCACGATTTTCGCGCCGCGGGCGCGCGCGGCAAGCTGCGGCGGCTCGGTATTGTTGGTGATGTCGGCGCGCCCGGCGACGACCCCCTGCAGCGCCGCCGGAGCAGAGTCGAAGAGCTGCAGCTGCGCGTTGAGCCCCTGCTTCTGCAGAAAGCCCTTCTTCACTGCGATGATCATGAGCGCCATGTCCGTGGACGGCGCGACGGCGACCGTCACCGTGGGACCGGGGGCACCGGCGGGCTGGGCCATGGCCGAAGTTGCAACGAACAGTGCGCTTGCCAGTATCAGGATTGCGTATCGCATGATGGATCCCTTCCTCCGAGATGCGTTGCGACGGCCCGGGCGTTCATGCCCAACCGGACACCACGACAGCGGCTCGCGTCAGACGCGCACCGCTTCCCCCGCGCCGTAGGCGTAGCGCGCGATCTTCGCTTCGTCGAGCGCGACACCGAGCCCCGGACCGCCGGGCACCACGAGCGATCCGGATGACAAGTCCAGCTTGGCCGTCACGATGTCGTCCGACGTCTTGAGCGGCCCGACACACTCGAGTCCCTCGATCACGCTCCGGCTGGTTGTGGCGAGCATGATCTCGGCCATCGTGTTGATGCCGAGGCCGAAGCCGTGGCCGATCACGACCTGCAACCCGGCCGCTGCGGCGGTTTCGACCATGCGCCGGCACCGCAGCAGACCTCCCTGCTTCATCACCTTGAGCTTTACGATGTCGGCGCATTCGTTACGGATGACGGCGAGGAGGCTCGCGTGATCGGTGATTGACTCGTCCGCCATGACCGGGATGCCGACAGCATTGCGGACCTCGGCCATGCCGGCCAGGTCGTCGGCCGCCACGGGTTGTTCGAACAACTGCAGGTCGAAGGGCTCGAGCATGCGCCCAAGCTCAATCGCCTGTCCGGGCGCGAAGCCGGCATTGGCGTCGACCCGCAGGCGCATGGCCGGACCCACCGCTTCGCGCACCGCCTTGACGCGGTCGCGATCGACGCTCACGCCACTGCCGACCTTGATCTTCGCCGAGCGGAAGCCGCGGTCGAACCAGCTGCGTGCCTCGGCCGCAGCGTCGTCGGGTGGCAGGATGCCGATCCACGCGTTGAAGGACACGCGGTCGACGAGCGCTCCGCCCAGATAGCGATGCACGGCAATGCCCAGGCGACGGGCCGTGAGGTCGACGCAAGCCATCTCGATCGCGGCCTTGGCGTCGAGGAATCCGGGCAGCGCTCCGTCCATCAGCTCCACCACACGATGCGGATTGGCGGCATCGACTCCGCGCACGACATGCGTGAGCCGGTCACGTAGCGCGGCGAGCGACTGGTCGACCGTTTCCAGCGAATAGCCCGGCGAAGGGTCGATGTTGCCCAATCCGACCGAGCCGTCGGCCGCCACCACGCGGACGACCGCGCTCTTCTGCACCGTCTTGGTGAGGTATGCATTCGCATAGCCGGCGCCCACCAATGGAACGGCCACGCCGAACACGTCGACCCGCTCGATCGGCGCTTCGCCGCCATCGCGGCGGTCGCTCTTGCTGCCCGCTTCCATTGAACTCTCCTCGCGCGTCAGGCACGCACCAGCTCGTTCTTGAACCGTTCCACGAAACCGGTGAATACCCGGCCCGCGCGAAACTCGGGATGATCGACCGTCGCGCGCAGGAACGCCACATTGGTCGCGGGACCTTCGATGTCGACCGCATCGAGCGCGCGCAGCATACGGTCGATCGCGCCTTGGCGCGTCGTGTCGTGCGCGATCACCTTGGCAATCATCGGATCGTAGAAATGCGTGATCTGGTCACCGGCCCGAAACCCGGTGTCGATGCGCAGGTCGTTCCCCGCCTCCGGCAGCGAGAAGCATTCGAGCCGGCCCGGAGACGGCAGGAAGTTGCGCGCGGGGTTCTCGGCGTAGATGCGGCATTCGATGGCATGGCCGCTCGCCGCGATTTCGCTTTGGTCCATGGCGGCCAGCGCACCACGCGCATGATCGATCTGCATTGCGACGAGATCACGTCCGGTGTTCATTTCCGTCACGGGGTGCTCGACCTGGATGCGCGTGTTCATCTCGAGGAAATAGAACTCGAACGTGTCGGCGTCGACGACGAACTCCATCGTGCCCGCACCCTCGTAGCCCTGCTCCCAGCACAGGCGCTTCGCGGCGTCGGCCATGCGCTGACGCACGGGTGCGGGAAGCCCTGGCGCAGGCGACTCCTCGATTATCTTCTGGTAGCGGCGCTGGATCGAGCAGTCGCGCTCGTAGAGGTGCACGGCGACGCCCTTGCCGAAGCCGAACACCTGCATCTCTACGTGCCGCGCCCGCTCGATGTAACGCTCGAGATAGATGGTGCCATCGCCGAAGGCCTTGGTTGCCATCGACTGCGTCGCTTCAACGGCCTCGCGCAACGTGTCGGGCGCATCGACCCGGCGCATGCCGATCCCGCCGCCGCCCGCGGTCGCCTTAACCAGCAACGGGTAGCCGACCTCCTGCCCCGCAGCCTCTATGCGCTCGGGCGCCCCTGCGTCGAAGCGCGCACTGCCCGGAAGCACCGGCACCCCCGCGTCGCGCGCCATCACACGCGCACGCTCCTTGTCGCCCATGGCGCGGATCGAGCGCGGTGATGGCCCGATCCAGCACAACCCGCTCGCCTGCACCGCTTCGGCGAACTCGGCGTTCTCGGACAGGAACCCGTAACCGGGGTGAATCGCATCCGCTCCGCTGGCCTTGGCGGCATCGAGGATGCGCGACGCGCGCAGGTAGCTCTCGCGCGCAGGCGACGGGCCGATCGGGTGTGCCTCGTCGGCCTGGGTGACATGGAGCGCGTGCGCGTCGGCTTCGCTGTACACCGCGACCGTGCGCAGATCCAGCGCACGGCAGCTGCGGATGATGCGACACGCGATCTCGCCGCGGTTGGCGACCAGGACCTTGTTCACCGGAACGCCTCAGACCTCGACGCGGGCCACCACGGTGCCGTCGCTGACGGTTTCGCCCTCCATGACCAGGACCTCGCGCACCACGCCGGCCTCGGGCGACACGACGGGAACCTCCATCTTCATGGATTCCATGATCAGCAGAGGCTCTTCTTCCTCGATGGCATCCCCGACCTGCTTCAGCACCTTCCAGACGCTGCCGGTGATGTCGGTCTTCAGCTCGATGGTTGCCATGTCGTCGTCCTGTTCTCAAGCCTGCAGCACGATCTTGCCCCAGTGCCCCGCGCGCTCCATGAGCCTGTGTGCGTGCCCGGCATCGGCGAGTGGCAGCACCTCGCCGACGACGGGTTGGAGGCGCGCTTGCGCGAACAGCGGCCACACTTGCGCTTCCAGCTCACGCGCCACCTCGGTCTTGAAAGCGTCCGGGCGGCTGCGTAACGTCGAGCCCGTGTAGTGCAGGCGCTTCAGCATCACGGGCATGAGGTCGATCTCCACCTTCGAGCCAAGAGCGAACGCGAGCTGGACGATGCGCCCGTCGTGCCGCGCGGCCTTGATGTTGCGCGTCACGTAGGGTCCGCCCACGATGTCGAGGATCACGTCCGCACCACCGTAGGTCTTGCGCACGACCTCGACGAAGTCTTCGGACTCATAGTCGACCGTGCGGTCCGCGCCAAGGCGGCGGCACGCCTCGACGCGCTCGGCCGGATGATCGGTCGCGACAATCTTCGCGCCGAAGGCCTTGCCGAGCTGGATCGCCGCCGTGCCCAGCCCGCCCGCGCCACCGTGCACGAGGAACGTCTCGCCCGTGGCGAGGTGCGCGGTCATGAAGATGTTGCTCCAGATCGTGAAATACGCCTCCGGCAGCGATGCAGCCTCGCGCGGCGACAGTCCTGCAGGAATCGGCAGGCAGTGCTCCGCGAGCACGGTGCAGTATTCTGCGTAGCCGCCACCGTTGGTGAGCGCGCAGACGATGTCGCCGCTGCGCCACCGCGAGACGCCGGAACCCGTCGCGACGACTTCACCCGCGATCTCGAGGCCGAGGATCTTCGACGCTCCCTCGGGCGGTGGATACAGGCCCTTGCGCTGCATGATGTCCGGGCCGTTGACCCCCGCATACGCCACCTTCACGAGGACGTAGCCCGGCGCGGGTTCGGGCACGGGGCCTTGCGCGATCGCGAGATTCTCCGGTCCGCCGGGGGCCGACAGCGCGACGAGCTTCATCGACGAAGGGAGCGCGTTGGTCATGGTGACTTTGTCGAACGAAAGGTCTCAGTCCGCGCTGGCGGTCTTTGCCAGCGTGCCGATGCGTTGCTCGATATCCCGCACGGCCCGCAGCGCGTGAGCGGCGTCGACCAGCTCGTCGTAGACCGGAATGCCGACGCCCAGCGCCATCTGCCGGTAGAGCCGGCGGCGCTCGTCGAGCTCGGGCGATCCGTCGACGCGCAGCACGATCACGAAGTGCGCGCGACCGGGATGCGACTGCTGCACGCGCACGGCGGCCTGGATGAGATTGTCGATCGGGTCGCCGCCGCCGCGCCCGACGAAGGCGGCCAGGTTGATGTGCATGACTATCGCATCGGGCAGCGCCGATCCGTAGACGATGTCGAAGATGCGGTTCGCCACACGACCCTCATCCTCCTGCAACGTCGCGACCGGCGCATCGATCGGATTCACGACGCTCGTTCCGGGAGGTAGCTCGAGGGCCTCCAGCCGCGCGAGCGTCTCGCGCCCGAACGGTGCAACGTCGAGGCCGCACTCGGCGAAGGCATCGGCCGCCAGCACGCTCGTGCCGCCGCCGTTGCCGAACAGCACGACGCGCCGCGTCGGCTGCTGCGGCCGCAGGGCCAGGAACTGGAATGCGAGCAGCGCATCGATGAACGCATCGACGGTGTCCACCATCACGCAGGCCGTCTGGGCGCACAGCGCGGTCCAGGCGCGATCGTCCCCCGCCATCGCTCCCGTGTGCGATGCCGCTGCGAGCCGTCCCTGCGACGAGCGCCCGCCACGCAGGATCACCACCGGCTTGTGCGCGGGCGCGGCGCGCAGCACGTCGAAGAACCGCCGGCCGTCCTTGACGTCCTCGAGGTAGAGGCCGATCACCCTGGTCTGCGGGTCGGCCAAATAGAACTCGAGTAGGTCGACCGGTCCGAGATCCGCGGAGTTACCGACGGTCACGAGGCCGCTGAACCGCAGGCCGCGCCACTGACCGCGCTTGATGATGTCGGTGCCGAGCCCTCCGCTTTGTGTGATCACCCCGACGGTGCCCACCTCGCGCGGTGCATTGGCAGGAAACGTCACTCCGCCGCGTGGCGAATAGAGGCCCAGCGAATTGGGTCCGAGGACGCGGCAACCGCCAATACGCGCAGCGTCGACCAGCTCGGCCTGGAGCGCGTCGCCACCCGAGATCTCCCCGAACCCGCTCGAGATGACGTGCGCGAAGCGCAACCGACCCTTCGCCTCGCGCAACGCACCCGGAATCGAGCGCGCGCCGATGGCGATGTAGGCGTAGTCGATGGGCTCGGGCGTGTGGGCGAGGCTCGGGTAGCAGGTCAGGCCCTCCACTTCCGCGGCTTTGGGGTGGATCGGGTACAGGGTGCCGGCGTAGCCGAACTCCTTCATGCGGCGGATGAACGTGTTCGCCAGCGTGGTCGCGGTAGTCGACGCGCCGAGCACGGCGACCGTCCGTGGTGCGAACAGCGGGGTGAAGCGCTCGACGATCCGCGCGGCGTCGGGCGGCTCGCGTGCGGGCTCTGCGTGCCCGTCGGGCCCGCTCTCGCTGAGAATGATGCGCACGTCGGCGACCACGGCCCCACCGGCACCGACGATCACCGGGTTGAGGTCGAGCTCGGCGATCTCGTCCCCGAGCGTCATGACCACGCCGTCGCGTCCGCCGATCCTGACGAGCAGATCCACGAGCGCTGCGCGATCGACTGGCGCCTGGCCGCGGTAGCCGTCGAGCAGCCGGGCTGCGCGCAGCTCATCGAGCATGGCGCTCGCGTCATGGCGTGTAATCGGACACAGCCGGAAGGAAACGTCCTGCAGCGCTTCGACGAATATCCCGCCGAGGCCGACCATGATCATCGCGCCGAACTGCGGATCGCGCACCGCGCCGATCACCATTTCGCGCCCTGGCGGGCACATCTCCTCGACAAGGTAGCCGTCGACGCGTGCGCTCCGCACTTCCGGGCGCGCAGCGATCGCGGCAATCGCCTTCCGCACGGCGGGCACGTCCATGACGTTGAGGACGACTCCACCGGCATCGCTCTTGTGCAGGATGTCCTGCGACAGCACCTTGACCGCGAAGGGCCCCTGCAGACCATCGAGCGCCGGCTCGGCATCCGGCCCGTTACGCTCGACGACGAGCTTCGGCACGGCCACCCCGAAGCTCGCGAGGAGCCGTTTGCCGTCGGCTTCGTTGAGCGAGCGGCGTCCGGCCGCGCGCGCGGACGCGATGGCGTCAGGCCGGTTCACGCGCGCACCGTCAGTAGCTCGTCGGCCAGTTCGAGAGCAGGTGCTTGCCGACGCCTCCGCCGCGACGGGACCGGTAGACGTCGAACACGCGGATCAGGTAGTCGCGCGTCTCCTGCGGCTTGATGATGTTCTGCAGCGAAAAGATCGTCGCCATGTCCCAGACCTCGTCGTTCTTCTGAATCTGGGCGAGCGCCTCCTCGAAGCCCGGCTCGCCCGGCGAGAGGCCGTGCACGATCGTCGTCGCGAACGTGGGATCCATGAAGCTCACTTCGGCGGTGGGCCACGCGATCATCTCGTCGTTGTGCCGCCCGCCGCCCATCGCGACGTACGCACGGCCGTAGGCCTTGCGCACGATGACCGTGATGCTGGGCACCGTGATGAACGACGTGCAGCTCATCATGTTCATGATCCAGCCCGGCGCACCCTTGCGCTCGGCGTCCTTGCCGACCACGAACCCGGGCGTATCGAGCAGGCGCAGCAGCGGGATGTTGAAGCTGTCGCACATCACCTGGAAGTCGATGATCTTCTTGCATGCCTCGACCGAAAGTGCGCCCGCGCCGACCATGGGATTGTTGGCGATCACGCCGATGGTCCTGCCGCCCAGCCGGGCGAGCGCCGTGACGACCGCACGGCCATAGCGCGGCTTGAGCTCGAAGACGCTGTCGCGGTCGGCGATGACCGCGACGATCTTGCGCATGTCGTAGACCTGGGTGCGCTTCTCGGGCAGGATCTCGAGGAGCGCGTCCTGGTCCTGTGCCGCGTCGCTCGCCATGGGATGCGCGGGAGGCAGCTCCATGCTGTGCGACGGCAGGTAGCTCAGGAAACGCCGGATCTCCTGCATCGCCTCGGCGTCCGTGTTCGTGAAGCGGTCGATCAGGCCGGTGTACTCGGCATGAATCCGCCAGCCGCCGAGCTCGTCGAGGTCCACCTTCTCGCCGATCGCCATCGACACCAGGCGCGGGCTCGACACCGCCATGATCGAGCCCTTCTTCATGACCGCGAAATCCGCGCAACAGCACAGCCAGGCCGAAGACCCGAAGGACGTGTCGAGCGCTGCGGCCACCCACGGCGTTTCGCGCGACCGGCGGAACTGGGTGGGATCGTTGCCGAGCAGCGTGCCCATCCCGCGCGATCCCATCGCATCGGGGAGGCGCGCGCCGGTCGATTCGCCGACGTGCACGAACGGCATGCCCTTGTCAGTGGCCGTACGGCGCACGTGCCCCATCTTCTTGGAATTGGTGGCGCTGGTCGACGCGCCCGCAACGGTGAAATCGTTCACGACGACGGCGACGTCGCGGCCGTCGATCCTGGCGAACCCGGCCAGCTTGCCGTCGCGGGGCGTGCGTGCTTCGTCTTCCTTGAACACGCCCGACGCACCGAGCAGGCCCGTCTCGACGAACGATCCCGGATCGACCAGCAGGTCGAGGCGCTCCTGGGCATTGAGCTGACCGCGCTCCTCACGCTTCGCGAGCTTTGCCGGACCGCCCATGCCGCTCGCGAGCGCGCGCCGGCGGTCCAGCTCGGCAAGCAGTGCCTCGTGTGCCATGAATTACCCCTGTGGAGCCCGCGGATGTCGCTCACGGCCGACGGCGAGCAGGCAAAGGTAGGCCGCCCGTGATGATGCTGTCAATGAGGCCAGCGAGGCCTTACTTGATACACTTTGCACATCATGAAGAACGCGCGGCAATCGCTGCTGCATCCGCGGCAGATCGAGGCGATCGTGGCGGTGGCCCGCGCGGGATCGGTGCACGCGGCGGCACGACTGTTGCAGATTCCCCAACCCGCGCTGTCGCGGCTGATCGCCGCCGCGGAGAAATCGCTCGGCGTGGCACTGTTCGAGCGCTCGCGCGCCGGGACGCGGCCTACCGAGGCCGGTGAGCGCGTCCTCAAGCAGGGAGCCTTCGCCCTGCAGGCTCTTCAAGGCGTAGCGGAGTCGGCACGGGAGGCCTTGCCGGTGGTGCGGCTCGGCTGCATTCCGCGCGTGATGCACGTGCTGATCCCGCACGTGCTCGCCCAGCTCAGCGATGGCCATGCGAGCTTTCGGTTGCATGTCGCGGTCGGCACGTCGAACGAGCTCGCCGTGGACATCGACGCGGCGCGGCTCGACTTCGTGATCGCGCGCCGCGCTGCCCCCGGCGTGATCGGCGCGCCCGATCTGCAGGCGGAAAAGCTTTACTCCGAGCGCACCGCGGTCGTATGCGGACGCACGAACAAGGACGTTCCAACCGGGGCCTGCAACGTGCGCGATCTCGGGGCGTTGCCGTGGGTCCTGCCCAAGCGCGGATTCTATTCGCGCGACCTGCTCGACGGCATCGTGGCGGCGCAGGGCCTGCCGCCGATCGTTCCCGTCATCGAGTCGAACTCGTTCGAATCGAGCCTTTCGGTGGTGGCGGGGACCCGCTTCTTGACGCTCGCGCCGGAGTTCGCGGCGCGGCGCTTCGAGCGGTTGCGGCTGGTCCGGATCGTCGGCATGCGTCCGTCGCTTGGCTCGAGTCCGATCATGCTCGAGTATCGGCGCGCGCAGCAGCAGCATCCCGCGTATCCCGCCTTCCGTGCCGCGGTGATGCATGCGGCGCGGCGCATCCACGCGACCGACTGAACGGCCTAGCACGCGCGCGCCGCGGGTGCGAGCAGCACCCGCACCAGCACGCCAAGCCCGAGCTGGAAGTCGGCGAGCTGCATGTCCTCCCTTGAATTGTGCGAGCCGAACTGGTTGCGGATGAAGAGCATCGCCGTCGGCACGCCGGCGTGCGCGAACACCGCTGCGTCGTGACCGGCGCCGCTCGGCATGGGATGCACCGGGATGCGCTCCTCTTCGCAGCATGCGGCGAGACGCTCGATCCATGCCGCATCCATGGCCGCCGGCAGGTTGACGATCGGAGTGTCGAACTCGAATGCGACGCCGCGTTCCACGCCCACCGCGGCGGCCTCCGCGCGTGCCGCCTCGTGGAAGGCGCGCAGCGTGGCCTCGTCCTCGGCGCGGATCTCGAGGCTGAAATCGACCGTGCCCGCAACCCGCGAGATCGCGTGCTCATGCGGATCGGTCGCCACCATGCCGTGGGTGACGGTGATCTGCCGGCCGTGCGCGAGCCATTCCGACCAACGCGCGTCCAGCCGCATGACGAAGTCGGCCACGGCGATTACGGCATCACGGCGAAGGCCGCGCGGCGTGGCACCGGCGTGCGCGGCCTCGCCGCCGCAGCGGATCCGGCGGTGGCGTAGGTTGCCGTAGATCGACGTGACGATACCAAGGGGCAAGCCGGCGGCTTCGAGCACCGGCCCCTGCTCGATGTGCAGCTCGAGGAACGCCGCAACGGAAGCGGCGCGCAGCAGCGGCTCCCGGGCCCGGATCGCTTCGATGTCCGCACCCGCGTCGCGCAGGTGGTCGGCTAGCGTGCGTCCCGAGTCGGTACGACGCTGCGCGAGGTCCGCGTCGGCCAGCAATCCAAGAAGCGCGTGCGAACCGATCCAGGACTTGCCGAACCACGCGCTTTCTTCCCCCCGCAGGGCGAGGAGACGCACCGTTCGCGGCGGCGCGATCGGGACGCGCTTGAGCAGCGCGAGCGCAAGGACCCCGGCGATGACCCCGGCTGCGCCGTCGTAGTTGCCGCCGCACGGAACGCTATCCAGGTGTGAGCCGACGGCGATGAACGGAGCGTCCGCACTACGGCCGGGCAACGAAATGACGAGGTTCGCCGCGCGATCGTGCTCGACCGCGAGCCCTTCGGCGCGCGCGAAACGCGCGACGACATCCTGGGCCGCCGTTTCGCGCGGACCGTATGCTTCACGCGTCACGCCGTCGCCATCGGTCGACGAAGCCCGCAGCTCGGCGAAGAGTCTGCGTGCATCCGGCAGCAACGCGCCGGTCGCGCGCGCGAGGTCGGAAGGCTTCACGGGCGTGGCCGGGGCGGCTTCACGATTGCGTCGTCGCCGCCACGGGTGGTTCGACGGACGAATACCAATCCGCGATCTGGCTGCCGGTCATGAACACGGCGTCATCGCGCGCCTTGAGGAGTTGCAGCGCCCTGACGAGATAGGGCAACCGGTGCGGCACGGCCACCTGATGGGGATGCAGGCCGAGCGTCAGGATGCGCGGCTGGCTCGCGAGCTCGGGGCCGTAGGTGGCGAGCGTGTCCTGCACGCGCGCGAGCAGGTCGGGCGAGGCCTGGCGCTCGACCGTATAGACCAGGCTGTCGTTGGTCTCGAACGCATAGGGCATGCAGATCATCGGCCCGTGCCGCGTGGTCATCCAGCACGGTAGGTCGTCGACGATCCAGTCGAGATTGTAGTCGATTCCGTGCTTGCGCAGGTAGTCGGGCGTGTCGAAGGTCTGCGCAAAGCCCGGGCCCATCCAGCCGCGCACCTTGCGTCCGGTGAACGCGCTGATCTGGGCGAGTGCCCTTTCAATGACGGCCTCTTCGTTCTCCTCGCGGTTGAGCAATCGCTGCTGCACGCCGTGGCCCACGAATTCCCAGCCGGCCTTCAGCATGGCGTCGGCCAGTCTCGGGTACTCCGTGATCACTTCCGAGTTGAGATTCACGCTCGCGGGTATCGCGAGGTCCTGAAACAGCGACAGGATGCGCGGCATGCCGCAGCGCAAGCCGTACTCGGCCCAGCAATAGTTCGGAATGTCCGGCACCGTCTCCATGCCGTGCGGCGTGCTGAGCGTCTTGCGGGGCATCGGCTGGTCGAACGGCCAGTACTCGACGTTCATCACCACGTGGACGATCAGCGGCTTGCCCGACTGCGGCGGCGGCAGGCGCTTGCGCTCGCTCGACATCTGGTACGCGACGCGCGGATTGCTCATACTGGTCTTTTTCCTGAACGATGTGGTGGCTCTGTGGGCCTGGCCTGCCCGCCGCTCAAACGATCGCGCCCTGAGCGCGCAGTTCGCCGCGGAGCTGCTCGGCCGGGAGCGCGCGGGGCGCGACGTGCTCACCAATGCACAGCGCCGCAGCGACGCCCGCTGCGTGGCCATAGGCCATGCACTGCGCGCCCATGCGCGCCGAGCCGATTGCCTCGCGGGACGCGGACAGACAACGACCCGCAATGAGCAGGCCGTCGACACGCTCGGGTACGAGGCAGCGATACGGAATGTCGTAGTCGCCGCCGTCGGGCACGAACAGGTGCTGGCGCACGTTCGGCTGGTCAGGCGACTGCACGCTCATGGGGTACGCACCCCGAGCGATCGCGTCGGGAAAGCGCCGGCGCGCCTCGATGTCGCCACGCGTGAGCTGGTATTCGCCCCGGACGCGCCGCGACGCGCGGATCGACACGGCAGGCGATACGCTTTGCAGGAAGCAATCGCGGAAGCCCGGAACGTAGCGTCGCACCACGTCGAGCGCCATGTAAACCTGGTGCTGGCCTTCGACCTCCGCGCGGCTCAGCTCGTCCCCGCGCGTCGCATCGAATGTGATGCTGGTTGCGTTGAGCGTGACGATGTCGTTGCGCTGCGCCGCGGGCATGATGCTGAAACGGCTTCCAAACGGTCGCAGGCGCCCCCAACTCAGCTTATCCTCGCCGCCGATGTCCCACTCGGCCCAGTCGGACTTCGGGATGTAGTCGCGTACGAGGTTCGAAAGATAGATGTACGGAAAATCGTAGATGTCGCGCACGCGTTCCTGCATCACGCTTCGCGCATCGAGCTTCCTCACCTCGCGCAAATAGGGGTCCGCGAGCAGCACGATCTTGTGTGGGAACGCGCGGACATCATCGATGAAGGCCTGCGTGTCCACGCCGCCGAGACGGAAGAGCAGCGTCGCGTTGAGCGCGGCGTCGGGCACGTCCTGCTCGTAAGCGGCACCCGCACTCGCCGCAACGTCCGCGTCGCCACTCGCATCAATGAACACGTGCCCGCGGAGCTCGTGTTGTCCCGACTTGTTGCAGACGCGGATCGCTCGCAGCTGCCCGCCGGTCGCGTCGGCGCCGATGAACAGCGAGTGAAGCCACACTTTGAGCGACGCCTCCGCCGCCATCTCGAGCAGGCAGAGCTTCATCGCATCAGGATCGACCGGGGTAAAGGAGCCGCCGATGCCGGTGAGGTTGGGAAGATGGCCCCCGGGGCGCACGCCGCCGCTTTGAGCGAGTCGATCGATGAACATTTGCGGCAGGCCCCCGACCACGGTCTCCCCGCGGCTGTTGTGGAAGGGGGTAACGTTCGCCAACGCGTGACAGGTGCCGCCGAGATACCCGCCTTTCTCGACGATGCACGTCCGTGCCCCGGCGCGTGCCGCCGCGATCGCCGCGATCGACCCCGCGGTGCCTCCGCCGACCACGACCACATCAAACTCGTGGGACTGCACTCCATCACCTCGCTTGTAAGTGCTGTTGCACCTTGTTGGGACAGATGACCGCTCCACACGCGCCCGGACTCTACCTCGAGGACCTCAAGGCGTTGCCGAGCAGCGCCTTCATCCCGCGAGAGCCCATCGCATCCGGAAGCCCGCGCCGGTCAATTCGCCGACTTGGACGAAGAGGATGCCCTTGTCGGTGGCCGTGCGGCGCACATGCCCATTCAACGAAAGTAGGAGAGCGGACGCCGGTTATCACGCGTAGTCCTTGTGGACTCTACATCGCAAGCGATTTTCCAAAGGCCCAGCCTGCGGCTGCCTCGTTCTGCGAGAACCAGATCAACGGACGACCATCACGGCACAGTGACTATCGGCGATAATCTTGCGTGAGACTGAGCCCGGCAACCAGCGCTCGAAAAGGCCGTGGCCCCGATGTCCGAGAACAATTAAGTCGATGCGGTGCTCGTCGGCCACACGGATGATCTCCTCTACAGGGTGTCCAGTCTTGATGTGAAAATGAGGCCCTTGCCCCGCACTGATCGCCCTGGTGGTCAGATGAGCGAATTGCTTCTGCAAATGTTCGCGCGCACGCTCGACCGCGCTCTCTGTTTGTACTTCTTCGGCAAATTCGGGTGCCCGTTCAATGACGGCCACCACATGGATTTCCGCGATGCACTTCTTGGCGAGACCGAGCGCCACGTCGTAAGCATTATTCGCTCTCATCGAGCCATCATAGGCAATGAGGATCTTGCGAAACACGGAAGGTCAGTCGACTTATTGGGGAAGCTCGGGTGCGGGCGTGCTGGGCAAACACTTTGGTACACGGTTAAACGTACTGTACGCCGCCTCGGTATCGGAGAACAAGGCTAGCAAGCACGTGCGCATTTCAACGCGGCAGCAGTTCCGCAGAGAGTCGCCAAGCGTCCGTGTATTCGGTGTCTTGCGACTTGTTGCCGCGCCCGGCTTCACTACTTGCTGAATATGACGCCCTTTTTTACGGAGCAACAGCGAGACGCAAGGGCCGCCCGGTATCACGCGCCACGCCAGTCGCGCTGTATCAGCGCAATCGCCTCCGAGCTCTTGATCACGACGGCGAAGTTTGGAATGCCGCCGGCGAGTGCTCCGGTGTGCGATGCTAGCGTGGGCGCACAGCAAGCGTCTTCGACGACCGTCATCCGGTAACCGAGGTCGAAGCCCTGGCGCACCGTACTTTCGACCGCCATGTGGGTGAACGCGCCAGCGACCACGACGTTTTGGACGCCCGCATTCCGCAGCAATGTATCGAGGCGCGTGCCCTGAAACGCCGACACGCCGATCTTGTAAACCACCTCCTCGTCGGAGCCAGGCGTGAGTGCGAATGCGACGTCGTCGGACCCCACGGCCAGCGGCGTGATTTCCCGCGGCGCGCGCGCCGCCTTGATCGCATTCGCGGTGCGCAGGACATCGAACGCCCCGTGCGCGCGCGGGCGCACGACTCCGACCTGGATCACGAGCAAACCAGCGCCGCGCGCGACGCCGCGCAGCCGGTCGGCGACCGCCAGCACATCGCCGGGCGTGGCGGGATCCTCGAATTGGATTCGATCGGACAGGAGGAT
>Ga0308173_10000106_pt1 | contig 27710 bp, 28 predicted proteins | sample PhyPR1_FD_203716 | JGI IMG/M metagenome (GOLD analysis project Ga0308173, IMG submission 203716) | Soil microbial communities from UC Gill Tract Community Farm, Albany, California, United States - DLSLS.P.R1 | ecosystem: Environmental > Terrestrial > Soil > Agricultural land | place: USA... | reverse complement strand
TGATATAGCATTTAGCGTGCCAGAAACAAGTTTTCTTTTAAAATCAATGAGATATGGAAAAATTGTCATGTATGCAAATGACGCGTGTAAAGATATCCGACAATTATCAAAACGCTCATTTCTTAAAATAAACATTGACCCGTATATTGCTCGAGAAAATTTTTATTCTGAACAACTTCTGTTGAGGTTAATCAATAAACATTTTCCGTTGAGAAGCAGTAAGTGGATTAAGGGAATTGGTTCTAAAGATATAAAGTAAACGAGTAACAGAACCGTCATCCTCATGCTGGAGCTTGCTTTCTCATCAATAAACCGTGGCTAACTCTGTCGCGTGCGATGGGTTGTTGTAATTCTCTTATGCACGATATGCATTGATGTGCCGCAGTTCGTCGTAAACTGCATACCAGCCCAAACAGGTAAAAACTGCATGTTTATAGGGCTTTTTTGCAATTTATTTAGATTTTTGCAAGAAAAATTTGCCGTTCGTCGCCTAATTTTGCACTTTGCGAACCTATTGAGCTTACCTACTTCTAACCTCGCGTGTTGCCCTTAGTCAAATCCTTATAGCCGAGGAATTTTTACGTGTGGCAACTAATATCACTAAGTAATAATTGCGACTAGGAGCCTCTACAGTGTTTGACTATCAAGAAAGCAAGACCTCTCTGGAGAACGAGCTGAATAGCCACGATGCGGCTCAAGGCCATTACCATCAGGAAGCGCACGAAGCGCAGGCAGCTCTGGCAGAAGCTCATGAACTTGAAGTTGACGGACGCACATTCCAAATCCGCCTTGCCAATACTGAAACGGTGCGCAGCGATGCAAGTTCCCTGATACACAGGATGTATGCATCGCGCGGCTATACTGTAAAGAATCCACTGCAGGAGCATCCCAATCGCTTCACGATGACCATCTCGGAAAATGATCTGGTGATAGGGACGATTACAGTGGGAATCGACTCGCCATCCGGCATACTGGCCGATGAAATATTCAAGGACGAGGTGGATGCTTACCGGGCTCGCGGCCGGAAAGTATGCGAACTCACAAAGCTTGCGTTTGATCCTACCACGCGTTCAAAAGTTGCCCTGGCGTCTTTATTTCATATAATCTTCATCTATGCGCGTTGTGTGCATCAGTGCACCGACGCTTTTATCGAAGTCAATCCGCGTCATCGTCGTTTCTATGAGCGCATGCTGGGTTTTCAGAAACATGGCCCTAAAAAGATCAATCCGCGCGTGAATGCGCCGGCTTATCTGTTGTGCGTAGACGGCGCTTATGTGGAGGAGCAGGTGCAGAAGATGGGCGGCACCAGCGGCCATGACTGTGCGGAAAAGTCGCTATACCCCTATTTCTTCTGCCCGATCAGCGAGAAACAGAATAAAGCGGCAATCGATAAGCAGTTGGATATATTGCGTAAGGATCCGGCAAATGCCGACGCGCTCAATGCGCTGGCGGACATTTACCAGGCAAGCAGGGACGCCACTTCGGTGGAGAAATTAACAATATCGCATTAGGAAAACATGGATCTCCGGCGATCAATACCTGAAAATACAGTCTGATGTCCGGCAAGATTGGACTCGATAAGCCGCTGGAATCTCCTGAAGTTCATGGATTGATCAGCGATGGTCACGCGCTTGGCAACGATGCCGAGACGTCCCTTGACGCCGCTGATGAGCTTGTCATCGAGCAGAAAGACTTTCGTATCCGCCTGGCCGATACGGAAAGCGGCCGTAACTCGGCAAGCATGCTCATCAATAAGATGTACGCGTGGCGCGGTTATGGCAGCACCCACCAGGTCAAGGCAAATCCGTCGCGCATTACGCTGACGGCTTCCACCCAGGAGCAGGTCATAGGCACTGTCACCCTGGGCATCGATTCAGAGGAAGGCTTGCTGGCCGATGAAATTTTCAAGCCTGAACTCGATGCGCGCCGCCGGGCCGGCGCCAAGCTGTGTGAACTGACCAAGCTGGCGTTCGATCCCGACATACGGTCCAAGTTTGCGCTGGCGTCGCTATTCCACATCGTGTTCATCTACGGCCGGCGCATGCATGGCTGTACCGAGTTGTTCATCGAGGTCAACCCGCGCCACCGCCGCTTTTATGAAACCATGCTGGGTTTCAAGCGCCAGTGCGAAACACGCATGAACCCGCGGGTCAATGCGCCAGCGGTCCTGCTATGGCTGGATATCGCCTACGTGGAAGAGCAGATCCAGAAGCACGGCGGCAGCAGCGACCACCCCGGCGCCAACCGCTCGCTCTATCCCTATTTCTTTTCGCCGCGCGAAGAAGAAGGTATCCACCGCCGCCTGACGTCGCTGGATTGATGCTTCGACCGGGCTCGCTGTTTGGTTGGCTGAACCCGGTCAGGTTTCTAGTGGCCGGCCGGCTTTACCGGTTTGCGCGCCACCACGTTCCAAGTGTTGCCAGCCTTGAACTCGCGCGAAATTTCATAGCCAGCCGCAATGAACCGGTTGCGTATGTCCTGCTCCTCAAACGGGCTGTACAGTATCCCTTTCTTTATTCCCCAGTCATTGATGCGTTGTGCCGCCCAGCGCAGCGGCGGCATGCCGGCCGGATAGAGCAGCACATTGGCCGCCAGCGTGCCGCCGGGTTTAAGCACCCGGTGAATGTCGCGCAGCGCCTCGTCCACGGTGGGGAAGCAATGGATGGAATTGGCAATATTGGCGGTGTCAAACGACCCATCCGGAAAAGGCAGGTTGGCCGCATCCGCATGCTGGACCTGCACCTGCGGATCATTGGCGAAACGCTTTCTGGCGCCGGCCAGCATGGACGGGGCATAGTCGATGCCCGTCACTTTCACCGGCTTCATTTTCTTCCAGCGGCGCCAGCGCAGGATCAGTTCCAGCAGGGTGCCGGTGCCGCAGGCAACTTCGAGATGGTTGGGGCCAAAATGCGGCCCAAAAAAACGCAGTTGCTGATTGAGCGTGCTGTTGTAAGCGAATGTCAGGATGAAGAAGCCGCGCAGGTCATACCACCACGGTTCAGATGAATAAGCCTCTGCGATCTCGTCGCGTGTTTTGCCTGTGGTCATTAAGCTTTCCTATTCCAAGTTGTTCGGTGATCCGAGTGTGACGGTAGGCGGTCCGTGCCGCAAGCAGGAACACCGTTGTTTCTGACCGGAAATTATATTGGCAGTTCCCGGGGTCGTTTCTGGTAGACGCTTTTTTTCTGGTACAGTTTCTTCCTTTCACCATTCCGTGGCGGCAAATAATAGCCGGATGATCGTTTTTCGGGCTTGTTATTGTGGGCTTGCGTACTCTACCGTCATTCATCATGCAAACAGAATTCGACTACTCGAAGGCATTTTCACGCAATATCGGCTGGCTGACCGTAGATGAGCAGAATCGTCTGCGCGCATCCCGCGCCGCCATTGCAGGTCTGGGCGGCGTGGGCGGCGGCCATTTGCTGACGCTGGCGCGGCTGGGCATAGGCAATTTCAACATTTCCGACTTTGATTATTTTGAGATCCACAACTTCAACCGCCAGGCCGGCGCGATGATGTCCACGGTAGGCCAGCCCAAGAGCGACACCTTGGCGCGCATGGCGCTGGATATCAACCCGACGGCCGATATCCGCGTGTTCCGGGAGGGCGTCACGCCGGAGAACGTGGATGACTTCCTGAAGGATGTCGATATCTATGTCGATAGCATCGACTACTTCTCGGTTGAGGCCAGGCGCATGCTGTTTGCCGAATGCTACAAGCGCGGCATTCCGGCGGTGACGGCGGCGCCGCTGGGCATGGGCGTGGGCTTTCTCTATTTCAAACCGGGCAAGATGAGTTTCGAGGACTACTTCCTGCTGGAAGGCCAGACGCGCCGCGAACAGCTGCTGCGTTTCATGGCCGGCCTCGCGCCCAAAGCCTTGCACCGGCATTACCTGATAGCGCCGGAGGCGGTCAGTTTCGCGGAGGAGCGTGGGCCTTCCACCATCATGTCCTGCGAGCTTTGCGCCGGGTTCACCGGCACCCAGGTCCTGAAGATCCTGCTAAAGCGGGGCAAGGTGAGGGCGGTGCCATGGAGCATGCAGTTCGACGCCTATGAACAGAAACTGCGCTTCACCTGGCGCCCGGGCGGCAATGCCAACCCGGCGCAGAAGCTGCTGCTGAAAATCATCCGCGCCAAGATCAAGGATTAAGCTCAGGCAGCAAGGGCGAGGCGGCTCAGCGCTTGCCGCCCTTGCCGTCGCCCAGTTCACGCCAGCTGCCTTCGCCCATCTCCACGCCGAACCTGCGCGCCGCGGCGCGGATACGTTCCCACGCCTCGTCGCGCTCCTTGTCGGTCACGTCCTTGACCTGGTCAAAACGGGCAATCGCGTTGCGCACATGGCTGGCATCTTCCAATGGCTCCTTGCGCTGTTTGGGAAAGGCGAACTCCCGTCCCGGCATCTCGTCACGCTCTTTCTCGTCTAATTTACTCATGGGCTTCCTCTTGGCTTGGACAGTCCTTTTGATTCAGGCAAACGACAATCCGCTCCAGCTTATTGACCGCCGGTGACTCCCCCCATCACCGGCAATACCACGCCAGTGATGAAACCGGCGCATACCGGCGACGCCAGGAAGACATAGGCCGGCGAGACCTCTTCCGGCTGGGCCGGGCGCTTCATGTCGGTGCTGCCGCCAAAGCTGGACACTTCATTGGCCGGCCGGTCAGCCGGGTTCAGCGGCGTCCACACCGGGCCCGGCGCCACCGCATTGACGCGGATGCCGCGCGACACCAGGTTGCTGGCCAGCGCCTTGGTGAAGGCATGGATGGCGCCCTTGGTGGCTGAATAGTCGAGCAGCTTGGCGCTGCCGAACAGGCCGGTTTCCGAGCCGGTGTTGATGATGGATGCGCCGTTCTTCAGATGCGGCAGTGCCGCTTTGGCCATATGAAAGTAGCCGTACACATTGGTGCGCAGGGTTTCGTCGAAATGTTCCTCGGTCAGGTCTTCGAGGCCATCCGCATGCTCCTGGAACGCGGCATTGTTGACCAGCACATCGAGCTTGCCGAATTCGCGCACGGTGCGCTCGACCGCGTCGCGGCAGAAGGCGGCATCCTTCACATCGCCGGATATCAGCAGGCAGCGCCGGCCCTCGCGTTCCACGTGGCGCCGGGTTTCCTCGGCGTCGCTGTCCTCGTTCAGGTAGACGATGGCGACATCGGCGCCTTCGCGCGCGAACAGCACCGCCACCGCGCGCCCTATGCCCGAGTCGCCGCCAGTAATGATGGCGACCATGTCCTGCAGCTTGCCGCTGCCCTTGTAGCCCGGCGCCTCGAATTGCGGCCGCGGATTCAGGTCCGATTCCAGCCCGGGCTTGATCAGGTGCTGCTCGGGCAGCGGCAGTTCCGGCTGCTTGCGGCCGCTGGCCTGCACCGCGCCGCCTTGCTCCGCGGCTTCCTGCTTCCCGCTGTCGCGCTCATCGGTTTCCCTTTGAATCTTGCGCTGCTGGGCTGCAACCTGTTCGATGGCGGCGCGCGCCTTGTCCTTGCCTGTGGCCATATTCCGCTCCAATGCATTGCAAAGAACCGAGTCTAGGCAGCGCGGCCGGCATTGTCCAAGCGACACCGCGCCCGGTTGCGCGTCATCAAGCGGCAGGCAGGCGGCGCCGCACCCATCCCGCCCACAGCCACAGGCACAGGCCTATGCCGGTCAGCGCCAGTTGCCCGGTCGCCAGCCGCAGCACCGAAGCCGACAGCACAGGCGCCAGCATGCCCGACACCGCCGACGCCAGCACCGTCATCGCGCACGACTGGCAGGAGGCGACAATGCCGCGGATCTGGGGAAACAGGTCCAGCACCAGCAGCGTGGCCCCGGGCGACACCATGGACATGCCGAAGGTATAGAAGAACAACGGCATCACCGACCATGGCAGCGCCGGCGGCAGCAACAGGTGATAGACGACATTCGCCGCGGCCGAGCCTATCAGCAGCGTGAAGCCGATGCGCGCCTGCCGTTGTATCGAGGTGCGGCCGGCCAGCCGGTTGACCGCCAGCGCGCCCAGGAAAATGCCGGCCACGGATGGCACGAACTGCCAGGCGAACTGGTCCGCGCCCAGCTTCAGGTGCTGGGTCAGGAACACCGGCGCCGATGCCACGTACAGGAACAGGCCGCCGAAGTTGAACGCGATGGCGCCCGCTTCGAGATGGAACAGTTTGGAGCGGAATACCGAGAAATAGCTCTGCCACAGGTAGCGCGGGTTGAACGGCTGGCGCTTGTGCGGCGGCAGGCTCTCGGGCAGGCGGCGATAGCAGTACCACAACAGCAGCGCGGTGTAGAAGAACAGGAAAATGAAGATGCTGCGCCAGTCCAGCAGCTTGACGATCCAGCCGCCCAGGATGGGCGCGATCGCCGGCGCGATGGAAAAGATCATGGTCACCAGCGACAGCAGCCGCGCCGCCGGCGCGCCGGAATACAGGTCGCGGATGATGGCGCGGCCTATCACCACGCCGGCGCCCGCCGATACGCCTTGCAGCACGCGGAAGATCCACAGGTATTCAATGCTGTGCACCGAGGCGCAGGCCAGGGATGCCACCGCGAATGCAGCCAGCGCGAACAAAATGATGTTGCGCCGGCCATAGGCGTCCGACAGTGCGCCATGCCATAGCGTCATGATGCCGAAGGACAGCATGTAGGCGGTCAGCGTCTGCTGCACCTGCAGCGAGCTGGCCTTGAGCGATGTCTGGATATCGGGAAAGGCCGGCAGGTAAGTGTCAACCGCGAACGGGCCGAGCATGGCGAGCGCGGCCAGCATCAGCGCCAGCCCGTTGGAGCTGACGGTGACGCGGCTGGCTGCAAACTGCTGGTCCGTGGCAGGGTGGTCGGGAATCTGCATCCTCTGGCTCAGATCCCGCCTATGCACAGGTACTTCATTTCCAGGTACTCGTCGATGCCGTACTTCGAGCCCTCGCGGCCCAGCCCCGACTGCTTGACGCCGCCGAAGGGCGCGACTTCATTGGAGATGATGCCGGTGTTGATGCCGACGATGCCGTATTCCAGCTTTTCAGCGACGCGCCAGACGCGGCCGATGTCGCGTGAATAGAAGTAGCCGGCCAGGCCGAAATCGGTGTCGTTGGCCGCCGCGACCGCTTCTTCCTCGGTTCTGAACTTGACCACCGCGGCCACCGGGCCAAAGGTTTCCTCGCGCATGATCAGCATGTCCGGGCTGACGTTGGACAGCACGGTGGGCTCATAGAAACCGCCGCCCAGCGCATGCGTCTTGCCGCCGCTTTCCAGCTTGGCGCCCTTGGCCAGCGCATCCGCCACGTGGCTTTGCACTTTCTCGACCGCCTGGCTGTCGATCAGCGGACCCAGGCCGATGCCGCTCTCGAAGCCGTTGCCCACCTTGATCTGCCCGGAGCCCGCGGCCAGCTTCTGCACGAAGGCGTCATGTATGGACTCATGCACATAGAAGCGGTTGGCGCAGACGCAGGTCTGGCCGGCATTGCGGTACTTGGATTGCAGCGCGCCGTCCACCGCGGCGTCCAGGTCGGCGTCCTCGAACACGATGAAGGGCGCATGGCCGCCCAGTTCCAGCGCCAGCTTCTTGACGGTGGGCGCGGACTGCTGCATCAGGATGCGGCCGACCGGGGTCGAGCCGGTGAAGGACAGGTGGCGCACGATCGGGCTGGCGCACAGCGCCTTGCCCACTTCGATCGAACGCTCGGCATCGGCGGTGATGATGTTCATCACGCCCGGCGGCATGCCGGCGCGATGCGCCAGTTCAGCCAGCGCCAGCGCCGACAGCGGCGTCTGTTCGGCTGGCTTGATGACGATGGTGCAGCCAGCGGCGATCGCCGGCGACACCTTGCGGGTGATCATCGCGATCGGAAAATTCCATGGCGTGATGGAGGCGCACACGCCGATCGGCTGCTTCAGCACCATCATGCGCTTGTCCTTCCAGGTCGAGCCCAGCACGTCGCCGCTGACCCGCTTGGCCTCTTCGGCGAACCATTCAACGAAGCTGGCGCCATATGCGACTTCGCCCCTGGCCTCGGCCAGCGGCTTGCCTTGCTCCGCGGTCATCAGCGCGGCCAGGTCGTCCGCATGCTCCTCGATCAGGTCGAACCATTTGCGCAGGATGGCGGCGCGTTCCTTGCCGGTCAGCGCGGCCCATGCCGGAAAGGCCGCCTGCGCCGCTTCGATTGCGCGCTGCGCTTCCTCGGGGCCCATATTGGGCACGCTGGCGATGGTGGCGCCATCGGCCGGGTTGGTGACATTGAACGTTGCGGCCGCGCCGGTCCAGGCGCCATTGATATAGGCCTGGTCGCGCAGCAGCGCGGCGTCATTCAGTTTGGGCATTCCTTTTACCGCTTGTAACATGTTGATCTCCGTTTTTGCTTTGCAGTAGTGGGGCTGAGTGATAGGTAGGCGTGATGCAGGGAATCGCGCGATGAGGCTGAACAAGGATGTGCGAAAGGCCTCAAGCATAGCTTAATTGGCCATGGGTTGCAGATATGCCATCGCGCGAAAAACCAGTTAAAACAAGGCCCTCGGACCATTTTGACTTACATCAAGGAAATCGGGTCACCTCATTCGTACACTGCATCCGCCTGGATCGACGGCGCAGTCCGCGTCCCGTCAGGCGGCAGGAGAATATCTTATGTCGGGCCCTCAAGCAGCCGCATATACCGCGCCAGCCGTTGAATTCGACGCGGCGCTGATCAGCCGGCTGAGTCAGCTCGGTCCCCGTTATACCTCGTATCCAACCGCGGACCGGTTTTCAGAAGCATTCGATTATGGCGATTACCTGCAGGCCGTGGCCGGGGTGCGCAACCGCCGCAGCCTCAACCCGCTGTCGCTGTATCTGCACATCCCGTTCTGCAATACAGTGTGCTACTACTGCGCCTGCAACAAGATCGTGACCAAGGACAGAGAAAAGGCGGTCACCTACCTGTCCTATCTCAAGCGCGAGATTGAACTGCAGGGCAACCTGTTCGCCGGCTGCAATCAGGTCGAGCAGTTGCACCTGGGCGGCGGCACGCCGACTTATTTTTCCGACGCCCAGATGGAGGACCTGATGGCGCAGCTGCGTCGCTGCTTCCAGTTCGCGGCGGACGACATCGGCGAATATTCAATCGAGATCGACCCGCGCACCGTCACCAGCGAACGGATACACGCATTGCGGCGCATGGGCTTCAACCGGGTCAGCCTGGGCGTACAGGATTTCGATGCGGAAGTGCAGAAGGCGGTCAACCGGATACAGCCGGAAGCGCAGACCCGCGCCATCATCGACGCAGCGCGCGACGCCGGCTTCCGCTCGGTCAGCATAGACCTGATCTACGGCCTGCCGCGGCAGTCGGCGTCAACCATGGCGCAGACGCTGGACAAGGTGGTGGCCGCCAGCCCGGACCGCATCTCGGTCTACAACTACGCGCACATGCCGCATCTGTTCAAGCCGCAGCGCCGCATCGCCGAGGTCGAGTTGCCGGCGCCCGAAGAGAAGCTGCAGATGCTGTCCTTATGCATTGAACGGCTGTGCGCGGCCGGCTATGTCTACATAGGCATGGATCATTTCGCCAAGCCGGATGATGAACTGGCGGTGGCGCAGCGCCAGGGCCGGCTGCATCGCAACTTCCAGGGCTACTCGACCCATGCCGATGCGGACCTGGTGTCCTGCGGCGTATCGGCCATCAGCGCAGTGGGCCTGACCTATAGCCAGAACGTCAAGACGCTGGATGCCTATTACAGCCACCTTGACCGCAATGAGCTGCCGATCGCGCGCGGCATCCGGCTGTCCATGGATGACGTGCTGCGCAGGCACATCATCCAGATGCTGATGTGTAATTTCGAACTGTCCATCCCATCGATCGAGCAGGCTTACCCGATCACCTTCGGCGCCTACTTCGAAAGCGAACTGGCGCGCCTGCGCCAGCTGGAGCAGGACGGCCTCCTGAGCATGGACCCGGAATGGATTTCGGTGACCCCGCGCGGTCGTCTGCTGATCCGCAACATCTGCATGGTGTTCGACCGCTATCTGCAAACGCGCCAGGCCGAGCCTCTGCGCTATTCACGCACCATTTGAAACTGCCATGAGCGCGCTGGCCCTGTTCCCGTTTTTCATCGCCGGCCTGGTGGGCAGCGTGCATTGCGTCGGCATGTGCGGCGGCATCGTCAGCGCCTTTTCCATGGCCTCGCCGCGCCCCGCATTCCCGGTGGCCGTGGTCGCCGCGCGCACTGCGCCCGCTGCGGCCGCGATCGACGGCGCGCTCCGGGTGGTTGCCTACAATGCCGGCCGCCTGGGCAGCTATATGGCGGCGGGCGCGCTGGCCGGCGGCGCGCTGGGCGGCGTGCGCCAGCTGGCCGGCGCCGCGTCGCTGCAGATGGCGGGTTACTGGCTGGCCAACCTGGTGCTGGTGGCGTTGGGCCTGTATCTGATGGATGCCTGGCGCGGCCTGGCCCGCCTGGAAGCGGGCGGACGGCTGTTATGGCGGCGCCTGCAGCCGCTGACCCGCCATCTGCTGCCGGTTGATCATCCGGGCAAGGCGCTGGCGCTGGGCGCGCTGTGGGGCTGGCTGCCATGCGGCATGGTCTACAGCATGCTGCTGACCGCCATGCTGACCGGATCGGCCGGCGGCGGCGCGGCCGTCATGCTGGCGTTTGGCCTGGGCACGCTGCCGGCGCTGCTGGCCATGGGCATGCTGGGCAACCGGCTGCAGGCATGGACCCGGCGGCGCCCGGTGCGGATAGTCGCCGGCCTGCTGGTGCTGGCCTTCGGCCTGCTGGGCCTGGCGCGCGCAGGCCATGGCATGGACAGCGGCTGGCTGGGCGCCTTGTGCCTGACGCCGGCGATGGGAGTTGGGCAATGAACGCTGTACCCCAGGCGCACGCATCCGGCTGCTTCCATTGCGGCTTGCCGGTCCCGGCCGGCAGCGACTGGGGGGTAGAGATCGATGGCGTCAGCCAGGCCATGTGCTGCCCCGGTTGCGCCGCCGTGGCCCAGGCCATCGTCGAGCATGGCATGAGCGACTACTACCGCAGCCGCAGCGGCTATGCCGCCACCGCCGACCAGGCGGCGCTGCTGCCGCCGCAACTGCGGCTGTATGACGGCGCTGACGCCACCGAAAAATACCGCGCGGCCGACGGCATGCTGGAAGCGACGCTGTCAGTCGACGGCTTGCGTTGCGCCGCCTGCGTCTGGCTGATTGAACGTCGCCTGCGGCAAGTGCCTGGCGTCGTCGCTGCCGACATGAATGTCGCGACCGGGCGCCTGTTCGTGCGCTGGGACCCGGGGCAATGCCAGTTGAGCGGCGTCCTCGGCGCCGTCCGCGAAATCGGCTATGCCGCTTATCCGTTCGACCCGGCCCGGCATGAAGCCCAGCTGCGGCGCGCCGGCAAGACGCTGGGCCGGCGGCTGTTCGTTGCCGGCCTGTCCATGATGCAGGTGATGATGTACGCGGTGCCAGCCTATCTGGCGTCCGACGGCACGCTGGAAACCGACATGGCCGCGCTCATGCAGTGGGCCAGCCTGCTGCTGACCCTGCCGGCGGTGTGCTACTCCGCGCAGCCCTTCTTTCGCGGCGCCTGGGCTTCGATCCGGCAGCGGGCCCTGACCATGGACGTGCCGGTGGCGCTGGGCATAGGCGCCGCCTTTGCCGCCAGCGTGGCGGCCACCTTGCGCGGCAGCGGCGATGTGTATTTCGACTCGGTGACCATGTTCATCTTCCTGCTGCTGTGCAGCCGCGTGCTGGAGCTGGCGGCACGCCGCCGCGCCGCGCAGGCGCTGGAGCGGCTGCAGCATGGCTTGCCCGACTCGGCGCAGCGGCTCGACGGCTATCCTGCCAGCCGTGACGCCACCACAGTGGCGGCCGGCGACTTGTCCGAGGACGATGTCATCCTGGTCAGGTCAGGCGAGCCGATTGCCGCCGATGCGCTGCTGCTGGAAGGCGAGACCAGCATAGACGTGTCGCTGCTGACCGGCGAAAGCGCGCCGCAGCACAGGAAAGCGGGCGAGCTTATACCCGGCGGCGCTGTCAACGCCGGACAGGCGGCGCTGCTGCGCGTGGTGCGCAGCGCCCGCGGCAGCACGCTGGCGACGCTGGTGCGCATGGCTGAGGGCGCGGGCCTGGGCAAGCCGGCGCTGGCGCAATGGGCTGATCGCGTCGGGACCTGGTTCGTGGCTGGCCTGCTGCTGCTGGCCGCCGCCGTCTTCCTGTTCTGGCAATGGCATGAGCCGGCGCGCGCCTGGCCAATTGCGATTGCGGTGCTGGTGGTGTCCTGCCCGTGCGCGCTGTCGCTGGCCACGCCTAGCGCGCTGGCCGCCGCCACCGATGCGCTGTTGCGCCGGGGGGTGCTGATTGTGCGGCCGCATGTGCTGGAGACCTTGCACCGCGCTACCCATGTTGTGTTCGACAAGACAGGCACCCTGACCATGGGCAGGCCGGTGCTGCGCGACGTGGCGCTGTATAACGGCGCCGAGCGCGGCGATTGCCTGCGAGTGGCCGCGGCGCTGGAAGCATGCAGCGCGCATCCGCTGGCGCAGGCCCTGGCTGCGGCAGCCGGCGAGCGGCATCTGGAAGCGAGCGGGTTGCGGCAACTGGCGGGGCAGGGCGTGACGGGCTCTGTGGATGGGGTTGAATACCGGCTCGGACGCGCTGAATTCATCGCCGGGTTGTGTGGCCGTTTCATCGTCCCGGCCACAGCCAGCGGCGTCAGTTCAGTCTGGCTGGGCAGCAAGGCCGGCGTGCTGGCGCGCTTCGACCTGGCCGACGACCTGCGTAACGACGCCAGCAATGTGGTGGCCCGCTTCATGGCGGCCGGCAAGCGGGTCGTCCTGCTGAGCGGCGACCAGCAAGCCATGGCGCAGGAAGTCGCGCAGAGGCTGAACATCCCGGAAGCGCTGGGCGGCCAGTTGCCGGAACAGAAGCTGGCTTTCGTGCAGAAGCTGCAGCGTGAAGGCGCGGTGGTCGCCATGGTCGGGGATGGCATCAACGATGCCGCGGTGCTGCGCGCCGCCGACGTCTCCTTTGCCATGGGCAGCGGCGCCGCGCTGGCCCAGAGTCACGCGGACGCGGTGCTGTTGTCAGGGCGGTTGTCCGCGCTTGCCGATGCCGCCGAGGGCGCTGATGCCGCCATGGCGGTGGTCCGGCAAAACCTGGTTTGGGCAATGTTGTACAACATGGTCGCGATCCCGGCGGCAGCCATGGGCTGGCTCAATCCATGGATGTCGGGAATCGGCATGTCGCTGAGTTCAATGCTGGTTGTCGCCAATGCGCTGCGCTTGCGTACAAGCGTGAAAGGGAATTAGAAAATGGAAGCGCTGTATTTGCTGGTCCCGGTCAGCATCGTGATCGTATTCGCGGCGATCTGGGTATTCTTCAAGATGTCCGACAGCGGGCAGTTTGACGACATGGTCGGGCCTGCATTGCGGGTCTTGCAGGACGACGATGCGGCTCCGTAGGTTGGACTGACAAGCCCAAGCTGCGACACCATCAACCATCCCCTTTCGTGACGGGCTGGTAACGCGATGCCCATCATGCAACGATGCGCCGCAACCACAAACATAGTCATCCGACAATGTGGCTCGTAGCGTAATTCCTTCAGGCTTCAAGCTTTATTTTCCAACCCGGGCATTTTTGACTCATGTCAAAGATTTTCACCCCCCCGAACCGTACTCTCCAGCAACGACATCACTGATTTCGATTCTTGATTCTCTCTGGAGCATAAGTGTGGACACTGCACTGAACTATAACTATCGCGTCGTGAAGCAGTTCGCGATCGCGACCGTGGTGTGGGGCGTGATCGGCATGCTGGCTGGCGTATTCATCGCGGCGCAGCTGGCATGGCCGGCCCTTAACTTCGACATCCCGTGGCTGACCTATGGCCGGCTGCGCCCGCTGCATACGAATGCGGTGATCTTCGCCTTCGGCATCTGCGGCCTTTTCGCCACGTCGTATTACGTGGTGCAGCGTACCTGCCAGGTCCGGCTGTTCTCGGACAAGCTCGCGGCCTTCACGTTCTGGGGCTGGCAACTGGTGCTGGTCTCGGCCGCCATCACGCTGCCCATGGGTTACACCCGCGGCAAGGAATATGCGGAACTCGAATGGCCCATCACCATCCTGATCGCCATCGTCTGGGTCGCTTATGCCACCGTGTTCTTCGGCACCATCGTCAAGCGCAAGGTTGCCCACATCTACGTCGCAAACTGGTTCTTCGGCGGCTTCATCCTGGCTGTCACGCTGCTGCACGTGGTGAACGGCGCCAGCATGCCGGCTTCGCTGATGAAGTCCTATTCCGCCTACTCCGGCGTGCAGGACGCGATGATCCAGTGGTGGTATGGCCATAACGCGGTGGGCTTCATCCTGACCGCCGGCTACCTCGGCATGGTCTACTACTTCATCCCCAAGCAGGCCGAGCGCCCGGTGTATTCCTACCGGCTGTCCATCGTCCACTTCTGGGCGCTGATCTTCACCTATATGTGGGCCGGCCCGCATCACCTGCATTACACCGCGCTGCCTGACTGGACCCAGTCCATCGGCATGGTGTTCTCGCTGATCCTGCTGGCGCCGTCGTGGGGCGGCATGATCAACGGCATCATGACCCTGTCCGGCGCCTGGCACAAACTGCGTTCGGATCCGATCCTGAAGTTCCTGATCGTTTCGCTGTCGTTCTATGGCATGGCCACCTTCGAAGGCCCGATGATGTCGATCAAGACGGTCAACTCGCTGTCTCACTACACCGACTGGGGCATCGCCCATGTGCATGGCGGCGCGCTCGGCTGGGTCGGCTTCATCACCATGGGTTCGCTGTACTACCTGCTGCCGCGCCTGGCCGGCAAGCAAGCCATGTATAGCACCCGCCTGATCGACCTGCACTTCTGGGTCGCCACCATCGGCATCGTGCTGTACATCGCCTCGATGTGGATCGCCGGCGTAATGCAGGGCCTGATGTGGCGCGCGGTGAACGCCGACGGCACCCTGACCTACAGCTTCGTGGAAGGCGTCAAGGCGACCTACCCGTATTACGTGATCCGCTTTACCGGCGGCCTGCTGTACCTGTCCGGCATGCTGGTAATGGCTTACAACACTTACATGACGGTGCGCGGCGCCAAGCCGGTCGTGGCGCGCATCCCCGCGGTCAACGCCGCGCATGCCTGATAAACGGAGCAAGCAATGAAGTTTTCCCATGAGTCCATTGAAAAGAATCCCTGGCTGCTGATTGCGCTGGTGGTGCTGGTGGTCAGCATAGGCGGAGCGGTGGAGATCATTCCGCTGTTCTTCCAGAAGTCGACCACGGAGCCGGTCGCGGGCCTCAAGCCTTACTCGCCGCTGCGCCTGGTCGGACGCGACATCTATGTCCGCGAAGGCTGCTACGGTTGCCATTCGCAGATGATCCGGCCCTTCCGCGCCGAGACCGAGCGCTATGGCCACTACTCGGTGGCCGGCGAGTTCGTCTACGACCGTCCGTTCCAGTGGGGCTCCAAGCGCACCGGCCCCGATCTCGCAAGGGTGGGCGGCCGCTACAGCGATGAATGGCACCGCACCCACCTGGACAATCCGCGCGACGTGGTGCCGGAGTCCAACATGCCCGGCTATCCGTGGCTGGCCAAGACCAGGCTCGATCCGCAGGAAGTCGTTCCCAAGATGCGCGCGCTGCGCCGCCTCTCCGTGCCTTATACCGACGAGGAAATCGCGGCGGCGCCGGAGAGCCTGGTCGGCAAGACCGAGCAGGATGCGCTGGTGGCTTACCTGCAGGGACTGGGCACCCAGATCAAGGCCAGGAACTGAGTTCATACCAATTCGGATAAAGCAATCATGAACATCCAAGACATCTTTGACCACGCCAGCAGCGCAATGACCGTGGTCAGCTTCATCACCTTCGTCGGCATCCTGTGGTGGACCTTCATCCGTCACAAGGGCCATGACTTCGATGCCGCGGCGCGACTGCCATTCGCCGATGACGACGCACCCCATGGCACCCAGCAGGAGCAGCGACATGTCTGACTTCACCAGCGGTTTCTGGAACATCTATATCGTGGTGCTGACGCTGATCGGCGTCGTCGGCTGCGCCGTGCTGCTCTGGTCGCAGTCCAAGCACAAGGTCGTGCTGCCGCCGGGAGCAAAGGCGCAGACGCAGACTACGGGCCATACCTGGGATGAGGACCTGACCGAACTCAATACGCCGATGCCGCGCTGGTGGATGTGGATGTTCTATCTCACCATCATTTTCGGTTTGGCCTACCTGGTGCTGTATCCGGGCCTGGGCAACTACGCCGGCAGCCTTGGATGGAAGTCCACGGAAGCCTATCAAAAGGAACTGAAGCAGGCTGAAGCCGACTACGGCCCGCTGTTTGCGAAGTACCAGCAGCAGGACCTGAAGGCAGTGGCGGCCGATCCCCAGGCCCATGCCATCGGCGAGCGCCTGTTCCTGACCTATTGCGCGCAATGCCACGGTTCGGATGCGCGCGGCGGCAAGGGATTCCCCAACCTGACCGACCATGACTGGCTGTATGGCGGCGAACCGGACGTGATCAAGACCACCATCATGAACGGCCGCAATGGCGTGATGCCGTCCATGGCGGCCGCGCTCGGCTCGGAAAAGGACGTGGAGAATGTCGCGCATTATGTGCTGAGCCTGTCGGGCTCGACCTCGGACCCGATCAAGTCGGTGCTTGGCAAGGGCAAGTTCGGCGCCTGCGCCGCCTGCCACGGGGCTGATGGGCATGGCAACCAGATGCTGGGCGCGCCCAATCTGTCCGACCGCATATGGCTGTATGGCGGCAGCGCCGACACCATCATGGAGACCATACGCAAGGGCCGCAACAACACCATGCCGTCATTCAAGGACTTCCTCGGCGAAGCCAAGGTGCATGTGCTGGCGGCCTATGTATGGAGCCTGTCCAACATTCCAGGAGCGGCGCCGAATTAACGCGCATGGAGAGCAGCAATGAGCAGCAACAGCACGCCCGAAGTGGCGGTCGTCAAGATGTATGCGGCGCGCGAGGAAATCTACGCGCGCGAAGTGCAGGGGCGCTATGCCAGCCTGCGCTGGGTCTGCGTGTGGCTGACGCAGATCCTGTTCTACGGTTTGCCGTGGGTCAGCTGGAACGGCCGCCAGGCGGTGCTGTTCGACCTTCTGGCGCGCAAGTTCTACATTTTCGGCATTGTATTGTGGCCGCAGGACTTCATCTATCTCGCGGCGCTGCTGATCATCTGCGCTTACCTGCTGTTCCTGGCCACCGCGATCGCCGGCCGGGTCTGGTGCGGCTTTGCCTGTCCGCAGACGGTCTATACCGAGATTTTCATGTGGATAGAGCGCAAGATCGAGGGCAACCGCAGCGCCCGCATGCGCCTTGACCGGCAGCCGGCCTCGCTGCAAAAGACCGCGCGCAAGCTGGCCAAGCATGCGGCCTGGGGCGCGGTCGCGCTCTGGACCGGCTTTACCTTCGTTGGCTACTTCACGCCAATCCATACGCTGGCGCATGAGGTGGCTGCCTTCGGGCTGGGCCCGTGGGAATGGTTCTGGATCCTGTTTTATTCCTTTGCAACCTACGGCAATGCCGGCTGGATGCGCGAGCAGGTGTGCAAATACATGTGCCCGTATGCGCGCTTCCAGAGCTCGATGTTTGACAAGGACACCCTGATCATCACCTACGACCAGGCGCGCGGCGAGCCGCGCGGCGCCCGCTCGAAAAACGCGGCGACGCAGAAGGCGAAGCAGGGCGACTGCATAGACTGCACCATGTGCGTCCAGGTTTGCCCGACCGGCATCGATATCCGCAAGGGCCTGCAATATGAATGCATAGGCTGCGCCGCCTGCGTCGACGCCTGCAACGGCGTGATGGACAAGGTCGGCCTGCCGCGCGGCCTGATCCGCTACAGTACCGACCACGCGATGCAGCAGGGCCTGTCGAGCGCCGATGTCCGACGCCGCGCATTGCGGCCGCGGGTGCTGGTCTATCTCGCCATCCTGCTGGCCATCGTCACCGCCTTCGGCGTTTCGCTGGCGCTGCGCACGCCGTTGAAAATGGACGTCATCCGCGATCGCGGCGCGATGGGACGCGAAGTCGAAGACGGCAATATAGAGAATGTCTACCGGTTGCAGATCATGAACACTTCGGAGACTCCGCATCGTTACCGCATCCTGGTGGATGGCATACCGTCGATCAGGCTGGCCGGCGCTGACGAAGTCACGCTGCTGGGCACCGAGACCCGTTCGGTGCCTGTGCGGGTGCGGGTCGATGCCGGACAGGGCAACAGGGGATCGAACAAGATCCATATCGGGCTGAAGGCGGAGGATGCGTCCGGCCTGGAAGTAAGGGAAGAAGCAGTCTTTTTCGTGCCGCGCTGAAGGAGAAACATGATGCAAACGACAAATGCGATCGAAGCCCCGGCAGCGCCCTGGTATGCGCATCGCTGGCCATGGCTGCTGATGCTGGGACCATTCCTGGTTATTCTCGCCGGCGGCTATACGATATGGCTTGCCACGGTCCGGCAGGACGCGCTGGTGGTGGGCGACTACTACCGTCAGGGCAAGGCGATCAACCAGGACCTGCGGCGCGAACGCGCTGCCAGCCGCCTCGGCCTGTCCCTGGCCTTGCGCTACGACGCGGCCGGCAGCCGCCTGCTGGGCACGGTGGCTGGCGCGGAACGCGCGCCGCATGGGCCGATGACGCTGCGCCTGGTGCATTCCACCAGGCCGGAAAAGGACATCGTGCTGCCGTTGGTCGCCGATGCCGAAGGCAGGTTCGCGGTAAGCCTGCCCATGCTGGAAATGGCGCGCTGGCAAGTCCTGCTTGAAGACCAGCAGCGCAATTGGCGCCTGAGCGGCGTGTGGCCGTGGCCGCAGCAGGGCGCGGTCACGCTGTCCGCTGCTCAACCCTGATGGAGGCCGACATGCAGAGACTGGCAATGGTGATCCTGTGGCCATCCTTCCTGGTTGCGGCGATGGCGGAAGGCTTCTTTTTTTCCCTGCTCGACCCGCGCGATCTGCAGTTGGGCGGCGTGCATGTCACGCTGTCCCCGCTGGCGGCTTACAGCCTGGGATTTTTCATGTTCTGGTTATTCTGCGCGCTTGCATGCATGCTGAGCTTCTACCTGTCGAACGTGCCCGGAGAGCGCCAGCCGCCGCTTTAGGCGCGGCGCTAGTCGCATTTCTCGGTGCCGGCGGCCATGGCTCTCAGGCGGGCCGGATCGAGAATGACAATCTCGCGATTGCTGACCTGCAGCAAGCCCATTTTCTTGAAACGGGACAGCAGGCGGCTGATGCTTTCTATGGTCAGCCCGAGGTAGTTGCCGATTTCCTCGCGCGACATGCGCAGCTGGAAAGCAGAGGACGAGTAGCCGCGCGCCGCGTAGCGCGAGGACAGATTGACGAGGAAGGCGGCGAAGCGCTGGCCGGCGCGCATATTGCCGAGCAAGAGCATTACGTTCTGCTCACGCGTGATTTCCTGACTCATCATCCGGTGGAAATGGTGCAACAGTATGGGTATATGGCCGAACAGCTCTTCCAGGCGGGGAAACGGGATCTCGCAGACTTCGCTGTCTTCCAGCGCGATGGCGGAGCAATGATGGCGCTCGGTGCCGATCGCATCCATGCCGAGCAGTTCACCGGCCATCTGGAAGCCGGTGATTTGCTGTTCGCCGCTGACGTTGATCTGGAATGTCTTGAAATGCCCAAGCCGTATTGCATACAGGTTGGTGAACGGGTCGCCCATCCGGTACAGGTGACTGTCGCGCGCCACTTTGCGCCGACGGCCTATGATGGCGTCGAGACGCGACATGTCGGCGTCGTCCAGCCCCATCGGCAGGCACAGCTGGTGCATGCTGCAGGCCGAGCAGCTGGCGCGCAGCGCGCTCACATCAAGGGACGAGGCCGGGGAACTGTTGACTGGGATGGAATGGATCATGGTCGCAGATGATATATCTCAAACTGTGTCGGGTATCACACGCTACGTTGGTATATCAAGCAAATCAAAAGCTTATGACGCAGTGTATCAAACACTGCGTTGTGCGGATACAGCACTTATTAGTCAATTATTGACCTATTTACAAAACAGGGGAAATATGTACGCTAGCGTACTGTATGTTTATGGGAACATACGTATGTTGTTCATCAAGAATGTTGTGTCCTGCTGTGTCGTTTCTTACCACCTTTAATGACTGGATGACCAAAATGAAAAAAATGCTTTCGCTGTTGGCAATTCCCCTTGCTCACGCTGTTGTGGTATCAGCCTTCGCTCAGTCTCCTGCTTCCACCGATCCGGCGGCGAGCCAGTCCCGCGCAGAGGTGAAGTCCGGCGCCAGCGCCTCCAAGGCCAACCAGGTCAACGAGTTCTCGGACCGTCCGGGCGCCGCTGTGAAGGGCAGCGGCACCAGCCGTGCGGACGTCAAGGCCGGCGCCCGCGCCGCCGATGTCGAGAAGAACATTGAGTACCAGGACAAGCCCACCGCCGGCATGCCGGCTGGTAACAGGACCCGTGCTGAAGTCAAGGCCGAGCGCAATGCTGGCGCCAGCCAGTTGCGCGCCAATACCGAAGTGCCGACCCCCGGCACCTCGTCGCAGTCCAATCTGACAAACCCGAAAGCCCTGACGCCTGAAGAGCGCGCCGCCCGTCGCGAGGCGCGCAAACAGAAAGCCGCGGAGCGCCGCGCCAAGCGCGCGGAAGCCAGGAAGTCGGCGGCCGCTGCCGGCACCGCCATGCCGGCCAATGGTGGCGCTGGCACCGGCAATCCGGCTCCGGGCAAGTAATCGGGCTGCCCGCCGGGACGCTGTCCCGGCGAATAAGGAGTACGGCGCATGCATAACGCGCCGTACTCGATTAAGCCAGCCGTTTCCCACGGCTGCGTTGGTTTTTCATGAAAATTTCCGTCCTCGATCAGTCCACCGCGGTCCGCGGCCGCTCCCAGAGCGACGCCATCGCCGATTCGCTGGCCCTTGCCAAACACTGCGATGCGCTGGGCTATCACCGCTACTGGGTTTCCGAGCATCACAACAGCGGCAGCATAGTCGGCAGCGCACCGGAAGTATTAATGGCCGCCATTGCCGCCACTACCTCCCGTATCCGGGTCGGCAGCGCCGGCGTGATGCTGCCGCATTATTCGGCGCTCAAGGTGGCGGAGCAGTTCCGGGTGCTGGAAGGAATCGCGCCAGGCCGCATCGACCTGGGCGTTGGCCGGGCGCCGGGCTCTGACCGGCTTACCGCCTATGCGCTCAACCCGGAAGCCGGGCAGGCAGCCGAGCGCTTTCCGCAGCAGGTGCTGGACCTGCAAGCCTGGGTCAGCGGCGTGCCGCTGGCGCCGGGGCATCCGTTCGCCGCCATCCACGCCCATCCGCAGGGACCGACCAGCCCCGACATCTGGATACTTGGCAGTTCGAATTATGGCGCCCAGCTGGCCGCGCATTTCGGGCTGCCGTATGCCTATGCCTATTTCTTCAGCGATGGCCAGGGCGTTGAGGAGGCGCTGGATCTGTACCGCCGCAATTACCAGCCGAGCGCACGTCATCCAAAGCCGCAAGCCACCATCTGCGTCTGGGCGCTGGCGGCCGATACAACGGAACAAGCGCAGCGCCTGTTGATGACGCGCGAGCACTGGCGTATCGGCTTCGAGCGAGGACTGCGCCTTCCGCTGGTGTCGCCGGAGGAAGCCGCCGCGGCCGTGTACGATGAAGCCGACCGTGCCCGCATAGCAGCGCTGCGCCAGCGCGCGCTGGTCGGCACGGGCGAACAGGTCGCCGTCCGGTTGCGCAAATTGGGCGCGGAGTTGGCGCTGGATGAACTGGTGATCAATACCTGGACTTATGACCCGGCGGCGCGCCGCCATTCCTATACCCTCCTGGCGGAGGCTTTCCAGCTATCCTGAACTTTCGTGCGGCAATACTGCGGATGGGACCCGGCCAGCACGGGGTGACACCCGGTTTTGTTGCATTGCAAATTAGACTTTTCGGGTTGAAGAGCGACGTGTACGGATAAGCGCAAAGAAAAATTGCGGTTTTCCACTTTTTCTATTGCACCGCACCATGCTATGTACTATAGTTCCTCTGTCTCCTCCACCCTCCCAAGGATGGATTACCCGCTACCGCAAGGTCAGCGGGTTTTTTTTCGCCTGTGCTTTGTTCATCTATCCGGATCAGGCGACATGACGTAGCGTAAAAAGGCGGGCCGGCTACAATGCTGGCTGGATCATGAACCTGGAGCCGACATGCAGGTCGTGCAATGCACTCGCGAACGCCACGGCGACGCAATCCTCGACATCCTCAACGATGCCATCTTGAATTCGACTGCGCTGTACGACTACCGGCCACGCAGCGCGCAAAACATGGACGACTGGTTCGCCGCCAAGAAGCGCGGCGCCTTCCCTGTGCTGGGCATTGAGGACGCCGACGGTAATCTGCTTGGCTTTGGCAGCTATGGCACCTTTCGCGCCTGGCCGGCCTACAAATACACGGTCGAGCATTCGGTGTACGTGCACAAGGCGCGGCGCGGACAGGGCATAGGAATGGCGCTGATGCGCCAGTTGATCGATGCCGCTCGGGCTCAGCAATACCATGTGCTGGTTGGCGGCATAGACATGGAAAACCAGGCCAGCATCGCGTTGCATGAGCGCATGGGCTTTGTTCATGCCGGCACCCTGCGCCAGGCAGGCTTCAAGTTCGGCCGCTGGCTGGACCTCGGTTTTTACCAGTTGACGCTGGATACGCCACGGCAGCCGGTGGATGGCTGAAGCATGCCGCTATTGGCGCGGTTTTAATAGCCGAACATATTACGCCGGACCTGCACCAGGTGCGACTGCATCAATTCACGGGCGGATTCGGTGTCGCGCTCCTTCAAGGCATGCACTAGTGCCCGGTGCTCGCGCTGGTACACTGCGCGGCGCTCGGGAGTGACACTGCGCTTTTTCAGCATGCCCCAGTCGCCATGCTCGCGCACGGTGTTCATCAGGTGAAATACGCTGCGGGCAAAGTTGTTGTGCGTAGCGTCCGCAATCGCCTGATGCAAGGCGCCATCCCAATGCTCGAATTCTTCCAGGGTTTCAGCTGCTTCCGCTCGCGTACAGCATTCTTCCATCTTCAGAAAGTCGGCCGGGGTCGCATGGCGTATTACCAGTTCGATGATGACCGGCTCCAATAAGACCCGCACCTCCATCAACTCCGCGGGACTGGTATCCATTGCCGGCGCTTCAGCAGTCCTGGCCTGCAGCCGTTCGGACGCGTCCGCGCTGACATAGGTGCCGCTGCCCACGACCTGCGTGATCAGTCCCTGTTCCTTCAGTTCCGAGAGGACGCGGCGCACCAGACTGCGTCCGATGCGCCAGGTTTCCGAAAGCTCGCGCTCGGTCGGCAAGCGATCCCCGCCGACCAAGCGGCCGGAACGCAATTGTTCGAGCAGGGCTTGACGGAATTCATTGAAGGTTTCGGATGGGTACATAGTCGGGTTAGGGAAGATTGGTTGAAATTATAAACCAATTTTGGTGGACGCCAACCGGGCGATGGCTTGCTTGGCCACGCCCCATTTCTAGAGGGATTAGCGGCCTGCCTGAAGTTTCTCCTGGACAGTATGGTCAATGTTGACAGGTATTTTACCGTGGTTTAAATTGGTCAATGTTTTTAACCAATTGGTACCAAGGAGAGTTAATATGCGTTTTGCCACCATCGAACTGAACGGCGCGCCCGCCGTTGCCGTTGTTAACCGCGACCTGTCGCGCTACTGGCCTGTGGCTGATGTGCTGCCCGGTTTCAACGGGGACATGGTAGACCTGATCCGCGCGGTCCCTGAGCCTGCCAAACAGCTTAAAACCAGTGGCGAAGGCAAGCCGATGGAAGGCATTCGCATCCTGGCCCCGATCAGCACACCGCGGCGTAACCTGTTCTTGGTCGGTAAGAACTATCATGAGCACGCCAAGGAATTCAACAACTCCGGTTTCGATGGTTCCAAGGAAGACGTGTCGCCTCTGCCATCGGTCTTCACCAAGCCGGCCTCTACCATTGTCGGCCCGAACGACCCGGTGTATTCCCATCCCGAAGCGACCAAGGAAGTCGACTATGAAAACGAGTTGACGGTCATCATCGGCAAAGGTGGACGCGGGATCAGGAAAGCCGCTGCATACGACCATGTGTGGGGCTACACCATAGTCAACGACGTAACGGCGCGTGACTTGCAGAAGCAGGCACGTCAATGGTTTCTCGGCAAGGCGCTTGACACTTTCTGCCCGATGGGCCCGGTGATCGTCACCCCGGACGAGCTTGATCCGGAGAACCTGCAGATCAAGACCTGGATTAATGGCGAACTGCGCCAGAATGCCAATACCAGCGACCTGATCTTCAATATACCGACCATTATTGAAGTCCTGTCCGCCGGCATGGCGCTTGAAGCGGGCGATGTGATTGCAACCGGCACCGCGGCCGGCGTCGGCATCGGCTTCAAGCCACCCAAGTTCCTGAAGTCCGGCGATGAAATGAGGCTGGAAATCGAGGGCATCGGAACCCTGCTCAATCGGATGGAATAAACGCTGCAGCACAGCTTCGGCCCAACCAATATTCTTAAGGAACTTTTGATGAGAGCATTTTTATTGCGTCTCAGCGCTCTTGCCACGGCCGCGTTCGCGCTGGTTGCCGGTTTGCCGGGTAGTGCGCTTGCACAGGATAACTGGCCATCGCGGCCGATTTCCATGGTGGTGCCGTTTCCGCCCGGTGGTGTTGCCGATACCGTGGGACGGCCGGTGGCGCAGGCATTGGCCCGCGAACTCAAGCAGTCGGTCGTCGTGGAAAATAAGGCCGGCGTCGGCGGCGCGATCGGCATAGCGGCGGTAGCCAAGGCAAAGCCGGACGGCTACACGTTATTGATGTCGCTGGCATCGATGACTACGATCCCGGAAGCTGACAAGATCAACGACAAGGCATCCTTGTTCCAGATGGCGCAACTGAAGCCGATTGCGCGCTTCACCGCTGATCCGGTCGTGCTGATAGTGCGTAGCGATGCTCCCTGGAAGACGGTGCAGGAGTTCGTGGCGGATGTGCGCAGTAAACCGGGCAAGTACAGCTACGCGTCGTCCGGAAACTACGGCACCATGCATGTTCCGATGGAAATGCTGAAGGCCAACGCCAACCTGCGCATGCTGCATGTTCCCTACACAGGAGCCGGTCCGGCGTTGATCGCACTCCTCGGTGGACAGGTCGATGCCGTGGCGACCGGGCCAGCCACCGTGCTGCAGCACATCAAAGGCGGCAAGCTGAAGGCGCTTGCGCATTGGGGCGAGGGTCCGCTGGCGTCGCTGCCCGGTGTGCCGACATTGAAGGAAGCCGGCTTCCCGCTGGAGTATGCGCAGTGGTCAGGCCTGTTCGTGCCGGCCGACACGCCGGACGCGGTAGTGAACAAGCTACGTGCCGCGGCGCATCAGGCCGCCGACGATCCGGCGGTGAAGACGGCCATCAACGGCGCCGGCAGTTCCATCATGTACATGGACGCGCCCCAGTTCCAGGCCTATCTTGATACAGACGTCAGGAAGATGGGGGATATTGTGCGAAAGATCGGTAAGGTGGAATAGCCCGTCTTGCAGCAACGCCAGTAGTCGCCGGATCAGGCTTCCGGCCGCCAGCGGCTTTGCTTGTTCCACGCAATTCTTGATGGAGACCGAAGAGAGAGGGAAAAGACAAAGGGCTTACATGGAAATCCATGTAAGCCCTTGATTTTTGGTAGGCCGTGCGGGATTCGAACCTGCGACCAACGGATTAAAAGTCCGCTGCTCTACCAGCTGAGCTAACGACCCAAAACTGACTGCGACAACGCCGCACAAGTGCGGCTATTGCATTAAAAAAGGACTGCCTCGCGGAAGTCCTTGAATACGACATACTGCTGTATTCGTGGTAGGCCGTGCGGGATTCGAACCTGCGACCAACGGATTAAAAGTCCGCTGCTCTACCAGCTGAGCTAACGACCCGAAAGACCGCCATTATAGGGAGCCGACCTGTGACTGTCAAATCGTTACGCTGATTTAACAGTTGGTCGGAACCCATGGCCTGGACTCTATTTCAGCGCAAGCAGGCGTTGCCTTGCCGTCTGCGCCGCATTCGAATCCGGATACTGCGCAAGCAGCGTCTCCAGCGTCTTTTTGGCAGCCGCCTTGTCCTTCAGCTCGGTATAGCAACTGGCGATATTGAGCATCGCATCCGGCGCCTTGGGATTGTCGGAATAGCTGGTCACCACCGTTTGCTGGGCCGCAATCGCGCCGCGGTAGTCACGCTGGGCATACAGCGCATTGCCCAGCCAGTACTGGGCCGATGCCGCATAGCCCGACCGCGGATAGCTACGCAGGAAAGCGGAGAAGGACTGGGCCGCGCCCTTGTAGTCGCCACTCTTGAACTGCGCCAGCGCGGCGTCGTAGGACTGCTGTTCGGACTGCTGGACATCGACTTCCTTGCCGTCCACCGTCATCCGTTGCGGCTCCAGCTTGCGCAGGCGGCCGTCGAGGTCGGCGTAGAAATCCTTTTGCCTGCGCTGCTCGTTGGCCAGCTCATTGCCCAACACCTCGATCTGCCCGCGCAGCCGCGCGATTTCACTGCGCAGCTGTTCATTCTGGCTGGCCAGATCCAGGCTGGTGGTCTTGTCAGCCTTGCTGTCGACGCGCGCATTGACCGCATCGATGCGAGCGCGGATGTCGAGTATGGCGCGGCGCGCTTCATCGTCGTCAAACAACCCGGCCTGGACCTGCAGCGGAGCCGCGCAGGCCGCTGCAGTAATGGCCGCCGCCAGCGCGGTCTTGATCAAGGTGCGCATGGCGATCAGTAAGCGATATCAGCGCGGCGGTTTTCAGCCCATGCCGCTTCATCGCTGCCCAGCGCCTTCGGCTTTTCCTTGCCGAAGGAAACCGCTTCCATCTGGCTTTCCTGGACGCCCAGGAGCGCCATTGCGCGGCGCACGGCCTCAGCGCGCTTCTGACCGAGCGCCAGGTTGTATTCGCGGCCGCCTCGCTCGTCGGTGTTGCCCTGGATGACGATCTGGCGCGACTTGTTGGCGTTCAGGTAGCGGGCGTGGGCTTCCAGCACCGGCTTGAATTCGTCCTTGACGGTGTAGCTGTCGAGGTCGAAATAGATGCTGCGCTTGGCCAGCACGCCTTGCGGATCATTCAGCGGATCGAGGTTGGAGCGGGTGGCATTGATGGTGCCGACGCTGCGCGCGTCGGCGCCCTGGCCGGTGGCGCTGCCGGTGCGGTCTTCAACGGCGGCCTTGTCATCCAGTTTCACTGGCGACGAGCAGGCGCTGATCAAGAGGGCGCTCGTCAGCATCAGAGCAAGGGTTTGTGGAATGCGCATGGGTGGTTCTCCTGGTTGAGTGGTCGGTTTATTTCATGAAGGGGCCCCAGTTGGGCTCCCGGATATCGCCTGCCTGCGTAGTGACACGTTGCTTCACTCGGCCATCGACCGAGACCACCGCGAGCGTGCCGCGACGGCCGCCGGATTCGGTGGCGTACATGATGTATTTGCCGTTAGGCGAGAAGCTGGGCGATTCGTCTTTTGTTGTATCCGACAGGCGCAGTTCCTGGTTATTGGTCAGGTCCAGAACATATAGCTGGAAGCGACCATCGCGGCGCGAAATATAGGCCAGCGTCTTGCCGTCCGGCGAGATGCGCGGGCTGATGTTGTAGCTGCCGTGGAAGGTAATGCGCTGCGCATTGCCGCCATTGGCGGGCATGCGGTAGATCTGCGGGCCGCCGCTGCGGTCGCTGGTGAAGTAAATGTACTGGCCGTCGGCCGAGAATTGCGGCTCGGTGTCGATGCCGTCGG
>Ga0308173_10000105_pt1 | contig 27765 bp, 29 predicted proteins | sample PhyPR1_FD_203716 | JGI IMG/M metagenome (GOLD analysis project Ga0308173, IMG submission 203716) | Soil microbial communities from UC Gill Tract Community Farm, Albany, California, United States - DLSLS.P.R1 | ecosystem: Environmental > Terrestrial > Soil > Agricultural land | place: USA... | reverse complement strand
CACGAACAGCGTCACGGCAACCGCGGTGACCAGGCCGCTGATGATCACGATTGAGAAGGGCTTCTGTGTCTCGCTGCCGACACCGGCGGAGACCGCCGCCGGCATCAGGCCGAGGATCGCCAGGAGGGCCGTCATCAGGACCGCTCGAAAGCGGCTGCCCGCACCCTCCGACAATGCCGCTGCCATCGGCTCCCCTGCACGCCGGCGTTCGTCGACGGCGCTGACCACGAGTAGCGACGCCAGACAGACCTGGCCAAGCAGTGCGATGAAGCCGACGGCCGCGCTCACCGACAACGGGATGCGTGTGAGGTAGAGGCCGAAGACCCCTCCGCTCATGGCCAGCGGCGCCACCAGCAGCACGGCGAGCGCGCTCCACAACGATCCGAGCGCCATGTAGAGCAGCGCGAACACCACCAGAAACGAGAACGGCACGATGAGGGCGAGCCGCCCGAGCGCGCGCTTCTGATTTTCGAATTCGCCGCCCCATGACAGGAAGTTACCTTCTGGCACCTTGACGTCGTGCTTGACCGCCGCCATCGCGTCGGTGACGACGGAGCCCATGTCGCGCCCCTCGACGTTGAATTTCAGCGCCAGCATGCGGCTGTTGGATTCGCGGTTGATTGCCGCTTTGCCGTCCGCCTTGTCGATGCGCGCGACCTCGCGCAGCGGCACGTGGCCGCCGTCGGCTGCGGGGACCAGGATGTCTCCGATCTCCGCTTCATCCTCGCGCGCCGTTAACGGAAACATCACCCGGACTGGCACCGGCCGCTCGTTTTCCCAGTACTCGGTCATCACCTGGCCGCCCAGGGCGGTGGCGACTACGTCCTCCGCGGCGCTGACGTTGATGCCGGCGCGCGCCAGGGCGCCACGGTCAAGGACGATCTGCAGCTGGGGAACGCTGGCGTCACGATACAGCCCGAGATCGACGATTCCCGGTACCTTCGACAAGGACGCGAGGCACGCCTCGAGGGTCTTCTTCATGACGGTCAGGTCCGTTCCGAACACTTTCACCACGACCTTGCCGCGCACGCCGCTGACCGCCTCCTCGACGTTGTCCTTGATGGGCTGGGAGAAGTTGTAGCTGACGCCCGGGATCTCGGTGAGCGACGCGCGCATCGCTTCGACGAGCGAATCCTTGTTCATGCCCCTCGGCCATTTGTCCTTCGGCCGGAGGTGAACGAACGTCTCGCTCATGTTCACCCCTTCGTCATCGGTTCCGTCCTCCGGCCGTCCCTGCTCGCTCATCGTCTCCTGCACCTCAGGGAAGGTCAGCAGCCGCCGGCGAACCTCTGTCAACACTTCCCCGCCGCGCTCGAGGGAAATGCTCGGCGGCATCTCGACGAAGATGACGAAGTCGCCCTCGTCGAGCTCCGGTAGGAATTCACTGCCGAGTCGCGAGCCGATCGCCACGGTTGTGGCCAGCAGGATGACGACGCCCACCACGACGAGGCTCGTTCGCTGCAGGAGCGTGCGGACCAGCGAGGTGTAGCCGTCGCGCATCCTGGACAGCAGCCTGGGTTCCTTGATGTCGGCGTCGCTCGGTCGCAGGAACAGTGCACACAGCGCCGGGACCAGCACGATCGAGAAGACCAGCGCCCCCAGCAGCGCGAAGCTGTAGGTCAGCGAGAGCGGCCTGAAGATCCGTCCCTCGACGCGCTGCAGCGTGAACACCGGGATGAGCGCCGCGATGATGATCGCCATCGCGAAAAACGTCGGCCGAGCCACTGCCACTGCCGACCGCGCGATTAGTTCCCGGAGCTGTCGCCGGGTGCCCGGCCGGCGCGCATGCGCTTCGTGCAGTACGTTCTCGACGAGCACGACGGCCCCGTCGACGAGAATTCCGAAGTCCACCGCGCCCATCGAGATCAGGTTGGCGGGAAGACTGATCAGGCGAAGACCGATGAACGCGATCAGCAGGGCAAGCGGAATGATCGACGCGACGATCAGCGAGCAGCGCAGGCTGCGCAGGAAGAGCCACACCACCGACACGACGAGGAGCGCACCAAACAGCAGGTTGTGGTGAACAGTCCCCAGCGTTTCGCCGACCAGGCGTGTCCGATCGTAGAACGGCTCGATCGTCATGCCTTTCGGCAGGATGCTGGAATTCAGCTCCTCGACTTTCGCGTGTACGCCATCGAGCACGACGCTCGGATTTTCGCCTCGTCGCAGCAGGACGAAGCCCTCCGCCACGGTGGCGTCCTGGTCGTAGCCGACGTTGCCGAGGCGGGGCATGTGCGACAGCACCAGACGCGATACGTCGCCGAGGGTCACCGGCGTGCCCTTGTCGCTCTTGAGCACGATCGACGAGATGTCCTGGGGCGTCTGCACGTAGCCGACGCCGCGGATGGTGAGTTGCTGGTCGCCGTGCAGGAGGAAACCGCCGCCGACGTTGCGGTTGGACTTGCTCAGCGCCTCCGTCACGTCCGCGAGCGTAAGGTCGTGCGCGAGCAGCCGCGAAGGGTCGACCTCGACGTGCACTTCCTTGAGGTATCCGCCGAAGGTCACGACGTCAGCGACGCCTGGCACCTGCCGCAGGACACGGGAGATCGTCCACTCCAGTTCGGAGCGCGTTTCCTCAGCCGTGTGGCGGTCGCTGACGACGCGGAACTGGTAGATCTCGCCCAGCGGGGTGGCCTCGGGGGCCAGTTTCAGCGAGGTGCCCTCCGGCACGTCCGCTTCGCCCAGACGCTCGGTGACGGTCGCCCGCGACCTGAACGCGTCCGCATCATCGTCGAAGGTCAGCGTCACCAGCGAGAGGCCGAACAGGCTTTCGCTGCGCATCAGGAGCATGCCGGGCGTGCCATTGAGGACGCGTTCCACCGGAACCGTGACCTGGCGTTCGATTTCTTCCGGAGCCAGACCAGGCAGCTGGGCGATCACCTGCACCTGCACGTTGGTGACGTCAGGATAGGCTTCGACGGGAAGATCCAGATACGCCTTGACGCCGTACGCCGCGATGGCGAGGGTGACGACAATGACGGGTAGCCGACGTCTGACGCAGAACTCGATGAGCGAGCGCACAAAGAACCCCGGCGCCGCCGTTACAGCAGCTGTTCGGCGGAGCTGTCGAGCAGCAGGGCGCCCTTCACGACAACCCGATCGCCAGGAGCAAGCCCGGAAATGATCTGAATCCGGCCGCCTACGTGTTGACCGACCGTCACCGACCGGCGTTCGAACGTGAGTCCGTCCTTCTGCACGTAGACGACCGACTCCTTGCCGTCCTTGATGAGGACCGACTCGGTAGGCACCGTGAGATCTCCATCGAAGGCCTGCAGATCGGCACGGCCGTACATTCCCGGCCGGAGCTGCGCGCCGGGAAGTTCGAGCACGATGCGGACTGGCGCTGCGCGTAGGCCGGTCGCCACGACGGTGCCGATCGACGCGACGCGGCCATCGAGTGGCGTGTCCGCCGACGGGAGGGTGATGGTGGCATGCGCCCCCTCGTGGATTCGTGGCAGGTCGCGCTCAAACACGTCTGCCACGATCCACACCGCTGCGGGATCGCCGATTTCAATGATCGGTTCCGCGCCTTTCTGAACGCCGAGCCCGACGTTCGCCTTCCGGCTGATTACGGTACCCGCCGTCGGCGCCCGCAGTACGACCGTGGTTCCAGCGCCCGTGCCGACGAACGCTGCGTCGGCTTCAACGCGTTCGACTTCGGCCTGTGTATCCTGCAGGTGCGTCTCGGCGGCGATCTTGTCGCGCTCGATGCCGACGCCCTGCTGGAGCATTCGATCCTGACGATCAAGGGCGGCACGCGCCTCACGGAGATTGGCGCGCGCGGTCTCGACCTGGGCACGAATCTCGGCGGCATCCGGACAATCGAGCGTGACGAGGGGGTCGCCGGTCTTGACGCGGCTGCCGATGGCAACGTGGACGGCGACGACGCGGCCGTCCAGCGGTGCGCCGACCTGCGAGACCGCGCCGTCCTTGAAGTCCACGCGTGCCGCAGCGGTGACCGTCGAGTTGCTCTTCTCTGTTCCAACCGGCTCGATACCGATGAACGCCTTCGAACCTTCCTTAAGGCGAACGATGCCGTCTGGCAGCGTTGGCGCCGGCGGTGGCGGAGTCGAATCGTTTTCGGCGCGCGACGCGCAGCCGATCAGGCACAGGGAGAGCAGGACAATCGAAATAGAAGCGCGATGCATGGCGTGTCATGACTCCGGCAACTTCGAGGCCAAGCCCGACACTCCCGTCGATGTGGAATTTCAACGATTTAAGGGATCCAGACCATCGCCGCGCGTGCCAAAGTGTCGCGCGGCCGCATTCCTGCCACAGTCAGTGCGTGGAGGCTGCAGCGAGAATCCCGGACACGGTCGCCACCATCAGCAGCAGCACCGGCGCCACTTGCACCAGGAGTTTCGACGCTGCGCGCGTTCCGATCGTGATCCGCTGGTCGTTCTTGCCGCGGACCTGGACACTGTCGGCCGCCGTATCGCGCGCCTCGACCTCGATCGATTCACCTGGTTTCAGGTGATGTCCCTCGATGAAGCGAAGAAAGCTCTTGTCCTGATCGATCACCCGCATGACCGTCACCGGTGTGTGCATGGGACAGGTCAGGAGCGTCTGACCCTCCTGGGTCTTGACGTGTCCGTCGGAGTTGGGAATGGGATCGCCGTGTGGGTCGGTCTCGGGCCGCCCGAGCATCTCGTCGATGCGATCGATCAGGCGATCGGTGACAACGTGTTCGAGGTGTTCGGCCTCTTCGTGGACTTCGTCCCACGAATATCCCATGACGCGGACGAGAAACAGTTCGATCAACCGGTGACGGCGCAACACCAGGGCGGCCAGGCGCTCGCCCGCGGCAGTCAGGGTGACGCCGGCGTATGGTTCGTATTCGACCAGTCCGGAATCCGCGAGAGTCTTGACCATCGTCGTCGCGGTTCCGGGTGCGACGCCGACCGCGCTCGCCAATTGCCCCATCGGGAGGAGTCGCCGCGGGGATGCGGACGCGTCACCCAAGTAAATGGCCTTGAGGTAGTTCTCGACCGTTGCCGAGGCGAACACCCAGTCATTTTGCCTCAACGAACTTGACTTTTGAAACCTGCAACATCTAAATTTTGATTATTCAAAATGGCGGGTGATTCACCAATGCCGGCGAACCATGCCCCTGCGCCTGTCAAGGGCTGGCGGCGTCAATCCGGGCCGAGCCTCCGCGAAGTCCACGGTTCGATCGCCGTTCCACACGACGCGGGCTTCTGGCGCAAGCTGTTTGTCTTTGCCGGTCCCGGGTATCTGGTGGCGGTCGGCTACATGGACCCGGGCAACTGGGCGACCGACCTCGCGGGCGGCGCGCGCTACGGCTACACGCTGCTGAGCGTCGTCCTGATTTCGAACCTGATGGCGATCCTGCTCCAGGCACTGGCCGTGCGCCTGGGGATCGCCAGCGGCCGGGATCTCGCTCAGGCGTGCCGCGACAGCTACTCGACGCCAGTCACGGTTGGCCTCTGGGTCCTCTGCGAGATTGCGATCGCCGCGTGTGACCTCGCGGAAGTGATCGGTGCCGCGATCGCCCTCGACCTGCTGTTCGGCCTTCCGCTGATCTGGGGCGTCTGCATTACCTCGTTCGACGTGCTGATCGTGCTGTTTCTTCAGCACCGCGGGTTTCGCTACGTCGAAGCGCTCGTCGTCGGACTGATTGTCAGCATTGCCGCCTGCTTCGCCATCCAAATCTGGATGGCCGCGCCGGCTGCTGCCGACGTGATGCTGGGATTCATCCCCAGCCCGCAAATCGTCGCGGATCCCAAGATGCTGTACATCGCCATCGGCATCCTCGGTGCGACGGTGATGCCGCACAATCTCTATCTGCACTCGTCGATCGTGCAGACGCGCAAGTACGTCGACACCGCCGCCAGCAAGACCGAGGCAATCCGATTCGCGACGATTGATTCGTCGGTGGCCTTGATGTCGGCACTCTTCATCAACGCGGCGATTCTGATCGTGGCGGCTTCGGTGTTCCACGGGACGGGCAACGAAAGCGTGGCGGACATCGGCGATGCCTACAAGCTGTTGTCGCCGCTGCTGGGGACATCAGCGGCGGGGATACTGTTCGCCGTCGCCCTCCTGTGCTCGGGCCAGAATGCGACGCTTACCGGCACCTTGGCGGGTCAGATCGTCATGGAAGGCTTCATGAACATCCGCCTGCGCCCATGGCTGCGCCGGCTGATCACTCGCCTGATTGCCATCGTGCCTGCCGTGATCGTTGTCGCGCTGTATGGTGAACACGGTACGGGAGCGCTGCTGATCCTGAGCCAGGTGATCCTGAGCCTGCAACTGCCGTTTGCGGTCTTCCCGCTGGTTCGGTTCACGACGGACCGCCACAAAATGGGAGAGTTCACGGCGCCGCGGTGGGTCGGTATCACCGCATGGGGCGTGGCCTTTATCATTGCCGCCTTGAACGTCTACCTGCTGTTCATCACGATTGTCGGCTGACGCCACATGTATCGCCGGATTCTCGTCGCTGTGGAGAACTCACCTGCCGATCGCACGATCCTGACGCACGTGCGCTCGCTTGCCGAGCTCACCGGTGCGGAACTGCTGCTGGTGCACGTGGCCGACGGTTTCGCGGCGCGCCACTTCAAGGACCTGAACCTGCGCGAGTCGGAAGAAATCCGTGCGGACCGCGAGTACCTCGAACGTGTCGCCGCCGAGCTCGCCGCACATGCCATCGTGACATCCACCGAGCTGGCGATGGGCGATCCCGCCACCGAGCTGATCAGGCTGGCACGCGAACGCAACGTCGATCTCATTGCCATGGCCACGCATGGTCACCGGCTGTTCAACGATCTCGTCCGCGGGACGACGGTCAGCCGGGTGCGTCATGAGGTGACCATCCCGGTCCTGCTCCTGCGCGCGCAGTAGATGCCGGGCGGGGATCTTCGCACCACCATCGCCACTCCCGCCGGCAAACAGCGTTATGTGCGCCGGCTGTTTGCCACGATCGCCGATCGCTACGACTTCATCACCCGGTTTCTCTCGTTCGGCCAGGATCGGCGCTGGAAGCGGCAACTGGTGAGCCTGGCGGCTGTGCGACCGTCCGATCGCGTGCTGGATCTCGCCTGCGGCACCGGCGACATCCTCTTCGAGGCGCTCCGCTTCCGGCCGCGGCGCGCAGTCGGTCTCGACCTGACGCTCAGGATGGTCCAGATCGCGCATCGCCGTGACGCGCGAGCGGTCGTCTGTGTGGGCGATATGCTCGCCCTGCCGTTCAATTCAGGCGACGTCGATGTCGTGACGACTGGGTATGGGCTGCGGAACGTGCCGCATCTGGATGTTGCGATCCGGGAGATTCATCGCGTCCTGGCGCCCGGCGGACGAATCCTCTCGCTCGACTTCAATCGCCCTGACAACCGGGTCGTCAGAGCCGTCTATCTCGCCTATCTCACCGTGGTCGGCTCGTTTCTGGGCCTGGCGCTTCACCGTGATCCCGACACCTACCGCTACATTCCCGAATCGATCCGGAACTACCCGGGAGCCAATGGTGTCGCCCGGATGCTGGACGAGCAGGGGTTCATCGGCGTGCGTATCGTTCCCGTGTTGTTCGGGCTGATGGCAATTCACGTCGGGACAAAACGGTAGTCAGCGCTCCAGCCAGGGTTGGAGCGCGCTCAGCAGAAAGTCGAGGAAGTCCTCCTCGCTAATCTGCTCCGGAAGGGCTCCACGTTTGACGGGAAGCTCCGCGTCAACCGTGCGCGATCCGCGCTGGCGGGAGACACGGGCCATGACTTCCGGACGATCGCCGCTGGTGTCGAGGTCCAGTTCAATGAAATCCTCCCGCGCGCGCTCGGACGCCAGGCGCACGCCGTTACCCGGCGTCGACACTGTAAACGCGTAGCCTTCGACCTTCAACGCATTGGCCAGCTGCCGCGCGAGCGGTACGGCGATCTCGCTCAGAAAGGTCTCGTACGCCCGGTGCGCGGCGGCATTCACGTCACGCCGCTTCGCCGATCGTTCGCGCGTCGCGTCGATCGTCGCCTTGAGTCGCCTTCGAACGTGTGAGACTTCCACGTGATCCTTTCAGACGACGAGCGCCTGCCGCAGTGAGGTGATGTCGTGAGGGCCGAGACCGAGCTCGGACAACACCCGATCTGTATGTTGACCGAGTGTTGGCGGTGCCGTGCGTACCGAGCCTGGAGTATCCGATAACTTCAGCGGCACACCCAGCACCTTTACCATACCGGCGGTCGCGTGCTCCACGGCTTGGATCATCGCCCGCGCAGCAATCTGCGGCTCGGTCAGCACATCCGGCACGTCGCGCACCGCGCCACACGGCACGCCCGCCGCCGTCAGGGCAGCGAGGCAGTCGGCGCGCGTGCGCTCGCCGAACACCACCGCCAGTCGATCGCGAAGTGGGAGATAGTTGGTTACGCGTGCGGGGTTGGTGGCGAACCGGGTATCGCGGGCGACTGATTCCAGCCCGGCGACACGGCACAGCCGCGCGAATTGCTCGTCGTTACCGACGGCGAGGAAGAAGTCGCCGTCAGCGGCAGGGAACACATCGTAGGGCGCAATCTGCGGATGGCGGTTCCCCATTCGCCGGGGCACGACCCCGCCGTTGAGTGCGGCAGACGCCTGATAACTGAGGAGCGAGACGACCGCATCGAAGAGCGCGACATCGACCGACTGTCCCCGTCCAGTCCGTTCGCGCGCGAACAGCGCCAGCGCGATGCCTTGCGTGGCCAGGAGACCGGCAGTCAGATCAGCGATCGCGACGCCCAGGCGAAACGGTTCCCCGTCGACGTCGCCGGTGATGCTCATCAGTCCGCCCTCGGCCTGCACGACCGCGTCATACCCCGGCTGGCGAGAACGCGGTCCGGTCTGGCCGAAGCCCGAGATGGAACAGTACACGAGCCGCGGATGCGCCGCCTGCAGCGACGCGTAATCGAGCCCGATGCGCGCCAGGACGCCCGGGCGGAAGTTCTCGACGAGAATGTCGGCGCGTGAGATCAACTGGTCGAGGATGTCGCGTCCCCGTGGCGATTTGAAATCGAGCGTGACGCTTTCCTTGTTGCGGTTCACGCTCAGGAAATAGGTGCTCTCGCCGCCGACAAACGGCGGGCCCCACGCGCGGGTGTCGTCCCCGCGCCCCGGCTGTTCGATCTTGATGACCCGGGCGCCCATGTCGGCGAGTAGCATCGTGCAGTACGGACCCGCCAGGACTCGCGTGAGATCGAGCACGGTCAGGCCAGCGAGTGGCCCGGACGAAGACATCCGGTCATTGTAGGCTTCCGACCTGAAGCGTGCGTTTGGCGTCAGAATCGACAGGCCTGCCTACGGAAAGGATCCGCGCGTGACTCGATTGCTCCTGGTTGTTGCCCTGCTCGTTCCGTTCTCCGCCTCAGCGCAGCAGTCGCCAGTCCCCACCGAGCCGCTGGTGGTCACATCCGGCCAGGGCGTCGTGCAGGCGGTGCCCGATCGCGCGTTCATCACGATCGGCGCCGAATCGCGCGCGCAGAGCGCGCGGGAGGCTCAGCGGTTGAATACCGAGGCGATGACGCCGATCCAGCAGAAGCTGCGGGGCGCCGGTGTTCCCGCTGATGCCATCAAGACGATCGTTTATGACGTGCAATACGAGTGGGACTTCGTTAACAACCGTCGCGTCGGCAAGGGCTACGTGGCGCGCAACACCGTCGAGGTGCGCGTGGATGCGATCGATCGTGTCGGTGAGCTGCTCGAGATCGCGGGTGCCTCCGGAGCGACGTCTCTGGGCGGCGTTCGCTTCGACATCAAAGATCGCAGCAAGCTTGAGCGGGAGGCACTGCGCCTGGCCGTCGCCGACGCGCGTGCCAGGGCGGAGGCCATCGCCGCGGGTGCCGGCCGCACGATCGAGCGTATTGTCCGGATCGAAGAGCAGGGCGTGTCGGGAGGTCCCGTTCCAGTGATGTTCAGGCGGGAGTCGCAGGTCGCCGCCGCGGTAGCGCCGCCGATCGAGGCCGGACAGACGGAAATCCGCGCGCAGGTCACGTTGACGGCCGTCGTCAAGTGAGTGCCGTGAAGTGAGTACAGGTACGATGACCACGGATTACGCGAAGGCGCGCCGCCTGCTGGCTCGCCGGGATCCCGTGCTGCGTGACCTGATCCGCGAACATGGACCGTGCGGCCTCGCGGCCGCACAGCACACCGATCCCTTCCGCGCGCTCGTCTCGGCGATCATTTCGCAGCAGCTGTCCACCAGGGCGGCTGCGACGATCAAGCGCCGGCTCGAGGCGCTGGCCGGTGCGGCGTTGACGCCGGCGCGCGTAGCGTCCATCGACGATGAGGCCCTCCGGGCGGTCGGACTGAGCCGACAGAAGATCAGTTACCTGCGGGATCTGTGCGGACGAGTGGCAACTGGCGAGCTGGCCCTTGATGCGCTCCAGGACATGCACGATGAGGCGGTCGTCACCTCGCTGACGAGCGTCAAAGGAATTGGCCGGTGGACCGCCGAGATGTTTCTGATGTTCCGGCTCCACCGGCCCGACGTGCTGCCCGTCGGTGATCTCGGGATCGTCAAGGCGGTCCAGCGGGCGTATGGGATGCGCAAAATGCCGACGCCGGAGCGGCTGACGAAACTTGGAGAGCAGTGGCGCCCGTATAGATCCGTCGCGTGTTGGTATCTGTGGGCGAGCTTGGATAACAAGCCCTAGACGCAGCGTAGGAGCGGCCCCGCGCAGGAGCCCCTCGGAGAAGACAAATGCAGAAACGACTCGCCCTCATCCTCGCCGTCCTCCTGTCGACTGCCGGGCTCGGCACCCTGGCCGCGCAGAATGCGCGGGCCGGCGCCGTTCAGGCGGCAGTCCCGAGCGTGCCGAAAATCAGCGCGACGAAGTACACGCTGCCCAACGGGCTCGAGGTGATTCTGTCGAGGAAGACCGGCATTCCGATGGTGGCGGTCAATCTCTACTACCACGTCGGTCCCGCGAACGAGGCGGTCGGACGCACCGGCTTCGCTCACCTGTTCGAACACATGATGTTCCAGCAGAGCAAACATGTCCCTGAGGACACCTATTTCAAGTTCCTCGAGGCGGCGGGCGCGAGCGACGTCAACGGGACGACGAATTTTGATTACACCAATTATTTCGAGACGTTGCCGTCCAGCCAGCTCGAGCTGGCGCTCTGGCTCGAATCCGACCGCATGGGCTACCTGCTCGATACGCTGGATCGTTCGTCGTTCGCCAATCAGCAGGACGTCGTTCGTAACGAGCGCCGCCAGACCCACGAGAACACCCCGTATGGCCCCGCTGAGGAGGAGCTGATTCACCTGGTGTTTCCCTCCGGTCACCCGTATTACGGCGAGATCATCGGCTCCCACCAGGACATCCAGTCGGCAAACCTCGAGGACGCCAAGAAGTTCTTCAAGCAGTACTACGCGCCGAATAACGCCACGCTCGCGATCGTGGGCGACTTCGACGTGGCGCAGACGCGGCAGCTCGTGACCAGGTACTTCGGTTCGCTGAAGAAGGGCGATCCGGTGCCGCCGATCACCGCACAGACGCCACCGATCACCGCCGAGCGACGCAAGACCGTTCCGTCGCGTGTCGAGTTGCCACGCGTTTCGATGGCCTGGCTTACCGCGCCGATTTACAAACCGGGCGACGCCGAGGCAGACATCACGGCGACGATCCTGGGCGGGGGCCGCTCGAGCCGTCTCTACAAGGCCCTTGTCTACGAGAAGCAGATCGCGCAGGACGTGTCCGCCTATCAGCAGTCTTTGCAGCTGCAGTCGGTGTTCGAGATCGACGCGACCGCGCGTCCGGGCCATACCGCAGAGGAGCTCGAGGCGGCGATCGACGCCGAAATCGCGAAGCTCGCCGCCGCGCCGCCGGATGCCGGTGAAATGGAGCGTGCCAAGAACGCGTTCGAGACCAGCATCGTCAGCGGCCTCGAAAGCATCTCCGGCCTGGCGCACCGGCTGAATATCTACAACCATTACGTGAAGACGCCGGATTACCTGCAGCAGGACTTTGCGCGTTACGCGCCGGTCACGCCGGCGCAAGTCCAGTCTTTCGCGCGTGACCAGCTGCGCAAGAACGCTCGGGCCGTGGTCTTCGCTGTACCTGGCCAGCCGGAACTCGGACCGCAGATTCCGACTCCAGCGCCGGTCAAGTCAGCCGAAGGCGAAGGAACCGAATCGGTCAACGCGGATCAGGCATGGCGCGCCAATCCTCCGAAGAGCGGCGTCGCGAAGGTGCTCGTCCTGCAGACACCACTGTCGGCGACGCTCGCCAACGGCCTCGAATTGATCCTCGTCGAACGGCACGATGTTCCGATCGTCGCTGCGAATCTGGTGCTCAAGAACGGCAGCGACTCGAACCCGGCCGACAAGCCAGGCCTGGCCAGCTTCACCGCAGCCATGCTCGACGAAGGCACCAGCACGCGCAACGCCCTCCAGATTGCCGACGATGTGGCCAGGCTGGGATCGTCGATCGGGACCGGCAGCACCGTCGACGCGAGTAACGTGACCGCACGGGCCTTGACCCGGAACTTCGGCGCAACGCTCGACATCATGGCCGACCTGGTGCTGCATCCCTCGTTTCCGGCGCAGGAGATCGAGCGGCAGAGGGCGAGTCGGCTCGCTCAACTCGTGCAGGCGAAGGAGGATCCACGTGACATCGCGCCGCGGGTCACTGCGCTCGCGCTGTATGGACCGAATCACCCGTACGGCTATCCGGAAGTCGGCACAGAAGCGGCCGTGAAAGCGATGACGCGCGACGACATGGTCGCGTTCTGGAAGCAGAATTACGTATCGAACAACGCGGCGTTGGTGGTGTCTGGTGACATCACGATGGCGCAGCTTCGCGCGGCAGCGGAGAAGGCGTTCGGCAGCTGGCCCAAGGGTGCACCGGCCAGGCCGAAGCTTGATCCCCCGGCAGCTCCGACCGCCAAGATTGTCCTCGTCGACACGCCAGGCGCGCCGCAGACTCAGGTGCGCGTCGCAACACTCGGGGCGCCGCGTTCGTCGCCGGACTTCCGCCCGATGCAGTTGCTGAACATCCCGCTTGGCGGCAACTTCGCGAGCCGGATCAACATGAACCTGCGTGAGAAGAACGGCTACACCTACGGCGCGAATTCGCAGTTCACGTTCCGGCGCGCCGCCGGCACGTTCCAGGTAGGCAGCGGCGTTCGCACGGACGTGACCGCTCCCGCAATCACCGAGATCCTCAACGAGCTGAAGGGCATTCTCGATAAGCCCCTCTCGGCCGAGGAACTGGCGACAGCGAAGGACGGATTGTCGAACTCACTGCCTGGCGCGTTCGAAACGAACGCGAACGCGGTGGCCAACTACTCGAACGTGTTCACCTACGACCTCGGCCTCGATTACTACGCCAACTACGCCGAACAGGTGCGCGCGGTGACGTTGCCGCAGACGACGACGGTGGCGAAGAAGTACATCGTCCCGAATCAGCTCGTGATCGTCGCCGTCGGCGACAAGGCGAAGATCGAGCCGGACCTGAAGAAGTTGAACCTGCCGATCGAATACCGCGACGCGGAAGGCAAAGTGGTCCGGTAACCACGTCGCGGCGGCCGCGGCCGCGAAAATCGTCCCGGGTCCCAGATCGCAAGCATTCCCGGCGCGCATCGTTGGGATGTGGGATTTGGGATTTGGGTTTGGGGAGTTCAGAGAGATAATTGCCGACTGTCCCAGTCGGATATGCCAGTCGCCACCACAGGACTTCCCCGCACCGTAGCCTCTATTGTCGATTTGATCGGAAATACGCCACTGATCCGGCTGTCAGCGTTTGAAGCCGGACTGCGCGGTGTGGAGCTGTACGCCAAGGCCGAATGGCGGAACCCCGGCGGATCGGTCAAGGACCGTGCGGCGGCACGGATGATCCTGGAGGGCGAGCGTTCCGGCGCGCTGGCGAAAGGAAAGATCATCCTCGATGCGACGTCCGGCAACACCGGCATCGCGTACGCGATGATCGGCGCCGCGCGCGGCTATCAGGTGCGCTTGTGCGTGCCGGCCAACGTGACGCCCGAGCGCAAGAAGATCCTGAAGGCGTTTGGCGCCGACGTCGTGTTCACCGACCCGATGCAGGGCTCGGACGGTGCCATTCTCCGCGTCAAGGAGCTCTACGCCGAGCAGCCCGATCTCTACTTCTACCCGGACCAGTACAACAACGAGAACAACTGGCGGGCGCATTACGACGGGACCGCGGCGGAGATCATCGAGCAGACCGGTGGACGCGTGACGCACTTCGTGGCGGGCCTCGGGACGAGCGGCACGTTCGTCGGTGCGGGCCGTCGCCTGCGCGAGCACAACCGGGACATCCGGCTGATTTCGGTGCAGCCCGACTCGCCGCTGCACGGCCTCGAAGGTCTCAAGCACATGGACACGGCGATCGTGCCCGGCATCTACGAAGCAGCGCTCGCCGACGAGGATCTGGGCATCGCGACCGAGGAGGCGTTCGAACTGACGCGACGACTCGCGCGCGAGGGTCTGTTCGTCGGCATTTCGAGCGGCGCCGCACTCGCGGGCGCGCTGCACGTCGCGCAGAACGCCGCCGACGCCGTCATCGTCGCGATCTTTCCCGATGGTGGCGAGAAGTACCTGTCGGAGCGCTTCTGGACCGAGGGCTCGGCAGAGGTTGGACTGGGAAAGGAGCGCGCCTGATGGCGCTGTCGCTGGCGCCCGGAGTAGATGCGGCAATCCGCGCGCACGGGGTCGAGACCTACCCGAACGAATGCTGCGGCGCGCTGATCGGTCGCGATGGCGTGGTGACGGCCATCTACGCCCTGCCCAACACGACCGAAGAGGGTCCCCGCCGCCGTTTCCTGGTGCGTCCGTCGGATTACCAGGAAGCCGAGAAGCGGGCGGTGCAGGCCGGCGGGGATCTTCTGGGCTTCTATCATTCGCACCCCGATCACCCGGCCCGGCCGTCACAGTACGACCTTGATCATGCCTGGCCGTTCTTTTCGTATGTCATCGTTTCCGTCCGCGAAGGCGTCTCAGAAGACATGACGTCGTGGCGCCTGCGGGAGGATCGGTCCGCGTTCGACGCTGAAGAGCTCACAACACATGCCTAACACGATCAATATCCCGACCCCGCTGCGCCCGTTCACCGACAAGAAGGAATCCGTCGAAGTCAGCGGCGGAACCGTCGGCGAACTGCTCGCCGATTTGACGAAGAAACACGACGGCCTTCGCAAGCACCTCTACACCGATGAGGGCAAGCTGCGGAACTTCGTCAACGTGTATCTGAACGACGAAGACATTCGCTATCTGCAGAAGGAGCAGACGCCTGTGAAGGCGGGTGACACGCTCAGCATCGTGCCGTCGGTTGCGGGAGGAACAGCGGATGGTTACGGAGACTGAAGTGGAATTGCCGACCCTGTCGCCCGACGAAATCAAGCGCTACAGTCGGCACCTGATCATGCCGGAGGTCGGCATGGACGGGCAGCGCCGCATCAAGGCGGGTAGCGTCCTCTGTATCGGCGCGGGCGGTTTGGGATCGCCGGCAGCGATGTATCTCGCCGCGGCGGGCATCGGCCGCATCGGCATCGTCGACTTCGATGTCGTCGATTTCAGCAACCTGCAGCGCCAGTTGCTGCACGGGACGAGCGACGTCGGTACGTCGAAGAATGAGTCGGCGAAGCGGCGCATCAACGATCTGAATCCGCACGTGCAGGTCGACACGTACGAGACGCTGCTCACGTCGCAGAACGCGCTCGATCTGTTCAGGGATTACGACGTCATCCTCGACGGGACCGACAACTTCCCGACGCGTTATCTGGTGAACGATGCGTGTGTCCTCACGGGGAAGCCGAATGCCTACGGCAGCATCTTCCGGTTCGAGGGGCAGGCATCGGTATTCGCGACGAAGGACGGTCCCTGCTATCGGTGCCTCTACCCGGAACCGCCGCCACCCGGACTCGTGCCGAGCTGCGCCGAGGGCGGCGTGCTGGGCGTGCTGCCCGGCATCATCGGCGTGATTCAGGCGACCGAGACACTCAAGCTGATCGCCGGCATCGGCGAGCCGCTGATCGGGCGTTTCATGATCTACGACGCCTTGAAGATGAAATTCAGGGAGTTGAAACTGCGCAAGGATCCCGAGTGCCCGGTGTGCGGCACGCATCCCACCGTGACCAGGCTGATTGATTACGAACAGTTCTGCGGCATCCGGCCCGAGCCGGATCTGTCGCAGGTCGCGGGGGCGAACGTGAACGACTGGGAAATTACGCCTGTCGAGCTGAAGCGGAAGATGGACGAGGGTGAGACGCCGTTCATCCTCGATGTGCGCGAGCCGAATGAATACCAGATCAACCGCATCGCGGGCTCGACGCTGATCCCACTCGGCGAGTTGCCGCGGCGATATCAGGAACTGCCGCGGGACCGCGAGATCATCGCGCAATGCAAGACAGGCGCGCGTAGCGGGCGGGCCCAGGAATTCCTGAAGTCGGTTGGCTTCGGCAACGTGAAGAACCTGAAGGGCGGTATCCGCGACTGGATCGATCAGGTGGACCCGTCACAACCGAAGTACTAGGCCCATCTCCGACCAATCTTGACGGAGATTGGCGGGTAGGCCTAAACTACGACTATTGAAGTCGGATATCCGAAGAGCTCGATGTTGAGGCTGTCCAAGAAGGCTGATTACGCGCTGATGGCGATGCGGCATCTCGCTCGAAAAACGAGTGGGGGTCCGTCCACGAGCGCGCGCGAGATCGCCGAGCAGTACGACATCCCGATCGAGCTCATGGCCAAGGTCCTCCAGCGGCTGGTCCGCATGGGGCTGCTGGTGTCGACTCAGGGAACGCGCGGAGGCTACACCCTCAACCGGCCGTCGACCGCCATCAGCGTGGCCGACGTCATCCAGGCGATTGACGGTCCGTTCACCGTGACCGCCTGCTCGACGGAGAAGAACGATTGCGAGCAGTACGGCAAGTGCAGCATCCGCGATCCGCTCTGGCAGATCCGCGAGCGCATCGTGGAAGCGCTCGGTACGGTAACCATCGCCGAAATGGCATCCGACACCGCCTCCAGGGGTGACGGAGTCCAGACGGCCCCAACGCCCGTAGCAGTGGTACGACGATGAAACTTCCGATCTACATGGACTATCACGCCACGACGCCCGTCGATCCGCGGGTGCTCGAGGCGATGCTGCCGTTCTTTACCCAGCACTTCGGCAACCCGGCGAGCCGCAATCATGCGTTCGGGTGGGAGGCGGAAGAAGCCGTCGAAGCCGCGCGCAAGCACGTCGCCGACCTGATTGGCGCGACCGCCAAAGAGGTCATCTTCACGAGCGGCGCCACCGAGTCGAACAACCTGGCGATCAAGGGCGTCGCCGAGATGTACCGCGAGAAGGGTAACCACATCATCACCTGCGTGACCGAGCACAAGGCGGTCATCGACACGTGCAAGAAGCTCGAGAAGCAGGGCGCGCGGGTCACCTACCTGCCGGTGCAGAAGGATGGCCGCATCAGCCTGGACGATCTCCGCGCGGCGATTACTGACAAGACGGTCCTCATCACCATCATGTCGGCCAACAACGAAATCGGCGTGCTGCAGCCGATTGCCGAGATCGGCTCCATCGCGAAGGAGAAGGGCATCATCTTTCACAGCGACGCGGTGCAGATTGTCGGCAAGGTGCCGTACAACGTGAACGAGGCGAAGGTGGATCTCGCGTCGATGACGGCGCACAAGCTGTATGGCCCGAAAGGCGTGGGCGCCCTGTTCGTCCGCCGCCGGAATCCGCGCGTGCTGCTCGCGGAGCAGATCAACGGCGGCGGCCACGAGCGCGGCATGCGCTCAGGGACTCTCAACGTCCCGGGCATCGTCGGTTTCGGGAAGGCGGCGGAACTCGCGAAACTGGAGATGGCGACCGAAGGCGAACGGCTGCGGACGTTGCGCGACAAGCTGAACGCCAAGCTGCACGCGAACCTCGACGAGATTTACATCAACGGATCAATGGAGCACCGCCTGCCGCACAACCTGAACATCAGCTTTGCGTATGTCGAGGGCGAGTCGCTGCTGATGGGGATCAATGACGTGGCTGTATCGTCGGGGTCGGCCTGCACGTCGGCGAGCCTCGAGCCGTCGTATGTGCTGAAGGCGCTCGGCGCCGGCGATGACCTGGCGCATTCGTCGATCCGCTTCGGCCTCGGCCGCTGGACCACGGATGAGGAAGTCGATTACGTCGTGGAGAAGCTGACAACGGTGGTGCGGCGGCTGCGCGAGATGTCGCCGCTCTACGAAATGGTCAAGGAAGGCGTCGATCTCACCAAGATGCAGTGGGTCACGCACTAGATCGAAGTTCGAAGTTCGAAGTTCGAAGTTGGAAGTGGGAAGTTCGATGTGTCGGCCGGGCCTCGCGGAGCGGGCCCGGCAGAGAGAAAAACAATGGCGTATTCAGACAAGGTCATCGATCACTACGAGAACCCCCGCAACGTCGGGTCGCTGGCGAAAGACGACGTCAACGTCGGCACCGGGCTCGTCGGCGCGCCCGAGTGCGGCGATGTCATGAAGCTGCAGGTCAAGGTCAACCCCGATACCGGCGTCATCGACGATGCCAAGTTCAAGACGTTCGGATGCGGCTCCGCCATTGCGAGCTCGAGCCTGGCGACCGAGTGGTTGAAGGGTAAAACCGTCGACCAGGCTCTCGCCATCAAGAACACCGACATCGTCGCCGAGCTGTCGCTGCCGCCGGTGAAGATTCACTGCTCGGTGCTCGCCGAGGACGCGATCAAGGCGGCGATTGCCGACTACAAGAAGAAGCAGGGCGAGGCGAAGGGCGAGACGGCCGCGACCGGAGAGCACGCGCAGCCCAACGCATAACACGGCGGGTCGGCTGTGCCGGACCCGCCCTACGGACGTAGGCCGGGATCCGCGCAGCGGTCCCGGCAAAGGAACATGATCGAGATCACAGAAGGCGCCGCGGAGAAGATCAGGTCACTGATGGCCAAGCAGGGCATCAGCGATGGTGGTCTTCGTGTCGGCGTCAAGGGCGGCGGCTGTTCGGGCCTGAGCTACACCTTCGCGTGGGAGAAGGAAGCGCGGCTGGGTGACGAGGTTTTCGAAGGCCACGGCGCGAAGATTTTCGTCGATCGCAAGAGCTACCTGTTCCTCGACGGCACCGTCCTGGACTACGACACCGCCTTGCTCACGAAGGGATTCGTCTTCCACAACCCGAACGCGAAGCAGACGTGCGGGTGCGGCAGCTCGTTCGGAGCGTAATCGCGATGTATGAATCGTGAATCGTGAATGAGGACGGACGGAGCCTGCCGGAGCGCTGACCTCCGGACCTCCATTCACCATTCGCGATTCGCCATTCACGATTTGATCTGATGTCGTCCAACTCTATTCCCATCCGCCCGATCGATCACGCCGAGTGCCGCACGTGCGGCGCCGGGGCGCCTGTCGACGAGCACTTCTGTCCCAACTGCAGCCGCATCCTCGCGCTGGGCCGTCACGGCGACTATTTTTCGTTCCTTGGCCTGCCGCGGCGGTTGCACATCGACCCGCACGAACTCGAGCGGAACTTCCGCGAGCTCAGTCGCAAGTTTCATCCGGACTACTACTACAACGCGACGCCAGCGGAGCGGCTTGCCAGCCTCGAGCGGTCGTCGTACCTGAACGACGCCTATCGCACCTTGCGCAACCTGGCTGCGCGCGTCGAACACCTGCTCGCCATCGAAGGGCTGCCGCCGGCGAAATCCGAGGAGAAGGGCGCGAAGGTTCCTCCGGCGCTGCTCGAAGAGGTCTTCGCGCTGAACGAGGAGCTCGACGAGATCCGCGAGGCGCGCGAGAGCGGCGCGGACCCGGAACGGCTGCAGGCCCGCCTTGCGGCGGCCCGGACGCCAATCGATCGCAAGCGCGACCAGCATGAAGCGACGCTGCAGGAGCTGAGCGCTCGGTGGGACGCCGAGGCGGACAACGCGCTGGCCGATCAGAAGCGCCGCACGCTCGAAGCGCTCCGCACGGTGCTGCTCGAGCGCAACTACATCAACAACCTGATCGCGGCCATCGAGCGAGAGGCCGCTGGGATCGTGAAGCATGAATCGTGAATTGCGCATGACGCATGATGTCGCGCCGAACATTCACGACTCACGATTCGCGATTCACGATTGAGCCGTGTCTAAGGTGGTCGGCATCGATCTCGGGACGACGAACAGTCTCGTCGCATACGTCGGACCAAACGGTCCCGAAGTCCTTCGCGACGGCTCCGGTGACGCCCTGGTGCCGTCCGTGGTGTCGATTAGCGACGACGGCACCATGTTCGTCGGCCGCGAGGCGCAGCGCCAATTGCTCACGGCACCTGGCCGCGCTGTGTACTCGGTGAAACGGTTCATGGGGCGCGGCATCGACGACGTGCAGGACGAGGCGGCGCTGTTGCCGTTCCGCGTCGGCGGCGAGCCCGGTGGCGTCGTCCGAATAGGCATCGGCGATCGCGAGTTCACTCCGCCGGAGATCTCGGCGTTCGTCCTGCGCGAGCTGAAGCAGCGCGCCGAGCAGTTCTTCCAGGAACAGGGCGAGTTCGACTTCGAAGTGGACCGGGCGGTGATCACTGTACCGGCCTACTTCAACGACGCACAGCGGACGGCCACGCGTGACGCCGGGCGCCTGGCGGGCCTCGAGGTGCTGCGGATCATCAGCGAGCCGACAGCCGCATCGCTGGCCTATGGACTGGACAAGAAGAACCGCGGCACGATTGCCGTGTACGATCTTGGCGGCGGCACGTTCGACATTTCCATCCTGAAGGTCGAGGACGGCGTATTCGAGGTGCTCGCGACGAGCGGCGATACGCACCTGGGCGGCGACGACTTCGACAACCTGCTGATTCAGCTGGTGCTGCGCGATCTCGAGTTGAGCGGGCATGTGCCCGCCCCGGAGCTGGTGCAGGCCGTACGGAAAGCCGCGATCCAGGCGAAGCTGGACCTCTCCGAGCACGAGGACGCCGAAATCCGCGTCGGTCCGTCCACGGCATTGCCCGCCGGATATCGGCGGCACATCAGCCGCGCCGAGTTCGAGGCACTGATTAGCCCGCTGGTCGAGCGGACGATGGCGCCCGTGCGCCAGGCGCTCGCTGATGCGGGATTACTGCCAAAGGACATCGATGAAGCCGTCCTCGTCGGCGGCTCGACGCGCATTCCGCTGGTCCGACGGACGGTCGCCGGGCTGTTCGGACGCGCGCCGCACAGCGACCTGAACCCGGACGAAGTCGTGGCGCTCGGGGCGGCGGTACAGGCCGATATCCTCGTGAGCGGTCGCCGCGAGATGCTGCTGCTCGACGTTACACCGCTCTCCCTCGGCATCGAGACGATGGGCGGCGTGGTGTCGAAGATCATCCTGCGCAACTCGACGATCCCGGCGTCCGGCCGTGAAATGTTCACCACCGGGGTCGACAACCAGACCGCGGTCGACGTGCACGTCCTCCAGGGTGAGCGTGAGCTCGCGCAGGACTGCCGTTCGCTCGCGCAGTTCAAGCTGCGCGGCATCCCGCCGATGCCGGCCGGCCTGCCGCGGATCGAGGTGCGATTCCAGATCGACGCCAACGGAATCCTCAGCGTGGCCGCACGCGAGCTGCGGACGGGCATTGAGCAGACCATCGAGGTGAAGCCGTCGTACGGACTGACCGATCAGGAAGTCGAGCGGATGCTGATCGAGTCGTTCGAGCACGCGACCGCCGACTTCGAGGCGCGCCTGCTGATTGATGCGCGGAACGAGGCCGAGTCGGTCGTGACCGCGACCGAGAAGCACCTCCGCCGCCATGATTTCGCCGAAATCGAGCAGGACCTGCTGCCCGGAGAACTGCAGCGCGTCGACGAGGCGCTGCAGATGCTCAAGGACGCGATCGCCGGCACCGATCGCGAGGCGATTCAGCAGCGAACACACGCGTTGTATCATGCGACGCAGCATCTCGCGGAGGTCACGATGAATCGCAGCATCCGCGAAGCCCTCGCCGGCAAGAACGTGAAAGACGTGTAGGGGCGGGCCGCCCGCGCAGCAGGCCGTCGGTTTGTTTATGCCTAAAGTCACTTTCATCCTCCGGGACGGGACCGAGAAGACCGTCGAGTTCGAGCGCGGCAAGTTGCCGTTCTGCGAGCACGGCCTTCCCGAGTCGTTCCTCGACGTCGCGATGAACTTCGGTATCCACCTCGAGCACGCCTGCGGCGGCAGTTGCGCGTGCACGACCTGTCACGTCTACATCCGCGAGGGCGAGCAACTCCTCAGCGACCCGGAAGACAAGGAACTCGATCGGCTCGACACGGCCTGGGACCTCCGCACCACCTCGCGGCTCGGCTGCCAGGCGGTCATCCAGGGCGAGGGCCACGTGATCGCGGAATATCCGCTCTATACGCGGAACTACGTGCAGGAAGGCGGCGGCATCCAGCTCGGTGACGTGTCTCCGAAGGCGAAGCCGAAGACGACGGAAGAAGAGAAAGAAGAACAGGAGGCACGGCCATGAAATGGCTCGACGCCGAGGACCTTGGTATCGCCCTCGTCGAGAAGTTCCCGGGCGTGGATCCGCTGACCGTCCGGTTTACCGACCTTCGCGAAAAAGTCCTGCAGCTGGACGGGTTCGATGACGACCCGAAGGGGTCGAACGAGCCGAAGCTCGAAGCCATCCAGATGGCCTGGTATGAAGAATGGAAAGACAGCCAGGAGGGCGCGTGATAGCGTCTTAACGTGCCAATGGGCATCCGACTTCCGGCGGTAACCGCTCTCTTGTTCAGCCTGGCCGCATCCGCCGTGGCCGCGCAGGGCAACGTGGCCGACGGCACCGTCGTCTCGGTGAACCCCGGTGTCGACCTCGACCGCTTGCCGGTGAACATCAGCCGCATCAGCCGCCAGATGCGGCAGGCCGAGGTGAAGGAAGAGCGTAACGGTCTGCGCTTGAACTACACCATCCAGGTGTACGGGGAAGCGCCGAAGATCAAGCTGATCACCCCGCTCGACAACCTGCGCACCGGCACCGTACCGGGGTCGGCCCCCACACACGCCGATATGATTCGCCAGATGACGCCGCTCGAGTTCAGCGCGCCGGTCATCGGGCTCGGTGCGGTACCCTCCCGTAAATAGAACGCTCTTCGATGCGCATCCTCGTGGTGACCGCCACCGACGCCGAGGTGGCAGCCCTCGTGCCATCACTGGTGCCCGCGGCCGGGCGAACCTCGCGATTGCGCTCCTACACGCACGATCGCCACGCCGTTGACGTCCTCACCACCGGGGTCGGCATGGTAGCCACGGCGATGTGGTGCTCAGGCGTCTTCGCGCGCGAGCGCTACGACCTGGTCGTGAACGGCGGCGTCTGCGGCAGTTTCCGCCCGGCGCTGCCACCGGGAACTGTTGTCCATGTCACCACCGATCGGATTGCCGAGTTCGGCGCCGAGGACGGCGAGGCATTCCTCACCGTGCAGGAACTCCAGTTGCTCGGTGAAGACGAATTTCCGTGGACGTGCGGCAGGCTGGTCAATAGCGTTCCTCCGCGCAATGGCGCGCTCGATCAGCTGCCAGTCGGCGACGCGATAACCGTCAATACCGTGCACGGCAACGAGGCAACCATTGCTCGCGTCGTCGAGCGTTACAATCCTCACGTCGAGAGCATGGAGGGTGCGGCGTTCATGTATGCCTGTCTCGTCCACGGCGTTCCGTTCGCACAGGTCCGCGCTGTCTCGAACATCGTCGAGCGGCGGAACCGGAATGCGTGGAAGCTGCGCGAGGCCGTCGACGCGCTTGGCGCGGCGCTGTTCGCGATCATTGACCGCTCATGAAGCTGACGCTGGCGTTTTCGCCCTGCCCGAACGACTGCTTCATCTTCGACGCGCTGGTGCACGGCCGGATCGATCTCGAGGGGCTCGAGTTCAAGGTTCGTCTTGGCGACGTCGAAGCCCTGAACATGGCGGCGTTCAACGGGGAGGTCGATATCACCAAGCTCAGTTTTCACGCGTATGCCTATTGTGCCGACCGATATGTGCTGCTGGACGCGGGGAGCGCCCTTGGACGTAACTGCGGACCGCTGCTGATTTCGCAGCGGCCGATCGCAATCGCCGAGGCGGCAGCCGGCAAGTTGCGGATCGCGATTCCGGGCCGGTACACCACCGCGAACTTTCTGCTCGGCTACGCGTTTCCGCTGGCGACCGACAAGACGGAGCTGCTGTTCTCGGACATCGAGCCGGCGGTGCTCGAGGGACGCTACGACGCCGGGTTGATCATTCACGAGAACCGGTTCACTTACGCTGCGAAGGGCCTCCGGAAGATCGTCGATCTGGGAGAGTTCTGGGAATCGACGACCGGCGCGCCCATCCCGCTCGGCGGCATCGTGGTGCGGCGGGCCCTTCCGGACGAGGTGAAGCAGAAGGTCAATCGCGTGCTGCGCCGCAGTGTCGAGTACGCCTTTGCCCATCGCGAGGCGAGCCTGCCGTACGTGCGCGCCCATGCGCAGGAGATGGACGAGGCCGTGATGTACAAGCACATCGATCTCTATGTGAACGACTACTCGATCGACCTTGGTGAAGACGGCCGCCGCGCCATCGAGTTGCTCTTCGACAAGGCAGCCGCGACGGGGTTGATCCCGCCAGTTCGCGAGCCGCTGTTTCTCGTCAGCTCACCGGGCTCGTGAACCGTGAGCCTGCGCCCGGCGCCGGTCGCCATCGAGACGGAGCGGCTGCTGCTGCGGCAGCCGTCTGCGTCGGACGCGCCGGAAATATTCAGCCGCTACGCGTCCGACGCTGACGTCACCCGGTATCTTTCCTTTCGCCGTCATCAATCGCTCGGGGACACGCACCTGTTCATCGACTTCAGCCGGATGGAATGGGCAGCGAGCGGGTGCGGCCCGTATCTCGTACGCGCCCGGGATTCCGGTGTGCTGCTGGGCGGCACCGGGCTGTCGCTGCAGGGAACCGAAGCCGAGACGGGCTATGTGTTTGCTCGCGACGCGTGGGGACAGGGGTACGCGACCGAATCGCTAGTCGCGATCGTCGATGCCGGGCGAGCCATGGGTCTGGATGGACTCATCGCCCGCTGCCATCCCGACCATCGCGCCTCGATTCACGTGCTCGAGAAGTGCGGGTTCATTCTCGAACGCCGCTCGAAGGCATCTCTCGTCCTGCCGAACCTGAGTTCCGACAAGCAGGACGTGCTCGTCTACGCGATCAGTTTCGCGCGCCGTGCACAGCCGTCGCCGCGCGGGTGATGTGCGCGTGCAGTGCACGCACGCCATCAGTCAGGGCGGCCGGTCCCGGCTGCAGAATCAACGCCGACTTTACTTCGTAGATGTGGCCGTCGCGCACCGCGTCGATGGCATGCCAGCCCTCGCGCGCGGAGATGCGGGCGGGACGGACCGGTTTGCCGCACCAGGACGCGACGACTACCTGCGGGTTACGCCGGATCACGTCGGCTCCGTCGATAACGCGGTTCCTGCCAAGCTTTGCGTCGCGGAGCTCGGGAAAGATCGGATCGCCACCGGCAATTTCGATCAGTTCTTCAACCCAGCGGATCCCGGAAATCAGGGGGTCGTCCCACTCCTCGAAATAGACGCGCGGGCGCAGCGGCAGCGCCGCTGCCGCCGTGCGGATGTCCTCCAGTCCCTGTTCCAGGAACGTCGCCAGCCCCTCGGCTCGATCCGCGCATCCCACGAGGCCGCCGACGGTGCGGATCATCTGGAGGATGTCACCGACCGAGCGCTGGTTGAAGAGCATGACCGGGTAGCCCCGCTTGCCGAGATCGGCGGCGATGTTCGCCTGCAGATCCGAGAACGCAAGGATCAGATCCGGCTCGAGCGCATCGATCTTTTCGTAACGGGCATTCAGAAACGATGACACCCTGGGCTTCCGGCGGGCTTCCGGTGGACGTACGGTGTAGCCCGACACGCCGACGACGCGATCACCCTCGCCCAGCAGGTAGAGCGTCTCGGTGGTTTCCTCGGTGAGGCACACGATACGGCGCGGGTACGTCATGGTTCGGGGCTGGTGCCGTTTCCGTTCATCAGCAGCAGATCCGCCCAGGCGAACGGATCGCGCTTTTCGAGCCGCCCGACGTCCAGCCTCACCGGACCGTTGAACATCGGGCCGTCGCACACGCATGTATGGAATTCGCCGTTCTCGCCGCACGGGTCGACGCCGTTCGGCAGGTCGGCCAGCATCGTGGCGTTGAACTCGCGTCCGGCAAATGAGGGACCGAGGACGCGCATGTCCACGCAGGAGAGGCGCGCGCGGAGACCCGCGGCCATCATCTGCTCGGCGAGGCGGTCGGTCGGAATGCCCCAGACCGGAAACAGCGGCGTCAATCCTGAGCCGGCCAGCTGCGTTTCGCGGTAGCGCCGGATCTCCTCGAGAAACAGATCGCCGAACGCGACGTGAGTGAAACCACAGGCGACCGCCTGCGCAACGGCTTCCTGCATCCGCGCTTCGTAGACTGCGTTCGGGCACTCGTGCGGGATCGACACGACGCGAAGCGGCAGCCCGGCGGCACGTGCCTGCGCCTCCAGCACCTCTCGCCTGACGCCGTGCATCGCGACCCGATCAACAGACTCGTTCACCGTCGTCAGCAGTGCGGCAACCGCTCCGGGTCTCTTCAGGTTGAGCAGGTGCAGGGCCCAGGCACTGTCTTTGCCGGAACTCCACGAGAGCAGAATCTTCATTTAGTCCGCGCGGGTGCGTCGTCGACGCGGAAGAGCTCTGGATGCAGCACGCGTGCGAACTCTTCGGCGCCCTGAACCAGTCGTGGGCCGGGCACCACCAGCTGGCTGCCCGACAGGAAGTGGATACGCCCGTCGCGTACGGCGGGCAGCGACGAGAGGGTCGCCCACACGTTGCGCTCGCGGGCGACAGCGGACGGCTGGATCAGGCCTTCCGCGCGGACTTCCAGAATGACCTGCGGCGCGCGCGTCAGCAGCGTCTCCGTGGACGGCTGCACCGACTCCTTCTTGACATCGGCGAACACGTTGTCGCCACCGGCCGCCACGAGCATGTCGTGCAGGAAACCGACGCCGCCGCTCGCGTAGATTTCGCGCAGGGTGCCCGGCTGTCGGTCGACGACCAGCAGTGTGCGGAGCCGCGGCTGCCCCTTCACCCTCGCTTTGAGGGCGTTCAATCGCGTCGTGAGCCGGGTGACCAGTGCGTCCGCTTCTTTCGCATGACCGCTGGCTTGTCCCACGCCTTTGATGCTCTCGAACACCTCGGCCACACCGCCGTGCCGATAGCTGTACGTCCTGATGTTGGCTCGCGCGAGCTGCGCTTCGAGCGCGGTTTGCGACCCGTAGGTGATCACGAGGTCGGGCTTCAGTGCGAGGATGCGCTCAACGTCGGGATCGAGCAGCGCTCCGACGCGGGGCAGCTTCGCGACGTCGGGCGGGAAGCTGTCGAACGTGCCGACGCCAACGACCGCGGGCCCGGCCCCAATCGCGAACAGCGTCTCGGTCAGACTCGGGACCAGCGAGACGATCCGTCGCCCGTCCTGTCGGGCACCGAGTGGAACGACCGCGATTACCGCGAGAAGAAGCGCGGCGACGCGCGTCAGCTTTCCCGTACCAGCAGCCATAAGAAGAACGGCCCTCCGATCATGGCGGTGACGACACCGACGGGAATTTCGACCGGCGCGAGGAACGTCCGCGCCACGAGGTCGGACGCGACGAGGAACGATGCGCCGAAGAGCGCCGATGCCGGCAGCACGACGCGGTGATCGACGCCAACCAGCAGCCGCACCAGGTGAGGGACGACGATGCCCACGAAGCCGATCGGTCCGGCCAATGACACCGCGGCGGCGGTCGCCAGCGAGGCGCTCACGAACGCGAGGCGCTGGGTTCGAGCCACGTCCACGCCCCGTGAAGCAGCCGCGTCCGGACCCAGGCT